>Ga0193717_1000122_pt1 | contig 76279 bp, 64 predicted proteins | sample U2c2metaG_FD_145900 | JGI IMG/M metagenome (GOLD analysis project Ga0193717, IMG submission 145900) | Soil microbial communities from a riparian zone of the East river system, Colorado, United States - U2c2 | ecosystem: Environmental > Terrestrial > Soil > Riparian zone | place: USA: East River... | reverse complement strand
TTTTCCAGCAGGATTTTGCGTAGATGGGTCACAAGGACCTCCTTGTGACCCAAACCTTAGATTGGTGAAAACTACTCGAAGGCCCACACCGCGGCGCCTGGGCTTCGTAGGCGGACGGGTCCTGCTTCCGAACGGCATCGTGCTGCATCTGATACTGGGAGGAGAATCGCAGATGGAAAAACGGAAGCCTGGGATCTGCCGGGCCTGAATTGCCGGTCATTTGTCTGGGTGGAAATGTTTATGGATGGACGGTGGCCGAGGCAGACGCTTTTCGGCAACTGGATACTGCGCTCGATGCTGGGCTGAACTTCGTAGATACTGCGGATGTGTATTCCCGGTGGGTTCCGGGGCACAAGGGTGGCGAGTCGGAGACGATAATCGGCAAGTGGTTGGCGAAGACCGGGAAACGCAAAGACTTGATTCTGGCGACAAAGGTTGGCAATGAGATGGGCGAAGGCAAGAAGGGACTCAGGGCGGCCTACATCCGGCAGGCGGTTGACGATTCGCTGCAGCGATTGCAGACCGACTATATCGACCTCTACCAGGCGCACCAGGACGATCCTGAGACCCCGCTGGAGGAGACACTCGGTGCCTTCAGCGAATTGGTGAAGCAGGGAAAGGTCCGGTATATCGGCGCGTCGAATTATAGCGGAGCGCGGTTGACGGAAGCGCTGGAAACGAGCAGAAAATATGGGTTGGCAAGTTATGTTTCGCTGCAGCCGCACTACAACCTTGTTGAACGCGAGCAGTACGAGACGGACCTGCTGCCAGCGGTGAAGAAGTATCAGGTGGGTGTGATTCCATACTTCTCGCTGGCAGCGCGGGCTTCCTCACTGGCAAGTATCGTAGCCAGCAGGACACCGAGAAGGCCGCGCGCGGCGCATTGGTTCAAAAATACCTGAACGACTGGGGATTCGGGGTGATCGCGGCTCTGGACGAAGTAGCCAATGCACAGGGATCGACCCCGACCCGTGTGGCGCTGGCTTGGTTGATGGCGCAGCCCGGAATTACGGCTCCGATCGCCAGCGCGACGAATGAGAGGCAACTCGCCGATCTGGTGGAAGCCGCGAAGTTGAAGCTGCCTGCGGAATCGATTCAGAAACTAAATGCGGCAAGCTCTCGGAAGGTTCTGGCAGAGGCTACGGCCAGGTAGAAAGAGTATTGAGAATCGAGACCGAGCACTTCTATACGCATAATTTCCAATCTGCAGGCGTTGCGGAAGAAGAGTTCAAGCGAAGCCTTACCAACTAGTGGATGAGGCGATGTTCTCGCCTCATCCAGGGAGCCGACGATTACTCGTCGCCGGCTCCGTCTGCTGGATGATCAGCGGTCTCGATCTTAGAGCGCCGCTTCATGCTGGTGGCATGGACTTCGGAGGAAGGAGAGCGTGCGCCCGAAGGGCGGGGGTGCTTTGAGAGAGGCACGCTGAAGGCAGATAGAAAGGCAAACCTGAAGGGAGCCGCACTGTTCAACGGCCTTCCCTTGTGGCGGTAGTTGCAAAAGCCCGCTCAGAAACTAGAAGTGAGATACCTTCCGGGTTGCTAACCATCAGCTCGCCACCCTGCTTTATTCCGTCTCGGATCTCCAAATACATCGAAGTTCACCAGCCTCTGCGCAGGTCTTCCATCGAGAGTGATTCTCCTGATTCATCCTTTCCCCGGTGAGTTGCTCGAGACGCACTTCAAATAAGTGCGAGACTGTAAGGTGAGATATTCATGAGAGGAGTCCGAGCGGCTTCATTATCAGAAATTTTGAATAAGGAAAAACGCTTCGCGCGGGTTGCTGCTGTCTCCAGGGTGTCGCACCCAACTCTGTCAGCGAGGATCAAGCAACTGGAAGAGGATATGGACGTGCTGATCGTGAAGCCGCGGCCAAAGGTTGAGGGCTTCACGCGCGAGGCGGACGTGTGTTGGCGTGGAAAAATTTCCGGCGTTGCAGATATCAATGGAGACAGGGGACCCGGAGCGCTTGGTGCAGATGATGCGGCAGGGCGAGATGGATGTGGCCCTAACTAAATCTTGGAGTGAATCCAGCATTAGCGTTCAATAGCAACTTCCAACAGTGCTGGTTTCGCCTACGAAAATTGCCCTACAAACGGTTGGTACACTTGAGACCGGATGGTCCACCGTTCTGGCTTAAGGAATTATCCAGGCCCGCAAATTCCCCAAACCTCAACGGCTCCGACGATGTAAAAACACCGTACTCTCAGCAGTTCTATCTTTCGATCCAGCGCTCCTTTGAGTTCTACATAACCGCCACTATCGGTTATGTAGGTGCTACCACGCACCATCTGCAAACTCCAGTCGATCCCAACAATCAGGCATTGCCGGTAGGTCCAGGAGACAACTCGCAAGCGGCGAGCCCCCTATCCAGACCTGAACTACGGAAGTTACATCGTGTATGGTTCAGACGCCAACTACAACTCGCTACAGACAAAGTTGGACCGCAGATTTTCGAAGGGCCTTAAGTTCGCGGCATCATAGGCTCGCTCACTCCTTGGATGACTCTCGTCAGCCGCTGAATGATGCATCAAACGGCATTGACTACCGCAATGCGCGTCTACTTGAGCTCAGCTGTGACTATGGCAGTTCTTATCAGGATGTGCGCACCCGGGAGTTTGACAGGGGGGTATGAGCTTCCCTTTGGTTACGGCAAACAATGGATGAATCGGAAGGGGATTGCTGGTGCAGTCGTCGGCGGATGGACGGCAAACATCGCGTTCTCGGCGCAAACTGGCCAACCCTTCAGTATCCAATCCAGTAATAATTCAACCGGCTGTGTTGGACGAGCAATTGCCGTGCGAGTTGCGAATCCCTCTAAACCCGGCGGGTAACGCCTGGTCCTAGTCTTGGCTTACCTGCGCCACTAAAACAAGAACCTTGCATCGTTCGGTTTACCGAAGTAGGCGCACCGGCCGTGCTGCACGACCGCGTAGATCTTCTCTACAACCGGACGGCAGCGCTAGGACATCCTGCCACGGCAGGATGTTTCTCCGATTGATCAGCAATTCGAAGGTAAAGCGGTCACAGACACGTTTGTCGAACAGCGACTCCGCGGAAGGCCGCACAACTTGCATCGGAGGCGATGTGCTCCTCAGCAGTCTGTAATTGAGTTCGCTACGTTTACTTTCGGGGGTTTCACTTGCGTGTGCAGTTACATCAGGCTTCATGCTCGAGATGCATTCCACTCGGAGCGCCCAGTGTTCCATAGCTGAGTGCACCAAGGAGTGTAACTGCGCTGCACACGCCCAGCGCAAGACTGAAGGATTGCGTGTGATCCAGGAGCCAGCCTGTGAGCACGGGAGCAGCCGAGGCGATCATAAAGCTTGCAAAGTTCTGCAACGCGCTGAGCGAGGCTACATAACGACCCGGGCTCACGGCTTGTACGTATCCCCAACCGGATGTTCCTGCGAAGTGAATGAAGAAGAGCGCCATACTGATGCCGGCCACGGCTGCAAGCGTGGAGCCACTGCGTGCCACGACGAAGGTGCTCGCGGCAGAGATGATCATTCCGACAATGAGGTTTCCGCGATGCACCTTCGTGAGAGGTATGCCGGAGCGTGCGAGCATGTCGGCCACGGTGCCGCTGGTAATCATGCCAAGGGCGCCGGCAAGGAAAGGAATAGCTGCTACCCATCCGCTCCTTGCAAGAGAGAGATGCCGTTCGGACTGCAGATATCCGGGAAGCCAGGAGGTGTAGAGCCAATTGGTGTAGTTGATTCCGCCGAAGCCTAGCATCATGCCCCAGACGGTCCGCTGCCGGAGAAGCGCCTTCCATGCTCCTTCGTGAGTGGCGGGCCCTCCTTCAGGCTGGTGAAATGGCGTGTCGTGTCTTGCACGATGGAATGCAATCCACGCTGCGGCGACGATCAAACCCGAGAACCCGAGGAGGACGAACATGGTTCGCCACCCGAGGACAAGCATCAGCCAGGTAAGGGCAGGTGGCGCCACTGCGAGTCCGAGGGTCTGAGACATGCTCATAACGGCGGTAGCACGTCCGCGTGTTTCGGCAGAGAACCACTCGCGGACGCTACGCACGCCTGACGGATAGAACGGTGCTTCCCCTGCGCCCAGAAAAACGCGAAGCAGGAGGAAAGACGAGAAACTGCGAACAAAGCCGGTGAGCATCTGCGCCGTTGACCAGAGGATAAGACCGGCGCCGAGCACTGACCGGGTACCCGCGCGGTCGAGCAAGCCGATGAGCGGAAGCTGCGCGAATCCATATGCAAGCGAGAACGCGGAGAGCAGCCAGCCGATCTGGGTTGCGTTGAGATGCAACTCCGCACGTATGGTGGTGTTGGCGATGGAGAGCGAGGATCGGTCGAGAAAGTTCACCATCCCCGCAAGGAAGAGCAGCGAAAGAGTGATCGCCTGGTGACTGCGTAGACTGCGGCTTACAGCGATTTTCTGCTCTGTCAAGCGCTATGCTCCCGGATAGATGACTCTGTGAAATGAGTCGCAAACGATGGTACGTGAAAATGAGTGATACAGGTGAGAGCACGGGGATGCATTAAGTCTATCGAACTAATAATCATCGACAACGCTCTCGTCACTTCCTGCAAGCGCGTTTGGATGATGGGAGAGCTGTCGCGAAGATGGGTCGGTCGGCGGTGGCTACTTTGCCAGACAATCTTTATGGCCGGTGTCTGCTACGCTTGCAATTAGCCATTTGCCGTCCTTGCGGACGAGGTTGAACAGGTCTGTTCCGCAGTGGTCTACCTTGCCGTCGACCACGAAGTCGAACGGAGCCCAGACCATCGCGAGGTCGTTGTCGATGCGGACCAGCGGGTCGTGAATTCGCTCCTCGATGTGGGGCGTTCCTGGTCTGCCTACGCGGTCGGCAAAGGCATCGAAGGTCATTTGAGAGGGCTTGCCGTCGCGCATCAGCAACATGGTGCCGCCGGGTAGCGTTGGCTCCTTGATTGCTGCGGCGTCACGCTTGGACATGCCGTCGAACATCGCGTGGATGGGAGCAAGGACCGCCTGCTCCTCCGGGGTTGTGGCGTAGAGCGACGGCGAGAGGAGAGCGGCGGCTATTGTTGCGGCGATGAACAACGCGAGGCGCAGTGGAGGAAAGATCTTCATGGGTCCCGATTCTAAACTGAGTCGTCAATTGACCGTCCCAGTCCACCACCTCCGTGCGGATTCGGGGGAGCGGTTCGCTTCGCGAATGCTCATCTTAGCGACGGTAGAGCTGCCGGGAAGATGGGGCGCCCGGATGGCGACTCAGCAGTAGATCCCAACGGCATGACAAATAAAAGGATAGGCCACGGCAAATGCAGTCCGTTGGACTAAAGCTATTGTGGACTCAAGCTAGTGCGTGGACTGAGGCGAGCGCGTTGGCGATGGCTTTGCCGGCGGTGGAGGTGTTGGCGGTTCCGCCTACGTCGCGGGTGCAAAGTGATTTGTCGACCAGGGTGGTCTCGATGGCTTTGAGGATGGCGGTGCCAGCTTCGACCTCGCCGAGATGGTCGAGCATCATGGCGGCTGACCAGATCTGGCCGATGGGATTTGCGATGCCCTTGCCGGCGATGTCGGGAGCGGAGCCGTGGACGGGCTCGAAGAGTGATGGGAAGCGGCGTTCGGGGTTGATGTTGCCGGAGGGCGCTATGCCGATGGTTCCGGCGCAGGCGGGGCCGAGGTCGGAGAGGATGTCGCCGAAGAGATTGGAGGCTACGACGACATCGAAACGGTCGGGGTTGAGAACGAATTGGGCGGTGAGGATGTCGATGTGGAATTTGTCCCAGGTGACGCCGGGAAAGGCTTGGGACATCTCGAGTACGCGCTCGTCCCAGTAGGGCATGGTAATGGATATTCCGTTGGATTTTGTGGCAGAGGTAAGATGTTTTTTCTCGCGTTTCTGCGCGAGATTGAAGGCAAATTTCAAGATGCGGTCGACGCCTACGCGGGTCATCACGGTCTCCTGAATGACGACTTCACGGTCGGTATCGGGAAAGATTCTGCCGCCAATGGAGGAGTACTCGCCTTCGGTGTTTTCGCGGACTACGAAGAAGTCGATGTCGCCAGGTTTGCGGCCGGCGAGTGGGCAGGGTACACCGGGCATCAGGCGAACCGGACGGAGGTTGACGTACTGATCGAACTCTCGGCGGAAGAGGATCAGTGATCCCCAGAGTGAGATGTGGTCAGGGATTTTTTCCGGCCAGCCTACGGCTCCAAAGAAGATGGCGTCATGGTGACCGATCTGATTCTTCCAGTCGTCAGGCATCATCTTGTTGTGTTTCTGGTAGTAGTCGTAGGATGCGAAGTCAAACTCATCGAGCTGAAGTTCGAAGCCGTACTTTTTGGCGGCGGCTTGGAGGACTTGCACGCCTTGGGGGACGACTTCCTTGCCAATTCCATCACCCGGGATTACCGCGATTTTGTAGCTACGTTTGGCTTGATCTGGATGAGCCATGGCTAGAGCGCCTTTCGGGTTTGGTTGGTCTGACGATGCACTGCTAGACGCATGATGACTATGGTGACAGCGGACACTATCAGCGTACTGCCCACAAAGTAGAGTCCGCGCGTAAAGTTTCCGCTGATCCCGTTGGTAGAGCCGATCATGTAGGGTCCGGCGAAGCCGCCCAGGGTGCCGAGCGAGTTGATGAATCCGATGGACGCGGCGGCAGCGGTACCGGCGAAGAAAGTAGTGGGCAGGCTCCAGAGGGGCGGCTTGGCGGCGCTAACGCCGAATGCGGTGAGCGAGAGACCGGCGATGGCCAGAAAAGCAGATGAGCCGGCGCGGGCGACTACGGCCATCCCAATGGCGCCAATGAGACAGGCGAGTGCGGCGTGCCAGTATCGCTCTCCGGTGCGGTCGGAGTTGCGCGACCAGAGAACCATGCCGATTACGGCGATGAGGTTCGGGATGGCGACCAGGAGGCCTACGTGGAAGACCGAGAAGCCCAGGCCCTTGACGATCAGTGGAGCCCAGAAACCGATGGTGTAAAGGCCGGCGGAGGTGCCGAAGTATGCGAGGGAGAGTGCCAGGACCTTCCAGTCCGCCAAGGCATGCCATGCGCTGTGGCTGTGGGGATCCTTGATGCCGAGTTGCTCCTGTTGGATTGCAGATGAGAGCCAATCGCGCTCGTCCGAAGTGAGCCAGGCGGCGTCGGCGGGACGGTCGGTAAGGAAGCGGAAGGTTATGAAGCCGAGCACCAATGCGGGGATGCCTTCGAGGAGGAAGAGCCACTGCCAGTCTCGCAGACCGAGCAGACCGTTTAGCTGCATCAGGGCACCTGAGAGCGGCGAGCCAATGAGTCCGGCTACAGGCGCGGCGGCCATAAACATGGCGGTTACAGCGGAGCGATGATTTGCGGGAAACCAATAGCTGAGATAGAGGATGATTCCAGGGAAGAAGCCGGCTTCCGCGAGGCCGAGCAGGAACCTGAGGACATAGAAACTAATCGGGCCTCGGGTGAAGGCCATCGCGACCGAGACCAGGCCCCAGGAGATCATGACCCGGCCGATCCAGAAGCGAGCCCCGACCTTGTGCAGGATGACGGTGGAGGGCACTTCGAAGGCGAAGTAGCCGAGGAAGAAGATGCCCGCACCGAGGCCGAACATCTGCGACGTCAAGCCTACATCCTTGTTCATGGTCAGAGCTGCGAAGCCTATGTTGATGCGATCGAGAAAGGCTACGAAGTAGAGGAGCATCAGGAAAGGAATGAGCCGCCAGGTGATCTTCCGAATCGCACGTTGTTCGAGCAGGCTTGAAGCAGCCGTAGCTGTGTCGCTCATATTCTCCCTTGGCGCGTGTGGCGAACGCTGCTTTATTCCCTGAGCTTCTTAATTGTATTCGCAGATGTTCGGTTCGAGTTGACTGGAGACGTACGTTCCTATCCTCGGCTGCTATGAACACGCGCCTTTGTGTTACCGCGTCAATGATTTAAAGAAAAGTTATCTGGCAAATCTTCAGTAGGAATGATCCATCGAAAAAGGAGTTCAATGCGGCTGAGATCTAAAGCAGTATTGATCCGATCTTCCACGGCACCAGGATGTCCATATACATTCGGTGGGTCACCGAAATCCTAATGGGGACGAGGAGGTTGCTATATTTGAAATCATCAGAGCTCCTGGATACGTCCGACACCGAAAATTCCAATTGCGCTAAGCGGCTCAAGATTCTCGGTATGGTGGAATTGGATTCTAAAAGGACACCTCATAAAACAGAGGTGTGACATTCACGCGATCGGTAAATCGCTTCCACCCGGCGGCTGTTCACCGATTTGGTTTGAGTTTACCGAGATCGGAGGTTTTTTGCGATATCGTCAATCCGGCGTATCCGCCCGTCAGTCTTGTCTTCAGTCTGTCAACAAGGTCTGGCGGCGACATGCGGCCCCACCGTTTAACTATGGCCATGGCGTGGTCCACTGGAATCATGGCGATCAGATCGTCGTGAACCATTAGTTCGAGGCCTTTCTCTTTCAGCGTTGCGTTGTGGCTTTCCGTGATGACCGACCTTAGAGAAGATGGTGCGGGCCGGAACATCCGGGCCGGTGACTATTGAAAACGTGGCGTTCTTGTAACCATGGAAACATAATCTCCTTGGCTCAAGCCCGGAACCAGATTTGATGGAGGCCCAACGTAACGCAGGAAGTGTGAATGCAAAGAAAAGCAGAGCGTCTTAAGTCGGCTAGAAAGTTCGCATTACAGAATCAGGTGAATGATCCTGCTACGCTTCGATGCGAAAGAGGACGAGATTGTAGGAATTATCAAACAGGAAGTAGCCGAGAAGAAGAGACTGCCACCTAAGCCGAACATTGCGGACGTCAGACCAATTGCCTTGTTCATACTGAAGGCAGCGAATCCCATATTGACACGGTCGGGAAGGCTGACGAAATACAATCGCATTACGAACGGAAGAATGCGCCAACTTATCTTTCGGACAACGCGACTTCCAAATCGACAGTTATGGATTCCAAGCTGATCACGCAGTCGTCAGATGATTTTTGGCAGTGGTGGCGATCTGTGCGCAGACGGCCTCTGTTACCTGAGCCGTCGTAGCCGTACCGCCAAGATCACGTGTGTGCAACAAAGGGTTAGCCGTAACATGTTCGACAGCTTTCATCAAGCGCTCGGCAGCGTGGATTTCACCCAGGTGCTCAAGCAACATCACTACCGACCAAAACGTCCCAACCGGGTTGGCCAAGCCCTTGCCCATAATGTCGAAGGCCGAACCGTGGATGGGTTCGAACATGGATGGGTAGAGACGTTCAGGGTTTATGTTGGCAGTAGGTGCAATGCCCAGGCTACCGGCCAATGCGGCGGCGAGATCACTCAATATGTCGGCATGCAAATTTGTAGCGACGATGGTGTCCAGCGATGCTGGACGATTGACCATGCGGGCAGTAGCTGCATCGACCAGTTCTTTGTCCCACGTGACGTCAGGAAACTCCTTGGCAATTTGAGCTGCGATCTCATCCCACATTACCATCGCGTGGCGCTGCGCATTGCTCTTTGTAATCACTGTCAGCAGCTTGCGTGGGCGGGATTGGGCTAGCCGAAAGGCAAAGCGCTGGATGCGCTCGACCCCAACCCGAGTCATCAAGGACAAATCAGTGGCGACTTCGATGGGATGCCCTTGATGCACGCGGCCACCAACACCCGAGTACTCTCCCTCGGTGTTCTCGCGAACGATCACCCAGTTCAAATCTTCGTCTTTGCAACGTTTGAGCGGTCCGTCGATACCCGGCAGAATCCGTGTCGGGCGCACATTGGCGTATTGATCCAGTCCCTGGCAAATCTTGAGCCGCAGACCCCAGAGCGTAATGTGGTCAGGAATATGCGGGTCGCCAGCGGACCCGAATAGAATGGCGTCTTTGCCGCGCAGAACATTGAGTCCGCTCTCAGGCATCATCTCGCCATGTTGGCGGAAATAATCCCCACCCCAGTCGAAGTTTTCGAATTCGAATGTAAAGGAACTCTCCGAGCCGGCAAGCACTTCGAGAACTCGCCGTCCTGCCGGTACAACTTCCTTGCCAATGCCATCGCCCGGTACCGTGGCGATACGATATGTCTTCATGTCTTGAGGCCTCATCAAACAGCTAAATTGTAAAGCACGTTATTCGCCCAAATAAATTCGTTCGGATTGATCGTTGCTTTGGAGTAACGATCGATCCAAAAGCAATGTCAATGGTTCGCCGGCTAAGGAGCGTGTGGTGGCTTTTGCCGAAGTTTGCGTAACGCGGGGAGGAGCTCTCCAAGGGAAACGGAGGCTGCATCGGGGGTGCCGAGGGCGAAGTAGACACTTCGGAAGAGTTGGTAGAGATCCTCGGCACGGGCGACGGCCGTGGGTTCCGGGTGATAGGTGACAAACGGTGGGCAAAGAGCGTTCTGCGCCTCCTCAATTGTGGAGAAGTCGCCTGCGGCGAGGAAGGCGAAGATTACCGAACCTAGACTAGTAACGTCACCGGTGGTGACGAGGACAGGCTTGTTCAGGACATTGGCATATACCTGATTGAGGGTGGCGTTGCGTTTGGGGACGCCACCGCCGTTGATGACTCGGCGAATACGCGTACCGTGTTGCTCCATGCGGTCCAGAATGATGCGTGTGTGCATGGCTGTTCCTTCGATAGCGGCGAAGAACTCGTCGGCTGCAGTGTGGGAGAGATTCCAGCCAAAGGTGACACCGCCGAGCGCTGGATTGACGAGGACGGTGCGGTCCCCGTTATCCCAGGTGAGGCGCAGGAGACCGGTCTGAGCGGCAACATACTTTTCCGTGGCGCAAGCGAGGTCGGCCACAGTAGAACCGGCACGAGAGGCGATGGACTGGAAGATATCACCCACGGCAGAGAGGCCAGCTTCGATGCCCACGCGATCGGGATAGACGGAGCCTGGAACAACACCGCAGACCCCGGGGATGAGGCTCTCCCGGTCGCTGATGCCGATAATGCAGGTAGAGGTGCCGATGACGTTGACGACGTCGCCCAGACGGATGTTTGCGCCGACGGCGTCCCAGTGGGCATCGAAGGCGCCGGTGGGAACGGGGATTCCTGGAGACAGGCCAAGTCTACTAGCCCACTCGGGGCTGAGAGTGCCAGCGAGCTTGTCGGAGGTCTGGAACCTGCCGGTGATCTTTGCACGGATGCCTGCGAGCAGGGGATCGACACTGACGAGGAAGTCCTCCGGTGGCAGGCCACCCCAGCGCTCGTTCCACATCCACTTGTGCCCCATGGCACAGATGCTGCGCGGTAATCGGTCGGGGTCGGTAATGCCGCAGAGGGTGGCGGCGACCATATCGCAGTGCTCGAGAGCAGTGACGAAGAGTGGACGCTGCGCAGGGTTGTTGCGCAACCAGTGGAGCAGCTTGGACCAACCCCACTCCGAGGAATAGACGCCACCGCACCAGTCGATGCCTTCGAAGCCTGCATTGTTTTGGTAGCGATGAGCGGCCCGGGTGATCTCCTGGGCTTCACCAGCGGCGCGGTGATCGCACCAGAGGTAGTAGTCGCTGAGCGGGACGAGATCCTTGCCCACGATGATGACGCTGGAGCCGGTGGTATCGAGGGCAATGGCGCGGATGAGGGTGCCATCTATCCCGCTGGTGCGGAGTGCTTCCTGCATGGCGCGGACAAGAGCATCCATCTGAGCCTGATGGCTCTGCGTGGCGAACTCGGGGTCGGCCGGTGAGCGCTGCAACGGGTACTCTGCGGTAGCGCGGCCTAGAACGCCGCGAAGCTTATCAAAGATGGAAATTCGGACGCTAAGGGTTCCGAAGTCAACACCGGCGACGATACTCACTTGCGATCCTCTATCCTTGGTATGGCACTGGTTGAATGTCCAGTCCCCATTGCGTCGTATCGCCGCAGAGGTGAACCATTTCATTATCGCCTTAGCTCGGCCAAGCGAGGGTACGAGAAGGTGGGATTGCAGGATGCTACCGGCTTCGATGATGGTCAGGCAGTTACTATCTCGTTATCATTTGGCACGTAAAGGGAGTATCATCAACCTTGTGCCGAAGTATTCCATCGTCGTGCCGTTCCACAACGAAGAAGAAAACGTAACCACGCTCTACGATCGCCTCAAGGCCGTCATGGAACAGGTGGGCGACTCCTTCGAGTTGGTCTTCGTCGACGATGGCTCACGCGACCGCACTTATCGGCTGCTTGAAGAGATTGCAGCTGTCGATTCGCGCGTTCTCGTCATCAAACTTCGCCGCAACTTCGGCCAGACCTCCGCCCTCGCTGCTGGATTTGACCACGCCCAGGGAGAGTTCATTCTTGCGATGGATGGCGACCTCCAGCATTCGCCCGACGAGATTCCCAATTTCCTCGCCAAGCTTGAAGAAGGCTATGACGTCGTCAGTGGCTGGCGCAGTCAGCGTGGAGATAACTTCTTCCTCCGCCGCATTCCCTCCCGTGCCGCCAACTGGCTCATGGCCTATCTCAGCGGAGTGAACATCCACGACTTCGGCACAACCTTCAAGGCCTACCGTCGCGAGGTCATCCAGAACATTCCCCTCTACGGGGAGATGCACCGTTTCATTCCGGCGCTGGCCTCTTGGTACGGCTCCAGCATCTGCGAGATTCCCATCTCAAATCCAGCCCGCGAGTTTGGCAAGAGCCACTACGGCATCTCCCGCACCTTCCGCGTCTTCTTCGATCTCCTTACCATCCGCTTTCTGCTCCGCTACATGACCCGCCCGCTCCACTTCTTCGGAACCATTGGAGCGCTCGGCATGTTGGCCGGCTCCGGCCTGGCTGCCTGGCTGTTTGTCCTCAAGGTTCTCACCAGCCAGCACATCATGCAGCTTCATGGCCCTATCTTTCTTATCGCGGGCGTCCTGATCCTTGCCGGAATCCAGATGATGGGCATCGGTCTGCTAGGCGAGCTTCAGGTTCGCCACTTCCACACCGCTTCCCACCGCGCACCCTATGCTGTAGAACGCATCCTCCGCCTCCGTTCGGAAGAGAGTCTCATGCAATAATTCCGCCTATCGTTCAGTGGGTTGTTCCTTCGCACTGGGCTCTTTTGGTAACTCCTCCTGGGCCTCTTTCGCCGCCTCTTTGAAAGCTGAGACATCGAGATCCTTCTCTTCTTTTTCTGCCTCGACCAATGGCGCGGTTAATGTCTGCAGGTGCTCTGCAAACAGTCGAATGCATTCCCTCTGTTTTGCCGGATGTCCACCCGCTCCAGCCTCCTCCTGCAGTTTTGTCTCCAGCCTCTGCGCGGCGTCCAGCCTATACGGAACCGCTTTATAGGTGACTCGATCCCGCAGCAGGAGAACATCCTCGCGTAAGTCAGACTCTTCCACAATCAGTCCTTGCCTGGCGGTCGCGTAGGACTCACGGGCGCAGGCCGCGGTAACGCTCACCCGCCCATCCTCGACAGCTTTCTCGTCTCTTGTCATCCCATCTGCGATTCCGGAGGTCTTGCTCTCAGCAAGCGGCTCCTTGGCGCGACATCCAACCATCAGAACCAAGAGGCCCATCGCCAATACCACAGATAGCATTGCTCTATATCTGCACGATCCTGCATTGCCACACATGAGCTGCACCTCGAAGATTTTTTCTGCGCTGCTAAGCCGTCGGGACGGAGCGGCAGTTAGTCAGTCCTGAACGAGCGGCCCTATTCTATTTAGAGAATCGATAGACACAAGCGGTATCTCTTCAGGTAAAGTGTTGGCCATCATTAAACTTGCGCTCAATTGCTGCCAGCGATTCACCAGCACTTCCAGTGCCATCTGGATACTCGAAATCTGCTCCGCATCTAATATTCGTGGAGTGGACATGTCCGGCATACTACAAACTGAATCCGGCGATCAGCTTATATCTAAGGGAAGGCAGCCAACGATGAGATCATCCAACGAGTGAGAGCTATAAGGGAAAAGAGGGAACTCTCAACGCATCCGGCCAGTTAAGTTGTTGCTTCACCGAAACTCCACATCGCAGGAGCATCCAACACCCCATGCAGGTTATCCAGATACTCACCACCGGCAGTGCCGACGTCCTTACTCTCTGCGATCTCCCCACGCCGACTCCCGGTCCCGGCGAGGCTCTCATTCGCATTGAAGCCTCCGGCGTTAACTTTATCGACATCTACTTCCGCGAGGGCCGTTATCCAGCCCAACTTCCTTACACCCTCGGCCAAGAGGCCGCCGGAATCATCGTGGCCCTAGCTCCCGACGTTACCACCTTCAAGGTAGGTGACCGTGTGGCTTGGTGCCTCGTCCCTGGAACCTATGCACAGTTGGCTGTAGCCCCCGCCGCCCGCCTCGTACATATTCCCGACGCCGTCAATGCCCAACAAGCCGCCGCCGCCCTATTGCAAGGTATGACCGCCCACTATCTCGCCTACTCTACCTATCCCATCCAGAGCGGTGACGAGGTCCTCATCCATGCAGGCGCTGGCGGAGTTGGCCTCCTTCTCACCCAGATGGCGAAGGCCCTCGGCGCTCGCGTCTTCACCACAGTCTCCAACGAAGAGAAGGCCGCTCTCTCACGAGCCGCTGGAGCCGACGAGACTATTTTTTACACTCAGGAAGACTTCGCTGCTAAAGTGAAAAAACTCTCCACAGGTCCAGGTCTCCACGCCGTCTACGACTCCGTAGGCAAATCCACCTTCGAGAAGTCTCTCGAGGTCCTCCGCCCTCGCGGCACCGTGGTTCTCTTTGGTGGCTCCAGCGGAGCCGTACCGCCCTTTGACCTCATCAAGCTCTCGAAGATGGGCTCCCTCTACGTCACTCGCCCTACCCTCAAGGATTACGTAGTCACCCGTGCGGACCTCGAAGCTCGTGCCAACGCCGTGCTTACCTCCGTGGCACAGGGGACACTGAAATTGCGCCTCGAACATACCTACCCGCTCACCGACGCTGCCCATGCCCATCGCGATCTCGAGTCGCGCAAGACTACCGGCAAGCTCCTCCTCCTCCCCTGAGGGAGCCCCGCTCTGTCGGGCAGCGAGGCCGAGGGCGGTCTGTTTCATTGATGAATGACTACTTTCTTCACGTATAGTTAAGCCACCAAATTAAGGGTGACTTATATTGTCCGGCAAAAGCGCTATACAACTCACGATTCGGGGCGGAAGACGTTGCTGCGCGGCGATACTACTGCTCTTTTCCATCGCCTTCAACATGCCGCGTGCGTACGGTCAGAAAGACGATCCCGAATTCAGCTCATTGAACAAACAGGAGAGGCTTGAATGGTTTCGTGACCAGGGGTTTGGCCTGTTCATTCACTGGAGCCTCGACAGCCAGCTCGGTGTAGTCATCAGCCATTCCCTTGTCGGAGCCTCGACCGATTACACCGAACGCTTTTTTAACGACCTGCCCAAATCCTTCGACCCCCATGAGTTCAATCCGCAGGACTGGGCACGGCTGGCACATCTTGCCGGTGTCCGGTATGTCATGTTCACAACGAAGCATCACTCCGGCTTCGCCATGTTCGATACCGCGACCACGCCATTCAACATCATGAACACACCGCTTCATCGCGATGTGACGGCAGAGGTCTTCAAGGCATTTCGGGCCGAGGGCATCGCCGCCGGGGTCTACTATTCCCCGGACGATTTCTGGTGGCTCCACCAGCATGGCAAGACGATACGACGCGCCGTGCCGGATGTTCAGCCTCGTAGCAACCCTCAACTCATGGAGTACGACCAAGCCCAGATACGAGAGTTGCTGACCCACTATGGCCCGGTAGACGCGATCTTCCTCGATGGCGAAGCCAACGGTCTTCGTGAGCTCGCCTGGAAGTTGCAGCCTAATATCGTCGTCACGCGCGGCGCCATCACGACGCCGGAACTGACCATCCCCGGCATGCCCTTGCCCGGGGCATGGGAGACCTGCATGACCATGGGTACCTCCTGGCAATACCAGGCGCAGAACGAGCACTACAAGTCCGGCGGGGAACTGATCCGTATGCTTATCCAGACCCGCGCCAAGGGTGGAAATTTCCTCTTGAACGTCGGCCCGATGCCGAACGGAAAGTTAGCCATCGAGCAGGAAGAGCGCCTCCGTGAAATTGCCCTATGGATGTTTGTAAACTCTGACTCGATCTATTCCGTCCGGCCCTGGGTCATCACGAACGAAGGCAACATCTGGTTCACGAAGAAAAAGGACTCGAAGACACTCTATGCAATTGTCGAGTCGGACACCCCATGGGAGCGGGCCACCTGGAAGGAGTTCGTCCTCCACTCGGTCCGCGCCACGGACAAGACGCAGGTGAACGTGCTCGGCCAGAACGATGAGGTTGTCGAGTATCATCCCGAGATCGTGCCAAAGTCGACCTGGCACCAGGAGAAGGATGGGCTTCACGTTCGCGCACTTCAGGCACAGCGCCTGCAGGACAACTTCAAATGGCCGAATCCCGTGGTTCTGAAGATCACTGACGTCGAACCTGCATTTACGCCTCCGCACCTTCAGACCCTTGGTTCAGTCGCAGATCTTGCAGGCAAAAAAGAGACCTTGCAGGGCAAGTTGATCGACATGGGAGATTCAACTTCGTTACAGGTCGGCTTCGAGTATCGTTCCATCACTGGAGAAGATGTGAATTCGCGCTCGGCTGCCTGGATAACAACGCCGCTCCAGACAATCTCCAAACCAGGGACATTTTCTGCGAATGTCGAAGGCCTGACGCCAAAGGCGGTATACGAGTTCCGTGCCGTCATCAGGCATCCGCTTCTTCCTATCTATGGTGGGGAGTTGAAGATGAAGCGATGAATATGAAAGATGCATGGTATTAGCGGCGTTGAAACTCTGGAGATCCGAATAGAAGCGCTGCCGCCAAAGCTGATTCGCTATCGAGACTGGTGGGATTCCGATCTCTCCAGCCTCGCGCTTTGATTGGCGAGGGATCGCGCCTGCGCTCTTTTATGGCCACCTGACGGCGGCTCGCCTGCTGCTGCTCTGGATCGGCGCCAATTTGGGCTAGGATCGTCTGGTGGGTCCGGTCGCTTACAGTCAAGTGCAGCAACCTGTCTTGAAGAAATGCGGTCTTGGCAGCCGGAGGCATACCACCGGGCAACGCAGAGCAGAGAACGGCCAGACGAAGAGGGAAGTGGACACGGTGGACTTCTTGTGGCTGGCAATCAGGGGCGCACTTGCTCTTCTAAACAATACGAGCGCCAGGTTGTCTCGCGATAGCGTGAATTTTCCAATGATGTACCGAGGTTGCGTGCCGATAGGGAAGTATGACGGAGGATTCAACTTATGTCGACTACACCTTTTCCTGGCGCGTATGCGTCAATTGTTGGCGATATGGTCGTTCCGCATCTCGTCTCCCTCGAGACGCTGGCTTGTCTGGCTGGCAGGGATTCCAGTGTGGATCGGGGACAGGCGATCGAAGAGCTGGGCCATGCCGTCGATCACCTGATCTCTTCGAGGATGTTCCATGTCGACGAGAGCTTCGCCAAAGCCGATACTGAGGCGATCCATATCCTGATGCGGCTGCGGCGCAGTATTTTTGATGAATATAAAGAGATCGTCCCTGGTGACCGGCGGCTGCGGCATGGGGTTATGGGAAGTTGGATAGAGTCGGCGATTCAATGCTGTGTCTGATAATCGCTTGATGTGTCGTGGACGGATGCCGTTCAGTACCTGCTAGGCTTTAAAGGTTATGTCACTTACGCTTGTTCTCAACGGTCAGTCCCGCACCTTTCCTTCGCTGCCTGAGCCCGCTGGGCTCGACCATCTTATTGCTGAGCTTGGGTTACAGGGAGATCGCGTTGCAGTCGAGCACAATGGGGAGATCGTCCCCCGTACAAGCTGGCCACAGACGGCTGTTGCCGCAGGGGATCGGCTGGAGATAGTTCACTTCGTCGGCGGGGGCGTCTAGGCGAACGACTCGCTCTTGACCATACCTTTCAGCAGAGCCTCCCAGTGATTTCCGTAGTCGGCCCAACCGCCCATTGTCCGGACCCTTCGTAGGGCTGCTTCGCTCATCCGAGCCTGCAGGGTGGGGTCGTCAGCCATCTGCTGCATCCGGTCCGCCAACGCTTTGGGATCGCGGATCGGCACAATAAAGCCTTCAATCCCGTCCGTGAACAAGTCCGCGGCGCCTGTATTCGTCGTTGCGATCACCGGACAACCACAGGCCATTGCTTGACCCTGCACCAGCGCCATCCCTTCATCGAGACTGGGCATGACCATCACGTGACTGCGGCTCATCCGTTCTTTCAGCTGGACCTGCGGCATCGTACCAGTGAACGTGACCGAATCCTGCGGCAGCTTCGCGAGAACAGCTCGCATCTCGGGCTTGGTTCCGCCAATAACTGTTAAATGTTTCTTGGGCACCCGAAGCTGCGCAAAGGCCTCCAATAGATAGGGAATACCTTTAGGCAAAGAGATTCTCCCCACATATAGGACCTCAAAATGATCCGTTGGCGGATCGCCAACCTTCTCGAACCGGTCGAGCAGAACCCCGTAAGGTAGCACATGGATCTTTTCCGCGGGGATACCACGCTCAATGTATGTCTGACGAGAGTAGGTAGAGGGCACCGTCACCGCATCCGCTATCTCATAGATGGCCTCCTCGCGAGCGAGATCCCTGGGATCGTCCTGCGACCCCTCCGGCACGCCCCAGCGCATATGCTCTTCCTCCACCAATTCGGCCCGGTAGCGAATGTGGGTCGAACCGCGATCACAGATGAACCGCCCCCCACGCTGTTGCACCTGAGCTCCAGTCTTTAGACCAGCCCCGGAGATGGCGATGAATGCGTCGCAATCCGGAGTTCGTCGCAAGGTCCACTCGTCGAAGGCGAGCGCGTTGGCATAGCCAAGCTGGTCGTATAGCCATTTGCTTCGGATCCCGCGCCGCTGCAGCAGGATCTCCGGCACATGGATCCAAGGAAAGGTCTGTACCTTGTTCCGTGGCAGGCCCTCGCGTTTCAGCCGTTGCCATGGGAAGGTTGAGTAGATTTTGGAAAGATGTCCACGTCGCTCCAGTTCACGTGCGAGCTCGAAGTGGTGGAAGATGCCAAAAACAGCTTGTACGATTCGCATGAAGGCTCGAAAGGGAGGACTCTGTCGATACTATCAAACCTACTAGATCGGCCACTTATAGCAGCATACAGATGCCTTGGGCAATAACTATACATAATATGTGTTATCGGACATAAAGAAACTACTTCAGATACTATACCATCTTACGAATATCGATCTGTGTCACTCTCTGCGAGGTGTTATTCGTGTCATTAGCCCGGATTGCTCCCTGCTTGCGGCAGCATCGACTGCTTATTTTCGGTCTGGCAATTTTGGCTGGGCTCTGTCTGCCAAACACCTTAGCACAGCCTGGCGGCGGTTCCACTTGGCAGGCATCCACCGCATCGGCGGGTACGCCTATGTCTGTCTCAGGCCAGGTGGTAAATGCTATGACCGGGCTTCCTGTGCCGCGTGCGCTGGTGCGTCTGAATAACCGGGCGATCCTAAGCGACCAAGAGGGTAAATTTCTGTTCGATCAATACACTGGGACAGGTGGCGGCAATCTACAGGTAACCAAGCCGGGCTTCTATCTGTCGACAGAACCAACAGACTCCCAGGCCCAGTATTTCCAACTCGACCAACTTGCTAACCCAATCCTTATCCGTCTTTATCCGGAGGGACTACTGACCGGAACAGTTACCACTCCAGATGGTGAACCGCTGCCCCATATCCTAGTAACGGCTCGAAGAAGTATCTTTGACGAGGTAGCTCGACGCTGGATTCCAGCTGCCCAGGCCCAGACCGACTCCCACGGCAACTTCCGCTTGCCCGTGCCTTCGGGTGATTACAAGCTGGAGACTCGCTACAGCACTAATGGCGGACGACAATCAGAAGCCATTTTGCCTGTGTCAGTTCCGGCTGAAAACAAATCTAGTACATCAGGTTTATCCAATACAATTCACCTTCGCAGCGGTGAAGAACAACACTTCGACCTGCACCCGGTAACCAGTCGCGCCTATACCGTTACTGCTCGACTGGAATCCACTTCGGACCGGGATTTGCCGGGGATCACGGCCAGATCCAGCGCAGGCATTGTGATTCCCGTCAACTTTCAGCGAACGGCGACGGGCAACGAAGGCCGCATACAGCTACCCAGTGGAACTTATACGCTGACAGCCAGTATAGCTACTCCCGAAGGATCGGAGCAGGCCGAGACCACGGTTACAGTTCCGGACCATGACGTCTCTGGCGTGGTCCTTCGACTTACCCCCAGCCCTTCTATACCGATTGAACTTGTATTAGACCAAGCCTCAACGTCTGATAAGTCGCCACTCAACGTCCAGCAGCTCAGTCTCACTCTACAAAGCAACCAGATCGATCCGGATCGCGGTAGTTCGATCGTCGGTCCTACGATGGGTCGCGACAGAGTCTTCCACTTCAATCCAGCTCCCGGCAGCTATCACCTACAGGCACGCAATAATGGCGAGTGGTACGTCAAGGCTGCCAACTATGGTGTCTCTGATCTTCTGCAGCAAGATTTGGTCGTTGCGCCCGGATCTGGTGGCACACCCATACGAGTAACCATAAGCAACCAAACTGCTACCCTGCAAGGTGCCGTCAAGCTGAATGGTATTCCTGCGACCTGCTGGGTCTATCTAATCCCGACAACTCCAAACGCTGTGCCCTTCGTGACGCTGCGGAGCGGCGCGAATGGCACTTACAATGCTGAATACCTGGCGCCCGGGACTTATCAGGCTATTGCCTTCGCACAGCGTCACTCTGCCGACTATCGCGATCCGAACACACTCGTAGCCTACAGGACTCATATCCGCTCGATTACAGTCGCTCCCGGCGACAAGTCCACGTTGGATTTGGATGCCGTCACACCTGCGGAGCTTATCCCATGACACTGGCTACCGTGATTCGTTTCTCTCTTTTTTCCTTGATTATCATCCGAGCTGGAAGCTTCGTGGTGGCCCAAATACCTAGTCCCTATAGGATCACGGGCGTAGTGGTTAGCAGTACGAACGGTTCGCCCATCCCGCACTGTCGCTTGACTCCCAGTCAAATTGTCCGGGGAAGAGCCGACAATCGCCACTTCCCTTCCCTTCAAAATACCCAAGACGTTTTTGAGGCTGACGAGCGTGGCCATTTTTCCATTCCGGTGCCCTCAGCCGGAGCGTGGCGCCTGATTGCTGCGGCACGCAGCTTCGTAAGGCAGGCTTACGACGAACATCAACAGCTCTCCTCCGCTATCGTCCTAACGGCTGCTGCTCCAACGATTGATCTGCGATTCCAGCTCGCTCCGGAGGCTGTCATTACCGGAATCGTGCTCGATGAAGCCGGCGAACCTGTGCGCAATGCCAAGCTCTCCCTGCTGGCCGTACCGCCGGTCGGGCCTGATCTCAAACCGGCGTCGACGAGCACGCGGGCCTTCGCTCAAACCGACGATCGCGGCATCTACGAATTCCCCAATATCGTTCCGGGGAACTATCAAATCATGCTGCAGGCACAGCCGTGGTACGCTGCAACGGCCCAGCTTCGACGGTTTGGGCCAACGGACTCGCCATCGCTTGATCCCTCCCTCGATGTTGCATATCCGCTGACGTGGTTTCCGGGCGTCGACGCTCCCGCGCTTGCCGAGACCCTGACGCTTCAGGGGGGCGATAGACGCCAGGCCGACTTCCATCTGACTCCCATTCCTTCGATTCATCTGCGCATTGTGCCGCCGCCTACTCAGACACAAGCAAATGGCCGCGTCACACCGGTCTTTCCTTTCGTGGAACGACTAACACCGGGTGGCAACAGCAATCTCTCTTTCACTCCTGTGTCGGTAAATATCAATCCGCAGGGTCAGATTGATGTCGGTGGACTTGCCCCCGGGCTATACCAGATCCGGCTTCAGGGCCAGGGTTCGGACAGCCGCCCTTCGCTTGTAGCTGTAGCCGAAGGCTCCGTTCGTACGGTGGACTTCGACGCGCCTTCGGACATGGCTAACATTACAGTCCAGTTCGATAGCGGGCAGGACTCGCCAACCGAAGGAGGCTCCATTCAGGTTCGCCTGATCGACGCAGATACTGGCCAGACTGTGTTTCCCTACGACTTCGGTCTGGGCGGCGGCGGGAACCTTCACCTTCGCCGCCAACCCGGAACTTCCACTTCCGATCGAGTCCTTCAAGTTCCACCCGGCCGCTATGAGGTTGTGCTCTTTGGCAAACCGGACATCTACCTGACCGGCATTACCGCGTACCTAGCCGAGGCTACCGGCCGCGTGATCAACGTTCGCAGCGGTGACTCGAGCATCACACTGCATGTCGCAACTGGCCGCGCTACTCTCAGAGGCATCGCTACCCTTGGCATCAAGCCGTCCGTTGGGGCTATGGTACTGCTCGTTCCTGCATCGCTCGGCGATCCTGCCAGCATCACCATTCTTCGGCGCGACCAGACCAACACCGACGGCAGCTTTGATCTGGCTGATGTTTTGCCAGGACAGTACATCCTGCTGGCTATCGACCATGGCTGGCAGATCAACTGGAGCGATCCCTCAACACTGCGCGGTTATCTGATGCATGGCGTCCCGGTGAACCTTACTTCGTCGGCCAACGTAAGTCAAAATATTGAGGCTCAGTTACCCTGATCTCCTTGGTCGTAGACCTTTCGTATAGGCATCCACAGAAGGTGACCCGCAAAATTGTGTTAGATTCAACAAGGCCCGCAAATAACGCGGAGAGATGGCCGAGTGGCTGAAGGCGCACGCTTGGAAACACTGTGTATCTAGGCTATATTGTTGATTGTAGTGAGTGTTTATCAGGGTCGAGAGCTGCTAAAAGGGCTATGAGACACCCCAATTGAACACAAGTTTTCGATGTACGGAGAGATGGCTGAGTGGCCGAAAGCACCGCCTTGGAAAGGCGGCATACTCGCAAGGGTATCTAGGGTTCGAATCCCTATCTCTCCGCCATACACCTACTGTAAGTTACTGGCACTCCTTCAAATCATTAGAACTAAGGCACTTGAACGATGCACATTTGCGCATATCGCGCCTATTTTGCACGCAATTCCCGCTTGTCCATCTTCCCGACACTCAAGATGAGTTGATTCGACGTTATACGCTGAGTGAACAGACATCTCCATAGTTTGTCAGCGCGTGGTGCGGCCAATCGGCTCGGCTTCGCCGGTCAGCTCTGCTACCTGAGATTTCGGGGTACTATCCTGGGTCATGATGAACTGCCGTCACCGCCCTTACTCCATCTCCTGGCTGCTCAACTCAAGTTCTAGCTGAGTTTCGTTGAGCCCCTCACCCTTCAAGGTGATGAGGCAGACAGGCAGATTCGCAGCGTCGAAGGGTTCCAAGGGGGAGACGGCGCAGGTTCGCCATCGCCAGATTCGAGATGTCGCTAACGGCTGCAATTACGTCGGTTCCAGGTTGAAAGTAAATCTTGATAAGACTGACACCGGGGAGAGAACGAGATTCGATATGGTCGATTCACTGCCCAGGGTAAGAGTCGTTCATAGCTGATAGCCTGCTGTGCGGGCAGCAGATAACGGAAGGCGATGCCACTGTTGTAAGCGCGAGCCTCCACATTCATCGCTCTTGCTGCGCGGCCCGTCTCAATCACGTGGAGGGTTAGTGCGCTGTAATCCTCATGCACCTTGCTGACCTTGGTGTTGGTGAGAGTATAGTCATCCGTTCCGCTGGAAGACCGTGCTTTCGCGATCGTTACTTCGCTTCCCAGAACTTCGGCTCCCTCCAGGTCCAGCCCAAGCTTCGAAGCATCCAGCACAGGCTTGCCGCGGAACCTGACCGCATAGGTCAACTGCCCACTCGCCTGAACGGCGAAAGACATCTCGATACGATTATCTGGGGAACTTAGTATCGGGACATCAGCGGCGCGCATCGGGGGCTGCAGCTAAGAATGTGAACGGCGTCAGTGCAAACAGCAGGGTCGATCGAACTATGTTGATTGAAGACAACATCACCTCGGAGCAGACTGCTGCAAAGGCCGCAATTTAGCAAAGTAGTTGCTGAAACTACGAGTGTCAAGCCGCACCTCCGCTGAGATTTGGCCAATGCGTTCAAGCGGCAGTGTCCCGCGGCCCGTCCAGCCACGGCCAGGTGCTCGGCAGATCGCCTCTCCGGATGACGCCTGAGCGTGCTGCCTAGAAGGTGCCCAGGTGGATCTTGACTACGGCTTTAGTGTGTTTTCGAAAGTTGAGGCCACGGTCTGTCTGGTCTCCGTTCCATAGCCGCGAAGTCTTCCACGTGCCGTTCTCGTACGTCCCCTCCTCCGCACTGATAATCTGCATGCGAATGCCCGGCAGTCTGCCTTCTGTATGGAAGGCGACACTTGCGTCGACGCCTATGACGAGGAACTCATCCGGCCCCAGTTGCGTCACCAGCGCACGGCCCGTGTGGTCCGGCGTGCCCGGGGCGTGCCGGCCGTCCGGTTGAGGGAACCCGAAACGTACGGAGGCTTTCCACTTGCCGAAGTCAAGCTCTTGTTCCGCCTGTCCAGGCGCATCCACCGCGGCCTTCAGCTTTCCTTCGAAATTCAGACGGGCAATCTCTCGCGAGATCGGTTCCAGCAGAACGAAGTTCTCTGTGTGCAACTTCGGACCCTCGCCCTCGGAGAAGGTCCAGCCCGTACGATCCACTCCAAACGGAGAGAAGCCGATCGCGCCGTAGTTCAGGGCTAGGAACAGGAAGCGCGCATACGCGTCGCTGTTCCCGGTCTCCGGAATCCAGAGCGCATTATCGGGGCGCGCATATGTCTCCAGCACTCTGGTGTAGAAGCCCAGGTCGTCCGAATAGATGTCCGGTGCGATCACATCGAGCGCTGGTGCAAGCGCCTTCCATAGCCAAAGTGAGCGCTGGACGGGGCCGCCCGATGGCCACCCAATCCCAGGATTTCCGATCTGGCGTTCAGGCAATTCGGCAATCGGATACGACAACCACACATTGCAATACATGGGAATGTTAAACTCCCGCTTCCCAGCCTCTGCCACCTCGTTGATGTAACGGGCCTGGTGGTAGGCCTGGAAGAGCTCATCCGCATCTGCGCCGAAGACCTCTCGCCACGTACCTTGGCTCTTCGCTGCGGCGCGCAGAAGGTCCGCAGGAACCTTGCCCTCAAATTCACGATTGGACCCCGGTGAGAAGTCACGGGATGACCCGATGATGCCCGACTCATTCTCCACCTGTACGAAGATGATGGTGTGCTCGCTAGAGTCGATCTCCGCAAGATGATGCATCAGTGCTGTGAACGCATGCTTATCGGCCTCGAGATTTACGCGCGAGTTAGCCGAGAGCACATCGATCGGTTCGCCTGCCTGGTTGATCACGCGAGGATACTTCTTTGTATCCGTCTTGATCCACTGTGGAACATAATGCATGTTGCCGTTCTTCCATGTGCCGAACCAGAGCAGCACAAGGTGTACATGGTGCTGCCGCGACTGCTGCACCAGCATGTCAACGGTAGAGAAGTCGAAGTTGCCTGGCGAAGGTTCCAGCTGTTCCCAATAGACCGGCGCCTCTACCGTGTTTGCATGCATGTCCTTGAGGGCTGGCCATACCTGCGGCAGCGTTGAAACCCACGAACTGGAATTGTTGATCTGTGCGCCAAGTACAAGGAACGGAGCGCCGTCGACCATCAGGGCGTGCCGACCGTTTTTCTCGACAATCCTGGGCGCCTCAGCACCCCATCCTACGGGCGACGTAGCAAACAAAATACTCAGAATCAAAAGGAGATCTTTCGCTCGGCTCTTAGGCATTTGCAGCTTGTAACACATTCGCGGGCCTCACTAGGAATATCTGGGCAGCAGACCGCTGTAGAAAGAGCACGCAGCTAACCCCTCATTAATAAAGTAATGGATTAGGCATTCTGCGAGGTCACGGGTGTAATGTCCACGGTTTCGACCGTAACGCCTTCAGACTGTTCTATGCTGACTGAGGACAAAGATGAAAATCCGAGCGAGGAACGTGTTGTTGACACCTCCCTCGCTCGGTCGGAGTTTATCTTTCGTTAGAAGTGAAATCGTGCAGAAAGTTGAGCAACTCGCGCATCCGGAGTCTCCGCCGCAGTGCCCGAGCCGCCGAATCGTGTGCTTGTTATCTGACCGAAGCTGCTTCCAATTGTTGCGTTTGGCTGTCCGTAGGCCGGGGTATTCAAAGCATTGAACAGATCTGCTCGAATATCAAGCGCTGTCTCGCGGAAAAGGCTGAACTTCTTGAACAGAGAGAGATCAACTCGGTTGTAGCCGGGTCCATAGACAACGGAGCGACCATAACCGCCGTAGGCTGGGATATCGTTGGGGCCTTGAGCCACCGGCGGGTTAGCGAACGCGCACGGGTTGAACCAGGTTGCCACGGTTCCGGTCTTCGTGGCGCAGGCAACGCCTGTTCCGGGGTTTGCCAGTGTAGTGCTGTTCACATTACCGATGCGAATACCTTGTGCCTGACCGGCGCCGTTGGTTGGGTTATTGTTTGGCTGAACGACCTGGGGTTGGCCGGACTGGACACGGAACAGAGTCGTGATGCTCCACCCGCCGATGAAGGCATCGGCGAAGTGTGACTTGTTCATGTAACGACGCCCCATGCCGAACGGCAGCTCATACTGCAGGTTCACAACGGCACGGTGCCGTGTATCCGCATAGGACGGGCCGTAGTCATAGCCGTATCCTAGCTGCCTCCAGTTTCTGTATCCCGAACCCGACTGTCCGCTTGCGCCCAAGGGCAAGAACGCGTCGTCCAGGTTTTTCGAGAATGTATAGGTAGCAAGAAAGTAGAGGCCCTTGGCGGCGCGGTGTTCTGCCGTAACCTGACCGCCATTATAGTTGCTTACCGCGGAGTAGGACTCAAGGCTGCCGGCTCCGAACTGATTGAACGGACGAGCGGCCTGGACGTTGGCGCCTGGTGTGAGTAGGGTAGGAATTTGATTAGGCTTTGGATTTGCCGTCAGATGACGGCCCAAGGCGCCAACATAAGAGAGCGTCATCGTAGTGTCGGTCGTGAGCTGCTGCTGCACCGACAAGTTGAAAGCCTGGGTGTACGGCGTCTGGATGTTCCTGGGGTACATGCGCATATCAGGCGTAGAGACGAAATTGGTCAGACCCTGCGCGATGGCGGTATTGAAGCCGTTCTCCAGCGTAATGCCGTTCGTTGGGCATGCTCCAGCAGCCGTGCATGACCCGCTTGGAATATTGGAGGTGAACAGAAACGGTGGATTTGCTCCCAGGTTGGGAAAGAAGCCGACGGCCTCGATGCCGCCAAAGAAGATGCCAAATCCACCACGGACAACTGTCTTCTCCGTGGCCGAATAAGAGAAACCGAAGCGAGGTGAGAAATTAAGGTTCTGCGCGGAAGCAAGCGACTTGTTTGCCGTATAGACGACGGGGACATTGTTTGCAGCCAGAGCGGTCGTCAGCGAGCTGGGCAGCGGATATTGGCGAGCTTGCTCCGGTAACAGGTACTGCGCTGTGTTGGTGTTGTAATCGATCAGGAAGTTAGCCTGCCGGCCATCCAGTTCTTCCTGCGGTTGAAAGTATTCCCACCGGATGCCCATATTAAGGGTGAGCTTCGGCATGGCTTGCCAGTCGTCCTGGAAATATGCGGATCGGTACCAGCGCTGATTATGAACTGTAGAGATATTCGAGATGGACGCGTTGTCCATCTGGTTTGCGATGAAGTCTGCGGCTCCGAAGCCGGTCGAAGCCGATTGAGCAGGAATCTGCGTGTACTTGCCGGTGAAGTTATAGGTGCCGCGCGGCGTGGTGGGCTGCAGCGTTTGCACGCGGATACGCTGGAAGTTTACACCCACCTTGAGCGTATGGCGGCCGATGATTTTGGAGACGTTGTCCAGTATTTGCGCAACATTTTCATATTCGTTCGTCGGAACATACTCTGGTGAGCCAAAGCTCGAGAGACCCGACAGATTGAAGCGCGGTGTTCCACCGTTCCCCGCACTGAATGGGATGCCTCCGAGGCCCAGCTGCGACGAGAGATCTGTGCTTGCGAAGGCCTGTTGGTAGCTCGCGTTGAGCCAGTTGTAACCAAAGCGAAATTCGTTTGAGAGTGTCGGGGAGAAGAAGTGCGTTTCACTCAACGTGAAGTTGCGGCCCTTCAAGCCGATGTTGCCACCCGCGCCGAAACCGCCTCCGTCCAACAGGCCAAAAGGAGTCGGGAAGGTCTGGGCCTGGTTAAAGACACTGTACCGGGCGAAGAACTGATCCTTCGGGCTGGCATTCCAATCGATGCGGCCATCGTATTGCGTCGTGTTATCGCTTGCGGAACCTTGAAAGAGGTAGTTGTTGAAGGTCTGTCCAGCAACTCCCAGGTTCGGCGCGGGCAGCGCATTCATAACATTCTGCGCGACTGCGTTGACTTGGCCCGGGCAGAAGACATTCTGCCGGCCTGCACATTGTTGAAGAACGGTGCCGGCGGAACCCGGAATATAAAGTGTGCGTACGTTACCGCCAGTCAGTGAGGGACTTAGTAGCTCGCTGAAATCTCCTGTACGCATCTGGAGTGTGGGCAGGGAGTTGATGGACGTCTGCCCGAAGATGATGCGGTTCGCCTCCACATCTCCGAAGAAGAAGAGCTTGTCCTTGATGATAGGACCGCCAATCGTTGCGCCGAACTGGTTCTGCCGATATTTAGGCTTGACGGACTGGAAGTAGTCCCGCGCATTCAAGATGTCGTTACGCCAGTACTCCCAGAGAGAACCGTGAAATGCATTCGCGCCAGACTTGATGCTCATATTTACAACTGCACCAGCGGCACGACCGATCTCAGCGTTGTAGTTACTGGTTTGCACCTTGAACTCAGCCAGTGCATCTGGAACGGGCTTAATAACATAAGAGGCCCCGTTGGGAATGTCGACGAGCACAGCGTTATTGTCCACGCCATCCAGAATGTAGTTATTTTGCTGCGACCTCTGTCCGTTGGCAGAGAAATCACCTTTGTTGGCGCCACGCGATCCCTGCTCTGCCGGAACGACCCCGGGCGTAAGCTGCGCCACAAAGATCGGATTTCTATTAAGCAGCGGCGTTTGGATAATTGACTGAGCCGAGATAGTTGCGCCGGTTGAGGCCTCTTGCGTCTGTAGGATCGGCGGCGCAGAGCTTACTTCAATCGACAGATCCGAGGAAGCCGCTCCAAGAGTCAGGGGCACATCCAAACGCGATCCAGCCGTGACATTCACTCCACGCTGCTCAAAAGATCGGAAACCCTGACTTGAAGCAGTAACGGTGTAAGTTCCGATCTTGATCGGAGTGAAGGCATACGACCCACTTCCGCCCGCCGTGCGTTCAAGGGTGAACCCGGTCTGCTCATTTGCTAATGTGACCTTTGCATTAGCAATCGCTGCCCCGGTCGTATCTAAGACGGTACCTACAATTGAACCTTGGTCCATCTGACCGAGACATCTTGGAACGAGGCTAAGAATGAGCAAAACGAGGAACGGAAGAGACAACTTATGTATAGGTAGTACAGCAAAAGTTTTCATCATAGTGGTTGCCCGCCGCCACATTAGATGCTACGTCCAGCAAAGGAGATGTTAGGGCTGTACTTGCTTTTCGGGGCCCCTCTGAAAGAGAGACGCTATCCACTCCTGGGAATTCAGAGGACGTCCTCGATTCAAGTCGCATCAAGCGTTTAGCTAAGCTTTTGCAAATATCCGACACCTTCATCCAAGCTGATTATTCCTGAAAAATGGAATGAGAAGGACGTCTTGGGGATGAGCAAACATGGAGCTGTTCTCAACCAGGAAGTCAGCCAGGTGAGTACTGGTTGGAGCGACCACCATTGGACTGGAGCCAGGAGACCAGTGGAGTCATTACTGCATGCTGGAAGAGGGCCGCTTCCGAACGACCAAAGGCGGCGTAGCGAAGCGCTTTGAAGATATGGATCGGGTTCGAGTTGCCATGGAAACCGGTGCTCATTCGATCTGCATCTCTGAGCAGTTGCAAGAGTACGGACACGAGGTGATCGTGGCAACGTCACCGAACTGCATGCCATCAGTCGTAACGACAGCAAGAGAGACTGGACGGATGCAGAGAAGCTGGCACGGTATGCCGACTCGATCCGCGTGTCCACGGACGCCCCTGTTCCCCGAGGACGCCGTGTCCATTCAGCACCTCCATGATCTCGCTTTCTTTTTTCCTTGCGTGACGAACAGATCGTAAATGTGCCGGACAGTCTCAATTTCTCGTTCCGGTCCAGGAACCAGGATAACCCGGTCGGTCTGCAGACTCTTTCGTTCGCCCAGGCCCAGCTCGGAAGTAATTCACTGGCCGATAAACCGACCTCCATGTAAGTCATCTGCCAAGCGAAGCACGGGTGTCCCGGGCACGCTCGGGAGAGCGTGCAAGTCATCATTTTCAGGATGTTCAGCACGCAATGTATGCCTCTCGGCATCGGTTCCTGCGCTCGGCAGAACCAGACATCCATTTGCTGTCTCGGGCTCCGAAGAGCCGTCACAGAAGATTGAGTTTGTGTTCTCTGCCAGTCCCGAAACAATCCGTAGAGAGCCCGGCTATGGGGACTTCGCACCCAAGCACGTCGTAGCCAGGATGTGCGTGATGGTTGAGGTGGCCTTCGGACTGATGCTTATAGTTTTTGCGGTCGGCGCATACTTCGCTTGCAAAGAAGCACTCGACGATCCTAAGAACTAGCCATTACGCGACGTCAGGCCCATGCTGGTTCCGACCACTTCCAATTCTTTCTGGAAGAGACGCTTTTTGCTGGTGAGGACCTCGAGAGAGGCTGATTGCCGGTTAGACCGTGACTCGGGACCGATCGGCGGAGTAGCCGAGATGTCCTCTTGAGTCGTTGAATTTGTCGACGCAGCTTCAATCCGTGCGAAGGAGATTTTGCGTAACCCACGTTCGACGACGGCGGCAAATCCCAAAAGAACTGCATTCTTCATCTCGTGCGGGAAGCTTCGTGGCTCCGAAGATTGCAGCACTGGTGACGTCTTGGCTAAGATACTTTAACAGTGGCGTTTCACTGAGACGCTCGGCCCCTTCCCTGCCGCCCAGTGAGGGGGAGCCGGAACTCCAGGCGTGCGGCGCGTGAGGGTCGATGAGCATGCAGGTTGCTCTCAATCACCGGACACAGTACCGATATGACAAGGCGGTCTCACTCGGACCACAAGTTCTACAGTTGCGCCCCGCCCCGCATTGCCGAACGCGGATCCTCTGCTACTCGCTGAACGTCACGCCCGCCGAGCATCTCCTCCACTGGCAACTCGATCCGCACGACAATTACATTGCGCGTCTACTTTTCCCGGACAAGACAAAAGAATTTGTGGTTGAGGTGGAACTCATCGCGGAGCTATCCCCTTTCGATCCATTCGCGTTCTTTCTGGAACCGGGTGTCAAAGACTACCCTTTCGAGTACGCACCGGAGCTGGCCAAGGATCTCGACCTCTATCGCTCAATTGATCCGGCCGGACCTCTGCTTCAGGCTTTTCTTGACAATATTTCGGACGAGAAGCGCGGAACGATCAGCGTCCTGGTGGACCTGAATCGAAGGGTGCGAGACGAAATCGGCTACGTAAGGCGGTTGGATCCGGGCGTCCAGACATGCGAACAGACGCTCGAAACCTGCACGGGTTCCTGCCGTGATTCTGCGTGGCTACTGGTGCAAAGTCTCCGACATATGGGAATCGCGGCACGTTTCGTCTCTGGGTATCTCATTCAGATGGCATTGGATGAGAGCGCGTCTGAGGGTTCGGGCGGTTCGCAAACCGACTCCGCGGAGTTGCATGCCTGGGCAGAAGCGTTTTTACCGGGTGCGGGTTGGATTGGGATGGATCCGACCTCGGGGCTGTTCACCGGCGAGGGCCACATTCCGCTGGTCTGCACCCCGAACGCCTCCAGGGCCGCGCCCATTAGGGGTACGGTCGAGCTGGCAAGTGTGGACTTCAGCTACACCATGTCCATTCGCCGACTGAATGACGCACCAAGGCCGTCCAAGCCCTTCGCCGAGGAGGATTGGGTGCAGGTCGAACAGCTTGCGCATAGGGTCGACGCGGACTTGAATGCGCAGGATGTACGCCTGACCATGGGCGGCGAGCCTACCTTTGTTGGCATCGACGAGCCTGAGAGCCCGCAATGGAACATCGAGGCTCTTGGAGCAATGAAGCGCACCCGCGGTCTGGCTCTCATCCAGAGCCTCCGCAAAAGGACAGCGCACGGTGCGCTCCTTCACTACGGACAAGGCAAATGGTATCCAGGCGAGCTGTTGCCGCGTTGGGCACTGAGCTTCTTCTGGCGCGAAGACGGCGTCGCAATCTGGGAGAACATAGATCTCATTGCCAAGGAAGATCAGGACTACGGGCTCGATACGGCCGATGCATTCATCTTCATGGAAGCACTCACGCGCCGCCTTGAAGTGAGCGCCGAAAACCTGATGCCTGCCTACAACGCCGAAGCCGGGTCGACTGAGCCCGCCGGGTACATTTTGCCCATTCGCCGCCGACAGCCTCCGGGCAAGTTGTGCTGGTCGAGCCAGTTGTGGTTCCCCCGCCCCGAACGCTTGCTACTGTCCCCAGGCGATTCGCCCATAGGCTATCGCATACCGACTGAGTCGATGCCATGGGTAGCGCCAGATGAGCTTGAATACGATTTCGAGGCTGCTCCCTTCGGGAATCGGGTCAAGCTGCCATCAAGCCCGAATCGCCACATGGATCTTTTCGAGAGAACGCCCCCGCCCGATCCGCTGCCCGCGCTCTCCATCACGTCCGAAACCGCGACTGAGCTGATCCGCCCATCGCTGTGCCTGCAGGCTCGAGAAGGCCGCCTGCACGTGTTTCTGCCGTATGCGCCCCAGCTCGCGGACTATCTCGATCTGGTCGCAGCCGTCGAGGATACGTGCGAGTATCTGCACAAGCCTGTGTGGCTGGAAGGCTACGCGCCCCCTTCCGATCAACGGTTGCGATCGTTCAGCATTACTCCCGATCCCGGCGTTCTGGAAGTAAACCTGCCGCCTGCCAGCAATTGGGACGAACTAGAACAGATCAACACTTTGCTCTTCGAGGAAGCGCGCCGAAATCGGTTGACCGCTGAAAAGTTCGCCTACGACGGCAGTCATATCGCCACCGGCGGCGGCAACCATATCGTGCTCGGCGGAGCGACTGTGTTGGACAGCCCCTTCCTGCGCCGCCCGGATCTGCTGCGCAGCATGGTGGCGTACTGGCAGAATCATCCGTCGCTGTCCTATCTCTTTTCCGGCATGTATGTCGGCCCGACAAGCCAATATCCACGCGTGGACGAGGCGCGCATGGATGCATTGTATGAGCTGGAGATCGCCTTTAGTCATCTGCCTTCCAGCGACTGCCCACCGTTCGTTGTGGATGGATTGTTCCGCAACCTGCTCGTCGATGTCACAGGAAACTCGCATCGCGCCGAGTTCTGCGTGGACAAGCTTTATCCACCCGAGGGTCTCGGGTGCCGCCTCGGCTTGCTCGAATTGCGTGCCTTTGAAATGAGTCCGCATGTCAGAATGAGTCTTGTGGAGATGCTGCTCATCCGCGCTTTGATCTCTATCTTTTGGAAACGGCCATTTGAAGGCAGGCTGGTACGTTGGGGCTCAACGCTCCATGACCGTTTCATGCTGCCATATTTTGTCAGACGCGACTTCTCCGATGTGCTCACCCAGTTGCGTCGGTCCGGCTTTAACTTCGAGGAGAAATGGTTTGCTTCGCACCTGGAGTTTCGCTTTCCGAAGATTGGATCGATCGCTGCAGAGGGAGTCGAACTGGAGCTGCGTCAGGCCCTCGAGCCTTGGAACGTACTCGCCGAAGAGACTACGTCCGGCCGAACGGTTCGCAGTGTGGACTCATCGCTCGAGCGGATCCAGGTAGGGGTGTCCGGGTTCACAAAGGACTCCCGCTACGTCATTGCATGCAATGGGCGCAGGGTACCGCTCCATCCCACTGGCGAACCAGGCGAGGCGGTTGCGGGCGTACGGTATCGCGCCCGACGACTGTCGACGGCAGTGCACCCCACGATCCCTGTGCACACGCCGCTTGTCTTCGATATCATCGACCTCTGGAAGGAGCGTTCTATTGGCCGATGCACCTACCATGCGGACTCGCCGGACGGTACCATCTACACAGCCCGGCCGGCTAACGCCAAGGAGGCCGAAGACCGGCGCATGAAACGCTTTCAAAAGTCCGACCATACGCTCGGCCTGATGGCGGCACCGGTGGAAGAGACCAACCCGATCTTTCCTTTGACACTGGACCTGCGGTTGCCTTTCCTCGGACAAAACAACCGCATCGAAGTACGGGAGCTTGCCCGATGACTGTCGATCTATATCAAACTCCGCTCCGCTACGGAGCCGTCTATGACGAAACGTCAGCCGATGGCGTGACTCCTCGGCCGCATTGGGCACACCTGATGGAGTCGCTTCGGGAGATCGGCCCCGAAGAGTTGGGGCGACGCTGGAGCCATGCCGAGCGACGCATTCGGGAGAACGGAATCACGTACAACATTTACAGCGATCCGCTCGGGGTAAATCGGCCTTGGAAGATCGATATCATTCCGTTGCTGATCCCGGCCGACGAGTGGCGCTACATCGAAGCCGGTATTGTTCAGCGCGCCCAGTTGCTGAGTCTACTTCTCGAGGACCTATACGGGTCACAGGACCTCGTGGCGCAAGGCCACTTTCCCGCTGCACTTCTCTACGCCAACCCAGCATTCCTTCGACCGCTGGTAGGCGTGCGTGTTCCCGCGCACACTTATCTGCATATGCTGGCCGTAGATCTTGCGCGCTCCCCGGACGGCCAGTGGTGGGTGCTCGCCGATCGCACCCAGGCGCCTTCGGGCAGTGGCTATGCGCTGGAGAACCGCACTATTGTCTCCGATGTTCTGCCGGATATCTTCCGTACTTCGAACGTGTTGCGCCTCTCGCATTTCTTCCGGGCACAACGCGAAGTACTTACCAACCTCTCGCAGCGCAACAATCCGCGAATCGTATTGCTGACTCCTGGACCGTACAACGAGACCTACTTCGAACACTCGTATATCGCCCGATACCTTGGACTTACTCTGGTGGTAGGAGCGGACCTGACGGTGCGTGACCGGTGCGTGTATCTAAAGACTGTCGACAGATTGGAGCAAGTAGATGTCATATTGCGCCGGGTGGACGATAGCTTTTGCGATCCGCTCGAACTGCGCGGCGATTCGCTTTTGGGTGTGCCCGGCATGGTCGACGCCATCGTCGCTGGAAACGTAAAGGTTGCGAATGCATTGGGAAGCGGTTTGATTGAGACGGCTGCGGTTATGCCCTTTCTTCCCGGGCTCTCCAGGCACCTACTTGGCGAGACGCTCAAACTTCGATCCGTTGCGACCTGGTGGTGCGGGCAGCAGTACGCGCTCGATTGGGTGCTTGACCATCTCGATTCCGTGGTGGTGAAACCGGCGTTTCCTTCGCGCGGCATGGAGCCCGTTTTCGCTGCCGAACTCCCGGACGCCGAAAGGAGTAAGTTTGCCGAGCAATTGCGCGCCCGCCCTCATGAGTATGTGGCGCAAGAGCAGATCGCGTTGTCCACTGCGCCCGTATGGGAAGACGGACACCTCAACTCGCGCAGCGTGGTGCTGCGCACCTACGTGCTCAATACAGGCAGCGGGTGGATTGCAATTCCGGGAGGATTGACACGCGTTGCCGAGATGGAAGGATCGGTAGTCTCGATGCAGCGGGGCGGCCACGCCAAGGACGCGTGGGTCCTGTGGGACAGCCCCGTGGATACGTTCAGTATGTTGCGCCCGCGCAACGAGCCGGTGGAACTGCGCCGTGTCTCTCGGGTTGTGCCGAGCAGTGTAGCCGACAACGTTTTCTGGTTGGGTCGATATGCCGAGCGGGCGGAAAACATAGCTCGAATCCTGCGCCCTTTGATCTCTCGTGTGCGGCAGGCGGAGAAGGCGGAGCTTGGCTGCCTCCTCCGACTGCACAGTTGTCTGGAGTCACGGCACAGCAAGTTGCCAAAGGCTAATAAGAGGTCTCCGACTTCGCTTGAATTCGAACAGGAAATAATCTCGCTCATGAGCGATGTCAAGCGACCAGACAGCCTGGCTTCTACTCTGGAAGAGGTATCTCGGATCGGCGGCAATGTTCGCGAGCGATTGTCAGCCGATATGATGTCCCTCATCGGCCAGTTACGGGATGCGATTCAGATCGGGCATGGTACACAGTTTCTCGAGTATCCGGCGATGCTGACCGCTTGCCTCGAACTACTTTCCGCATTTTCCGGGATGGAGCGCGAAAACATCAACCGCGGATTGGGCTGGTTCTTCATGACACTCGGCCGACGTCTTGAGCGAGCGATCTACCTGACGAGGCAACTGCGCGAGATCACCACTCCCCTTGTTGAGGAGGACTGGTCGCTTTTGGAATGCCTGCTGGAGGTCGCCGACAGTTCCATGACCTACCGGACGCGGTACTACACAACGCTGCAGCCCTTAGCGGTCCTCGATGTGCTCATGGCGGATGAGTCGAATCCCCGGTCGTTGGACTTCCAACTGAGTCACCTTATGGATCTCTATCAAAAGCTTCCTCGGCACCTTCCAGATGATTTGCAGGCGATGCAGGAGGCGCTGGCCTTGTTACGTAGCTTCGATCTGCGAGAGCTAAAGTATCCGTTGCCAGGTGCCGCGACGGGCGCGCATGATTCCGATGGGCTCTCCCGGCTTGAGCGTTTCCTCAGAGAGTTGGAACGATTGCTGCCTTCGTGGTCGAATAACTTATCGAGCAGGTACTTTAGCCACGCCCGCACCTTACCGATCACCATAGGCCAATGATTTATAGAATCCGTCACCGAACCACATACAAATATAAGTATCCGGTCTCGGTCGGAAACCACGTGGCGTGCCTGAAGCCGCGGTCTTTGCCGCACCACCAGTTGACGGGGAGCGAACTGCGTATCCAACCGCCCCCGGCAACGCGTACCGAGCGGGTGGACTATTTTGGAAACCGTCTCTGCTTTTTCACCGTTCAGGAGCCGCACAAGGAATTGGTGGTGGAGGCGCGGAGCGAAGTGATAGTGGAGGGAAATGCGACGCCGTGGCCTCAGCAGTCGCTCCCTTGGGAGGAGGCAGCCAAATTGCTTCCCAACGATCAGAGCTCCGCGGGGCTCGAAGCCTACCAGTTTGGATTTGAGTCGCCGCGCATCCGGATACGGCCGGAGTTCGCCGCATATGCGCTCCAGTCGTTTACTCCTGGACGCCCGATGGCGGAGGCGCTTCTGGACCTGACCGCACGCATCCACTTGGACTTTCGCTTCGATTCAAAAGTAACCAACGTTCGGACGCCCACAGAAGAGGTTTTTCGGAAGCGGCGAGGTGTGTGCCAGGATTTCGCACACTTGCAAATCGCCTGCCTCCGCTCGCTCAATCTCGCTGCCCGTTATATCAGCGGATACCTTCGAACCTATCCACCTCCCGGCAAACCGCGACTGATAGGGGCCGATGCATCCCACGCGTGGGTGTCGGCCTACTGTCCGGACATCGGCTGGCTCGACATGGATCCCACCAACAACGTTGTCCCATCGGACGGCCACGTGACGCTCGCTTGGGGCCGGGACTACGGCGACGTAAGTCCTCTGCGCGGCCTAATCCTGGGGGGTGGAGCTCATACCCTCAAAGTCGGTGTTGACATGGAGCCGCTCGATTCCTAGTTGCGGATGAGGCAATAGCAGTTCGTGAACGCCGCGACAGGTCCGCCCTTCATGAAGGTGACCAACATAAATCCTGGGTGGAGAGTCGCCCACTCCGAATCTACAGGCCGAGTAGAAGAAGCAAATCTCAACAGGTGAAAACAGGGCAACTCACTCAGTAAGGCGTTCTGTCAGTGATTTCTTCCGAATCTCGGATGTATTGTTTGAATGTTAAGTCATTGAGGAGCGCGTGGTGTTACATAGCTTGAACTCAGCGGCAGCTCTGATTCAGAGAACGACCACGGAGGCTCCTCGAGGACATAAGCATTACATTGGACTGGACGTACACGAGGAGACGATCAGCTACTGCGTGAAGGACGTGAGTGGTCGGATTCAGCAGGACGGCAAGGTCGGGTCGACCGACGCGAGTTGGCCTGTTGGATGAAGGGTCTGCCCCAGCCGTGGACCGTGGCGATGGAGGGGACGATCTTCAGGGGATGGATCTACGATCATCTGCTTCCGCGCGCCACCGAGGCTCACCCCGTTGATGCTGCGAGTGATTGCAGCGGCTAAGAAGAAGAACGACCAGATCGATGCCAGCAAGATCGCCGACTGCCTGAGATGCGCCTTCGATCCCGGAGTGCCACATGATGCCTGCAGCGTGCGGGATCGAAGGCGCACCTTGAGGTACCGGCATCTGCGGGTGCGGCAGAGGTGCAGATGGAGAACCGGGTCCCTGGACTGAGCCGGGAGACGATCGAGCGCTGTCAGAAGACCAAGTACGCCCTGGTCAGTTCTCTCCAGCGGAATCCGGTGTTGGCCGACCGGATCAAACGACCCCGAACGGTTCCTGGCGTGGGTCTGATCACTGCACTGACGTGGGCTCCGGAGATCGCAGACTCCGTATCCAGATGTTCTCTCATCGAGGGCAGCCTGAAATGTATTCTGGTCAGCGAAGCCAGACCGTGAGGCTGAGTAGGCGCTCTCGCACCCAGCACGAGGTTGTTCGTGGCCGTATTGATGGTTGGTGGAGAACGTTCCACCGAAAGTGATTCAAAGAGAATCCGCTCGAGCCCAGGTCTCTAGACCCTTCGCTTCGGGCGATGCTAAGGCAGCGGGCAGGACATCTTGGACTCTGACAGCGCCTTCGCCCCTATTGATAAATACATTTGCGCGTCTCTTCGCTTTTCCCTTGAAATATCCGCATATTCCCGCAACGCATCTTCAAGAAACAGAATCATTAACACCATCCTGCTGTTGCTGCGCCATCTGTTGCTGCCGAGTTGGCGGTGGTGGCTGCTCCGGTAGCCGCGTCGCTTTTTCCACCAGCGTGGACCAATCCTCAGGAACTGGCAGCTCCTGGTCGAACGACGGCGCCCCCATGCTTGGTGTCACCTGCACCGCTACAGTGAGTTCGCTGTCCGTCCGACCGCGAAAGACTCCATGCGTCGGCGGAACGTCGGCGTAGTCTCGACCGATCGCTGTACGGATGTGTCGGTCGCCGGCGACCAGCGAATTTGTCGGATCAAAACCTACCCAACCTAGCGGAGGAATTAGCGCCTCGACCCAAGCGTGCGTCGCCGAACTGACCGACCGGTCTGAATCGCTCTCGCCGTGGAACAAGTAGCCGCTTACATACCGGCACGGAATCCGCAACTTCAACCTCACAAGCGCAATCATGATATGCGCGAAATCCTGGCATACTCCGGCTCTGTTGCCGAGCGCGAGATCGATCGGCGAATCCACCTTCGTCGATTTCGGTTTGTAATCGAAATACTCGTAGATCTGGTGATTCAGCTTGTGCAGAACCATCAGCGGATCGTCTCTGCGACGTACGTCGAGCTTTGCTGCAAGAGCGTCCAGTGCCGACGTCGGACTAGTAAACTCGCTCGGTAGCAGCATCTCCCAGTAGTCACCCCGCTCCACCATCGCATCCAGGTCCACCCACGCGTCCGATGGCAGGAACGCTGGGACTTGCGCCGCCGACTGCACCTCGACTACAGACTCAGCAACTATCACTAACTGCCCATGCATCCCTGGAATATCGAAGTGATGCACATGATTTGCAAGGTGGTCGCGATAGCTGAAGACCCTGCATCGTGGGCTCACCGAAAGGTGGAATGTCAGGCAGCGCTGGTTCTGGTCGCTGCGCGGATGCATCCGCGTCTCCATCATGCTCTCGCTGACCTGATTGCTGTACAGAAACTTCGTCAAATGGCGAATCGAATAGTACATAGGTCGTCCTTGTAAGACTTATCCTGCCAGCGCAGCTTGAATGGAGTAATCCACGTAGAGTTCATAGATCGTATCGTGAATGGCACGGCACTGCGCCTGAATGCCTCGCAGATACCCTACCCCGTCCTGATTCAGAATCTCGTCCGCGCTGCTGTAGCTCAGGGATGCATGTAGCTTTCCACTGAGCCGTTGTAGGGCTTCGGCGCGACTCTTGCCACTGTCTCCCTGGATTTTCTCGAGCGCACACTGAACGCTATCGATCGAAAACCGAACCGAGTGCGGAAATTCCTCATCCAACAAAAGGAATTCGAAGATATGGTCTGGCTTCAAGTCTGCCGTATACACCTTGCAGTACGCTTCAAACGCCGTCGCCGAGCGCAGCAACCCCATCCAATCCAGATACTCGTTCCCTTCGCCGATCCGTTCTGGATGCTCCCAAAGATCTGCGTGGTAAGCCTCCAGCAGCAACGCAGTCGCCGACGCCCGTTCTAAATATCGCCCTACCTGAATGAACTGCCAGCCCTCGCCGTGGTTCATCGTCGAGTCGGTCACACCCTGAAACTGATGCACAGCTTCCATCACCGACTGCAGGAACTCGCTTGGTCGCGCAATCCCAGCCGCCAACGCTTCAGCCTGCCTCTCGATTTGTCTTTCTGGCCCTGTCGCCTGGAGATACAGGCTATTCAATCGGTGCCACTGTTCCGTCGAGATCTGTTCCCTCACGTGCCGCGAGTTCTCTCGTGCCGCAATGATGCATGACAGAATTGAAGCTTTATTCGTTGTATCGAAGGCCAAGGCCTGCGTCAGCGCGTATGGCTCCCCCGTCCACTCAATGTCCTTTGGCCTGCCCAGTGCTTCCAGCACCCGTTGCCAGCGCCGTTCCGCACTGGCCGCGTTCTCATCCAGCATCAAATTCAGGTTGACATCCAGCAGCCGCGTCGTATGCTCCGCGCGCTCAAGATACCGGCTCATCCAATACAAACTATCGGCTACGCGTGACAGCATGGGCTCTCCTTTCACTCGCTTAGCACCCACGTATCTTTACTGCCACCACCCTGGGACGAATTCACTACCAACGAACCACGATTCAGCGCCACACGTGTCAACCCACCCGGTACGATAGTCACCTTATCGCCGAAGAGAACATACGGTCGGAGGTCCACATGTCTAGGCTGGAGCTCGTCGCCGATCAGGCAGGGCGCCCGCGAGAACGAGATCGTCGGCTGCGCAATGTAGTTCCGCGGATCGGCCTCGATCTTCCGGGCAAATTCGTTCCGCTGCGCCTTGGTCGATTGCGGACCGATCAACATGCCGTAGCCACCACTCTCTCCCACGGCCTTCACCACCAGCTTATCGAGGTTCTCAAGCACATGCTGCCGCTCCTTCGGCCGGGTCGGCAGATACGTCTCCACGTTCTTCAGTACTGGCACTTCGCTCAGGTAATATTTGATAATGTCGGGAACATACGCATATAGCGCCTTGTCATCAGCCACGCCAGTTCCAAATGCATTCGCGAGCGTGACGTTCCCCGCGCGATACGCATTGAACAGCCCAGCAACACCAAGAACCGAATCTCCGCGGAACGCCAATGGATCGATGAAGTCGTCATCCACGCGCCGGTAGATCACATCCACCCGACGCAGGCCATTAGTCGTTCGCATGTAGACTACATTGTCGTGCGTGACGAGATCGCGTCCCTCAACTAGTTCTATCCCCATTTGTCGCGCGAGATATGCATGCTCGAAGTATGCCGAGTTGAAGACCCCCGGGGAGAGGAGCACGATGTTTGGCTCCGGCCGACCCTCCGGCGCCAGTGACCGCAACGTACCGAGCAGCAACTGTGTGTACTGCTCAATTGGCCGCACGTTGTAGCTGCGAAACAGCTCCGGAAATATCCGCTTCATCACCCTGCGATTCGTCAGCATATAACTGACGCCGCTGGGTACGCGAAGATTGTCCTCCAGTACGACAAACTCACCATTTTCCAACCGGATTAGGTCCGTCCCGCATACTGCAATGTAAACATTCCGCGGAACCTGCAATCCTGACATCTGTCTGCGATAGTGCTTGCAACTGTAAACCATCTCTCGCGGGACAATTCCATCTTCAAGTATCCGCCCCTCGTTATAGATGTCCTTCAGGAAGAGATTCAGCGCTGTAATTCGTTGCGTCAATCCACGCTCGACGGTCGCCCATTCGGCTGCGGTTATGATCCGCGGAACCAGGTCATACGGAAAGATCTTCTCCGTGCCCTCCTCGCGGCCATAGACCGTGAACGTAATGCCCTGATTTAAAAAGCTGAGGTCGGCTGCCTGCTTTCGCCACCGGAGTTCTTCCACCGGCAGCGTAGTAAAGTGCTCCAGCAATCGCTGACAGTGGGGATGCAGGTCACCAGGACCTGAAAACATCTCATCGTAGGCGTGGTCCAGCAAATAGTTCTTCAGCGCGGCGTGCTCGAACTGGGAGGACTTGGTTGGGTGCATTGGAAAGCTCGAGTATAGCGGCACAACGAAGGCTTACGAAACGCAATTCGCTCTCATCTGTCGTCTCGCTGATTTTAAAAGCTTTACCGCTGCATGCGCCACATCTTGTGGTGCTGAGCGAACATGTTCGCGAACCCCAGACTAATCTCGGTGTGGCAAGAATGAGTGGTTTAATCTTGACGCAGGCAGGTTTACTTTCGAGTAGACGAACAAAGCTGCCGCCGGGCGGGGCAGGCTGAAGTGAAACAGATCTCTACCAAATGGCACCGAGTAGTTTGTCAGATTCAGATGTAGAGTGGAATGAAGGGTGGGTTTCGGGTCTGCATTACTTTTTAATGGGGGAAGATGGTAATAAACTACTGATTATCGCTTAATCGCATCTCAGGTAATAGCCACCCTGTGGAAACGAGGGTTTTCGATGCTTATTAAGACGGAATACGACATTCAATTTCAGATCCCAATGCCTACGTCGATAGTGGCGATGCTACAACTGCATCCGACTCTCGAGCCGGTCGTGCGTGAGGGCAATGTGTTGAAGATCGTACATATTGATCGCGAGACGAAGGCCGATATCTCTCCCTCGGAGTATCGCGATACGTTCGGGAACCGCTGCACACGGTTTATGACACCGGCAGGTGCGATATGGCTGAGTGGGGCCAGCGTCGTTGAGATGGAGGGGCTCGCCGATCCGATCAATGCTTATGCGCAGCAGGTCCCCGTGGAGAACCTGCCGTCGGAGGTGCTGCAGTTCTTGCTGCCTAGCCGGTACTGCGAGGTAGACCGGTTTGGGCCGATCGCGCAGGATCTGTTTGGCTGGATTACGCCGGGGTGGACGCGAGCTTCGGCGATTCGCGACTGGGTGCATGAGAAGGTGGCGTTCAACTACAACATGGCGCGCCCTACCAAGAGCGCTATGGATGTTTTTGTGGAGCGGGTCGGGGTGTGCCGGGACTATCAGCACCTGGCGATTACTCTGTCACGGTGCCAGAACATTCCAGCGCGTTATGTAACCGGGTATCTCGGAGACATTCGTGCGCCTTACAGTGGAGCAGGCGATTTCAGCGCGTGGTACGAGGTGTTTCTCGACGGACGATGGATGACTATGGATGCTCGCCATAATGTGCCACGAATCGGGAGGGTGCTGATGGCCATCGGCCGGGATGCGGCGGACGTGGCGATCACGACTTCGTTTGGGAATACGATTCTTACGAACTTTTACGTCGATAGCTACGAGGTGCTGGAGGACGGGACAAAGGTGCCACCGCTGCCGGGTATCGCAATGGAGGAATCGGTAATGACAGCGATGAACGGGGTCACTAGTGGTAGGGCAGCGCAGGGCATTGAGTCACAAGCAAATCCGAACTAACCCCGCGATATCAAGTAGGAGTTTATGCCACAGCCCGCACACACCCACAGTTGGAGAGCGGGTTATATTCGACGGTAAGGAATATGTCGCGACCCGCGTCAGCCTCGACGGACCCGAAGTTGACTTGGAAATATCGAATACCTTTCTGGAGCGCTTCCGCATTCTCCCCTCGACGCTCATTTATCTCGAGAAGTGGGATCATGCTGCCTCCATGATCCAATCGGCCAACCGGATCGCGTCAACCAAACCAGACAAAGACACGCCTGATGAACTACCGGATGTGGCACAGACGGAAAGCCATGCGAAGGCGAGACTCGCGAGTGGCAGCGTGGGTGGGCTATTGCAAATGGAGGAACTCATCTATGGCGGCAAACCCTGAAGATTTTGATACCTCGGCCTCAAAGCTCACACTGGCAAAGCAGCTAGTCCACTTGGTCTGGGGCTCTGGCGAGATCCCGGCAACCTTAAATTTCGAATACGAAAGCGCACAGTGGGAGGTAACCGTGCGGATCAAGCAGACAGAAGATGCCCGCCTTAGGGGACGGCGAAGCCGATTTTATTGTAGCGGAGAGTGGTGTCACCATGACCTTACAAATCTCCTGATGACAGTTCGTACGCATGTCATTACGCAGGCCAGGGTCGTCAGCTTCACGGAGTGCTGCAAAAAGGGTGGCGGCTCCAGCTGCTTTCTGTCCTTCCCTCATCCGCGCACGACCTAACAGCCACCGGAGACGCTGATTCGCGAAATCAGCCTTGCTGGCGTCTTCGGCTATGACAACAGCATCCTTCGAATTCCCATCCTCGAGGAGCATCTGGACAAGCCCCATGGCGACGCTGGGATCTGGACCAACGGTCTTAAGGCGACGGCGCAGGGTAGCTTCTGCGTCGGATCTCTTTCCTTGTGCTATCTGTGCGCTCGCCATTAGTGGATAGATGTTTGCTTCGTTGGGGTGGAGTTCGAGTTCGCGTGCGTAGTCGGTGACAGCCTCTGTTACCTCTCCCTGCAGCATCGCACGGTAGCCGGCAACACTCCAGAGGAAGGGCTGTTCATTGTTGATTGCCTTCGCCTGCTTGATCAGCTCGCCGGCGCGATCAATCTGATGATGATTGTTTGCTTCAGGGGCCTCACCTACGAGGCGGCGGGCTTCGGCATCATCCTTGGTGGAAAGCGCAGGGCCAGAAGAATCTGCCGCATCCGAGTTGCGCGTGAGCTGCACATAGGGATAGGTGCCTGCCGAGACGATATCCGCAACCTTCTTATAATCGGTCCATGAGGCAACCGGTATCTTGCGCTGTAGGATGGCGATAGTTCTTTCTTCGATCAACGCTCCATGCTCAACGCGGTAGACGCGATCGAAGCGCACCCACGGAGTCTGCTGATGGATGGCGTCGGGGAGTGTCGCGTCCCAGCCAGGCGGCAGGGTGAGTTCGCTACGTGAGGTTAGGGTGCGCGGTATACCCAAATCGAGTGGCAATTGCGGGCGCTCTTTTTTGTCGACTACTGGCAACTCGTCCGGGCCATCCAAGGTAACGATGCGATAGTTGCCCCAGTCATTGCCGGGCTTGTCGCGCTCGTAGTCGAAGCCCATGACCATCGGTTCCTCGGTATGTTCGGGTTGGGTGAAGGTCGCATGTGAGACCTTGCCGCCGTATCCCATCGATCCGAGAAGATATTGTGCTAGTTGGTCGTACTGACCGGGAGAGACTTGACGGACCGCCGTGCGCAAAGCAATCTCTTCGTCGCCGCGATAGGTGAATGAGAGCTTGCACCTGGCGACTCCAGTCGTGTCGAGCGCACCGGTAGCCTGAAACTTCTGAAAGCTGTCAAAGGGCAGGTTGGCGGGTGTACGGTCGAGACGAGCGGAACCTTGCAATGGGATGCGCAGCGCTTGTTTGTCCCGGAGACCGAAGAGGAGCGCGCGATAGGGCGCTACCTCCTGGGTGGAATCAAGCCAGATGGTCTGCTGGGCGTCGCCGGATCCTAGAGAAATGGCGGCAATGGCATGGTTGAAGACGGCTGGTGAAGGAACGGCTTCATTGAAGCGGATGCCGGCGCCGATCAAGACAGTATCGGCTGAATAGCCGGCGGCCGAAAGGAGCGAGGCCAGTAGAGTGGCTTTGTCTTTGCAGTCGCCATACTGGTTGGTGAGAACTTCGGAGGCAAGGTGAGGCTGGTAGCGTCCTTGTCCGAGGGCGACGCCAATGTAACGGATTTGGGTGGCAGTGTAATTGTAGAGAGCGCGAATCTTTGCTTCGTCTTTCGTCTTGCCCGAAATTAGCGCGGTGGCTTTGGCCCGAATCGCCTCGTCGGGAGTCACGCGGCTGGCTTCGAGCGTGCGATACCATGCGCCGACGGAGGGCCAGTCAGGAAAGTTTGTCCAGGCGATGAGAGGCAGAGCGCCGTCGGTGCGGTCGTGTCTCTTCGGGAGTGAGGGTGCGCTTCTTCTCGGCTTCGGTTCTGGACTCCGCCTCGGGTCCTCCAGTGGGGTCGAGCTGGCTACTGGTCCAGCGGTAGAAGCGCTCGGCCCCCTCTTCCGTGATCTTTGCAGGTTGTTTAGGGCTCCAGACGGTGATGGCGACCGACCTCGGGAGGCGTAGCGTAAAGGTCTCGGCAAGAGCGACGGCTTCCCTGCCGGTGAAGGCATAGATGCCCCAAAAACGGCCGGGAGCTTCGGCTGCGGTGTGGACGAGGCGGGCGCTCCATTCAAGGCGGTCACCAGCGCGGAGACGGACGCGAATATATTCAATATCGACGCGCTGGCTGGCGCTGGCATAGGTGAAGGAGACGACGCTGAGGTTCTTGACCGCGGCTTCGGTCTGCACGCGGACGACGATGGTCTGGTGTTCCGAACCGGTGCCGTCAGGGGCGAAGGAGATTTCACGATCGTTGCGCTCGATAACAGTGGACTCGGCCACATAGCGGTGGCCTTCGACGGCGTAGCAGTTATGCTCCCGCATCAGCACTTGCTGGAGTGAGTGAGATCTGTGCCACCGCGTGCGGTAACCCACTTACTCTCTGATTCGTTACTTGGCCCGACTGCCCAACGCCTTTACTGCACACTGCTACGGCTGCAGGTGATTCCCGCAGCCCACAATCCAACCCGTCCTAATCGCACACGTATTGTTGAATACAGGAAAAACAGGACTGGCACCAGCAAATTGTTTCAGGTCGCGTGCAGCCTCGGACCTGGGCGTCTGTCGAGTTCATCGAGGTTTTCGGTTGTCCGCCCATGCGCGAAGCGTGCTCGTTTTCTCTCGAGCCAGACCCTACCGGTTCGATCTCGGAGAATCCTTCCTCATCGCGACCGGGCTGCTTCAGATTCGGAGCGGGTCATGCGCTCAAGGGTCCGATCATGGTGAGGGCGAGTGGGCACGGAGGCTTGAAGACGTAGAAGTGACGGTTGAAGGGAATTTCGTAGCCGACCTTGGTCTTGTCCTGGTCGATCCACGCGTCGGGGGCTTGGGCAAGGACTTCGCGGTCGAAGTAGGTTTCCACATCCTCATGCAGGGGACGTTCTCGGTATCGCGCAGGTCACTGTCCGGCTGGGGGTCACCCTTTGGACTTGCCCTTGGTGATCAGGATGTTGCCGTCTGCATCGCGCAGGGGGCGTTCGACGGTAATCGTTCTGTAGCCGAAGTCCTCGTTGCAGAAGATACGGCTTATGGGTGCGCCGTCCTTCCTGACTTCGACGAACTCGCCGAATAGGCGGGTGACCTCGGCGATGTGGTCGTCCCTCATCTCCTTGCCCTTGCTGCCGAGGCTCTTGGGCATCTTCTGCCAAAGGCTGCTGGCGTCGATGAGTTGCAGCTTGCCCTTGCGGTGGGCTGGTTTGCGATTGGAGAGGATCCAGACATAGGTAGAGATGCCGGTGTTGTAGAACTTTCCGTGGGGAGGCAGATGATGGCTTCGACCAGGTCGTTCTCGAGGACGTAGCGGCGGATCTCGCTCTCTCCGCTGCCCGCGCCACCGGTGAACAGGGGTGAGCCGTTGAAAACGATGCCGAAGCGGCTGCCGCCGTCGACGGCGAGGCGCATCTTGCTGATGAGGTGCCGGGGCCGAAGCTCCCATTATGAGCTTGCGTCTCATGCTCCTTTGCGAATGGCCTCCTCAACCTTATTCCACTCCACCCCAAACGGAGGATTAGAGAGCATGTAGTCGAAGACCTTGTGAGGGTGGCAATCATCAGAAAGGGTGTTACAGGCCGAATGGGAAGCATCGGAAAACAATCACAAGCCAAGTCTTGATGGCGCGTGGCGCGATGCGGCAACGCGAGCTCGCAGTCCGCTTTGCCCTCGGAGCCAGTCGTGCCAGGTTAGCTCGTCAGGCTTTTGACCGAATCTCTTCTGCTATCACTCGTCGAAGCAATAACAGGATGCGCTCTCGCCGAGTGCCTGCTGCGTCTCTTCATCGCCATTTCCCCGCAAGCAATCCGTATCTCAACAAGACCCAGCTCGATCTCCGGATCATCTGCTTCACCATCATTCTTTCGATTCTATGCGGGCGCACTTTTCGGTCTCGCTCCAGCTCTGCAGAACCAGGCGGCGGAATGCTGAGCGGACGCGTTCCCGCTTCGGTCTCCCATGCCACCGGGCGTCAGTGGCTGGTCGTCGTGCAGATCGCAGCAAGCATGGTCTTATTGGCGAGGCTGTTGATCGCTACGTGTTCCAACGTAGCTGACTTCGGCGATGAGATCGTTACGTAGCTCGCGTTGCACGCCGAGGCTGTACTGGAAGACGCCAGTCAGACGGGTGTTGACGTTCCATACGGTCGGACTGCCAGTGGAAATCGCGGTGGTGTTGGTTGGGTCGGGCTGAACCGGCGTAGGGAAGCCGTTGTTCAGCAGGGTGGCCGGGGCCGCGGGGCTGCTGGTAGAGATCGTCTGGGCGATGTAAAACGGGAAGTTCATGTAGAGTTGCGCTCTTTACTGCGTTGCGAGTTGTGGTTCCACATGCAGTACGATCTGCTGTTCGGTGTCCCTCTGTACCTGAAGCACCAGGATGTCGTCTTCTTGACCGAACCGTTGCGCCGAATCTGCAATCTCTTCAGGAGTCGCTTTCTGACTCAGCATCTCGTTAAGCCGTTCAAATCCGAATAATGTTCCGCGTGGATCCTGTGCCTCGACAATACCGTCTGACATAAGGATCAACGAATCGCCCTGCTCCAAACCGAACGATGCAATAGAAAACTCCGCATCGGAGATAACGCCGATCGGTAAAGCGCCTTCCATGTCGATCTCTTTACCGTTGAGGTACGGGGGAAGCTGGCCTGCATTTGCCAAGACCACCCTCCCCTCTGGATCGATTCTCAGAATCAGGCAGGTTGCACTCGCGTGCTGGCGTTCACACAACTGTTCATTTACTTCGTTGAGGATCTGTGCCGGGTCGGAACTATGCTTTATTGCTGCCCGGATCGCGCCGACAATAAGGGCAACAAGCATTCCAGCCTGCAATCCTTTGCCGGTAACGTCTCCAACAACAATCAGGACCGTTCCTGGAGTCTCCCCTGGCAGAATCTGGAAAAAATCGCCGCCCACCTCGCGCGCCGGCCGATATTCGCTCTCAATCTTGAGGCCCTGCACCTTCGGCAATCTGTTGGGGATCAACACCTGCTGCACATGCCGCGCCTGCTGAATCTCCATCTTCCACTGCTCTTTCAGACGCTGTGCAGACACAAATCTCCTGAGCAACATCACCGTAATAGTCAGAAGCGAAAGTACTGTCGACAAAGTCCCCAATGAGATGTTGAATCCGAGGAAAGAGAAGGCCGTCTTGACGTGGATCAGACGTAGCTCATTCTGATAGTTCGCGACGACTACAAGCAGTACTGCGGCGCCCGCCAGCCATCCTTCTGTCTTCTGCCTTGTGAAGCCGCGGTATGCCACCACGAACAGCATCACTCCCAGGCCAAGCTTCACCGACAGCAGCACGGGCACGATATAACGCGCGAAGTGAACAGGGATATCCTGTCCATATAAAGGCGGACGAAGCATGGCCGTCCCTACGATAAGAACCGTCACCAGCGGCCAGACCAGACGATGCAGCCAGCCCATTCTCCGTAGCCGGAACCAGTAGCCCCAGAACAGCACCCACAGCCCGATTCGCAATGGTGCGAGGATCACGTTGTTCAGAACTACCCCCGCGGTCTGTCCGATCCACGTCGTAAAGTTCACCGACAGCACGACCGCGTTTCCAAGCAGCGTCACTAGGCACACCAGCGCCAGCCACAGATAGGCCGTCTCTTGCCGGTCCAGCCAGAACAGGGCAAGCGCCATCACCAGAGCCATGATCAGGATGAGCATCTCCAGAAAGCCGCTGCCGACATAGTGGGCAATATCGTCATAGTCCAGTCGTATCAGCGCTCCAATTACTGAGGCATACCCCAGTACAGGAGGTTCATGAAGTCCTCCGGCATCCGGGCTATTGAAAGGAGTTGCGCTGTCCATCCACATCCGAATGGCGATCGTGATCCTCCCGTCTTGCATTCCCTTTGGCAGCCTAAACGCCTGCGGCAGCGTGCTATATGCCGTTACATGATGCTCGGTGAACTTGCCGAATTCACCGATCTTTTGTCCGTTCACATAAACCTGATACGCATCGTCGGCGCCTTCCGGCATCTTCAGTGCCAGTCTGCGATTTGCCCCGGTCACGTCGACTCGGAGCCTGTACCAGGCATACCCTGAATGACCTTTGTAACCACGCGCAGTCCATCCGGGAATATATCCGCTTATCCCGAGGGTCGCATCTGCAGAGCCCGCCGGCGGCGTCAGATCCATTCTGTCCCAACGTGAGTCGTCGAACTCCGTCTGCGCCCACGTCATGTCATCGCCAGTGCGGAACTTCCACGGCCCTGCTAGCTCCGCCGAAGATAGGCCAAGATTTACCTGGGTAACCGCGTTGGACGGCGCTGCCTGGTCTTTCCCGATGGTAGTCGTCGATGAATCAGCGTGCGCATGATGCGGCATGGCGCACAGCAGCAACAGGAACATCAGTCCGACACGAGGCATAGCGACTCTTTCTGCAATTGATTTCGCGAATACCTAGCAGTGATGGCAGCCTCGTCCTTACGATATCCTCATCCACCGGAATGGCTTAGGACTAGACGGGGTGTGGTCGAACCGCAAATAACTCCGCGGGAGAAAATTGTAGCTCCACTATGTCCCAAAGCGACTACGGTAAAAACACAAGTGGGTTCCCAGGCTCATCGCGCATCAACTAAGAGCGCAAGGCTGGAATAGCCAGATTACGTCGCTTAGCGAAGAGAAACCCGACTAGCAGTATGCCGGTAGACATAAGCCAGATCGAACCTGGTTCAGGGACAACATCTTTTATGATAGTGACACTTACCATCGGAAAATCACTTGGATTTACACCATCCTCAGCGATTACGAAACTACCATTGTTCGGAATAGATCCTATCGTGAAGTCGAGGAAGTACTCTGACCCATCCGGTGCGAGACTGCATATCGCACTTTGATAGAAGTCTGTGCTCCCATCAAGCGCGCATCCTGCCGGCTGACTGCCCAGGGAAGCCGTGTTGCTGAAGACCAACTCCATCCCAGCCCAATCATTTCCAGTCCTGTTGACGCCAGAAAAGCAGCCCACATAGGAACTATTGACATTTGTCGGCAACTGACCCTCGACGCAGGGGGAAAACGAAAATTGAAAAGGAGTAGTGAAGATTGGAGTTGTGGCAAAAGGATCCAGCACAACCATGTGGAAGTCTATCTGGTCGGCCTTCGCCACACCAGTCAGCCCGCAGACCAGGGCAATCGCGACCAAACAACGAAGCATTCTCATCTCTGCATTCTCCTTAGGGTGGGACTCTAGCGGGTATTTAGTGCCGCGCATCGTGAATCAAATGCAGCAAACCTTTAAAACCTGGGGGCCTTGAGATGCGGAGAGCTAGGGGTGCGACACATTATATGCACGTTACATGCCGAAATAGAAGGAGCTAAATTGGTCTATTTTCAGCGCTTCATCCGTAGAACTGTGCAGAGAATTGCACTTCTTTGGGAAGACTGATTCGTCGCTGTGCAAACCGGATCTCACCAATCAGATCGGGTGGCCAGGGGGCCGTGAGGCTCGGCAGTGATGCTGAAATAGAGGCAGAGGGTGTTCTCCGCTTCGTGTGGCATATACTCGTGCACACTCCGTCTTCGCCACTTGAGGAATGCACCAATGGAAATTAGTGAAGCACTCTTGGCCCAGCAACAGGTTGTTCGCCTTCAAGCGCTTCTCGAAGCGAGCCGCCAGCTCCACTCGACCATTGAGCTCAACGAGGTCCTCCGGATCACTCTTCAGATCGTCGTACGTGAGCTTGAGCTTACCGGCGCCTTCTTCACAACCTTCCCCCAAATCTACGGCGACGTCTCCCCTTCCCTTCAGGCCTCTCTTAGCGCCGGGTCAACTGAGCCCATAGACACTTTGTCCTTTCAATCCGCGGTTCGCTTTCCGCTCTGTGACAAGACCGGAGTCTCCTTCACCGAGTTGATCGTCCTCCTGCCCCCTTACCGCATCCTCGATCTCGACGAAACCGACTTCCTCGAGGCCCTCTCGATGCAGGCCGCCGTCGCGATCGAGAATGCCCGGTTTCACGAACGTGCCCTTCAGTGGCAGCGCGTTGAAAGCGACCTCGCCGCTGCCCGCCAGGTTCAACTCAGCCTGATACCCCAGCAGATGCCGAAGATACCGAACTACGGCATCGCCGCCCGCTCCGTTACCTGTTACGAGGTTGGCGGAGACTACCTCGACATCGTCTCCATGCCCTCCGGTGAGATCGTGATCGTCGTGGGTGACGTCGCCGGCAAGGGGCTTGCCTCAGCACTCATCGGCACCTCGTTTCGCTCGGCGTTGCGCGCCATGGCCCAGGCAAACCTCAGTCTCCTCGACATCGCCACTCAGATGAATCTGCTTCACTACAGCGAAGGCTCTGAGTCCCGGCGACGTTATGTCACGGCCATTCTTCTTCTTCTTGACCCGTCTACTCACAGCCTCCAGGTTCTCAACGCCGGCCATAACCCAGCCTTTCTCCTATCAGCTGAGGGTTCTCTCCGCAAAATTACAGCCTCCGGGACACCCATCGGAATCCTGCCCTTCTCGAGCTATATACCAGAAACATTCATACTTGACCCGGGCTCACGCCTTTTGGTCTACACTGACGGCATGACCGAGGTCTTCTGCGGTGAGGAGGAGTTTGGTGAGTCCCGCCTCCTGGAAACGTTTCTAAACTGCGGAGAGCCAACGGCCGATCGAACGTTGGAGGTTCTCTGGCACACTTTAGAGGCATTCTCAGACGGACACGACCAGTCCGATGATATGACTGCGCTGGTATTGTTCAGAAACCCATAATGGAGACACCATTGATGGATGAGCACAGAAGCAGCATCGAACTTCGACTTCCGTCACGCCTTGGCTTTGAAAAAGTAGCCATGAATACGGCAGCCAGCGTAGCCAACCTGATGGGCTTCAGTAGCGAACGCATCGAAGATCTGAAGACTGCAATCGCCGAAGCATGCATTAACGCGATGGAACACGGCAACAAATTCGACGACACCCTATCCGTCGGGGTAATACTCTCTATGGGGTCAGACACTCTCGAAGTCAAAGTTCTCGATACCGGTAATGGACCGCAGAGTCACATGGCAGCTCCTGATATCGATAAGAAGATGCACGAGCAGGAGCAAGCGCGTGGCATGGGCATGTTTCTCATTGAGTCTTTGGTCGATGAGGTCGAATGGGTCAGTTCGCCACCAGCCGGCAGTTATGCCCGCATGGTGATCCGCCTTCATCCAGTAAAACAGTAAGGGAGGAAATGATGCAGGAGAAAGTGACCCAAGTGAAGATGGAAGAGGTGCAATGCGACTCTGGAGCTCCTATCACTGTACTCCGCTTTGCGGGCGATATAACCAGCGCCTCGACAGCCGCCGTACTCGGCACCTATCAGGGAATCCCAGAGAGTATCAAACGTATCCTTCTTGACTTCTCCGGTGTCGATTATCTCAACTCCAGTGGTATCGCACTGATTATTCAGATGATGATCAGCGCCAGTAAAAATGGCCAGACGATCCAGACCTTTGGTCTCAAGCCGCACTTTCAGAAGGTCTTTACGATGGTCGGCATTACGAAGTACACCGCCCTGCATCCGGACGAACAGACCGCTTGCGCGGCTTTCTCCGCCTGAAGTGAGGCAAGAGAGCAGTCCTAAGTGATCTCTGCTGACCGCGTGCCGATCGGTACTGTAATCGACTTCGATCCGCTCGGACCGAAGTTTTCATCTACGCATGTCTTGAGTTGCTAGTAAAAATTGATTCCCTATCGCAGGGCAGGGTAGGATTCTGTCTGGTGGAGGAGACGGTATGGGATTGACACGACGGGAGTTTTCGAGACTTGGGGCTTTGGGGTTAGCGGCGCGGTTTGTACCTGAAGTGCGGGCATCGGCGCAGGGTGGTGAGCGCAAGATTGGGTACTGCGTCATTGGATTGGGACGCATCGCAGACCACTTCATGCGGGGCGTGAAGCAGGGATCGACCTCTCAGATTACGGGGTTAGTCAGCGGTCATCGCGACAAGGCGGAGCGGATCGCGGCGCAATACGGTGTGCAGACGAGTTCGATCTATAGCTACGAAGACATGGATCGGATGCACGAGAACAAGTCGATCGATGCGGTGTATGTCGCGCTGCCGAACAGCATGCATGCGGAGTACACGATACGGTCGGCCAAGGCGGGCAAACATGTTCTCTGCGAGAAGCCGATGTCCGTCTCGGTAAGCGAGGCGGAGGCTATGATTGCAGCGTGTAAGGCAGCCAATGTGAAGCTGATGATCGCTTACCGGCTGCACTATGAGCCGATTACCCTGAAGACCATCAAAATGATTCAGGATGGGATGCTGGGAAAGATACAGACCATCGATAGCGCGAATGGCTTCAACATTGCTCCCGGAGAGTGGCGGTCGACGAAGGAATTGGGCGGTGGTGGACCGCTGATGGATATGGGGATCTATTCGTTGAATGCCACACGGTATCTTACAGGCGAGGAGCCGGATAAGTTTACGGCTGTGGCTTCGACGATCGACAAGGACGGGCGGTTTGGCACGACAGAAGAAAATACGTCGTGGACGATGCGATTTCCATCGGGTGTTCTGGCGAGTTGCAGCACGACGTATGGTGCGGCGATGCCGGGATACTACAAGGTGTTCGGATCAAAGGGATGGCTCGAGGTGGATTCGTTCGGGTATCAAAATCTTCGGCTGCGGGCAAACTATACGCCGGGAGGCAAAGGCACTCCGGCTACCACTGTGGATGAGACGAATCCTGAGCCGGACCCGAAGCAGTTCGAACGGCAGGCGGACCACTTTACGCAGTGCATTCTGCAGAACAAAGTGCCGAAGACCCCCGGTGAGGAGGGCCTTCGGGATATGCAACACATTCAGTCGATCTATCGGGCTGCGGGGATCAGTTTCGGCTGAACACTATGGCGTTGTGCCTCTCAGCATCGGAGGCGTAGGCTTTCTACAAGAGAAAGCCTGTTATCTACGGCGTGATACGGGTTCCGGGACGGACCTCTGCAGGGGCGCGGACTTTAGTCTTGGGAAGATTGGTGGAGAGCTTGATGCGGACTAGGTCCGCGTTCCTGGGAGCAGTAAAGGTGGCGACGTAGCTCTCGGCGATCGAGCCTTTGAACTGTTTGAAGAAAGGCTCCATGGAGACGGGGTTACCAGTGCCCTGGAAGTAGGCGCGACCGCCCGTGGCCTCGGCGACCTGTGCGAGATAGCCTTGACCACTGAAGCTCGCGGCACCACCCCGGATGCCGGCGTCCGTGTAGTAAATCGAGTAGACGTCGATACCCGCACGGTGGGCGTCCCTGATAGCCGAGTCGACATAAGGACTGTTCTGATTCATGGGGCTGACACTACCGTTATAAGGATCGACGCCGTTGGTGATCATGAGAACGAAGCGCGCCTTGTGAGTTTGGTCCCCACTCGATGAGGACGGCCATCTCTTAGCGAAATCGGAGAGACAGAAGTAGGGGCTGGCGCTGACTCCAGCTGAACCGAGGGGAATGCGGACGGCTTTAGCTGCGGCGGCATAGTCAGTGGTGAAGTCCTGCGCCGAAACCACCCGACCATTCTGCATGTAGCCGATAAAAATCTCGGTTCCCTGCGGAAGCGTGGTGACGAACTTGCGTATGTCGTTAAGCTGTCGGCCTACACTGTTGCGAAGTCCATCGTCGATGAGCAAAGCAATCTGCACCCCGGTGGGTGGAATCGGAGCGACGCTGTCGAGGGGAGTATCCCGACCATTGAGCTTGAGAGTCAGGTTTTGCGGTGTAAGGTTCTGGTTGGAGTTGGATTCAAGGGTTACAAGTGTTTGGGTTGGTGCGGGGCCTTCCTGTTGGGCAGGAGCGAAGGTTGCGGTGAGCAGAGCTAAAGCGAGCAGGTAGCGAGTCATTGTCTTCCCTTCGGTGATTAGACGTTTGGAACGGACAAAACGACCATCTTTCTCTAAAGGAAGCAGATGATGGTCGTTTCGTCTATCGCGCAGCCCGCTGCTTCTTTTCAGGGATCTATCAATCGCCGCCGATTCTTACCTTGAGCCCCGCACGCACGGTGAACGGCAGGCCCGGGTAGCCAATCGGCCCGATGTGCTGTTGAGAAAGTAGATTGCCAAGTTCGGTGAAGACGCTCAAGTGTCGGTTGATGGCATAGGTCCCATTGATGTCGAGCTTGGCATAGCCGAAGTCGAGATCTTTGTTAGGGAGCAGGAGAGTATTTCCCCCATTGAAGTCGTTATAGGACTGGAAGGTCGAATCGTCGCTGCGGCTGGCGAGCGCTCCCTTGAAGGCGGCGCTGAATCTGGTCCCGGTATACTCCGCAGCGAAGTAGCCCGTGTGCGGCGGACGCCGAAACGCTCGGGCGCCGACAAGAGGATAGCTGGAGCCGATGGGAATGCCAGGAAGATTTGGATTAGTAGCGGACGTGCCATTCGCGGCGGCATCGGTCGAGAAGGACTGTGTGACGACGGACGCGAGGTAGGTATAGCCGCCACGCAGGAAGAGATGGTTCAGAGGTTGGTACTGCACTTCGGTCTCGAGGCCCTGAGCGCGGAACGCGAGTGTGTTGAGCAAGGCTCCGTAGACCTGCGCAACGCTGCTCTGGATGCCGAACACGGTCTCGAGCGTGCCTTTGTCGATGAAGTCGAGCTGGTGATCGAACTGGTTGTGGAAGTAGCCGGCCTTGAAGATGAGCTTCTGGTTGAGGATGTTCTGTTCGACGCCGACGTCGTACGTACGAGAGCGGAGCGCCTGGATAGGTTTGACGTTGTAGTCGGCAATGGCAGCCGTATTGCCCGCCGTGAGGAGCTGGCCATAGAGGCTCGTGAACTCTGCGGAGAGCGAGGGCTCCTGGACGCCGGTGGCTACGCTGGCACGAAGGCGGGTGCCGTGGAAGAATCGCGCGCTGGGCCGAACGGGAACATACGCTAGCCCGATGCGAGGTGTCCCTGCAATCCCGTAGAGGTGGTTCTTCTCAACCGCTCCGCCGAGAGAATAGAAGAGGCGATTCTTGATGTCGCCCTGGAACTGAAGGGTGTACTGGAAGTTGGTGCGCTGTAGCTTCTGATTTGTAAAGAAGGCCGGGTTGACGAAGCTGCCGCGCTCGTTCTCATAGCGGAAGCCGAAGAGTGCGGTGATGCGCTTTGGAAACGTGTAGTCAGTCTGGTAGTAGAGCTCGTCGCGGTTGGAGACTGCGTCGTTGCGCGACGGTGATGTGCTGCTGAAGTTCAGCGCAGCGCGGCCGGTGGCGGAGTAGCCGTTGGCTCCTCGAATCGTAACGACGTCGCCATAGTAAGTGGTAAAACCGAAGGCCGTCACAGGCAGGCCGACAGGATCGTAGAGATACAACTGCTCCCGTTTTCGGGCGATGCCATAGCGGACGAGATTGTGCCACTTCCCGAACGCGCGGTTCTCCAGTGTGATGCCGGAGTAGAGGTTCTGATCGGCCTGCTTGCCGTCAGAAGAGATGCCGAAGAAGTCGTGCGCGTTGGGCGTGCCCGTAGCGGAGACGCCGTTGCGGAGGGTAAACCGGGCCTGTGTATTGGTGGTGATGCTATAGCCGAGATTGGCCACGCTGGTCGACGAGTGATACCTGTCCAGCGGAAGAGCGTTGGAGCTATCGAAGCGGCTGAAGGCGCCGTAGTAGTCGAACCTGTTGTGCGCGCCGGAGAGAGCGACCTCGTTCCGATAGGTGTGGAAGTTCCCGCCGTCGCCCGAGTAGTTGATGACGGGATGCATGGAGCTGCCGCGTGGGCTGGCCATGTTCACGACCGAAGCCACAGCGTCGGAGCCATAGAGTGCCGAGTTCGGTCCTCGATAGAGTTCAATGCCCGAGATGGTGGGGCCGGTAAGGCCGGTCGAAGAGACGGTACCGAAGTCGAAGCGGCCGCCTACATCGTTGGCCGGAATGCCATCGATGAGAACCTTGTTGCCATCGGAGTTGCCGCCACGGACGAAGAGCGAGCCTACGCCGCCGTACTGGCCGGTCTGGACGACAGTAGTGCCGGGCGAGTAGCGCAGCTCATCGATGAGGCCGACGCGCGTGGCGAGCGCGGACGGAGAGATGAAGCTGATAGCGGAGCTGGCCTGCTGGAGCGGTGTAGGGGTGCCGGTCGTGGTCACGGTGACCTGCGCCGTGACGGTCGCAATCTCGAGGACGACATTACGGGTGATCACGTCGGTCCGTCCACCGTAAAAGTCCTGGCCGATGCTGGGCGTGAAGCTAGCGGCAGAGGTGAGCAGGACAAAGCGTCCGGGAGCGGTGCTGCGAATCTCGAAGGAGCCGTCTTGGCCGGTGGTGGCGGAGGCGACGGCCTGTCTTCCCAGAATGAGCCGGACACGGGCCCCGGAAACCGCTGCGCCTAGAGGATCCGTCACGGTTCCGCGAACGATGACGGCATGGGCGGAGAGTACGCTCGCAAGGAGAAAAAGAATGGCGGATAGAAGCTGCGAGGCCGATAGGCGGCGCACGGGCGTAAACATGAATGAAACTCCTCCGTTCCCCCCCGGGAACGTGGTTGGATGTGCGCTGGCGGAACCGGTCTCCTGACTGTCGCGATACATGCCAGCCGGGATGCTGGAGGCTTCCCTTCCCGACGCCGGGCGGCGTTAGTGGGAGTCTCCCTGGCTCTGACATTCATACTCTCTAAATGGAAGAGTGTGCGCGAATCACAGTTGCGGGGCAGTGGCGGATTCTCACCGCGCTTCCCGAACATTCCGTTGCGGAACAAAAGTGAAGTTGAACAACTGGCGATGGTCCGCTCAGTCGCAGGTCTGGGTGAAACTTAAGTTTGAGGCATCGTCGGGTGGAAGTCAAAGATGCATTAGACAGTAAGTGGGGATGTATCAAGACACGGAGTGGGTAGTGGCACGTCTCCAAGTGCACGGCTTCACAGGCAGTGACAAGGTCTCTGCGTTGCTTCTGGGATTACCCCGGCCCTTCTTCTTCGCGCGCCACAAATCGACTCTTTCATCACGCCCTCACCCGCGCCGCAAAGGCCAAAGATGATTGACAGGCCCACGCCCATGCCCCAACGGTGAGGCTGTACGAATGGCCTCGGCAACATATCCCTTCGCCGCCAGGACCGCCGAATAAACGTCATCCCCCAAAACCAACCGGCTCACCAGCGCACTCGAAAGCGCACATCCAGTTCCATGGGTCGATCGCGTGACAATCCGTTCTCCCTCAATCCAGTACTCCTCCCCAGAGCCTGTAAGAAGGTAATCGTCCGGCGGATCGAGGTGGCCACCCGTAGCAAGAACATGCAACCCGGCAAAACCCAGCTGCAAAACCCGCGCCGCCTCAGGGAGGTCGTCCCGTCTGCTCACCGGCACTCCACTGAGCAGACCAAGCTCATCCAGATTCGGCGTCACCCAGTCAACCAGGGGGAGCAAACGCTCACGGAGCAGTGTAAACCCATCCGGATCAAGCAGTTCCCTTCCCGAGGTGGAGCGCAGAACGGGGTCCAGTACAACCGGGATTCGGTTCCCCTGGCCACGCAATCGAGCTAGAAAATCAGCCACGGCGGCCACCACCGGGGCCGTCCCCAGCATCCCAATCTTAATGCCCTTCGGTGGCAGATCGGCATAGAGGTATTCCAGCGTTGCGCCAACGGTTTCGGCAGCCACCGGACGTGTCTCCCATACCCCGACAGTCGATTGGACTGTCAGGTTTGTGATGCACGAGGTTCCAAACAAGTCATGCGCAGCGAAGACCATCAAGTCCGCAGTCACCCCGGCGCCAGAGGAAGGGTCATAGCCGGCGATAGTCAGAACAGTCTGCATTTTGATGGCTTGAAGAGAAAAAGGGCCTTTTTTAAGAACTTTCGAAAAAATATCAGGATTGGAGGGGAATGTCTCCTGAAGGGTAAATTTGGCGTTAAAACAGCCTCATTCGGGCGAATAGCGGACGCCAGACTTCGAAAATCCTTTAGCACAACCACCACGAACGGGCAAGCCACGAGAGCCGCTAAATACCTCGTGGTGATTGACTTAGCTATTTCAACCCAAGACAATAAGGAGCGGAGCTAACTATGAAAATGATTCCAGCCAATATACGAGACAAAAGTATCTCGATGATGAAAGCGGGAGTTGCTGCGGTGACGCTCATTCTGACACTGGGAGCCTCGGCCTCTTCGACCGATGCCCCTATCGGTGCGAACGGTGCAACGACCACACCCAGCATCCCCAAGACAACCAAGCCCAGGCACTGGTTTCAAATCGGACAGGCATCCTGGTACGGACGTTACTTTCAGGGCCGCAAGACAGCCGCTGGCGAGACCTACGACATGAACGGCCTCACCTGCGCCCATCGGACCCTGCCTCTGGGCAGCTGGATCAGGGTAACCAACCTCAAGAACCGCAAATCCATCTTCGTCCGGGTCAATGACCGGGGTCCTGTGCCGGAGAACCGCATCGTGGATCTCTCCTACGGCGCAGCCCAGAGAGTCGGAATCGCCGGCATCGGCAAGGTAAAGCTCGAGACCGTGCGCAACGGCGACCCAGAGATGGCAAAGGCACTCCTGGCCCAACTCCAGATGCCCGTGCTCCCCATCTACGGCCAATAAGACTTACCGCCGCCGTTCGTTGTTCTGCCCGATTGACCAAAGCATGAGCTACATCTCGATAAGCTGCACATTGCGTGGAGAAGCGCACCACAGAGAAACTAACTTCTCCACTACGCTGCTCCGTCCTTGCAAACCGCGCCGTTGCCCTTTCCCACCATGCCGCAACCCGTTGGGCTAGACTTGATCCCGTGGATCACTCAACGGAAAGTACAGACCCCAAAGACCGTCTCGCCGTAGCTCTCGACCTCCCCGACACCCATCATGCGCTCGCTCTCGTAGACCGGTTGGAGAACTCTTGCCGCTGGTTCAAGGTCGGTATGGAGCTCTACTACGCCAGCGGCAACTCCTTCGTCGAAACGCTCCGTAACCGTGGCTTCCAGGTCTTCCTCGACCTCAAACTCCACGACATCCCCAACACCGTAGCCGGTGCAGTCCGCTCCGTCACCAAAGCCGGTGCCTCCCTGCTCACGATCCACGCCGGGGGCGGCCCAGCCATGATGGCCGCAGCTGCCGAAGCCGCCAGCCTACCCGGTGCTCCCAGATTGCTCGCAGTCACTGTCCTCACAAGCATGGATGCAGCCGAGCTGACAGCCGTGGGAGTAGCCGCATCCCCGGCCGAACAAGTCCTCCGCCTCGCCAGGCTCGCCCAAAGCGCCGGAATCGACGGTATGGTCTGCTCCCCTGAAGAAGTAGGAGCTCTCCGGGCTGAGCTAGCCCCGGAGACGATGCTTGTGATCCCCGGCATCCGTCCAGCTGGCAGCGACGCAGACGACCAGAGGCGCATCGCTACCGCCGCAGAGGCCATCACACGCGGAGCCTCCATGCTTGTAGTAGGCAGGCCCATCACCCGTGCCACCGACCCCGCCACGGCCGCCAGAGCGATCCTCCAGGAGATAGCCCTGGCCGACTCCCAAAGCGCCCTCAAAAAATAGTTCAAAACCGTGCCGTACTTTTAGCCTCCAAAAAGCGAGCGTCCGCAAGCCAGCTTTGCCACGCATTTCACCACAAACTGACCACGAAAACGCACCCGAAAAGCCAAAAATCCCAGCAAAAAGGCCCCTGCACCACACAGAAAAAATGTGGTCAGGGGCCTTTAAAAACCGCGCCTTAAACCGGGTCAGCCACCGCATTCGTAACATCCGAATCGCTCAACCGCAGCGCCAGCGCCTTCGCCGAACCCCCACCCCGCAGGAATTCGGTCAACTCCAGCTCAGTAATCTCATAGCCCAACCCAGTAAGCCGAGCGCCCAGATCCGTCTCCACCGGGCTCATCAAGATATTCCGCCCGACATTGATCATATTGCATGCAAATCGAGTCGCCTCTAATTCACTGATAGCAATACGCTTATCCGGGCCATAGGCGGCCTCGATCTTCTTAAGCGAAGCCGCATCGAAGGCCCCTGGAAAGTAAAGCAGATGCCCCCCACTCAAAGGCGCAAAGCAAATATCCAGATGGTAGAACCGAGGATCGACCAGATGCAGCGAAGTCACCGGCGCATGCCACGCATCCGCTACATGGCGGTGGCTATGCTGGCACGTCCGAACGCCATGAGCGGCCCATAGATGGCTGCCACTGGCATTAAAAAGCGCATCTCCCTCACCCTCAAATGCCGTCTCGCGCGGTGTCTCCCACACCAGAAAACCCGCGTCCTGAAACCACCGGCGCAGATGCTGCTCCTCCGTCTGCCGCTGCGGATGAGCAAAGCTAGAGATGGCTGCAACACCATGCTGAACCAGCCCAGAATGGGCGACGAAGACCATATCAGGCGATCCAGGTCGTGCATGCAGCAGACGAATGTCAGCGATGCGCTGCAGATGGTAGTGAAGGTTTTTCCATTGAGCGAAGGCCGTGTCACGCGAGGGCCGATGAATATTCCCAGCCATCCATGGGTTGATGACGTAGTTGACGTCATAAAACTCGGGCGGGCACATCAGATAGGTTGGGCGGTCAAAATGGGGTAAAGGTGTGAAGCTTGAAGAGACTGATGCCGGGGTAAAGATAATCATAAAAAGCTGGTTTCCTACTTTCCGCTGTAGAGTCTGCCCCTCGGAGATGACGATCGTCAAGCGGAGTAATAGTAATTTCTTGTACAACTTGGTTCAGCCAAAAACATGTGCAAAGTGATTGCCCCCACTCAAAGGCGCAAGACCATTGACATCATAAGTTTGATGATTCATTTCAACGGTCGCAGATTGGCCGTAAACGCACAAACGCACATGATAAAGGCCCAGTAACGGGCCTTTATCATGTGCTTCAGTTCTCAGAGGAGCTTAGAGCTTTTCATGAAAATCGCAAGCCGAGCAGGAGATGTAGACTCCGCCGGGGGTGCCGCGCTCACGGTCTTTGACGCGCTTGACGATGCGGGTGGGTTTGGAACACTTGGGGCAATCTGTGCTCTTGTTGGTATCCATGACCTTCTTACGGTCGCCGGTCTTGGCAATCTTTGCCATAATGCTTGCTCTCCCTGGTACGAATGTTTCGGCTCGCGCGCTGGATGCGTGATGATCTGACGGCCTTGCGGACATACAATCTCGACGGCATCCGGGAACTTCTCGTAAAGATCATCCGGGACAGGCCGCGGCGGGAATCGGAGGAGAAGAACTGCGGTTGTGGCTCTCTAAAGAGTTTACACGACAGAGGCCATCATTGGAGGTGTGGGGTTGGGGTCGCGTCGGTCGTGGATGCGGTCGGCTGACTGGCAGTTGGGAACTGAACCTTGTTCGAACCATTGGGAGGTGCTGCCTCGCCAGGATTGCGCAGTGTTGGCGGGGGTGCCGGTGCATCTTCGGCCCCGCCGGGCTTTCGGTCTCCCATCGCGATCTCTCGCGTAAGCGCTGGTGATTCATACCCGCCCATCTCATCTTTATCGTGGATTTCAATGGGCTTGCCGAGCGCGGCTATCTGGACAAGCGTAACCCGGTCGCCTACGAAGCGGATGAAGCGTACTGTCTGGGGAACGTGGCCATAGATCCACTCCTCATAGCGGGCGCCATTGGGATCTCCGCTAGGCTGTTCGCGGACCTTTCTTTCGGGGGCGCCGAGCGCATCGAGGACCATACGGCGATTCATCCCGACGAGAACCTCATGCGCAGCGATTGCGTTCTTCAGCGGCGGCGGAAGCGTTTGGGCATAGGCCTGCTCGGTGGACTTGACCCCGAAATCAATAACGGGCTCCAGCAACGCCTTTATTTCAGGCGCCGATATCTCAGGAATAGGACCGTTGAAGACAAGGGTGACTCTAGCTCCCATAGGTTTCTCGGCATTACTCGCAACTACCGGATTGTCGTTGAACTGGATGTGACTGAGAAAACGGTGCTTTGCGTAGGGGCCACCGTTGAGATCGAAGACTATTCGGTCCCCCTTGATCTTCATTGCGGTAATGATGACACGATCACCAGGCGCAGCGGACTGCCCCTTCTGGTAAATCATCTGTCTATATTCTGCGGGCCCCGGGCTAATCGGACCATTAGCTTGCAGAGTAAGGCCGGCGCCCAGAGGTAAGGCGCGATGAGCGAAGCCCTGCTCTGCTTCGAGATTGCGGACGAGCTCCCGGCGGCCACGTTCACTGAGTTTCGTGCCTGGCAGAGGAAGATCTGTGGGGGTGAAGTCGATTGTGAGTTCGGACGTTGCAGTTTTTTCACCAACAACGAACACTTGGCTTTGGAGCGTGGGAATGGAGAGCGCCAGGAAGCTAGCGAAGAGAGTCCATCTGTGCGTGCGCGACACCATGGAAGCACCTCAGATACACAACAGCTTGCGCTTTCTCTTCCCTTTTGACAAGTAGCGGCGTTGTCGGGTTAGCTGCTCTTACAGCAATTCTGCAAATATTGACAGAATTTCGACACAGCTCACCGCTGCACGACAGAATTAGGACTCAGGATCTTCGCCGACGGAGCGACTTTGCGGCGTACTGGGGAGGATCTGGACGAGCGGTGCCGGTCTTACCTGCTGTTCCATCGCTGTGTGCGCCGCAGGGGGAGGCGCATCCATCGGATAGCCGGCAGCAATGATGGGCGTATAGGTGTAGTGCCACGCGTAATCGCGCGTGACACGGACAAGAACGACGATACCGACCATGATAGCCACAACGGTGAAGAGGGCTCCCTCCGGACCGTAGTCCCCTCCAGTGAACCAGATGCGGCCAACTGCCCGCGTCTGCACGACCGTGGAGAAATCGGTAATCCCGCTGACTGGAAGACCAAACAGAATCCCCATACTTGCGTTCCAGGCAAAGTGCAGCCCCCAGGGCAGCCACAGTCCATGGGTTCGTAGCCAGGCTACTGAAAATAAAACCCCGGCGAGCATGGTGATGAGGACGCTGGTCCAGGTGGCATCGTTGTTGAGCATGTGGCCGAGACCGAAGAGGAGAGACGTGACGATAGTTGCGGCCACGGGGCCAATAGCCTGTATTAGACAGCGGAAGGGGTAGCCACGGAAGGCAGCCTCTTCAGCAAGGGCGGCAACCGCGAGAGTGAGCAGATTCACAAGAATCAGCCAGAATGCGCGGGAATCCGTCCAGAGATTCACGTCCAATGCGCCGGCGAGCGCCATAGGCAGAATGGCGAGTACCACGATGCCCCAACCAATGGCAGCGCCAGCGGCCCATTCTTTGGACGATGTGGGTCGTTTTGGAAGGCCAAGCACATCGCGGAGCGAGGGATATTGACGGGCGATAGTGTTCAGCAGGGAAAAGCCGACCACCAGCAAAAAAAGGAGGAAGATCGAATCCAGCAGGAAACGCCCGGAGGCAAAGTCAAAGTGTTGTGAGAGACCCCGTGCGGCGCGGCTGGCAAGGATATCCGAGGAGATAAACCACGCCACGGAGGTTGCGAAGACCGCGAACTGCAACGTTCTGCTGGTTCGGTCTGGTTGGGTCGAATCGAACGCCGGCAACGGTGATTACTCCATGTGATAGTGATCGCTAAGCGGTGGTGTAGAACTGAGCGATGTTGCGGAATTTGCGGTAGCGTTGCTCCAGCATCTCGTTGAGAGATAGACCGCGAAGGATAGCAAGATGATAGCGGAGCTTCTCGCCGACCTGGGCCATAGCGGCGGCCGGATCGTTCTGGGTACCGCCCGGAGGTTCAGGGAGCACATCATCGACGCACCCGAGTAGTTGGACATCCTTGGCGGTGTACTTGAGTGCGGCCGCGGCTTGCTGCTTTTTGCTCGCGTCCTTCCACATAATGGAGGCGCAGCCTTCGGGAGAGATAACCGAGTAGATAGCATTCTCGAGCATGAGAACGCGGTCAGCCACGGCAAGGGCGAGCGCACCTCCGGAGCCGCCTTCGCCGGTGATGGTGGCGATGGTTGGGACGCGGAGACGCGACATCTCGATCAAATTACGGGCGATTGCCTCACCTTGGCCGCGTTCTTCGGCGCCAATCCCTGGATTTGCACCAGCTAGGTCAATAAAGGTGAAGATCGGGCGACCGAACTTCTCCGCGATCTTCATGGCGCGAAGAGCCTTGCGATAGCCCTCGGGATCAGGAGATCCGAACTTGCGAGCAACACGTTCCTTCAACGTCCGGCCTTTGAGGTTGCCGACAACTAGGACTGGCTCGCCATCGAAGGACGCCATGCCGCAGCTCATCGCTGCATCGTCGCCGAAGGCGCGATCGCCATGAATCTCGCTGAAGTCGGTAAAGAGTGCTTCGATGAAGTCCATCGGATAGGGGCGCTGCGGGTGCCGTGCCAGTTCAGTCTTCTGCCATGCCTCCGGTACAGGGGCCGCAACGGACTGATTCTGGCTAACTCTGGATTGTTGTTCTGCCATGTTTATTAGAAGAAGCCCAGAGTTGATTGTATACGGCTGAGAGCTCCCGAGGCGGGCCATTCCGATGGATGGCAGCGCTAATCGCCGGTCGGTGGCGCTTCCCCCTTACCCGACGCGGCCGAGCGGAAGACGGCTTCAATCACCGCCATATTTTTGATTGCATCCTCGAGCGGAACTGGAATCCCTGTGCCCTCCAGTATTGCGCGCGAGAAGGAGTCACCCTGAATCGTATACTGATCGCAGATCGGGAACGTTTCTATGGTGATGCCGGCGCCGAAGAGGTCGCTGCCGTCATCTATCATGATGCGGCACGGGCGGTCGACGGGAGCATTGAACGGGATCTCAATCTCGATGCGACCTTTCGTGCCAAAGATATTGATCCGTTGATAGGGTACAAGCTGCGTGCTGCAGGTGAAGATGGATTGTCCCGAGGGAAAGTCGAGGATGGCTGAGCTCAACCGATCGATCTTCAACTCTGGGTCTCTCTCGACCAACCCAAGCACCTGCACAGGCTCCTCTGCGAAGAGGAAGCGCGAGATGTTGATGGGGTAGCAACCGACATCCATCAGAGCGCCGCCTCCGCACTCTGGAATGTTGCGAATGTTTTGGGGATTGACGTTGAAGTAGCTGAAGAAGCCCTGAATAGAACGAAGGTCTCCGATCCGGCCCGAGGCAATCAGTTCACGCGTACGCAACCACTGCGGGTGGGTTCGTACCATGAAGGCCTCACCGATCTTTACTCCTGTCCGCTTCTGAACGTCGCGGAGTGTTCTTGCCTCCGCCACAGTCATGCTCAGTGGCTTCTCGCATAAGACATGCTTCCCTGCTTCCGCGGCTTTAATTGTCCAGGGAACATGAAGCTGATTCGGCAGCGGATTGTAGATCGCATCGATCTGCGGGTCTGCCAGCAGCTCTTCATAAGAGCCGTAGGCCTTTTCGATGCCGAGTTCCTGCGCCGTCTCTTTGGCCTTGTCGAGGCCGCGCGAGGCGATTGCAGCGATCAGGCTCCACTCGCCCTTCTGCATTGCCGGTATGACTTTTTTAACACCGATTGCAGCTGTACTCAGAACTCCCCAGCGGACTTTGTTTGGCATAGACCAACATCATAGCTGGGCAGGGCTGTTGTCACAAATTCCACGAAACTAAGACATTTAACAGTGGCAAGCTGCAATCCAGGAGGTGATGATCTTTTCGTAACACTGAACCGAACTAGAGACCATGCATCGCTTCTCCACGCTTTTTCTCTTGCTTGTTTTTTCTGGACTCTGCGTGGCGCAGAACTCCGAATCGCCTCAAGAGGCGAACACGAAGCTACGCTCTCTTGCGGATATGCCCTATGCGCAGCAGATACCCGTGCCCTCTGTGGGGGATATTGCGGCAAAGGCTGCCACAATGGGCATAGTGACACGGCCTTCTGTTCGGATGTACGACGTAATGTCGCTCGTTGATCACTCCATCCCACATCCGGCGCCAGTTGAGCCGTACCACTGGAAGGGACTTCTGATGCAGTCCTTCGCCTGGGACTTACTTCAGAACTCGACCCGCATCATAACGGCAAACCAGAAAGACCGGCACCTGCTGCTCAACAAGCCCTTCTGGTCCAATTACTGGGCATCGCTTGGCCAGTTCAATATGCGACGTTGGAACGATGGAGACAGCCTCAAGGTGAACTACATCGGGCATCCAATGCAAGGAGCTATCGCCGGATATATCGAGGTACAGAACGATCCGCGTGGGCGTGGGCAGCAAATATCGCGTGACCCGAAGTATTGGCGCAGCCGCTTTCGCGCCTTTCTGTGGGCCACCGCCTATTCAACACAATGGGAGATTGGACCGATTGGAGAGACGGCGATCTTCAATCAGGGAGGATTTACATATCCGATCCGCTGCTCAAAAAAGGCCGGAACTCCAGACTATTGCGAAAACCCAACAACCATGTACACGAATAACACGGGATGGGTAGATTTTGTCATTACGCCTGTTGTCGGTTCGCTGTGGTTGATAGGAGAAGATACGCTGGACCGATATATCTCCGATCCCCTCGTTCAGCGTCACCCGCAGGCGTTCGGTTACAAGGTACTGCGCTCATCGCTCAATCCGTCGCGTTCGCTCGCGAATATGCTTCGAGGGCGATATCCGTGGTATCGCGACTATGAGCATCCGAGCGAGTATGAGTCACCAATCTACGGGCGTTTCCAACGCGCCTTGTCGGTTGAGCCGGCGGAGCGCTTTGACCTGCATCTTCACTGGACCGAGCTTTCATTGCAGACAAACCACACAAACTGCATGGGTTGTCGTACAAGTACGACAGGGGCAGGAGTAGAGCTTGGAGTTCGTTTGACAGACTATCTCGATTTTGTGAGTGATGTATCGATTCAGCCTCAGGCTAGCCCTGTGACATCGCTGAATATCGGTGGCTCACTAACGACAGCGACGTTTGGGATTCGCTCGGGGTATTCGTACAGACGCGTTGCGTTGAAGGTATCGCTCTCACCGGGATTTGCCAGCTATTCGCGTACGGGGTCCGAGGGGACGGCCCCAAAGCGAAACTTCAATTTCGCCGCCGTTGCCGCTCTCTCCGGAGACATTCGGGTGTCGGCTCACCTTGGATTTCGCATGACCTTGGAACAAACCCTGATTCGCTATAAGAGTCCTGATCGGGATCCGGATGGTATTGGCACGCCACCACGTCTGTCTTTTCTGTCACATGACAATTACATCAACTCAACGAACTGGGGAGTTCGCGTTGGCCCCGTTATTCGGTTTTAGCAACAACAGAGAATGCACCCGAAGGTTCGTGATTTAGTCGATGACTCTCACGCCGCCCAGCCCGACCAACTCTTCGACGCGATCTATAAAGAGCCGATCAGCAGCGACGAGTACGTTCTGTGGTTCCAGTACGGCACAGAACTCACCAGGCTCTTCTAAATCAAGCAGGAGCTTGCCTTTGCCCGGCGCTCCAAGCAGGATGGAATGGAGCTTTTCAAGTAGCGCCGTATCGGGACTGTGAAGCGGAACCTTGATCCGTAGGGCATCTGGCAGCTTGAGTTTCACGTCCTCCAGAGCCTGAATGTTGGAGATGGCGAGTTTGGGGGCTGAGTCCTCTTCACCGCGCAGAACGCCCCGAACCAAAACCGGAACGTCAATCTTCAGCTTCTCAGCGAGTTTCTCGTACGACTGCGGGAAGGCAATCAGCTCAATCTTGCCGACAGTATCCTCTAGCGAAGCCTGAGCGTAAAACTCGCCAGAGCGCTTCGACTTGGCAACCTTGAGGCCGGTGATGACGCCTGCGATGGCGATCTCATTTTGCGGCTCTTCACTGCGACCTCGCCGGAAGGTCTGCGGCTCGGGCTTCATCTCGATAGCAGTTGCTGTATCCACAACTTTCATGTTGCGGAGCTTCTCGCGGTACTTGTCCATCGGGTGGCCAGAAACGAAGAAACCGAGCACCTCCTTCTCGTTTTGAAGGCGGGTATGCTCGTCCCATTCGGCTGCGCTGGGCAGGCTGTCCTCACTCTTTGCTGCAGTGCTGAGGTCGGAGTCGAAGATGCCGAAGAGTCCGTGTTGCCCGGAGGCTTCGTCGCGCTGGGCCTTCTGCGCGCGCTCCATGGCTTTGTCTAGTGCGGCGATTACCTGAGCACGTTGTCCGAAAGCATCCATCGCACCGGCTTTAATGAGAGATTCCAGAACGCGTTTGTTGAGCCGCGAAAGATCAACTTTTTCGCAGAACTCCCAAAGGCTGCCGAAGCCAAACTTTCCTGCCTCCTTCAACGCGGCGCGTGCGGCGATGATGGATTCGATCGCGTTGTGGCCGACGTTCTTGATAGCTGCAAGTCCGAATCCAATCGCCTTTCCCTTGTCGGTGGTTATCGGGGTGAAGTTCGCATCGGAGACCTGAACATTGGGCGGCACGACGGGGATGTTCATCTCGCGGCACTCGGAGATGTACTTGACGACGTTCTCAGGCTTAGAGGTTTCGCTGGTGAGCAGTGCGGCCATGAACTCCACGGGATAGTGGGTCTTGAGATAGGCCGTGTGGTAGGCGAGGAGAGCGTAGGCGGCGGAATGTGACTTATTGAATCCGTATTCCGCGAACTTCGCCATGAGGTCAAAGATGTTGCCAGCAATTGTCTTGGGGTGCTTGTTTTCGGCGGCTCCCTCCATGAACTTAATCTTTTGCTTGGCCATCTCGGCCGCATCTTTTTTGCCCATGGCGCGACGCAGCATATCGGCCTGACTCAGTGAGAAGCCTGCGAGGCGATTGGAGATCTGCATCACCTGCTCTTGGTAGAGCATGACGCCGAGAGTCTCGGAGAGAATAGGTTCTAGTTCAGGGAGCTCATATTCGACCGCGCGGCGACCCCACTTGCGCTCGATGAATTCATCGATCATGCCGCCCTGAATAGGGCCGGGGCGATAGAGGGCGTTGAGTGCAGTGAGATCTTCGACGGTGTTGGGCTTATAGCGGCGGAGTACATCCCGCATACCGCCGGACTCGAACTGGAAGACGCCGGAGGTCAGGGCACGGTGGAAGACCTGCTCGTACGTGGTGACATCGTCGAGCGGAATGGTAGTCATGTCCACATCTGTACCGGTAGTCTGCTTGATGAGCTTCAGACAGTCGTCGATGACCGTGAGTGTCGTGAGCCCGAGGAAGTCCATCTTCAGAAGGCCCATCTTCTCGACGGCCTTCATGTCATAGGAGGTGACTATAGCTTCGTCCTTGGTTCGGGTGACCGGGACTAGTTCGGTGAGGGGCTTGGGTGCGATGACGACGCCTGCGGCGTGAACTCCAGCTCCGCGCACAAGACCTTCGAGCCGCATGGCGGTATCGATCAACTCCTTGATCTTGGGGTCTGCTTCGTAGGCCGCCGCTAGGGGACCGTTATCTTTGAGGGCCTGGTCGATGGTGATACCGATTGTGGCGGGGATCATCTTGGCGATGCGGTCGACTTCGCCATAAGGGATCTCAAGGGCACGTCCGACGTCCTTGATCGCAGCCTTCGCAGCCATGGTGTTGAAAGTGATGATCTGAGCAACCTGATCGCTGCCGTACTTGCGCTTGACGTACTCGATGACCTCGCCGCGGCGATTCATGCAGAAGTCGATATCGATATCAGGCATCGAGATACGCTCGGGATTCAGAAAGCGCTCAAAGAGCAGCTCGTTCTGGAGCGGATCGATGTCGGTGATCTCCATAACGTAGGCCACGAGCGATCCGGCTGCAGAGCCACGACCTGGACCCACGGGAATTCCCTGCTCTCGCGCATAACGGATAAAGTCCCACACAATCATGAAATAGCCGGGAAACTTCATCTGTTTGATGCAGTCGAGCTCTCGGTTGAGACGGGCTTCATAATCGGCCAGAGTCTTCTTGAGGAGGCCGCGCTCGCGCAGGTGAGCGATAGCGGTGCCGAGGCGCTTGCGAAGACCCTCGCGGCAGACCGCCTCAAAGTAGCTTTCAAGGGTATGGCCCTCGGGAACCGGAAACTCGGGAAACGGATTGTCGACCTTGCTCAGCTTCAAGTTGCAGCGGTCGATGAACTGCATGGTGCGGGTGCAGAGCTCAGGGTGCTCAGCGAAGGTGCGGTGCATCTCCTCCGCCGACTTGATGTAGAACTCCTGCGTATCGAACTTGAAGCGGTTCGGGTCGTTCATGCTGCCTGCGGTCTGAACGCACAGCAGGATCTCGTGGGCGCGAGAGTCATCAGCGGCGACGTAGTGACTATCATTGGTGGCGATCAGAGGGATGTCGAGATCGCGCTCCATCTTGTAGAGAGCCTCGCAGACACACTTATCTGGTGCTAGACCGTGATCCTGCGCCTCGAGGAAAAAGTTGCCCTTCCCGAACATCTCTTCGAACTGGCCGGCGGTACGCTTGGCATCATCGTATTTGCCTGCCATCAGATGCTGATTCACTTCGCCGGCGAGGCAGCCGGAAAAGGCGATAAGGCCTTCCGTATGTCGTGCGAGAAACTCCTTCGAGACGCGGGGTTTGCGATAGAAGCCGTGAAGCGCGGCTTCGCTGGTAAGGCGCACGAGATTGCGGTAGCCGGTCTCGTTTTCTGCGAGCACAAGAAAGTAGAGTTCGCAGCCTAGGATCGGCTTGATGTCCTTCTTCTTCATCGCGTCGAAGAAGTGGACCGCGCCATAGATATTGCCGTGATCAGTCATGGCGGCAGCCGTCTGGCCAATGCTCTTGAGGTGAGCGGCCAGCTTGTCTACGTCGCAGGCGCCATCGAGGAGAGAGTAGTCGGTGTGAAGATGGAGGTGGGTAAACTCTGCTGCCATAAACTCTATTCTAGGCTTCAGACGAACGGCTCGTTGTTGAGGAAAACCGGGTCGAATTAGGGCTGTATTAGAATCCAAAGCGAAATGAGCGGACTCTTCTTCTTCGACTCTATTCGCTCCCGGTTTCGCCGTAGAAGCCTCGAGAAAAAACTGCGCTTGGCACACGGCTGGCCGATAGCCATCGGCGAGGTCAATCATTGGGCAGTCGTGGACGCCGATGAGGATGCGATGTCTACAGCCACTCCTTGTCAGATCGAAGCAAGCTTCCACTTCCTCATCGGCGGTGAATACTTCGGCGGGTACTTCCGCAGCATCGGCTTAGTCCGAAGGGAGGCTGAAGCAATGGCGAGGGGCAGCCCCAGCGTCAATGTCCGCTACGATCCTGCAAATCCGGACTCCGTCGTTGTTCTTGCAGAGGACAATGCGGACAATCTTCCGTTCCGCATCTTCTCCTACCCGCAAAACTCTTAGGACCGGACCAGCTCTTCCGCAAGCTGGACGTATAGATCTACTGCCTCCAGAAGCTCTTTCTTGCTGATCTTCTCGTTCGGCGTATGCGCAACGTGGATGCTTCCCGGCCCAAGCAGAAAAGGTTCTCCCCAAGCCGTCAACGAAGGAATGTCTGTGGTGAACTTCGCGACCATCGTGGGTAGATTCCCGACCTTCCGCATGCGGACAAATGGCAACTCGAGGCTGAAAGTAACGTCAGCGCGCTCGCCAACCACCTTGACGATAGCCTGCTTGGTCTCATCTGCCGGACCGACGAGCCGTATGAGGAGATGTGCTTCGGCCTTGTCGGCGATGACGTTGGGGGCGCGGCCACCTTCGATGAGGCCGATGTTCAAGGTGGAGGGCCCGATCTCTGGCTCAACCGGCAACGGCATGGCCAACACATCGTTCAACGCACCGACGAGTTTGTCGATAGCAGACTCGCCCAGTTCTGGATAAGCAGAATGAGCCATTCTGCCCTTGGCTCGAAGTTCCACGCGAAGCGCACCTTTAGAGGCAAGCGCGAGTCGGTTGTCTGTAGGCTCGCCGTTGATAAGGAATCGCGAACCCTTTGGATAATCGTTGGCGACCTTGGCCCCGGCGGAGTCGCGCTCCTCGCCCACGACAAAGAGCAGGCCGACCTTCACGCCGGCTTCGCGGAGTTGATCGGCTGCCGCTACCTGAGCCGCGATGATTCCCTTTGCGTCGCAGGTGCCGCGGCCGTAGAGGAACTCGTCGTCCTCCGTGCAGCCGAAGTATGGGGGAACCGTGTCCATGTGGGTCGACAGCACCACATCAGGAGTGATGCCTGGGAGCGCGGCATAGACGTTGAAACGCTCGCCCTTGCCACAGCCTGGGGTGGTCTGATCCGGCTGCGACACAGCCATACACTCGACGGCGTAGCGCTGCCCGGTCAGGTACTCGCGGAGAAAGTCGCCGGCCAAGCCCTCGTGATAGGTGGTGGACTCTATATCGACGAGCTGTTTTGTGAGTTGAATGGAATCGATGGCCATAGTTCCAGCATACGATAAGAACCATCGGCGTCTAACAGGCTGCACACGGATAGACTGGTGAAGATGACGCAATCGACACCATCTCCAACATCCCAGATTCGATCGATCGACGATCTTCGCAGCCCGGCGGGCAGACTTGAGGCTGTGCTGAACACCGGTCGCGATAACGCTCCCTATGCGGCACTAGTCTGTCACCCTCATCCACTCGGCGGCGGCACAATGCATAACAAGGTCGTCTACCACGCCATGAAGGCCTTCATGGCCTTCGGGCTGCCCGTGGTTCGATTCAACTTCCGCGGCGTCGGCCTGAGTGAGGGAGCCTTCGATGACGGCAAGGGCGAGCAGGACGATGTCCGCGCCGCACTCAACTGGATCGACGACAACCTCCAACGGCCGATCCTGTTCGCAGGCTTCTCCTTCGGCTCCTACGTCGGCCTCCGCGCCTGCTGTGGAGATCTACGGGTAAAAGGACTAATTGGCCTGGGGCTGCCCGTCCACGCCGAGGGCAGAGACTACACCTATGGCTTTCTGCCGCAGTGCCTGCAGCCAAAGCTCTTCATCAGTGGTGACCACGATGCATACGGTCCCCGCGATCAGGTGCAACGCGTCCTTGAAACCGCTGCAGAGCCCAAGCGCTTGATATGGGTAGAGGGAGCCGAACACTTCTTTCAGGGAACGCCTGCCTCGCGCAGCCCAAAACTGAACATCATGCAGGAGACCATCCGCTTATGGCTGCAGGAGCAGTTTGGCTTGGTCCAGTCCTGACTCAGGCCGCAGGTGGAATGCTGCGCTCGTCGGAGTGGGTCCGATTGAGAAAGGCGTAAGGCTCTCTATGCCGCCCCTCGCTAGCAGTAGAGGCAAACCCCCTCGGCAGAGGACTGGAGAGCCAGTCTCGCATCGCCTTATTGCACACATCTGGTAGCTCTTCAAAGGGAATATGCCCCACACCGGGGATGACGATCAGGCTGGACTGAGGAAGAGTACGCTGCAACAGACGGCCCGAGGTAAGACCAACGGTGCGGTCACAATCGCCCCATATGAGTAGCGTCGGCTTTCCTGCCAGATCGGCCAGTGCGGTCTGCAGAAGCCCCATATCTACCGACCAGCGTCGAACGATCTGCAACACATGATCGATCGTGCCGGGAATATGGAGGCCAGCCGTGTAGCCCTCGAGCGCACCGTCCGCAACGCGGGTTCGGTCGCCATACATCCGGCTCAACGCAGTGGCCTTCAACATCCTCGGCAGAAAAGGGATCATGCGAGCAAACCAGCTGCCGAATCCAGTCTGGTAAAAGCGGATGAGTTGATGTCCGAGATCGCAGAAGGGATTTGCCGGAGCAAAAAGAATCAGCCTGCGCACCCGATGCGGATGACGTGCGGCAAGCATCATCGCCACAGCGCCGCCGTGCGAGTGACCAGCAACATCCGCCTCGTCAAGACCAAGAGCATCCATACATGCCGCAACACGATCCGCAGTCGCTTCGAGTCCCGCATCGAGTCCCGGCACACGCTCCGATTCCCCCATGTTGAAGAGATCAACGGCATAAACACTCGAATCGCGCGAAAGAAACCTGATGTTCTGCCAGCCCATGAAGCAACAGGAGCGGACGACCAGTCCCTGCGCGCTGATAGTGGACCTTCACCCCGCCCACCTGAACGAAGGCCTCTTCGATCTCGCTATGTCTCCCCATCGCCCTTTGCTGCCCCTTTTACCGTGGAGAGTCACAGCGCCGGCTAGCTAGCACATTGGATCTCTTCCTATCCGTAATGTTACAGGAAGATTAAAATAAAATCCGCACGGTTGTTCTTAAATAGAAACCGAAACATAGCCCCTTATGCCGCAAGAAATGCATAACTATCTGATTTACATAATGAGTTATGATTTTTTGTAGATATCATCGAGTGCACAATGTGGAATCATGCATTATGGTTATAACCACGTTTGGCATTCGATGTGCTAATACATCGTAGAAGTATATGAACAACGCTGCCCAAA
>Ga0193717_1000120_pt1 | contig 77315 bp, 69 predicted proteins | sample U2c2metaG_FD_145900 | JGI IMG/M metagenome (GOLD analysis project Ga0193717, IMG submission 145900) | Soil microbial communities from a riparian zone of the East river system, Colorado, United States - U2c2 | ecosystem: Environmental > Terrestrial > Soil > Riparian zone | place: USA: East River... | reverse complement strand
CCACCTTCGGCGACTTCCCGACCGTTGCTGTCGAGCAACCGGGCGCCGAGCGCCCGGACCAGGCCCGCTCCCCCATCCGTACAGGCGCTGCCGCCAATGCCGAGGATGATCCGATTGCAGCCGCTGTCGATCGCCGCAGCAACCAACTCACCCGTACCGCGCGAGGTCGCGCTCATCGGTGCCGGCTCACCACCAGGCAACCGGATCAGACCGGACGCGTCCGCCAACTCAACAACGGCAACCTCACCGCGCCGGGCAAACCCGCTCTGCACCACCTCACCAGTCGGCCCTGTGGCGTCCACCGCTACCAACTCGAAACCCGCACCAACGGCGGCCGCAAGAGTGCCGTCACCACCGTCCGCCACCAGTACTACGTCGACGATCGCGTCCGGCCGCACACGCAGTACGCCGTCCTTCACCGCCGCCGCAACCTCATCACTGCTGAGCGTGCCCTTGAACTTGTCCGAGGCAACAACCACCCGGCACCCCGGCATCAGCTGGGTGCACCGATTGCGGTCGGGGCGTCGTCCGGGTGCTCGGCGAGTTCTTCGAATTCGGTGATGGCGTCGATCTCGGTACCCATGGACACGTTGGTCACTCGCTCGAGGATGACCTCGACGACGACCGGGACGCGGAACTCGACCATCAGCTTCTTCGCCTGCTCGAGCGCCGGCAGGATCTCGTCCGGTTCAGACACCCGCAACGCCTTGCAGCCCAAGCCTTCGGCAACCTTGACGTGGTCGACGCCGTACCCGTTGAGCTCGGGACTATTGATGTTCTCGAACGACAACTGCACGCAGTAGTCCATCTCCAGGCCACGCTGTGCCTGGCGGATCAGCCCCAGGTACGAGTTGTTAACGACCACGTGGATGTAAGGAATGTTGAACTGCGCCCCGACCGCCAACTCCTCGATCAGGAACTGGAAGTCGTAGTCGCCCGACAACGCCACGACAGTCGCCTCGGGATCGGCAACAGCGACACCGAGCGCCGCCGGCACAGTCCACCCGAGCGGCCCCGCCTGGCCGGCGTTGATCCAGTGCCGCGGCCGATAGACATGCAGCATCTGCGCGGCCTGGATCTGCGACAGCCCGATGGTGCTGACGTAGCGGGTGTCGGGTCCGAAGGCCCGATTCATCTCCTCGTACACGCGCTGCGGCTTGATCGGCACAGTTCCGAAGTGCGTCTTGCGCTGCAGCGTTGTCCGCCGCTGCCGGCAGTCCTCCGCCCAGGCGGAGCGATCGGCCAGCCTGCCGTCGGCCGCCCATTCCTTGGCGACCTCGACAAAGACCTCAAGCGCCGCGCGAGCATCGGAGACGATCCCGTACTCCGGCGCGAGCACCCGGCCGATCTGCGTCGGCTCGATATCGACGTGCACGATCTTCCGGCCCTGCGTGTACGTCGCGACCGAGCCCGTGTGCCGGTTGGCCCACCGGTTCCCGATGCCCAGCACGAAGTCGGAGGCGAGCAGCGTCGCGTTGCCGTACCGGTGCGACGTCTGCAGACCAACCATGCCGGCGGCCAGCGGGTGGTCGTCCGGGATGGTGCCCCAGCCCATCAGCGTCGGTACGACGGGCACTCCGACGAGCTCGGCGAACTCCACCAGCAGCGAAGCGGCGTCGGCGTTGATCACCCCACCACCCGCGACGATCAGCGGCCGCTCGGCGTCGTTGAGCAACGCGAGCGCCTTCTCCGCCTGGGCCCGGGTCGCGGCCGGCCGAGCCACCGGAAGCGGTTCGTAGGTGTCGATGTCGAAGTCGATCTCGGCCAACTGGACGTCGATCGGCAGGTCGATCAGTACCGGTCCGGGACGACCGGAGCGCATCAGCTGGAAGGCGTTCTGGAACGTCCCCGGGACCTGGGCCGCCTCCATCACCGTCACGGCCCACTTGGCGACCGGCTTGGCGATCGAGGCGATGTCGACTGCCTGGAAGTCTTCCTTGTGCAGCTTGGCCACGGGTGCTTGGCCGGTGATGCAGAGGATCGGGATGGAGTCGGCGGACGCGGAGTACAGGCCGGTGATCATGTCGGTGCCGGCAGGGCCCGAAGTACCGACGCAGACGCCGATGTTGCCGGCCTTCGCGCGGGTGTAGCCCTCGGCCATGTGCGAGGCGGCCTCGACGTGGCGGGCCAGCACGTGCTTGATCCCGCCATGCTTCTTCATCGCGTTGTAGAACGGGTTGATCGCGGCGCCGGGCAGCCCGAAGGCCTGGACGGCGCCCTCCTTCTCGAGGATCAGGACCGCGGCATCGACCGCGCGCATCCGCGCCATCAGCTCGACACCTTTCCAGCCGTGCTCTGACCGGACAGCCGCTCCACGCCACGAAGCAATGCGGAGTGGTCGAGGCCGCCGTCGCCGTTCGCGCGGGCGGAGGCGACCAGTTGGGCCACGAGCGAGCCGAGCGGTACGACGACGCCCGCCTCCCGCGCCGCCGCGGTGACGATGCCCATGTCCTTGTGGTGCAAGTCGATCCGGAAGCCGGGCTGGAAGGAACGCGACAGCATGTTCTCCTGCTTCTGGTTCAGCACCGCCGAACCGGCCAGGCCGCCACCGAGCACCTCGAGGGCGGCCTTGGTGTCCACGCCGTACGCCTCCAGGAAGACCACGGCCTCGGACAGCGCTTGGATGTTGGAGGCAACGATCAGCTGGTTCGCGGCCTTGACCGTCTGCCCGGCGCCGCTCCCGCCGACATGGACGATGGTCTTGCCGACGGCATCGAACAGCGGCTTGGCGGCCTGGAAGTCACCGGCCTCGCCGCCGACCATGATCGACAGCGCGGCGTTCTTGGCGCCGGCCTCGCCGCCGGACACCGGGGCGTCGAGCAACCGGAAACCCTGAGCGCGAGCCTGGCGGGCGAGCTCGATGGTGACATCGGGCCGGATGCTGGAGAAATCGATGATGAGGGTGTCGGTCCGGGCGCTCTGGAACACCCCGCCCGGGCCGGTGAGTACCAAGTCGACGTCGGGTGAGTCCGGCACCATGATGCAGACCACTTCGGCATCCTTGACGGCGTCGGCGATCGACTCCGCAGCGCGTCCTCCTGCCTCGACCAGCGGTTTGGCCCGCTCAGGATCGAGGTTGACGCCGGCAACCTGGTGACCGGCGTTCGCAAGATGAACAGCCATCGGGCTACCCATGATCCCGAGGCCAACAAAGGCGATATTCGTCATAGCTGAATCTCCTAAAGGTCAGCCGGCCAGGCCGCGGCGTTCGCGCGGTAGCCAGCCGAAGCTGTCGACAGTGGTGGTGCTCGGCTTGTATTCGAGGCCGACCCAGCCGGTGTAGCCGTGGGACGCGAGGGCGGCCAGTTGGGATTCGAGTGGGAGCGTGCCGGTGCCGGGCTCGTTGCGGCCGGGGGCGTCGGCGATCTGGACGTGGGCGATCCGGTCGGTGTACTGGGCGATGACCCGATCGACGTCGTCGCCGTTGACCGCGAGGTGATAGAGGTCGGCGAGCAGGCCGACGTTCTGCACGCCGTACGACGTCTGCACCCGGTCGATGACGGTCAGTACGTCGGCTGCGGTCCGGAGCGGATAGCGCTCGGCACCGCTGACCGGTTCGACCAGCACAGTCGCGTCGATCCGGGCCGCGGCGCGGGCCGCCAGGCCGAGGTTCTCGATGGCGAGTTCGTCCTGCTCGACCGCGGAGTGGCCGTCGACCCGGTTGCCGTAGAGAGCGTTGAAGGCCCGGCAACCGAGCTGTTCACCGATGCCGACGGTGACGTCGATGTTGTCCCGGAACTCGCCGGCCCGCTTGGGCCAGGACACCAGCCCGCGATCCCCACCCGGCATGTAGCCGGCGAAGAAGTTGAGCCCGACCAACTGCACGCCGGCGTCCTCGATCGCCGTCACGAAGGCGTCGATGTCGGCATCCGACGGCACCGCCTCGGCGAACGGCCACCAGAACTCGACGGCGTCGAAGCCGGCCTGCTTCGCGGCGGCCGGTCGCTCCAGCAGCGGCAGCTCGGTGAACAGGATCGAGCAGTTCACCTCGTAGCGCAGCGCGTGGCTCATGAGATCCTTCCTTCATAATTCCGTATTGCGGAAGTTTGCTTCTGTTCTGCGAAATGACCATAAGATGCCCGCGGAGGACGCGTCAAGCACCCCGGGGACGGCCGCAGTTCTGCCCTCGTCGGTGCCCGGTTAGGCGTCGCGGGCGCACGAGCGGGCGTTGTACGTTCCTCCAAGGAGAGGTTTCAGCTATCAACGGGAGGTGCGACGTGCTGCTTTCGGAGCTGTTCGACGCACCCGAGCTGAGGCTTCGCCTGCTGTATGCGGCCGAAGGTGTGGAGATCCGTCCAATCGGCCGGCTGATCACCACCGACCTGCTGGAACCCGGCAGCTACCTGAGCGGCGGCGAACTGGTCCTCACCGGTCTGGTCTGGCGCCGCAGCGCCGCGGACAGCGAGACCTTCGTGGCCTCGGTGGCGGGACAGGGCGCGACCACGATCATCGCCGGTACGGCGCAGTTCGGCGCGGTCCCCGATGACTTGCTCGAGGCCTGCCGTCGCCACCAGGTCACCCTCGTCGAGGTGCCCACCGAGGTCGCGTTCGCCGACGTGACCGAGTATGTCGCGGCCGCGGAGTCGGCCGATACCGGCGCCAGGTTGTCTGCGAGTCTCGTGCGCCAGCGCCAGCTGCTCTCGGCGATCGCCTCCGGCCGCAGCCTCGACGAGCTCGCGGCCCGGATCTCCGCCGACATCGGGCACGACTGCCGGGTGATCACGTCCACCGGGCGACACGTCGTACCGGGTCCTGCCGAGTTGGATGACGAGACGCTCGACGCGGTCACCCGGCGGTTCCTCACCGCAGACCGGACGCCCGCCGTCGCCGACGCCAGCGGCGCGAAGTACAGCCTCTTCCCGGTCGGATCAGGCCTCGGCAACCGGCTGACCGCCTGGCTGCTGGTCGTCGACGGGGATCACACGCTCTGGCCGCCCGACCAGGTCGAAGCGGTCCACGAGTTTTGCGGCATCGCCGCGCTGGACCGGGTACGCCGGGACGAGGGACGGCTGGCGTTGCGGCCTCTCGTGGAGGACGCCCTGGCCCTGGTCGAGTCCGGTGGCCCGCAGGCCGAGGTCGCCACCCGCCTGCGGCAGGCCGGCGCGCAGTTGCATCGTCCGATGGTGGTCGCGGTTGCCGAGCTCCGGGACGACGGGGCTGCCGACGTAGCGGTCGCGCTGTTCGAGGACGTCGCGCTCTCGGTCGGTCCCGCGGTGGTCGCGCCAGGGCAGGACGGCTTGCTGATCGGATTGTTGCCTTCGTCCCCCGAACTCCCCGACCTGCTGCGCCGGGCGTTCGGCCGGCTCTCGCCCGGCCTGCCGCGGGCAAGACTCGCGGTCGGCGTCAGCGGTGAGACGGGCGTCGATGCCTTGGCGGGCGCGCTGGAGGAGGCGCGATTCGCCCACCGGGTGGCGCGAGCAGGCGGTACTCCGGTGTCTGTGGTGACCTCTGACCAGGTCGCTTCCCACGTCCTCCTGCTCGCCACAGTCCCCGACGACGTCCGGCGTACCTACACCCACCGGGTGCTCGGGCCCGTGCTCGAGCACGATCGCCGGAACCGCAGTGAACTGGTCGCTACGTTGCAGGAATTCCTCGCCTGTTCGGGCTCGTGGTCGCGAACCGCCGAGGCACTGCATCTGCATGTCAACACGGTCCGCTACCGGATCGAACGCGTGGAGCAACTGACCGGTCGCGATCTGTCCCAGCTCGAGGACCGCGTCGATGTGTTCCTCGCTCTCAAATCGCTCTGAGCCGCCTGGTTTTGGGTGATCACACAGTTCGGGCCCGGGGGGAGCTGGCCAAGTTCGGAGGTTTGTTGCTAGCCGTCGGCGACGGCCTGAGCCCAAGCTGGCGTGCAGGTCAGATCCGCCGCGACCCCTTGGAAGGTGTCCGATGAAGGCAGTCCTGCGACCGAGCCGCCGCACTACCGCTCGTCATCCCGTCGACGAGGTGCTGTCCCCGGGACGGCTCGCCCTGTACGGCACCCAGCACGTGCTGGCTTTCTACGCCGGCGCGGTGATCGTACCGATCCTGCTCGCGAACTCGATCGGCCTGAGCACCGAGCAACTCGTGCATCTGATCAACGCCGACCTCTTCACCTGTGGCATCGCCTCCATCATCCAGTCCGTCGGATTCTGGAAGGTCGGCGTCCGGCTGCCGCTGTTGCAGGGCGTGACCTTCACGGCGGTCTCGCCGATGATCGCGATCGGCCTCGCCGCGGGCGGCGGGACCGACGGCCTGCTGGTGATCTACGGCGCGGTGCTCGTGGCGGGTCTGGCCACCTTCTTCATCGCACCGTTCTTCAGCCGGCTGATCCGGTTCTTCCCACCGGTCGTCACCGGCTCGGTCATCACGATCATCGGGCTGGCCTTGCTGCCGGTCGCAGCTGCGGACGCCACTGGCGGCGCGGGACCGACCTCCGACCCGACCAGCGGCAAGAACCTGGCCTACGCACTCGGCACACTCGCCCTGATCGTGGCGATCCAGCGGGTCTTCAAGGGGTTCATGGCAACGGTCGCGGTCCTGGTCGGCCTGGTCGTCGGCACCCTGGCCGCGTGGGCCCTCGGGGACGCCCACTTCGGCGCCGTCAACGACTCGGCCTGGGTCGGCGTCACCACCCCGTTCTACTTCGGCTGGCCGCAGTTCTCGGTCGCCGCGATCATCTCGATGGTCGTGGTCATGCTGATCACCGCGGTCGAGACCACCGGTGACGTGTTCGCGACCGGCGAGATCGTGGAGAAGCGGATCGGCCGCGAGGACATCGCCCGGGCCCTGCGCGCGGACGGTCTCGCCACCACCATCGGCGGCGTCTTCAACTCCTTCCCCTACACGTGTTTCGCCGAGAACGTCGGCCTGGTCCGGCTCACCCGGGTGAAGAGTCGCTGGGTGGTCGCGGCGGCCGGAGCGATCATGATCCTGCTCGGTCTGGTCCCCAAGGCCGGCGCCATCGTGGCCGGGATCCCGCACCCCGTCCTGGGCGGTGCCGCCCTGGCGATGTTCGCCACCGTGGCCGTCGTCGGCTTCCAGACCCTGACCAAGGTCGACTTCCACGACCACCGGAACGTGGTCATCGTGGCGACCAGCGTGGGCCTGGCCATGTACGTCACGGCGCAGCCCCAGGTCTCGCAGGCGGTGCCGGGCTGGGCGGAGATCATCTTCGGCAGCGGCATCACGCTGGGCAGCCTGACCGCGATCGTGCTCAACATCCTCTTCCACCACGTGGGCAAGGACTTCGGCCCTGCGGTGGCCGGCCAGCCTGGCGACGGCACCGTGCGGCTGGACCAGGTGAACAAGATGACCCGCGACGAGTTCGTCGCGACCTTCGCCGACCTGTTCCAGGGGCCCAACTGGATGGTCGAGCGGGCCTGGGAGATGCGTCCCTTCACCGACACCCACGCACTGCGCCGCGCGTTCCAGGAGGCGCTCTTCTCCGGGTCGCACGAGGAGCAGCGTGAACTGATCAAGGCCTATCCGCAGCTGGGCTCGCAGTTCGTTGCCGACGGCCTCAGTGGTGAGGCGTCGCTGCGGGACCAGTCCGCGCGGGGACTGACCTATCTGGCCGAGCCGGAGCGCGACGTACTGGCGACGATCACCGACGAGTACCGCGAGCGCTTCGGCTTCCCCCTGGTCATCTCGGTGCGAGACGCGGACTCCTTCGACCGGATCCTCGAGCAGGGCCGGGAGCGCCTCGGCAACTGCGAGAACCAGGAACACGCCGCCGCACTGCTGGAGATCGCGAAGATCGCCGGCTACCGGTACGACGATTTCCTCCAGGACGCGAACCCCATCCACAGTGCACGAACCCGCTGGAGCAGCAATCGATGAGTACCACGATCAAGGTCAACGGCGCGGACCTGGCCATCGACGGGGTGCCGGTCCACACCACCGTGCTGGACTGGCTCCGCGACCGGGGCCTGACCGGAGCGAAGGAGGGCTGCGCCGAGGGTGAGTGCGGCGCCTGCTCTGTCCTCGTCGCCCGGCCCGGGATCGAGCAGCCGACCGACTGGATTGCGATCAATGCCTGCCTGATTCCGGTCGGATCTCTTGACGGCCAGGAAATCATCACCTCGGAGGGCCTGGGTACGAGCAAGAACCTGCACCCGGTGCAGGAGGAGATGGCCGTCCGGGGCGGATCGCAATGTGGCTTCTGTACTCCGGGCTTCGTCTGCAGCATGGCCGCGGAGTACTACCGCTCCGACCGTACTGCGCCCGCCGGCGAACCGTGCGATCACGAGCACGGTCCGAACGGATTCGATCTCCATGCCCTCAGCGGAAACCTCTGCCGGTGCACCGGGTATCGGCCGATCCGGGACGCGGCGTACGCGCTCGGCGATCCGGACGCGGACGATGCGCTCGCGGCTCGCAGATCCAGCCCGCCACCCCCGCCGGCGGCGACCAGGTTGGCGGTGGCCGGAGCGGAGTTCCACCGGCCGGCGAGTCTCGACGACGTCCTCGGGTTGCTGGCCGACCGGCCGGACGCGCGGATCGTGGCGGGCTCGACCGACGCCGGGGTGGAGGTGAACCTCCGCGGCGTACGGGCACCTCTGGTCGTCGCCGTGGACCGACTGGCCGAGTTGCGGGAGTTCTCGTTCGGGCCCGATCAGGTCCGCATCGGCGCTGCGCTGACTTTGAGCGAGATCGAGCGGTTGCTGGCCGGGCGGGTCCCGTTGCTGGGCCAGATGTTCCCGCAGTTCGCGTCGCGGCTGATCCGCAACGGGGCGACGATCGGCGGCAATCTCGGCACCGGGTCACCGATCGGCGATACGCCGCCCGTGTTGCTGGCCCTGGACGCCTCGCTCGTGCTGGCGTCCAGCCGCGGCGAGCGAGTGGTTGCTCTCGCGGACTACTTCACGGGGTACAGGCAGACCTTGAAGGCTCCGGACGAGCTGATCCGGGCGATCCTGATTCCGTTGCCGCTCGCAACGCTCACCGCGTTCCACAAGATCGCTAAACGACGCTTCGACGACATCTCGAGTGTCGCGGTCGGCTATTGCCTTGATGTCGTCGACGGTGTCGTCCGTCAGGCCCGGATCGGGCTCGGTGGCGTGGCCGCGACGCCGCTGCGCGCGACGGCGACCGAGGAGGCGCTGACGGGCCGGCCTTGGACCGAGCGGACGGTGCGCGAGGCGGCCGCCGTGATGGCAGCAGAGGGTACGCCGATGGACGATCACCGGGCGAGCGCGTCGTACCGGTCAGCGATGCTCGGCCAGTCGCTGCTCCGCTTCTACGCCCAGAGCCTCGCAGTAGAAGGGATAAGCGCATGAGTTCGCTATCCGCACGGCCGCAGTACTCGCTGGTCGGTCTGCCGTTGCCGCACGAGAGTGCCGCGCTGCACGTCACCGGCGAAGCGCTCTACACCGACGACCTCGTCGTGCGCACCCGCGACGTCCTGCACGCCTGGCCGGTCCAGTCGCCGCACGCGCACGCGCGGATCACCGACCTCCGGATGAAGCCGGCGTACGACGTGCCCGGGGTGGTCCGCGTCCTCACCGGTGAAGACGTTCCCGGGATCAACGACGCCGGCGTGAAGCACGACGAGCCACTCTTCCCGACCGAGGTGATGTTCCACGGTCACGCCATCTGCTGGGTCCTCGGCGAGACGCTGGAGGCCGCGCGGCTCGGCGCCGCCGCGGTGGAGGTCGAGTACGAGGAACTCCCTTCGCTGATCACGGTCCGCGAGGCGATTGCTGCAGGCAACTTCCAGGGCACCGGGCGGCACCTGCAGAACGGCGACGTCGAAGGAGCGCTGTCCGACGCGGCGCACGTGTTCTCCGGCGAGTTCGAGTTCGCCGGCCAGGAGCACTTCTACCTCGAGACCAATGCCGCGCTGGCCCTGGTCGACGAGGCCGGCCAGATCTTCGTCCAGAGCAGCACGCAGCATCCGTCGGAGACCCAGGAGATCGTCGCCCACGTCCTCGGTCTGGCCAGCCACGCCGTGACCGTGCAGTGCCTCCGGATGGGTGGAGGCTTCGGTGGCAAGGAGATGCAGCCACACGGGTTCGCCGCCATCGCGGCGCTCGGTGCGACGTTGACCGGCCGTCCGGTACGGCTTCGGCTCAACCGCACCCAGGACGTCACGATGACGGGCAAGCGCCACGGCTTCCACACCGAGTGGCGGGCCGGCTTCGACGACGACGGCCACCTGCTGGCACTCGACACCACCATCACCGCCGACGGCGGCTGGAGCCTCGACCTGTCCGAACCGGTCCTGGCCCGCGCGATGTGCCACATCGACAACGGGTACTGGATCCCCAACGTCCGCGTCGACGGCCGGATCGCCAAGACGAACAAGACTTCCCAGACCGCCTTCCGCGGCTTCGGCGGACCGCAGGGCATGCTCGTCGTGGAGGATCTGCTCGGTCGGTGCGCGCCGTTGCTCGGGTACGACGCGATGGAACTGCGCCGCCGCAATCTCTACCAGGCGCACCACGACACGCCGTACGGGATGCCCGTCCGCCATGCCGAGCGGCTGGAAGCCTGTTGGAGCGAGGTCCTCGAGACCAGCGAGGTCGAGCAGCGGCGGGCGGACATCGAGCAGTTCAACGCATCCCACGCGAACACCAAGCGGGCGGTGGCGATGACGCCGGTGAAGTTCGGCATCTCGTTCAACCTGACCGCGTTCAACCAGGCCGGGGCGCTGGTGCACGTCTACAAGGACGGCTCGGTGCTGATCAACCACGGCGGCACCGAGATGGGTCAGGGTCTACACACCAAGATGCTGCAGGTGGCGGCCACCACACTCGGCGTACCGCTGGCTCGTGTCCGGCTGGCCCCGACCCGCACTGACAAGGTGCCGAACACGTCGGCCACCGCAGCGAGCTCCGGCGCCGACCTCAATGGCGCTGCGATCAAGAACGCCTGCGAGCAGATCCGCGAACGCCTCGAACAAGTTGCCGGGGGCAAACTCGGTATCGGTGCGCACGACGTACGGTTCGCGGACGGCATCGTGCGCGGGCTGACCTTCGACGGCGAGAGCCTGACCTGGGAAGAGGTCGTCCGTGCCGCTTACTTCCAGCGGGTCCAGCTGTGGGCGGCCGGCTTCTACCGGACCGAGGGCTTGCACTGGGACGCCAACGCCATGCGAGGTGAGCCTTTCAAGTACTTCGCGTACGGCGTGGCCGCCTCCGAGGTCGAGGTCGACGGATTCACCGGTGCCTACACACTGCGCCGGGTCGACATCGTCCACGACGTCGGCGACAGCCTCAGCCCCCTGATCGACATCGGCCAGATCGAGGGCGGCTTCGTCCAGGGCGCCGGCTGGCTGACCCTCGAAGACCTCCGCTGGGACGAGAGCGACGGACCGAACCGCGGCCGGCTGGCCACGCAGGCGGCCAGCACCTACAAGCTGCCCAGCTTCTCGGAGATGCCGGAGGTCTTCAACGTCCGGCTGCTGGAGAAGGCTCACGAGGACGGCGCGGTCTACGGCTCGAAGGCCGTCGGCGAGCCACCGCTGATGCTCGCGTTCTCCGTGCGAGAGGCGTTGCGGCAGGCCGCAGCGGCGTTCGGCCCAGCCGGGACGAGCGTGAACCTGCCCTCCCCCGCGACACCCGAGGCCGTCTACTGGGCACTGGACCGGGCCCGCTCGGGCCAACCCGACACTATGCAGCTCGACGGGCAGCTCGATGGCGTCGAACCCGCCAGGTTGAGTGGAGTGTGAGGGCCGACATGGAGTGGATGCGAGCGGTAAGCCGGCTGCGCGAACAACGCCGGCCGGGCGTGCTGGTCACCTTGATGTCGGTCCGCGGGCACTCCCCCCGAGAGGCCGGCGCCAAGATGGTGGTCGCCGACGACCGAACCTGGGCCACAGTTGGCGGCGGCAATCTCGAGGCGGTCGCGATCGAGCGATCACACGCACTACTAGCAGCCCGTACTACGGAACCCGAAGTACTGGAGTTCGCGCTGTCGGACAAAGCGCCGTACCAGCAGGCGGTTCAGTGTTGTGGCGGCGAGGTGAAGCTGCTGCTCGAACCGCTGCCGGTGGTTCCGTCCGTCGCGATCTTCGGGATGGGCCATGTCGGTCTCGAGCTCGCCCGGATCCTGTCCCGGCAGGACGTGGAACTCCACCTGGTCGACTCGCGACCTGACCAGCTCGTGCCCGAGCGGCTGTCCGTCCTGGACGACGCCGTGGCGAACGTCCATGTCCACCAGGTCCCGATGCTGCCCGAACTGGTGCTCGGCGAACTGCCGCCGGGCACGCACGCGCTGGTGATGACGCATGACCACGCAGAGGACGCTGCCCTCTGCGATGCGGCGCTGCGCAACGGCCAATTGGCCACGATCGGCCTGATCGGGTCCAGCGCGAAGTGGGCGCGGTTCCGCCGCAAACTCGCCGACGACGGCCTCCCGGCCGAGGCGATCGACAAGATCATCACGCCGATCGGCCTGCCCGAGGTGGTTGGCAAGGAGCCGGCCACGATCGCGGTCAGCGTCGCGGCCTGGCTGCTCCAACTGTTCGTTGCCGAGCGCAACTCCGCGCCGGTTCACCGTGAGGCAAAAGCATGACCCTCTTCCGAGGCACGTTCCTCGATACTCCGCAGAACCCGTTCACCGGTGGCACGCTCCGGGTCGACACCGACGCCGCACTGCTGGTCGAGGACGGCGTGATCACTGCCCGGGGGCCCTACCCGGACCTCCGCCGCGCGCATCCGGCCGAGCAGATCGTCGACCTGACGGGTGGGCTGGTGCTGCCCGGGTTCGTGGACACGCATGTCCACTTCCCGCAGATCCGGGCGGTCGGCGGCATGGGCATGCCTCTGATGGAGTGGCTCGACAAGTACGCGCTGCCGGAGGAAGCCAAGATGGCCGACGTGGACTACGCGGCGGGAGTCGCCGCCGAGTTCGTGCGTGGTCTGGCGGCCGCGGGCACGACGTCGGCGTTGGTCTTCGGTGCTCACTATGCCGACGCGGTCGACACGCTCTTCACCGCCGCCTCACGAGTAGGCCTGAGGATCACCAGCGGGCTGGTCGTGAGTGACCGGTTCCTCCGACCGGAACTGCTCACCACACCGGAGCGCGCACACACCGAGTCGCTCGCCCTGGCACAACGCTGGCACGGCGTCGGACGCAACCGGTACGCCGTAACGCCGCGCTTCTCGCTCTCCTGCACGGACGAGCTCCTCGCGGCCTGCCACACGACGCTGGAGGAGATCCCGGGCGCACTGTTCACGTCGCACCTCAACGAGAACGAGGCTGAGATCGCCACCGTCGCCGAACTCTTCGCCGGCAGCGACTACCTCGGCACCTACGACCGGCACGGACTGGTCGACCACCGAAGCGTCTTCGCCCACAACGTCCATCCCACCGACGTCGAGCTCAAGCTGCTCGCGGAGACCGGTGCGACTGTTGCCCATTGCCCGACGAGCAACGCCGTCCTCGGCAGCGGGCTGTTCCCACTGAGCCGCCATCTCGACCACGGCGTGCGAGTAGCACTTGGCTCGGACGTCGGCGCTGGCACGGGATTCTCGCTGCTGAAGGAGGGGCTCCAGGCCTACTTCTGCCAGCAGTTGCTCGGCGATCACGGGCGTCCACTCAGCGCGGCGCACTTGTTGCACCTAGCAACGACAGCCGGCGCCGAGGCACTCGGCATGAGCGCCGACGTCGGCGACCTGAGCGTCGGCAAACGCTTCGACGCCCAACTACTGCGCCCGGCCGAAGGCTCACCCCTGGCAGTCGGCATCACCCACGCCGCCGACGCCGAAGACACCCTGGCCCGCGTCTTCACCCTCGGCACCCCCGCCGACGTCCGCGCCGTCTGGATCGACGGCGAACTGTTGAACGAATCCTCATCGAAGGTGTGATCTGTGGACCTCCAGCAATTCAACTCCACGCCGCCCGACCAGCTGCGCCCGATGCTGGCCGCCTGCTGCGACGTCCAGCGCTGGGTTGACCGTATCCTCACCGGCCGACCGTACGGCGAGCTCGCAGCGGTCACCGAGGTCGCCGACCGGGCTGCGCGAGACCTTGACGACAGCGAGGTCGCCCAAGCGCTCGCTGCCCACCCGCGGATCGGCGACCGAGCGGACGGCGACGGCACCGAGGCCACGTGGTCGCGCAAGGAGCAGGCGGGTGTCGGTGACGACCCCGGGATCCGCGCGGCACTCACAGCCGGGAATCGTGAGTACGAAGAGCGGTTCGGCCGGGTCTTCCTGATCTGCGCCACCGGACTGTCGGCCGAAGAGATGCTCACCAGCCTGCGCCGACGGCTGACGAACGACGAGGCCGCCGAAGCTCACGTAGTACGGGACGAGCTGCGCAAGATCGCCGTACTGCGCCTCGCGAAACTCGTTGCAAGCGGCAAGGAGATCCCCGCATGAGCACCATCACCACCCACGTTCTCGACACCGGCCTCGGGCGACCGGCTCGCGACGTCGGAGTGCGGCTGTCCCGGCTCGAGGACGGCGAGCCCGTCGTGATCGCGACCGGCAGCACCGACGACGACGGCCGGATCGGCAAGCTGACACCCACCGAACTCGAGCCCGGCACCTACCAACTCCGGTTCGACGTCGCGGCGTACGCGACAGCGACCGACCAGGACATCTTCTTTCCCGAGGTCATCGTGACCTTCACGATCACCGACGAGCGGCATTACCACGTCCCGTTGCTGCTCAGCCCGTTCGCCTTTTCCACCTATCGAGGGAGCTGATCCGATGGCGATCCACCTGGGAGCCAACCAGTACGGCAAGGCCGAGAGCCGAGTCGTGCGCATCTACCGTGACACCCCTCGCCATCAGATCCGCGACCTCAACGTCTCCTCCGCACTGCGCGGCCGGTTCGAGAACGCGCACACGACCGGCGACCAGTCCGACGTCCTGCCGACCGACAGCCAGAAGAACACCGCCTTCGCCTTCGCCAAGGAGAAGGGCGTCGGCGCGATCGAGGATTTCGCGCTGACGCTGGGCGACCAGTTCCTGCAAGCCTCCGCCGCGGCCGACGGCGCCCGGGTCGAGATCGAGGAGTACCCCTGGGAGCGGATCTCCGTGGACGGCGCCGGCCACGACCACTCCTTCGTCCGCAGCGGCAGCGGACTCCGGACGACGGTGGTCAACGTCGAGGGCCGGGGTGAGGACCGCAGGGCGTACGTCGTGTCGGGCATCCGCGACCTGGTCGTGCTCAAGTCCACCGGCTCGGAGTTCCACGGCTTCCTCAAGGACAAGTACACGACCCTGCCGGAAACCGACGACCGCATTCTCGCCACCTCGCTGGTCGCCCGGTGGCGCTATGACCACACCGACGTGGACTGGGACAAGTCGTACGACGAGATCAAGGGCCTGCTGCTCGAGCAGTTCGCGAAGATCCACAGCCTCGCGCTCCAGCAGACGCTGTACGGGATGGGCGAGGCCGTGCTCCAGCGGCACCCCGAGGTCGCGGAGATCAAGTTCTCGGCGCCCAACAAGCACCACTTCCTGGTGGACCTGTCGCCCTTCGGTGTGGAGAACCCTGGCGAGGTGTTCATCGCCGCGGATCGTCCGTACGGCCTGATCGAGGCCACCGTGGTCCGTGACGACGCCAGCGATGCGGGAAGCGCCTGGCACGCCGTACCGGGCTTCTGCTGAGCGGCGGGCCGATGAGCACCGCGCCGCTCGTCATCGACGGAGCCACCGTCGTCACCCTCGACGGCGAGCGACGCGAGCTCACCACCGGCCACGTGGTTGCTGCTGGCAACCGCATCGTCGCTGTCGGCCCCGGGCCCGCGCCGGCGTACGAGGGAGCGCGGGTGATCGATGGGCGCGGGTGTCTCGTCACACCCGGCTTCGTCAACACCCATCAGCATCTCTACCAGTGGGTGACTCGTGGGCTCGCCGCCGATGCCACCCTGTTCGGCTGGCTGACCGCGCTCTACCCGGTCTGGTCCGGGATCGACGAAGAGTCCGTCCACGTCGCGGCAAAGGGCGCGTTGGCTCGGCTCGCCCGCACCGGGTGCACGACCGCGGCGGATCACCACTATGTCTTTCCCAGGTCGGGCGGTGAGCTGCTCGAAGCGGAGATCCGTGCCGCCGCCGAGGTGGGACTTCGGTTCCACCCGGCGCGGGGATCGATGGATCTCAGCGAGAAGGACGGTGGGCTGCCGCCGGATTCCGTGGTCCAGGATCGCGACGAGATCCTGGCCGCGACCGAGGCGGCGATCGACCGCTGGCACGATCCCGCACCGGATTCGATGCTGCGGCTCGTGGTCGCACCCTGTTCGCCGTTCAGCGTCACCGGCGAGCTCATGCGCGAGTCGGCGGAGCTCGCCCGCCGGAAAGGAGTCCGGCTCCACACCCATCTGGCTGAGACCACCGATGAGGGCGACTGGTGTCAGGAGAGGTTCGGCTGCACGCCCTCGGAGTACGCCGAAGAACTTGGGTGGACCGGTCCGGACGTGTGGTTCGCGCACGGCATCCACTTCGACGATGCGGAGATCAAGCGGCTTGGCCGGACCGCCACCGGCGTCGCTCACTGCCCGAGCTCCAACGCCCGCCTCGGGGCCGGGATCGCGCGCGTCGCCGACCTGCGCGCGGCCGGCTGTCCGGTCGGCCTCGGCGTGGATGGTGCCGCCAGCAACGAAGCGGGCAGCCTGCTCGAAGAGGTGCGTCACGCCCTGCTCTTCGCCCGGGCGAGAGGCGGCCCGCAGGCGCTCGGCGTACGGGCTGCGTTGGAGCTGGCGACGCTCGACGGCGCCCGCATCCTTGGTCGCGAGCACGAGATCGGTTCGGTGGAGGTGGGCAAGCTGGCCGACCTCGCGCTGTGGCGGCTCGACACCCTCGCGCACTCCGGCATCGCCGACCCGGTGGCCGCGCTGGTCCTGGGGTCGCCGCCGCCCTTGGAGTTGCTGCTCGTGAACGGACGCCCCGTCGTCGAGCACGACACTGTCATCACCGTCGACGAATCCACCCTGGCCACACAGGTCGCAAGCGTCCAAAAACACCTCACCACTCCCCCACTCTGATCACTCGCCCCCTTTTCACGCTTCGAATGGACGCGCGTCTCAGCGACAGGGTGAAAAGAGGGCGGATGATCACAAGGGTTGGGGGCGCCGGGCCAGCTTTGCCAGTCCGGCGGCGTCTACACCGATCAGCTTGTCGACCTCTGACATCTCAGCGGCACCACAGTCGAGTCCGCGCAGCAGATAGCCCGCCAGAGCAGCGGCGGTCGCGGGTTCGTCGAGGTAGCCGGACTCGCCCCCGCTGACGTAGGCGCGCAACCGAGCGGCCGCGGACTCCAGACCCTCGCGATAGAACAGGTAATTCGCGACGAAACGGGTCGGCAGTTGTGCCGGATGCATGTCCCACCCCTGGTAGATGCCGCGCACGAGCGAGCGTCGTACCAGGCGCTGATGGAGCCGCCAGGCGGCGCGCACCGCGTCGCGATCACCGACCGGCAGGACGTTGGTGGAGCCATCGGACACAAACACCCCCGTGCCGGCCGCGGCCAACTGCATGACGTCCTTGGCGTGGTCGGCGACCGGGTGCTCCATGCTCTGGTACGCCGCTGCGACTCCGAGCGAGGCCGAGTAGTCATAAGTGCCGTAATGCAGACCGGTAACCCGCCCCGCACCGGCACTGATCATCCGAGCCACGAGCGCGGTGCCATCCGGACCGAGGATCGACTGGGGCGTTTCGATCTGGATCTCGAACTTCAGCGACCCCGAGGGCACCGCATGGACGCGCTCGATCGCCGCCAGTACGACCACCATCGCCTCGACCTGATCCACCGACGTGACCTTTGCGAGCGTGACGACGAAGCCGTCAGTCAGCGCTCCGGCATCGGACAACTCACCGACGAACAAGTCGAGCGTCCGTACTCCGCGCCGGCGGCTCGGCGCCTCGAGCGACTTGATCCGAAGCCCGTGGTACGGCGGGGCCGAGGCGGACTTCACGGTCTCCGCCAGGGAACGGGCCGCAGCGATCGCGGCCTCATCCTCCTGCTCGTCAGGCCTGGTCCCGTAGCCGTCCTCGAAGTCGATGCGCAGATCCTCGATCGGTTCGCGGTCCAGCTTGGCGCGCAGCCGCTCGTAGATCTCGACAGCCTGATCGGGTGGCAACTCGAGCGCCTCGGCCAACTCCGTCGCCGAGTGGCCGTGCTGGTCGAGCACCGCCTTGGCGTCCGTCACCCACTCGCCGACCATGCCGGCGTGATACCGGTCGGCCGGTACATAGACGGTGTGAACTGGTTGCCGGACGCCACGATCACCCGGGTAGCGCGCGGCCAACTCCGCGTCGGCATCAGCCAATCGCCGATCCAGCTCTTCGGCGAGGGCGTCGAGGTCAGTCATGACCGAACCACCTTACGATCCTTGGGATTTCGTAATGCGGATACTAGTATCTACTCTGCGGAAGTGGCAACGCTGCTCGTCTTCCGGAATCTGGCGCTAAACTTCCGTGATCCGGAAGACTTGAGCAGGGAGGCCCGCAGTGACCGAAGCGAACGGCGGTAAGGGCCGCTCCGGCAGCGTGCAGTCCATCGAGCGGGCCTTCGGACTGCTCGAGATGATGGCCGACGCGGGCGGGATGATGGGTCTGTCCCAGCTGGCGGCGGCCTCGGGTCTGCCCCTGCCGACGATCCACCGGCTCGTCCGCACGCTCGTCGACCTCGGCTACTTGCGCCAGGAGCCGTCGCGGCAATACGTCCTCGGCCCCCGGCTGATCCGGCTCGGCGAGAGCTCCTCCAACATGCTGAGCGTCTGGGCCCGTCCCCATCTGGCCCGACTGGTCGACGAGTTCGGCGAATCGGCCAACATGGCCATGCTCGACGGCGACCAGATCGTGTATCTCGCGCAGGTCCAGTCCCGGCACTCGATGCGGATGTTCACCGAGGTCGGACGCCGGGTGCTCCCCCACTGCACCGCCGTCGGGAAGGCGATCCTCGCGCGTCTGCCGGAACCCGAGGTCCGCGAACTGCTGCGCCGCACGGGTATGCCCAAGCACACGCAGACCACCATCACCGACGTCGACGCTTTCATGGCGCAACTGCACAGAGCCCAGCAGGACGGCTACGCCACCGACGAAGGCGAGCAGGAACTCGGCGTCCGCTGCGTAGCCGTCGCGGTACCCGACGCCCCCTCCAGGCTGGCAATGTCGATCTCTGGCCCCGCCGGCCGAATGACCGAGGACCTGGTGGAGCACGCGGTCCCCTCACTCACCCAGGCCGCCAAGGCCTTCTCCGAAGACCTGCGCTAGCCCCGCTTGCGGCGGAAGAGCAGGGCCGTGACGACGGATCCGACGACGAAGAATCCGGCCGCCCACCAGTAGGCGGTGGAGTAGCTGTGCAGGGTGGCATCGGCGGCGGCCCGGGGGTCGGACGGGTGCTGCTGCACGTAGCGGATCGCGGCGCTCGCGACCAGGGTGTTCAGCAGCGCGGTACTGATCGAACCCCCGATCTGCTGAGCGGTGTTCGCGGTCGCCGAAGCGACACCCTGGTCGCTCATCCGCACACCGAGCGTCGCCCGGCTGATCGCCACGGGCATCGTCATACCGATGCCCGCGCCGATCAGGAGTAGTGGAGGCAGCACGTGCTGCGGGTAGGTGCTGTGGAGTCCCAGTCGGGTCAGCAGAGCCATGCCGCCCGCGCCCAGGAGCATGCCGATGGGCACGATCACCTTCGGGCTGAACCTCGGTACCAGGAAGTTGGTGGACAGTTGCGCCATCACCATCACCATGCCGACCATCGGCAGGAACGCGACGCCGTTCTTGAGCGGCGAGTAGTGGAGCGTTCCCTGCAGGTAGTAGGTGAGGAAGAGAAAGACGCCGAACAGCCCGGCCGACGCGATCAGCGCGGCCAACAGGGCGGCGCCGCGATCGCGGTCGTCCAGCACCCGAAGCGGCAGCAGGGGGTGCTTGGCCCGGGTCTGCCAGCCGACGAACGCCAGCAACAGCAGGCCGCCGACGCCGAGGAAGCCCCAGACCGTCCAACTGCTCCAGGGGTGCGTCTCGGCGTTGGCGAAGCCGTACACGATGCAGAACAGCCCGCCCGAGACCAGCACCACACCGGGGATGTCCAGCTTGGGCCGCTGTTCCGGCACCGAACTGTCCAGGAACAGGACCGCACCGACGAGCACCAGGACCGCGAGGATGTCGTTGACGTACAGCGTCCACCGCCAGTCCAGGTACTCGGTGAGCGCTCCACCGAGCACCAGGCCGATCGCGGACCCGGATCCGGCGACAGCGCCGTACACGCCGAACGCCCTGGCCCGCTCCCTGGGCTCGGTGAACGTCGTGGTCAGCAGGGACAGCGCGGTCGGAGCGAGCAGCGCCGCGAAGCCGCCCTGGACCGCGCGGGCCGTCACCAGCATCGTGTAATTGACGGCGGCACCCCCGATCGCCGACACGACGGCGAAGCCGACCACGCCGACGATGAACGTCCGCTTCCGCCCGAACAGGTCGGCCAGCCGGCCGCCGAGCAGCAGCAGACTGCCGAAAGCCAGCGAGTAGGCGGTGACGATCCATTGACGGCCATCGTTGTTGAAGTGCAGAGCCTGCTGGGCCGACGGCAGCGCGATGCTCACGATGGTCGCGTCAAGCACCACCATCAGAAAGGCGAGGCTGATCACAGCCAGGGCCCACCAGCGATGCCCTCGGCCCGCGTGGACGGCCGCACCGGACGCCCGTGCGCGGGCGGTGCTGACAGACGCGGCAGCCTCACTGGATGACATGAAGGTCCTTCCTCTCCAGCCACTCAGCTGCCGATCGACAAGCGGAGGGCACGGTTCGCTTCTCCTTTCGACGATGGCATCGGCATAACGCACAGGCATCGAAGGCAGCAGGACCCGCGCACCCCGGTAGCCGCAACTCAGGGCCTCCGGCTAGCGGTCACACGTGGCTAGGCGCTGACCGCTCGGGACAGGGCACGGCCAAACTCGCCGTGAGCAGTCACTTGCACTCCGTCGAGCTCCAGCCAACTGGCCATCAGTTCGAGCTCAGCCGCCAGCGGTTCGGCGATCTCGCCGTCCGGTACGCCGGGTTCGGCGGTGACTGTCGGAACGACCAGGGCGGAGTTCCGGCGATCCGCCTTCAGATCGACCCTGGCGACCAGCCGGTCACCGAGCAGGAACGGCAGCACGTAGTACCCGTGCACCCGCTTCGCCGCGGGCGTGTAGATGCCGATCCGGTAGAAGAAGTCGAACAGCCGATGAGTGCGATCGCGATTCCAGATCAGCGTGTCGAACGGCGACAGCAACGCCCGGGCCCGGATCGGCCGATCCTCCGCCTCCGACCACAAGTAGCTCTGCTGAGGCACCCCATCGACGCGCACCGGAACCAGCTCCCCGGAGTCCACCAACTCGCTGATCACGATCCTGGTGATTGCCGCGGGCAACGGAAAGTGGCCGCCGGTGGCGCCGCACAGTTCGCGCGCGGTGGCGACACCGAGCGCGCGGGCGGAGATCCGGACCAGCTCCCGACGGGCCTCCTCGGCGCTGGGCTCGGACCCACGCAGTACGGCGGCCGGCAGCACTCGCTCGGTGAGGTCGTACTGGCGCTCGAAGTTTCGCCGGCCCGCGATCGTCACCTGGCCCGTGCAGAACAGGTACTCGATCGCGATCTTGGCGTCCTGCCAGTTCCACATCCGCCCGGTACTCGGATCCGGGTCGGGGTCCGACTTCTTGCGGCGTAGGTCGTCCGGACTCGCCTCGCCGGCCGTGATCGGCCCACCTTCGGTCACCCTCGCGAGCACCTCGTCGACGAACCCGGGCCGCTCAACGCTCAACCGCTGCATACCGACGACGACCGACCACGGCGCCGTCAGCGCGGAGTCCATCGGGGCACTCCAGTCCTGCCGTTCGGCCGCCCGCATTCGCCAACGCTGCAACGGGTAGCCGCTCAGCGGAAGCAAGCTCGCCTTGTGCCCCCAGAAGTACTCGAACAGCTCCCGATCAGCACCCCAGCACATCCGATCCAGCGTCGTCCGCGCGTAAGGCCCGAGCCGAGCAAACAACGGCAGATAATGCGAACGGCACAACACGTTCACCGAATCGAGCTGCAGTACGCCGAGACGTTCGATCATCCGCCGGAGATGCCGTACGTCGACTCGCCCAGCCGGCCGTGGCTCCGCGAACCCCTGCGCAGTCAGCGCGATCCGCCGCGCCACGTCGATCGGGACCGTCTCACCAGCCGAGTGCGCCATGGGCCGAACCTATCGCCAGGCGCGAGCAAATCAGCGCAACAGTGGGAGAAGCTGGTCGCCGACCCGGACGATCTCCTCCCGGTACGGCGTATCGGACAGGATGAAATGCGTGATGCCCAGGTCCTGGTACTTGCGCAGGGACTTGGCCACGTCCTCCGCCGAGCCGACCAGCCAGGTGGTGCCGGCGCCGCCACCGCCGTACTTGCCGGGCGCGGTGTAGAGGTTGTCGTCGAGGACGTCGCCCCGCTCCGCCAGCTCGAGGAGCCGTTGCTGGCCCACTGCCTTGAAGCGTCGCGGGTCGCGGTTGTCGACAGCGTTCCCCTCGGCCATCTTCGCCACCTTGGCCTCGGCATCGGCCCAGGCCTCCTCGGTGGTATCGCGAACCAGCGTGGTGATCCGCAGCCCGAACTCGAGCGGCGCGTGCTCCCGGCCCAGCTCGGACTCCAGACCCTTGAGGCGGTCGATCCGCTCGGCGATCCCGTCCCGCGGCTCACCCCAGAAGAGCTGGACGTCGGCATCGGTGGCCGCGACCCGTTCAGCGGCGGCGGACGCGCCACCGAAGTACAGGCGTGGGTGCGGTCGGCCCTCGCGCACCACCGGCCGGGTCGCGACAGTGGATCCCGTGACGGAGAAGTAGTCGCCGGTGAAGGTGACGTCCTCCTCGGTCCAGAGTCGGCGCACCAACTGGAGGAACTCCTTGGTGCGGGCATACCGCTGGGCCTGCTCGCCCTCGGCATCGCCGTACGCCGCGAGGTTGTCCTGGCCGGAAACGATGTTGATCAGGAGCCGGCCGTCACCGAGCTGGTCGAGTGTGGTCGACGCCGACGCGAAGTGCGCCGGGTGCCAGTAGCCGGGCCGGATCGCCACCAAGGGCTGGAACGTGGTGGTCCGCGCCGCGAGTGCTGTGGCGACCGTCAGGGTGTCCGGACGACCCCAGCCAGTGCCGAGCAACGCGCCGCCCCAGCCATGCTCCTCCGTGAGCCGAGCCAGGTCGGTCAGGCGCTCCAGGCTGTTGTGCCCTCGGCCGGTGTTGTCGCCCCGATGACCGGGCTCGACCTGATTGGGGATGTACCAGAGGAACTCAAGGCTCATGCATAGAAGTCTATTTCAATGGACTTAGTAGACATCCTGCCGTCTCACCACGGAAGACCGGTGACCGAAGCCCCCTACCCAGGTGCTGACAGTTGCGGGTTTGATTGCGCGCGGGCGCCGTCCAGGAAGACGGAGGCGGCTGCCGCGCTTGCTTCCTCGACACCGAGTCGGCCGTGCCTGATGAGCTGGATGGCGGCGCCGAGGGCGCCACGAAACAGTTCGAACAGCACGTCGGGTGGGAGGTCTTGCCGGAGGAGTCCGCTCTCGATGCCGCGGGTGAGCACCGCTCGCACGGGCGCGGCGAGGAGGCGCTCGACCTCGTCGGGATCACTCTCGACGTGTTCGCCGGCGAGCACGGAATAGCGGTCGCCGATGGCGGTCACGGCGCGCACGATCCGCTCGATCGCCTCGGCGACCGGGGCGCGTTCGAGACCGGCATCGGCAAGCCGGGCGGCGGAATCGGCGATGGCATGGGAGGCCAGCGCGCCGAGCAGGGCTTCCCGATCGGGAAAGTGGCGGTACAGGGTGGCACGGCCGACGCCGGCCGCGGCCGCGATGTCGGCCATGTTCGCGCTGCTGCCGTGTTCTGAGAACACCCGAGCGGCCGCGTCGAGGATCGCGGTCGTGGTGCGACCGGTACGGCTGTTGAGGGGCGCACCGCCGACGGCTGATCTTGTGGACATCTGCCCCTTCCTATCGGACGTCATGTCTCAAATATAGCAGTTTCTTGATCCGTGTGCCTCGTAAGGAGACACTGGCGTCTCAGAGCGGGATCTTCATGTCACGGCAGAAAGCGAGAGATCCATGGCCCACGCAGCTACCCCGAGGACCGATCAGATCGGCCTCACGCCACCCGCGCCCGCGACGCGGAGTGGCTCTCCTGGCCTCACCCTGCTGGCGCTGTCGATCGCCGGGCTGGTCGCGTCGCTGCAGCAGACGCTGGTGCTGCCGCTGCTGCCCCGGCTGATGAAGGAGTTCAACGCCTCGGTCTCGTCGGTGACCTGGGTGTTCACCGCCACGCTGCTGGCCGGGGCCGTCGCAACGCCCCTGCTGTCGCGGTTCGGCGATATGTACGGCAAGAAGAAGATGATCCTTCTCGCGATGGGCACACTGGTTGCCGGCTCGGTGATCGCCGCCCTCTCCAACTCGCTGGGCGTCCTGATCATCGGTCGCGCTGTCCAAGGCATCTCCGCGGCGCTGATTCCGCTGGCCATCGGCACGATCCGGGACACCTTCCCGCGGCAGCGGGTGATGGGCGCCATCGGCATCGTCAGCGCCACCTTGGGCGTGGGCGGCACCATCGGCATGCTGACCACCGGGTTGATCGCCCGCCAGACCGACAGCTACCGCCCGGTCTTCTGGATCGCGACAGCTGCCGCCGCGCTCGGCCTGCTGCTGGTGGCTTTCTTCGCCCCTGACGTGCCGACGCGGGCGGGCGGGCGTCCCGACGTCTTCGGCGCTCTGATCCTGGCGGGATGGCTGGTCAGCCTGCTGTTGGCGATCAGCGAGGGCGACTCGTGGGGCTGGAGCTCGCAGCGGATCGTCGGCCTCTTCATCGCCGCGGCGGTGCTGTGCGCGCTCTGGGTCGTCATCGAGCTCCACGTGCGAGAACCACTGGTGCGGATGAAACTCCTGGTCGGGCCCAGGTCGCTGACCGCCAACCTCGCCTCGATCCTGCTCGGCTTCGCGATGTTCGGGGGCTTCACCCTCATCTCCAACTTCGTCCAGGCCCCCGAAGCCCGGGTCGGGTACGGAATGACCGGCTCTGTGCTCGACGTCGGGCTCTACCTCCTGCCCAGCACCGCGGCCATGTTGCTGTTCTCGATGCTCGCCGGACAGTTCGAGAGGCGCCTCGGCGCGGCGTACATCCTTGGCATCGGTGCGGCATTCGTCGCGGCGAGCTTCGTGTGGGTGGCGGTTGCACACAACCACGGATACGACCTGCTGATCTTCAGCGCCCTGATGGGCACGGGCATCGGCATCGCCTACGCGGCGCTGGGCACCCTCGCAGTAGGGCACGTGCCACTGAGCCAGAGCGGCATCGCGAGCGGCATCAACACCCTGGTCCGCACGGTCGGCGGCAGTGTCGCCGGCGGAGCGACGGCATCGATACTGGCCAGCAACACCATCAAGGGCACCCAGGTGCCCAGCGAGCACGGCTATGTGCTCAGCTTCGTCATCGTCGCCATCGTCGCGGGGGCGGCCGCACTCGTCGCCCTGATCCATGCCCTGTTGTATCGGCGCGCCCCGGCCGACGGACCGACTGTGTCCGAGCTGCCCACAACGGTCAGCACTTCGCCGGTTACCGATGACCCTGCCGTGCTGGACACCGCAACCAGCCAAGATCTGCCGGCATCGGTTCGCGATGTGGAACGAAGCTGACTCCCCAGCCAGGCGCGCACGACTCCACGTGCCGGCGATCGGGTGGCAGATCCTGCGCGAGATCGCCCTGCTCGGATCGATGTACGTCGTCTACAGCATCGGGCGGATCGGTGACCCGCAGCCGGTGGCGCTTGCTGCGGATGCTGAGGCCGAGCCGCCACCTTTGGCAGGGAAGTTACAGTCCGACACGGCGTGGCGTAGAAAAGTTACGGCGATGCGGCCACTATGGGGATGAACCCAACCGCCCTCCAGGTTCCCGGATGTTTTCGCTCGCTTCATCCTTCCGTGGGGCCTACCGCCATGTGCATTCCTGAAGGTGAGGCCCCATGAACCCCATCAGTCGTCGGACCCTTGTCCTCGGCGGACTGGCCGCGGCCGGCGCAACCGCGCTGCCGGCCCGTTCCTCCGTGATCGCGGCTACCGCAGCGGTGCCGTACCCGTTCCAGCTCGGGATCGCCTCCGGTGAACCCGACGCCGGCAGCGTCGTGCTGTGGACTCGGCTCGCCCCCTTGCCTCTCAACGCCGACGGCCACGGCGGCATGGCCAACGCCAACGTGGTCGTCGACTGGCAGGTGTCCACCAACGACCTCTTCACCACCCTCGTCGCATCGGGCTCGGTCACCGCGACCTACGCGGCAGCCCACTCGGTGCACGTCGTTGCCAGCGGCCTCAATCCCGACTCGGACTACTTCTACCGCTTCCGTGCCCAGGGCCACCTCTCCCAGGTCGGCCGGACCCGGACTGCCCCGGCGGTCGGCACGAACGGGCGCGACCTGGTGATGGCCTTCACCTCGTGCTCGCACTACGAGGAGGGCTACTTCACCGCCTATCGCCGGATGGCCGAGGACAACCCCGGCGTCATCCTGCACCTCGGCGACTACATCTACGAGTACCCCGCGACCGCCGGCCGGCCGCGGCTGCACGCGGGCACCGTCGAGATCTCGACGATCGCGGACTACCGGCGCCGCTATGCGCAGTACAAGACGGACCCGGATCTGCAGGCGGCGCACGCGGTCGCGCCGTGGATCGTCGTACCGGATGACCACGAGGTCGAGAACAACTACGCCAACACGGTTCGCGCGGACAGTACTCCGGTGCTGACCGCCGCCCAGTGGACCGCCCGGCGCACCGCTGCCTATCAGGCCTACTACGAGAACATGCCGTTGCGGCCGGCGCAGGCCAACAACGGCAACGGCATCCCGCTCTACCGCCGACTGCGGTGGGGGAACCTCGCCACCTTCCACATGCTCGACACCCGGCAGTACCGCAACGACCAGGCCTGCAGCGATGGCTGGAAGATCTGCTCGGACGCGGACCTCGCAACGAGAAGCCTGCCTGGCAACGCTCAGGAGACCTGGCTCCTCGATGGTCTCAACCAGCACTTCGGGACCTGGGACATCATCGGACAGCAGGTGTTCTTCGCGCGGCGGTTCAACTCGACAGGCGCGAGCATGGACTCGTGGGACGGCTACCGCGCCTCCCGGGCCCGGATCCAGCAGGGCTGGACGGCCCGCGGCACTCGCAACCCGGTCGTGCTGACCGGCGACGTGCACCGCGCGTGGGCGAACAACCTGGTGGCCGACTACAACAACGCGAACTCGGCCGTCATCGGCACTGAGCTGGTCACCAGTTCTGTCACCTCCAGCGGCGACGGCGACGCGACCACCGCCGTTCCCGATGCCGGGACCAATCCGTGGCTGAAGTTCTACAGCAACCGGCGCGGCTACGTCCGGACGACGATCAGTCCGACGCAGATGCGGGCCGACTTCCGGGCTGTGGCGAAGGTGACGGAACACGGCGCCCCGGTGTCCACAGTGAAGTCATTCGTGATCCAAGAGGGCCTTCCCGGCCTCCAGACGGCGTGAGGGGATTCCGATGAAGAAGAGCCTCATCGCCATCGCAGTGATCGCATCGTCCTTCGTGTCCACCACCACCAGCGCTTCGGCTGCACTGGCGACACCGACGTGGCAGACAGCGAACAGCACCGCGACCGGAGACCAGGACGCTCCCTCAGTCGCGACGAACCGCAACGGCTATGTCGCCGTGGTGTGGGAAGACGACCGGGACACGACCGCGGCGACCGACAACGCCCACAGCGAGATCTTCCTGCGGTTGTTCCGCAACGGTACGGCGGTGTACGAGGTCAAGCTGTCCGCAGCCGGCAGCAGCGGCGTCACCAACTGGCGCCACCTGCACCCGGACGTGGGGTTGGACGACAAGGGCAATGCCGTCGTGGTGTGGGCCGACGACCCGGACGGCAACGGCTTCTACAACGTCCCGTACCGGGTGGTGAACACCGCCGGTACCGTCACGGCGTCCGGCAGCTCCAACACCAGCTCCGACGGACAGCAGATCAATCCCCGCGTAGCCGTCGATCCGGACGGCGCTCCGACCAGCGGCGCGGTTGCGTTCACCGTTGTGTGGGAGGACATCCAGACCGGTACGCCGGCGACCGTCAAGGCAGCCGGGTTCACCGGACCGACGACTCGTGCGTGGGAGGTCACCGCCTCCCAGACGACAGGTCAGCACCACAACCCGGACGTCGCGGTGTCGGCCTCCGGTGACGCGGTCGTGGTGTGGGACGAGGACGGCGACGCCAACGCGTCGTACAACATCGGTCTGGTCCGGTTGGTCCGCAGCAGCGGCGCGGTCGGCCTCTCCCGCCGTACGGCGAACTTCAACGGCGGCGGGCAGCAGACGCACGCAACAGTGGCCGCCAACTTCAACGGCGACTTCGCCGTCGCGTGGGAATCCGACCACACCGGTGCTGCGGGCGCGTGGACCCGCACGTTCGATTCGGCCGGCAATCCCCGCTTCTCCGACGTCGAAGTCGCAGTCGGCGGCAAGAGCCCGGCCGTCGGACTCGACGACCAGGCGAACACGGTCGTCGGCTGGACGGTCCAGGCCACCGACCTCGACGTCTGGGTTCGCGGCTTCGGCACCAATGGCACGGATGCAGGCAGACTCTCGGCCCAACAACTCAGCTCCGTCACCGCCGGCCGCCAGGAAGAGATGACGGTCGCAGTCTCCCCGTACGCCGAGGTCGCGGTCGCCTACACCGACGACAACGACGGCAACACCTTCGACCAGATCATCCTCGGCACCGACATCTCCAACACCACCTGGTGAACCTCAGGACGCGGTGAAGGCCAGTTGGTCGGTGGGACAGCGGTAGCTCCAGCTGAGGCGGCCGTCGCTCCTTGCCTGGGCGTCGATCTCGCGATCCCAAAGGCACCCGGCCAACTGAACCCGCACCGCGCGACCTCCGCCGGACGCGATCAGGGCGATGGCGCGGGCACCCGTGCCCGCCATCCAGGTCTCGACGGCCTGCGCCCCAGGCGTGTCCGCGGTGGTCCGAACCTGCGTCGACTTCATCTCATAGCCGGAAGGGATGAGGGTGATGACTTCCTTCCCGTCCGGCCCGGTCTCGCGGTACTCGACGATGTTCCGGTCGAGAACCAGCTCGCCTGGCGCGTCGGACACCATCGTGCCGGCGAGCAGCACTTGACCGCCGGCGATCTCCGGCGCCGCATCCGAAGGCACCGCCACGGCCGCCGTGGTCTGGATCGCACTCCCACGAACAGTCAATTTCAGGCGACCCGTCGCCGGGACCCGAAGCGAGGCAACCACAGCACCTGAGATGACCTTTGCGCCATTGGTTGTACCGGCCGCAGCGTCTTGGCGCTGGACCAGGAACTCATGCCGGGTCGTGGAGGTCAGCCAGGCCCAGAGAGCGGACGACGGCGCAGGAAGCGGCAGGTCGATGCTGCAAGGAAGAATTTGCTCCCTGCCCGGAATGAGGCGAGGCGGCTGCCCTGCTGAGTTGTACTCGATGAGCTCCCGCTGGACCTTGCATCCCTCCAGCCGGCTGGACAGGCCGATGAAGCTGCCGTCCACGAACAGGGCGAACGATCCCTTGTCCAGATCAACCACGCCCGGCGCCGGGTCGCCCTTCGGACCCTGCGGCCCGGCAGGTCCACTCGGTCCAGCGGGTCCCGCAGGTCCGGCGGCTCCGGTTGGTCCCTGTGCGCCGACGGGACCGGTCTGGTTCCACGTCAGGCGCGTCTCGAGGCTGTAGCAGCTCTGGCTGGCCGTTACGACGCGCACGCTGCCAGTCAGTTTCAGCACACAGATCTCGATCTGCCGCGCCGGTGTGTCAGCGGACGCCGATCCGGCCACCAGAAAGGTGCCCAACCCAACCACGAGCGCCCGAGAAATCCATGAAGTCCTCATGCCCCATCCCCCACTTCGTCCCGCCCCTGCCCAACAAGGTACGACGACACCTCGGACGCTGTCTGGCGCAATTGACCAGAACCTGCCCGAAAGGGCAATCCGGCATGCGTGATGATGAGGCTGGTGAAGACGTTGAAGTATGCCGTCGCGTTCGTGGCGGTCTACCTGCTCGCGGTGTGCACGAGGATCGGGCAGTCGGCCGAAAACGCGCTGATCGTCGGGTACGCCGACCAGGCCCGGATCTTCGAGATCCTGTACTCCGTCGGCCCACCGCCGCTGAAGGGGCAGTGGGCGACGCTCCTCGCCGGCCTGGCGGTGATCGCGCTGATCGCGGTGATCCGCCGACGCTGGGTGGACGGCTGCTTCGCCCTCGGGGTCGCCGCCGCCACGATGGGCGTGACCGAAGTACTCAGCAAGTTCGTCCTGCCTCGTCCAGACCTGTCCGACGCACCGCGCAACCTCATCGACGCAAGCTTCCCCAGCGGTCACGTCGCCATCGCCGCCGGGCTGACCCTCGGCGCAGCCCTCGTCTCCTCCCCACGCACCCGTGGGTACGTCGTTGCCGCAGGCACCCTCTGGATCGCGGTCACCGCCGCCGGCGTCCAGGCGCTCTACTGGCATCGCCCGAGTGACGTCCTCGGCGCCACCCTGCTCGCCTGCACGTTCTACTCCCTCGCAACCCAACTCCGCCCAGCCGCCGGCCCCAAGATCACCCGCCCACCCACACTGCCGATCCTGGCCCTCGCTGCAGTCGTCGCACTCCTCGCCAGCTCCCGCGAAGACTCCTACACCCGCCCGCTGGCCTTCGCCGCTGCAGCCTTCCTCTGCGCAACCCTCATCTGGACTGCCGCGGCTCCATCGACGGAAGAACGGGGCCCTCGTGACGGATGAGCGGCGGCTACTGGGCGGGAACACCGGCGGCGCAGTCCGCGTCGGAGACACTGTACGGCGTACTCCTGGACCCTGGACACCATCGGTGCACGCGCTGTTGCGACACCTGGAGAACGTCGGCTTCACGAAAGCTCCGCGGGCCTTGGGGTTCGACACACAGGGCAGGGAGATCCTCTCCTACCTGCGCGGCGATGTGGTCGGTACTGCACGGCCCTGGCCTGAATGGGTGCACAGCGACGACGCCCTGCGCCAGGTGGCGGACTGGCTTCGGGAATTCCACGCTGCCGCGGCGAGCTTCGTGCCGGGTGATGATGCGGTCTGGCGCGAGGGAGGGACCTGGCGTCCAGGTCAGATCATCGGTCACAACGACGCTGCCCCCTACAACGCCGCTTGGAGCGACGGGCACCTCGTCGGCTTCTTCGACTGGGACCTCGCCGCGCCGGTCACACCCGAGTGGGATCTGGCCTTCACCGCCTTCGGATGGGTACCACTGCATGCTCGGCACGTCGTGGCCGCTGAGGGCTTCACGGCCTTTGCCGAGAGACCGCGACGGCTGCAGCTGTTCCTGGACTCCTACGGCTGGACCGGTTCGCTCGAGCAGTTCATCGAGATAGTCCGGCAACGAATCAGTGCCTCCGTCGCGGACCTCCGCCGCACCGCAGCAGCAGGCGACCCGGCCTACCAGTCGATGATCGACCGAGGCGTGGACTCAGCCCTGGAGACGGCGGTGAGAGAACTAGCCGAGCTGGAGAACTGAGCCATGTCTGTTCAGGCCGGCTCCATCCCGTGTTCCTTCCAGATCCGGCGAGGTTGTCGCATGCCTTGAAGTGCACCGCCGCCCCGGGCGGGACAGCCCGGGGCGGCGATTTCTCGGGGACGGCGGTGGGTTCCGCGGTCAGTGTGAATGTCAGGCGGGAAGCGTCCAGAGCTGGTTGCTGCCGGCGGAGCAGTCCCAGATCTGCAGGCGGGTGCCGTCGGCCGAGCTCACGCCCGTCGCGTCGAGGCAGCGACCGGACGCCGGATTGCGCAGTGTGCGGTTCGCTTGCGCCTGCCAGGTCTGGGCGCCGGTCCCGTTGCAGTCGTACAGCTGGACCACAGTGCCGTTGGCGACGCCTGCGGCGCTGATGTCCATGCACTTGCCGAGGGCCCGGATGGTGCCGTCAGTTCCGACCGTCCAGGTCTGAGCGGCGCTGCCGTTGCACGTCCACAGTTGGACCGCGGTTCCGTTGGCGCTGTTCGCGCTCGCCACGTCGATGCACTTGCCGCCGATGCCGGTGATCGCTCCGGTCTTGCCGCCGGTCGGGGGTTGGGTAGTCCCCCCGGCAGCGTCGAAGATCGCGCTGACCAGCGAGGTGGCGCCGGTGGTGTCCTGCGACAGTTCCCAGTTCATGATGCCGCCGGCGTTCGCCACCGCCCACTGGGTCTTGCGCTTGATCGTGGGGATTCCGTTGTAGCACTGCTGGACACCACTGACGGTGACGCAGTCCACGTTGGCGTTGTTCGCGTTCATGCCGACCAGTTGCGAGTAGGTGTAGTAGGTCGGTCGGCTGTAGAACGGCACGCCGAGCACCGTCTTGGATGCCGGCAGGCCGCGGCCCTTCCAGTAGTTGGCCGCTGCGATCGACCAGTCGTAGTTGGCGTGCGGGCTACCGCCGTCGTACGCCATGATGTTGAGGAAGTCGACGTACCCGAACACCGGCGCCTGCACGCCCTCGGCGGTTCCACCACTGGATACCACGGCCGCGGTGAGCAGCTTGCCCCGGCTGTGCATGGCAGTGCTCAACTGCGACATCAGCGCGGTGAAGTTGTTGCCGGACGTCCCCGGGTCGGGGTACTCCCAGTCGATGTCGACACCATCCAGGTTGTACTGGGTGACGACGTTGACCACGCTGTTGACGAACGTGGTGCGGGCGCCGGAGTTGCCCGCGAGCGCCTCGAACGCGGAGTCGTTGCCGTCGTTCCAGCCGCCGATCGCCAGCAGGACCTTGACGCCGTTGTTGTGCCCCAGCGTCACCAGCGAGGACAGCTTGCCCGTGTCCGGGATCGCCTGCAGGGTGCCGTTGGAGTTCGGCAGCGCGAACGCGTAGTTGATGTGGGTGAGCTTGGTGTACTGGATGCTGTTGACGCTGCCGGACCAGGACGGCATGTAGCCGACGCTGCGGAATCCGGCCGGCAGCGCCTCGGCTTTTGCGACCGCCTGGTCACTTGCGCTGGCCGGTGGGGCTGGGGTGACGGCGACCATCACTCCGGCCGCGACCGTGGCCAGGGCCAGGGCGACCATGGCCCAACGACTTCGGAGTTTGCTCCAGGGCGAGGAGGTTGACTGCATGGGGGCGGGTCCTCTCGGATCGAACCCCCGGACAGGCAGCAACGAACAGACGGGTCGTCTTCAGCGAGACACCTTCCGGGGGCGGAACTGCGAAGGTGAACATAAGAAGAGATCTGACCGAAGTCAGAGTAAGTGAACCTCGGATGTCTCGCCGTCGTCAAGAGGACACGCACCGCCAACACGCCCGGCAATCACCCGGGAGATCCCATGAATTCCTGGCTGCCGCTGATTCAGACCAGGACCACAGCCGGCGCTGTCAGGTCCGATGACGACCAGGGCGCGGCGGCGGGGACCAGGTAGTTGAGGAGGGCACCGTCGCGTTCGACCTGGGCGGCCGGCCAGTGGCGGCGGATCATCCGGATCACCTTCTCGTTGGCGGCGCTCACCACCATCAGGAATTCGGTGGCGCCGGCGGCATAGGCGTCGGCCGCCGCGCGGCTGATCAGCAGTACGCCGAGTCCGCGGCGCTGCTCGGATTCGTCGATCACCACCGCCAGTTCGGCGGTCGGCGAGGAACTCCCGTTGGCCCACGCCCACATCGCGTGACCGACGATCACCGGCCCCCGTTCGGCGACGTACGAGGCCCCGGCCGGCTGGAGCAGATGATCGATCAGGCCCGGCCGGGGCGGACGGCCGACCGCGGCCTGGAAGCGGAAGTACAGGGCGAGATCGGACAGCCCGGCCAGCATCGCCGCGAGGCCGTCCGCGTCCGGCCCACAGGCCCGCCGAACTACCACACAGTCCACCTGAGTCTGGTTCACGGAGTCAGCCTGACCCGGGTTGGCTAAGTCTGTCAAGCAGACTTATCCTCGGAGCATGAGCGAGACCCAGATGGCGCCGGAAGCGATGCGCTGGTCGACGGTGAACTGCACCATCTCCCGCACGATGGACGTGCTCGGCGAGAAGTGGACCTTCCACGTACTCCGCGAGATCTTCGTGGGGATCCGCCGCTTCGAGGACATCCGCGCCCGGGCCGAGATCCCCCGCCAGGTACTCACCGACCGACTGACGGCCCTGATCGACCGGGGTCTGCTGCGCCGCGTCCCGTACCGCCTGCCCGGGCAACGCGAGCGCTACGAATACCGGATGACGAAAGCCGGCCTCGACCTCTACCCGGTACTAGTGGCGATGGTGCAATGGGGCGACGAACACCTCCCGCTCGACGGCGGTCCGCCGCTGGTCGCCCGGCATCGCGGTTGCGAGGAAGAGGTCAGCATCGTGATGCGCTGCGCCGCCGGCCACGAACCACCGCCGCGCGAGATCGCCTTCCGCCCCGGCCCGACCGCCGAGCCCCGCTAAGTCCTGGGCGCGACGCCGACCTTGACGGCCAAAGCGATCCCCGCCAGGCACCCGAGTACCGCGCTGAACAACGGCCAACTGATTGCGCCGTCGTCGACGGAAGCCGCGAACGCGACCGTGAACACCCCCAGCCCCACCCCGAACCCGATCGCCAACGCCATCACCGCGCCCCGCCCGGCAGGTAGCAGTGCCGCCGCGACCAGCAACACGACGACCAGGATGTCCGCGATCACGAACTCGACCGGGTGATCACCGACGACCAACAGCATCGCCGTCACCGCGGCCGTCACCAAAGCGCCTGCCCGAAGGACTCTATGAGTGGTTGTCTGCATGCCGGGAGGCTAGTCGATAGTGCTACTATCGATCAAGGCCTGAAGGGAATCGGATGCACATCAACGAACTGTCGGAGCGGTCCGGTGTCAGCCCCGCGACGATCAAGTACTACGTCCGCGAGGGGTTGCTGCCCGGCGGCGAACGCAGTGGCTACAACCAGGTCGCGTACGACGAGTCGCACCTGCACCGCATTCGCCTGGTCTGCGCGTTGGTGGGACTCGGCGGCCTCCCGGTGGCGAAGGCGAAGGAGGTCATCGCGGCCGTGGACGACCCGGAGCGCTCGACCCACAGCACCCTGGGCGAGGCGCAGCGAGCAGTCTCGAAGACGTCGGTCGAGGAGGTCCTCTCGGTCGCCAAGGAACTGGGGCATCCCGACCTGGCGGACATGCTCGAGGTCTACCGAGCAGCCGCCCAGCAACTCGCCGCTCTCGAGATGAACTGGCTCGGCCGACCGGGCGACGACCGTGAGGTGCTGACCGAGCGCGCGGTGATCGGCACCATCCTCGGCGACGCCCTCCTCACCGCCACCCGCCGAGAAGCCCAAAAACAAGCCTCAGCCACCCACTTCCCCCACCACTAATCCCCTGACGTCCGAATCCGCGCGGGGCCTGCCCCACAGTTCTTCGGACGCAACGGGACTGGGTCAGCCGACTCGTTGGAGGGCCTTCTCGCGGCGGGTCGCCACCGTGGAACCCGATTCGCGGCGCGCCATCCGGCGGAGTACCGCGGGCGCTGTCAGCAGGCCGAGTACCGCCCAGACACCCAGCACAGCAACGGTTTCCCAGTGCCGCCAGGAATCACCGATCTCCACACCGACCGCGGCATCCGGCAGGAGCGCAGACCGCATTCCCAGGCCGAGCCAGTAGATCGGCGTGAGTTGGGCGATCCATTCGAGCCAGGTCGGCAGGGCGGTGATCGGGTAGAAGATGCCCGAGATCCCGATCAGGCCCAGCACGGGCAACTGCACCAGTCCCTGCGCCCGCGCACTGGGGAACACCGAGCCGAGGATCGCGCCGATCGGCAGCGTCGCGACCAGACCGAGGAGCAACACCCAGCTCAGCGTCAGCCACGAGCCGAGAGTGCCCGCGACCAGGCCGTCGATGATGAACAGCGCGGGGATCAACAGGATCGCGAGGTCGGCGATCAGCCCGCCGGCCACCGAGACGACCTTGCCGATCAGGTAGCCCTGCACACCGTTCGGGGTCGCCTTGGCGCGGAGCAGGGTGCCATCCTCGCGATCGGCCGTGAGTTGCTGGCTCATGCTCACCATGCCCATCGCGGCGTTCATGCCGAGGATGCTGGGCAGCGCGAGCGTGCCGAGCAGGAACCCGGTCGCGCCGAACTCCCGGTCTCGCAGGAAGAACAACACCACCAACATCAGCACCGGCCAGAGGAAATGGCCGAACAGGTCCGCGCCGTTGGTGAACGACTGGCGCAACTCGATCAACCCGCGACGCCAGCCGATCCGGATCACGGCCGTCTTCATGGGACCAGCTCCTGTCGCACCAGGGAGAGATAGGTGTCCTCCAGCGAGGCCCGGCGAACCTCCAGTTCGCCGACGCCTTCGCCGTACCGGGTGAAGAGTTGGCGGACGAAGGCGGTGGACTCGGTGGTCGCCTCGCAGTACCGGCGGCCGTCCAGTGTCCAGCGCACCTCGTCCTTGCCTGCGATCTGTCGGGTCAGCTCGTCGGCCGAACCGACGGCGATGATCCGTCCGGCGGAGAGGATCATGATCCGGTCGGCGAGCTTGCTGGCTTCGTCCAGGTCGTGCGTGGTCAGCAGGATCGTGGTCCGGTGCTCGGCGGCGAGGCGACGAACCAGTTCATGGAACTCGTACCGGGCGGCCGGGTCGAAGCCGGTGGTCGGCTCGTCCAGGAACAGGAGTTCGGGCCGGCCGACAAGGCCGATCGCGACGTCCAGCCGACGACGCTGCCCACCGGACAAGGTCTTGATCTTCTGGCCGGCGTGGTTCGTCAGACCGACAGCCGCGAGCAGCTCGTCGGCATCCCAGGGCCGTGGCACCTCGGACGTCGAGTACGCCGCGTAGTGGCTGCCGAGATGCGCAAGGAGTTCGCGCACCCGCCATTTGCCGTGATCCCGCCAGGACTGCAACACGACGCCGACCCGTGCCCGCCACTGCTCATCGCCCTCCGCGGGATCGACGCCCAGTACTTCGGCTCGCCCGGCCGACCGCATCCGGAAGCCCTCGAGAATCTCGATCGTGGTCGTCTTGCCGGCGCCGTTCGGTCCGAGCACCGCGAGCACCTCGCCGGGCCACACCTGGAACGTCACGTCGTGCAGTGCATCGGTGTCGCCGTACCGCATCCGCAGCCCGTCGACCTCGATCACAGCATCATCAACCTTCAGCATGCCTTGAACGCTATGTTGCGTTTCCTATCTCGGCAACGCTCACTAACGGTCTCCGTCCTTGATTTGCAGGAGATCTATCTGACTCAGTGCAACGAGGATGAAGCTGAATGCAACAACAGAGCTCGCCACCGTTGCAATGTCCTGGCGATGAACGCACACTGGACTCCGACTGACGACCAGACCGGGGAGGAAAGATGCCGGGCGGCAGGCTGACGCAGGAGGACCGCTGGCTGATCTCCGCCGGCATCGCGGAGGGCGCCGGGTACGCCGAGATCGCCAGGCGGCTGGATCGTCCGACCTCCACCGTCAGCCGCGAGATCGCGCGCAACGGTGGTCCCGGCGGCTACCGCGCCGAGCACGCCCACCAGGCGACCGGCTACCGCGCCCGCCGCCGCAAACTGACCTCCGGCCCCGGACCGTCAGCCGAGGTGGATTCACACAGCCGGGAGGTGCGCGACTTCGCCGAGCGGTTCGCCCGGACGATGGTCGACAACGGTCTGCCGCGGATGGCCTCGCGGGTGCTCGCCCGGTTGTACCTCACCGACTCGCGCAGTCTCACGGCCGCGGAACTGGTTCGTCAGTTGCGGGTCAGCCCGGCCTCGATTTCGAAGGCGATCGGCTACCTGGAACAGCTGGAACTGGTCGAGCGCCGACCCGATCCGCGCGGGCGCTTCGAGCATTACGTGATCGCCGAGGATGTCTGGTTCCGCACCTGGATCGCGAGCGCACGGGCGAACGCCAGCTGGGCCGAGGTGGGTCGGGAGGGAGCCGAGCTCTTCGGCATCTCCACACCGGCCGGGGCCCGGCTGGAGCAGATGGCTCGGTTCTTCGCTCAACTCAGCGAGGACATGGCCGGCGGTCCCACCGCGGCGGCCGCCGACGACGCGATGACGGTCTTCGCCGCCCTGGTCCATGCCGGCTCGCGTTTGACAGCAGAGCAACTCGCCACCGCCCTGGACTGGCCGCTCGGCCGGGTCGCCAAGGCACTCGCGGACGGCGAGTCGTACGCCGCCTTCACCGACCCGATCAGCCTCGACCGCCCCACTCCCGACACCTACACCCTCGCCGCCACCCCCGGCCGCCTCACCCCCGCCCAACGCCACTCACTCGAGACCGTCGCCGAACTCAGCTGGGGACGCCCGGCCCGCGTTTCACCATGAGACGTGGTCCGGCCACGGATGCAGCCCCGCCGGATACTCGTGGCCGTGGGCAACTGTCCAGCCGACCGATCCGACCAGGAGCGCTGCAGTGAGGTCGAAGGCGTTCAGGCTGTCGCCGTCGCCCGCGGCGAGGTTGGCGACGTGCCCACCGGCGAACAACAGTACTTCGCTTCCGTCGACCGAGTGACTCGTCACCGCCGGGATCACCGTCTTGCCGTTGCCCAAGGCATCAAGGTCGATCTCTTCCGCGGAGTGACCGGCGTTGACGAGGAGACAGCCGTCCTTGAGCCCGGCGATCACCTCGGACGAGATCGCTCCGACCCGCCCGGTCGCGGTGACGACGAGATCGGCTCGCGGTACTACGTCCTGGATCGCGCCGACGCCGAAGCCGTCGTACGACGCGACTGTTGCCCGGGCGAGATCCAGCTCTGCTACCAGGACCTGGGCTCCGTGGTCGCGCGCAGTACGGGCCAGGCCGGCACCGACTTCGCCGTACCCGATCACTGCGACGGTGAGGCCGTGTAGCGAGAGTTGCGTGCGACTGAGGACCGTCTGCCACGTACTCGTGCCGACTGCGAACCTGTTGTGCAGTTGGTTCTTCAGCGGCACACTGTCGAGGTCGAACACCGGATGCGTCAGCCCAACGGCGGCCACCCGATTGAGGCCGGTCCGCGTGACCTCGACGCCGGCGCGGATGCCCGCATAACCTTCTTGAGCAGCCCGTACGACGACGTCGCCGCCCATCTCCAACGTATGGGACGGCAGCCAGGCGACACAGTCCTCCACAGTGGTGACGGGGATTCCGTTGTCCTGCAGCAGGTCCACGACGTCGGGGCGCGTGGTCGCCGGGTCCGCCGGATGCACGATCACCTCGGCACCGGCGCGCTGGAAGCCGTCGATGGCGATCGCCATCTTGAGATCAACATGAGCGGTCAACGCGAGCCTCACCCTTTGCAGCGAAGGCAAATTCGCCGAGGCCGCGGCAGTCTTCACCATCCAGCGCCGCGCCCACTCCATCCGCTCATCCAGCCCAACCCCTTGCCACGCAGTACTCGGTAGTCTCACCCGACCCATGATGCCGCGCTCAGCGCAGTACGAGGGCTCGGAGGAGGTGGGTGGTGAGGTGGCCGTTGGCGAGGCCGAGCTCGACCAGGTCGTCGAAGACCCGTTGGTCTGCCGCGGCCGCGCGGATCCCTGCGTCGAGGACCGGGCCCGACCGGCTCATGCGTCCCGCGAGTGCCGTGTGGCGGAAGTGCTTGCCGAGCGTTCGCCCCACCATCCGCCGGTACTGCGAACCGGCGTCGCCCGCGTTCCCCGCGCGGATCGCCATCGCGGCAGCCCGTCCCGCCAGCAAGCCGGTCGCAACCGCGTAGTAGATCCCCTCGCCCGTCATCGGATTCACCAGCCCGGCGGCGTCCCCGGCGAGCAACACCCGCCCACCTTGCGGTCGCCACGACCAGGTCGACAACGGCAAATGATGTGCGCGCCAATCCGAACCACCCTCACCGGCACCAGGCAACAGCTCCTCCAACTGCGCAAGGAGCTCCACCCGGGTCGGGTGCGGCCGAGCCGTCGACAACGCCTCGCCATACCCCACGTTGGACAACCCGTCGCCCCGGTCGAAGGACCACGCGTACGACGGCTGCCGCGCCAGCCCGAACACGATCACCTGACGGGCCACGCGATCCACCGGCGTCGGGGCATACCCACGCAACGCCAGCGCAGTGGGACCACTCCGGCCACCGACAGCACGCCGTACGACGGACTGCGCCCCGTCGGCACCAACCACCACCTTGGCAGCAAGCGAATCGTCCAGCAGCACGGAATCGCGGTGAACCGCCAACCCACGCACCCGATGCCGGACCAACGCGGCTCCGGCGTTCTGGGCTGCTTCGACGAGCCTGTGATCGAAGAGTCTGCGCGGCACCACCCACGCATCACGCTCCATCTCGCGGTCAACGGCCAAACCACCACGCTGCAGCGACAGACGCCGTACCGGCCGACGGTCGTCCAGGATCCCGGTAACGCCGACACCAGCCAGCAAGTCGAGCACCTGCGGGGCGATCCCGTCACCACACGGCTTGTCCCGCGGAAAGTCCTGCCGATCCAGCAACGCCACGGACAACCCCGGCTCAGCCGCCAACGCCCCCAATGCCACTCCAACCCCAGCCGGCCCCGCACCGACCACCGCCAGATCCCACACCACCTTCACCTCCCCAGTGTCCCCCTTGCGTCCGAAGAACTGGAGGGACGTCGCTCCAGTTCTTCGGACGCAAGGGGGAACCAGAGCTAGCGCTCGGGGCGGCGGCCGGGACGGTGAGGTCGCCGGGACGGAGGGACGGCCGGGACGCGGCGAGAGCGGGGAGCCCGGCGGTCGGCGTGGCCAGTGCCCTCCCACGGAGTGATCTCCCGCGGCTCGTCCAGGTCGACCACCTTCAACGGCGGAGGAGTGAAGGTCGGCACCGGCTCGGCAGGCTCCTCCTCGACCGGGATCTCGACCCGCACCGGCTTGGCCCGAGCAGCCGCCTCCTTGCTCGCCTGCGGCTTGGGCGCCGCGGCAACAGCGAAGGCGGCGACCGGCGGGTGCGGCACTTTCTTCGGCCGGTGCGGCCAGTGCGTCTTGACGTCGATGCCGAGAGCACCGATCAGGTTGCCGACCACAACAACTGTCACGGCCACCGCCACCACGGTGCAGGCCGCGAACAGGATCGACCGCCCACCAGCACCCCAGTCAGACGGCCCCGTACGGCGCATCGCGGCGATCATCGCCACCATCACGACGTTGGTGACGCCGACGGCAACGGTCGCCGCCACCGTCCAGACCAGCACCCGCCGCTCCAGCTCGACATCATCCGCAGCAGCGACAAGCCCGGCGATCAGCCCCGCGAGCACCGGCACCGTATAGACCGCCGCAAGCGCCAGCCCCGGGCTCGCGACCAGGTAGAAGACGTCGAAGACCAACGCCGTCAGGGTCAGGGCCGCGGCGAAGCAGACCACCATCGGCGGGTAGGCCCGCACGATGGCCGCCGCGTCCGCCGGCAGCGTCCTGTACATCCGGTAGGGCAAAGCACCTTCTCCGTCGTTCGAAGCTGTGTTCTCCCATTCTGCAGGTACCCGGCACGCTCCGTGAGAACCGACCCACGCTCAGGCAGCGGCGGGCATCGGGCTCAGCTTGTCGCGCAGGTCGTCGAGGATCCGGCGCAGTACCCGCGACACCTGCATCTGGCTGACGCCGATGTCCTTGCCGATCTCAGACTGCGTCCAGCCCTCGATGAACCGCAACTGCAGGATCCGGCGCTCCCGCGGATCGAGATCCTCCAGCACCGGCTGCAGCATGTCGACGGTCTCGAGCTGGTCGATCGAGTGGTCCGCGGCGTCGGCGACCACGTCGGCCAGGGTGAGATCGGCGTCCAGGTCAGCCGGCCGATCCAGCGAGAGCACGTTGAAGCAGCCCTTCGCCGCCATCGCCTGCTCGACCTCCTCCGCGTCCACGCCGAGATGCTCGGCGATCTCGGCCGGTGTCGGCTCGCGGTTGAACTGCTGCTCCAGCAGCGGCACCTTCGCGGCGATCATGCCCTGCAACTCCTGCAGCCGGCGCGGGATCCGGACGGTCCAGGCACAGTCGCGGAAGTAGCGTTTCACCTCGCCCCGGATGGTCGGGATGGCGAACCCGATGAACGGGGTCTCGGCATCCAGCCGGTAGTGGTGGGCCGCCTTCACCAGGCCCAGGGAGGCGACCTGCTCGAGATCGTCGGCCTCGGCGCCGCGACCGCGGAACCGGCGCGCGATGCCCTTGGCCATTTCGAGGTTGAGTTCGACGATCTCCTCGAGCAACTGCTGCCGCTCGGCTTCGTCGGTACTCCGGGCCCGCTGCTCGAGGAGCTCCCGGGTGACGGCTTCGCGGGCGGCCCGATCGGCCGCGGACGAGCACTGGGTGGGGACGGTCGGGCTGAGGGTATTCATCATGGGTATGACCTCGCGACGTGAGTCACGGCGTGGCACATCTCTGAACCACGGTCATTGCCTGTCCCAGCCCGTACCCACGACAGCCCGACTCATGCGCCCGTCAAAGCCGAATGCGGTAAATCACTGCCCCTACCGCGAGAACAACCACTCCTACGAGCACGGATGACGCGGGCAGGGCGAAGGCGAGCGTGAGGCAACCGACCAGACCGATCACCGGTACTCCGCGCGGCGGTCGTCCCTCGTCCGGCCGGAGGGTCCACGCCGACGCGTTCGCGATCGCGTAGTACAGGAGGACTCCGAAGGACGAGAAACCGATGGCCCCGCGGACATCGGTGGTCGCAGCCAGTACGGCGACCACGCCGCCGACCGCGAGCTCCGCCCGATGCGGCACGTGGAATCGTGGATGGATCGAGGCCAACCCGCTAGGCAGGTGATGGTCACGCGCCATCGCGAGCGTTGTCCGGGAGACTCCGAGGATCAGCGCGAGCAGTGATCCCAGGGCCGCGATCGCCGCACCGATCCGAACAGCCGGCACGAGAGCGGGAACCCCGGCAACTCGTACCGCCTCCGCCAGCGGATCGACGGAATCGCCCAACCGGGTGGGTCCGAGGATCACCAGGACCGCGACGGCCACCGCGACGTACGTGACCAAGGTGATCGTCAACGCGAGCGGTACAGCACGAGGGATCGTGCGTTCGGGGTCACGGACCTCCTCGCCGAGGGTCGCGATCCTCGCGTAGCCGGCGAAGGCGAAGAACAACAGTCCCGCTGCCTGCAGTACTCCTCCGACGGTCGCGTCGTTGCCGATCTCCAGCCGTGAGACCTGGGCACGGTCGGCGGTCAGGCAGACGACGACCACTACGGCCAGCACGAGCAGTACGACAGTGACGATGAGCTGCGTGAGCCAGGCAGCCTTCTGTACACCGAAGTAGTTCAGCGCGGTGAGAGCCACGACGGCTGCGACCGCGACTGCGTGCGCCTGGTCGGGCCAGAGGTACGACCCAACAGTCAGGGCCATCGCGGCACAGGAGGCCGTCTTGCCGACCACGAACGCCCAGCCCGCGAGATATCCCCAGAACGGCCCGAGCCGCTCCCGGCCGTAGACGTAGGTGCCACCCGATTGCGGGTACCGCGCGGCGAGCCGGGCCGACGAGGTCGCGTTGCAATAGGCAACGATCGCGGCGACCCCGAGCCCGAGCAGCAGCCCGGACCCGGCGACCTCGGCCGCGGGAGCGAAGGCGGCGAACACCCCCGCACCGATCATCGCCCCGAGTCCGACGACGACGGCGTCCTTGAGGCCCAATTGCCTTCGCAGCTCCTGCACAGAGGCAGTCGATCACAGGAATGGGTACAGGGGAGGTATGACCGAGAACGAGCGCCTGATCCATGCCTCCGTCGAAGACGTGTTCGCGATCCTCACCGACGGCTGGACGTACGCCGCTTGGGTGGTCGGGGCGTCCCGGGTTCGTGATGTCGAGGCTGGTTGGCCGCAGCCGGGACACAGCATTCACCACTCGGTCGGTGTCTGGCCGCTCGTGATCGACGACACCACGACGGTCACGCAGTACGAGCCCTTGCGCTTCCTGCAACTGCGGGCTCGCGCCTGGCCGACCGGGGAGGGCGAGATCGAGTTCGTCGCGACGGACCGGGGCGGGCAGTGCGACCTGGTGATGCGCGAGGTCGCCGTGCAGGGGCCGGCCTCGATGGTCCCGGATGCGTTGATCGAGCCGCTGCTGCGACTCCGCAACCTCGAGACCCTCAAACGGCTCGCTCTCCTGGCCGAGGGGCGCGCGGGCTCCAAGGGCTGACCAAGCAGAAGGCGCGCATCCACAGGGATGCGCGCCTTCCGAACAGCTTGCGGAGCTCAGGCCTTCTTCGCGATTCCGGCCATCAGGATCCGCTGGTACGGCTGCAGATCCTCGGGGGCCGACACGTCCGACTCCGGGTCCTCGGGGAACCAGCGGGCCAGGAAGTCCAGGCCGGGCGGAATCAGCGGCAGACCCAGGAAGTGCTCCTCGATCCGCTCCGGCGTCCGGATCCAGCCGTTGCCCAGGCTCTCCAGGCCGGCCTGCTCCATCGCCTTCTGCAGCGGCTCACCGGTGTCGACGAAGTCGGTGATGAACAGGTAGCTGCCCGGAGCCAGCGCGTCGACCAACGTCCGGACCCACTCGTCCGGCTGCTCGTCGTCGTGGAAGTGCATGTGGATGCCGACGATCATCAGCGCGATCGGCCGGCTGAAGTCCAGGTGCTCCTGGATCTCCTTGTTCTCCAGAATGCCCTTCGGCTCCCGCAGGTCCGCCGTCACGACGGTGGTGCTGGCGTTCGTCGCCAGCAGCGCCCGGCCGTGCGCGAGCACGATCGGGTCGACGTCGACGTAGACCACCTTCGCGTCGGGATTGATCTCCTGCGCCGCCTGATGGGTGTTCTTCTGGGTCGGCAGGCCGCTGCCGATGTCCAGGAACTGGTCGATCCCCGCAGTTCGCACCAGGTACTGCACGCCCTTGACCAGCGCGTCGCGGTTCTCGATCGCGCACCGGCCGGCGTCCGGAACGTATTTCAGGTAAGTCGCGGCGCCCTCTCGGTCAGCAGCGAAATTGTCCTTGCCACCGAGCAATGCGTCATAGACGCGCGCGATGGTCGGTTGGGAAGTGTCGAACTCCGGAGGTGCTTCCGGGCCGTCGGGAGTCGCCATCGGCGCAGCCTTTGTGTTGTAGGGAATCTTCGTCGTCATCGTAGTGCATTTCCATACCAGTCGACGCCTGGATCAGCCCCTGCGGGAGTGTCTCCCAGGCAATTCTCAGGACGTCACCGGAATGACTGATCAATCAACTACGCAAGCCCTTTCCGGGTTACGCCCGGCTTGTCCTGACGTAGTCGATCCATCTTGTTCTCCAGTGCCGATCAGACCGCTCGACCGACATCCCGCAGTACTGATCAGATCATCGCCGTCAGGCGATCGCACAGCATCTGCCGGCCGTTCTTACACAGACCTGACCCAGCCGGCGCCGATCCCGTACCGCGTGTCGCTGGACCGGACCTTTCCCCGTCCGCACGGGCCCCAATCTCCTCACCCAGGGCGACGAAACCAGGCTCCCCAACAGGCGTTTGACCACACAGTGTTATGGACCGGACACGAGGGCCTCCAACGTGTACGATGCAAATGCAAGCCCAAATGCACGTGCATATGCCAAAGACGTACGGAAGGTGCAGCTGATGACTGCTGTCTACAACGGCATGCCCGGCGACGCGATGAGCGAGCTGACCTGGCGGAAGAGTCAGCGGAGTGGCCCCAACGGCAACTGCGTAGAGGTAGCGAAGCTGCCGGACGGCGGCGTGGCGATGCGAAACTCGCGTCACACCGACGGACCGGCACTGGTCTTCACCAAGGCTGAGATCCAGGCATTCCTCGGCGGCGTTCACGACGGCGAGTTCGAAGACCTCGCCTAGAGAATCGAGAAGGCAAGAGGCCCCTTCACCAGGCGAGTGGTGAAGGGGCCTCTTAACGTCCCGGCAGCATCCCGTCGCGGCATCCGGGCATGACAAAGGCCGGCCTTCAAAGAAGGACCGGCCTCAGCACACAGGGGTACTACGGAGCTGCTGGTCGCCGCTCGTGGTTCGGCTACTGCAAGGCGATGTGGTTCGGCTACTGCACGGTGAGCGGCCAGAGCTGCTCGTTCGGCAGCTCGGAGGCGCCGGCCGTGGCGGCGTTGTCCACGGTGATGCGCAGTCCGGTGAACTTGGGCGTCATCACCCGCTGGTAGCGCGAAGCCCGGTCCGGCTCGGCGACATACTCGGCGATCAGGTGATCGCCCAACCAGATCCGCACCATTTTCCGGCCTCCTGCTCGATGGGTGTTCATGGCGCCAGGCTCACGATCGGATCGCCGTCGAGTTGGCGAACGCCGCGCAACCAGCCCTCGAAGGCCCAGCGCTGCTGCTCGGGGCAGCGCGCCACCAGTTCCTGGATCTCCCGCTCGGTCAACTCGTCGGGCGCACGGCCACCGGTGTACTCGGCGCTGTACTCGACGGGCTCGCTGTCGTGGGTGCTCATCGACTCGGGTTCCCCAACCAGTCATGCCGGCAGCTGCTGCTACCGGACGGGGCCATTGGACCGGTCTGCTGATTCACGCGATGTCACTTTTTGCGAGATTCAGCTCACCTTCTGTGCATGAAGCAATCATGGCGGTCGCACGATACGAATGCAAGCGCCCGATGCACGTGCATCCGCACGTTTTTGAGTTGTGACCTCCGGAGCGACCGTTCACGCCTGAAAACAGTCCCCGGGCCCACCCGGACGGGCTCGACACACCCCACTTCAACCCCTCAAATGTCAAGACAAATCGACACCCGCCCTGGTCGCCCACAGCCAGCCGCATCACTGTCCGTCACCGGCCGGCCGAGGCGTCGGTGGAGGTCGGCGGCCGGCCTCCCGACAGAGGCGCTGGGGGTGCTAGGACATATGTAAGAACTTCGACAGATTGGCGCTACGTCATGAGATGATCTGTCCGGGTGGGCAGACCCGCCGTGAGTACGAGCTGGGGCGTCGGAGGTGAGTGTGACGGAGTCGGGCGCGCAAAGCGGGCCGACAGCTCTTCGCATCATTCTCGGCGCGCACCTGCGCCGGATGCGTGACGCCGCCGGAATCAGCCGCTCGGACGCGGGGTGGGAAATCCGTTCGTCGGAATCCAAGGTCAGCCGGATGGAACTCGGCCGGGTCGGGTTCAAGGAACGTGACGTCGCCGATCTGCTCAAGCTTTACGGTCTCGACGACGGCGAGGAGCGCGAGCGCCTGCTGGCGCTCGCCCGCGAGGCGAACAACCCCGGCTGGTGGCACCGCTTCGGCGACGTGCTGCCGAGCTGGTTCCACTCCTATCTGGGCCTCGAGGCCGCCGCGCAGCTGATCCGTACTTATGAGCTGCAGTTCGTGCCGGGCCTGTTGCAGACCCCGGAGTACGTGCGGGCGGTCGTGCAGCTCGGCCGCGGCCTGATCCCCGCCGAAGAGGTGGAGCGCCGCGTCTCGCTGCGGATCAACCGTCAGGAAGCCCTGACCCGGCCGAACCCGGTCCGTCTGTGGGCCGTCGTCGACGAGTCCGTACTACGCCGCCCGATCGGCGGCAGCAAGGCGATGCGGCTCCAGCTGGAGGCGTTGATCGAGGCGACCCACCTGCAGAACGTCACGCTGCAGATCATGCCGTTCTCCTCCGGTGGTCACGCCGCGACCGGTGGCGCCTACAGCATCCTGCGTTTCCCGGAGCAGGACCTGCCGGACATCGTCTACATCGAGCACCTCACCAGTGCGCTCTACCTGGACAAGCTCGAGGACCTCGACCAGTACACCGCGACGATGGAGGCGCTCTGCGTGGCCGCTCCCCCGCCGAGCCGCACCCGCGACCACATCGCCCGCATCCTGAAGGAATTCGACTGAGCAGCTAGGCGTTGGCGGTGATCCACTCGAGGAACGGGGTGGTGGCGCGCCAGTCCTCCCGGATCTGCGTGGTGAGTTCGGCCGAGTGGATCACCGGTTCGAAGCCGTAGGACTTCGACAGCGTCATCGACTTGTGCCGGAGCAGGTGGATCCGCGGGTGCTCGGCGTCGTACCCGCGTGGGCTGGTCTTGAGTTGGTCGCCGCCGAGGGTCCAGCCATCGGTCTGTAGATCCGCGAGCAGCTTGTCGAGTTCAGAACCACGCCGCTCCTCGTCGATCGCAGTACGGATCCTGGCCAGCCGGTCCGCCGGCGCCTCGTAGAACCCCGCGCCGACGCGGACGCCCGGCGCCGCGAGCTCGACGTACCAGCCCGTCGACGGACCGCACGGGATGAAGGCGCCCTGATGGGTCTTGTACGGCGTCTTGTCCTTGGCGAACCGGACATCGCGATACGGGCGAAACACCTTCGCCGCGCCGAACTCCTCCTCGAGCGCGGTCAGCAGCGCGATCATCGGCTTCCGGACGGACTCCTCGTACACGCTCTTGTGCTCGGACCAGAAGGTCTTGCTGTTGTCCATCTCCAGATCGTCGTAGAAGTCCAGCGCAGCGGCGGAAAACCCGGTGAAGCTCATAGGCCCACGATAGTCAGCAGTCAGTGGAACGTGTCGATGACCGAGACGACGCCACCGGAGCTCGAGGCATAGAGGCGCCGTCCGTCGGCGCTGATCGCCAACCCCATCGGGCCGTCCCAAGACTTCAGCCGGTCGACCACTTTGTCCGTCTCGGCGTCGATGACCGCGACGTCGCCGGTGCCGACCGAGGCGTAGATCCGGGTGCCGTCCGGGCTGGAGACCAGGTCGAACGGCACGCCGCCGACGTCGATCGCGGGGCCCGCTGCCCGCATGGTCTTCACGTCAACCACGGACAGGCTTTCCGACCTGAAGTTGGCCAGGTACAGCTTCTCGTCCGCATGACCGAGGGCCTGAGCAATGTGCTGGGTGCCGTGAGCTGCCGGTGCTCCGATGATCTTCCGGGTCCCGGTGTCGATGGTCCACACCCGGTTGGGGCTGCCCAGCACGTACATCCGCCGCCCGTCCGCGCTCGGCAGAAGTCTGTACGCACCAGGGATGACTAAAGTTGTTCCAAGCAACTTTCTGCTGGTGGTACTAACAATGGACACCCCTGCCGATGTCGCCACGTACAGCTCGTCGGCCCGCTGGGCAAAAGCGAGGTCGTTGGGTGACTGGCTCGGGATGACGCTGCCGTCCAGCTTCCCGCTTCCAGCGTTGACAACTGCGACGCCGTCACCGGTCGCGACGTACACGAGCCGCCCGTCGGGGCTGACGATCACCGGCAGGCCGTAGTCGGTGAGTAACAGCGGATCGTCGTCCGGGATCGCAATGATCCCGCCCTCCTGTTTGTTGTCTCTGGTCGTGATCACCGCCAGGCCACCGATGCTTCCCCGGTTGACGAACACCCGGTCGCCGAGCGGGCTGGCGGCGAGATCACCGGCGAAGCCGCCAACGGCGATCCGAGTGCCATACGGTCCCGAGCGTGCGGCGACCGTGCCGCCGACCGAAGCCGGGATCAGCACGGAGACGGCGGCAACCACGGCCACCAACAACCTGCGCCGTGGTCTGCCCACCGGGATCTGGTGACGGCGCACCCGGAGCGCCGCGGCGATCAGAAGCAGGATCAGCGAGCAGCCGAAGGCAATGCCCCGCCACGCGCCGGGAGTGACGAACGTCCACGTGACAATGGTTGCCGATAGCCCCAGACCGCAGGCGGACCAGCCGATCAGGACGAAGGCGGCGATCCGGTCCGGTAGCAGGAACAAGGTGACGATCGGCACGCTGAAGGCGAGCACCAGCAGGACCAGGAACGCCAGGGCCAGCGAGTCGAGCACTCTGTCCTGGTCGAAGATCCGCTGCTCCGCAAGAACCGCTCGCTGCTGAGAGACGAGTGCCAGCGAACCGGTGGTCGCGGCAATGAAGACCAACCAGACCAGCGGGTCCCGCAGCGATCGCCACCTGACCACGACCAGGCGGCGGAGCGCGAGCAGAGCGAAGCTGCCCGCGGCAGCCAGCGCGAGATGCCCGAGCAGCTCGATGAAGTACCCCTCGCTGACGGACCCCCGGTGGATCCATTCGCTGCCGAAGAACAACAGCCCCCAGATCGACCCCAGTGATGCTCCCACCAGCACGCCTGGGCTGCCGCGCACCGCGAACACGGCTGCTGCCGCCGCGAGCACGATGAGACCGAAGACGTAGTACGGCAATGTCCGCCAGGGACCACCATCGAAAAGATTCGTACTGAAGATGGCCTCCTGCAGCACACCGCCGATCAGGAGTAGCGCGGCCAGCCCGGCAAGGATTCCCGCTGTCCGTCGCCATCGAACGGGACCGGCGGGCCGATCGGGAGCCGGTTGCGACGCAGCCGTCGCCTCCGCTGCCACTTCGGCGACCGGTAGGGACCAGTTCACGTTCCTGGCGATGACGAGTCTGCCCTCGACCTCGGCCTGTTTCTTGGGCCGTTGATGGGGCGTCTCGGCGACAACCCGGTCGTAGGTGTAGTTGTACAGCTCGTCCAGGGTGATCTCCCCGTCGCCGTCCAGATCCGCGCTGCCGTCGCGTAGTCCCTGCACCAGGTGCTTGGTGAACACGGACTGAACCGCCTTGCCCTTCACCCTGTTGCCTTCGAACGAGTACTGCGTCGAGTCGGACGCGGTCAGCACTGTGCGACCCCGGCCCCGGAATCGCTCCAACGCATGCACGTCCGTGTCGCCCTTCGCCCGCAAGCCGGAAGGGAAGGCCCCGCTGTAGCAGCAGTCGAGGATGAGTACCTGGCGGCGGCCGGCGGAGCCATCCATCGCCTGGTCGATCTGCTCGGCCGGCAACGAGGTGAACAGCAGGCTGTCCCGCTGGGTGTTGCTCATCGCCAGGTAGAGCCGGCCGTTCTCGTCCTTCAGGCCGTGACCGCTGAAGTACAGCAGCGTCAGGTCGTCGGTCCGGCAGGTCCGGTAGAACTCCCCGATCGCCGCGCCGACCCGGTGGTGCGGCTCGTTGATCAGGGTGGTGACCTCGAACCCGGCGATCTCGGCATCGGCCAGGACCTCGGCCAGCGACTCCGTGTCGCGCGGCGGGGCGGCCAGCTGCCGCAACCCTGCGTCATCGTACCGGTTGCTGGCGATCAGCAGTGCGAGCCGCCTACCCATCTGTCCCCCATCGTCGGCCCCTCACATGATCGGGCACGAAGGTCGACCGACGCCACCCATCTGCTGAGCTACGCATCCGTAGGGTGATGTGTTCTTCACGGGTGAGTGGTGACCTCATCCACTACTGGGCGGGTGAACGGCGAGCGGAGGATGACCGCGACAGATCCGGCGAACGTGAAGGAGATGGCGGCAATGGCACTTCTGGACCTGCAGGGGCTCGAGATTCCTGGTGGGCACGGCGGCGGCGGTGGCGGGGGCGGAGGTGGCGGCGGCAGCACGCTGACCATCCTCTTCTGCGGCTCGCAGCGGCCGAGCAACCTCAGTCTGCTCCTCTGTCACTGACCGGCGAGTGGATCTGACGGCAGCCGCCTGGGGGCCGTCAGATCCACGTCGGCACGGTCAGATCCAGCCTGCTTCCTGGGCTTTGCGGATTGCCTCGATCCGGCTGCGGGAGCCGGTCTTGTTGAGGATGTGCGAGAGGTAGTTGCGCACGGTTCCGGCACTCAGGCTGAGCTTGCGCGCGATCTCCTTCGCGGTCGCCCCGGTGGTGACGAGGCGGAGTACTTCGCTCTCGCGTTCGGTGAGCGGGTTGTCTCCGGCCCGGAGCGCCGCCATCGCCAACTCCAGGTCGATCACCGGCAGGCCGTCGGCGATCCGCCGGACCGCGTCGACGAGTTCGTCCGGCGACGCGTCCGTGGCGATCAGCCCGACCCGCGGCGCCAGCCGGACCAGCGCCAGGTTGACCGCGGCGCGGACGTCCCGGTCGACGAGGATCAGTACGCCCGGCGACGAGACCAGCCGGCAGACCTTGTCGACGCCGATCTCGCCCGGCATCCGCGGATCCAGCACCAGCACGTGCGGATGCTCGCGCGCGACCGCCGGCAGCACGTCGTCGGCGTGGTCCACCTCCGCCACCACGTGCAGATCGACTTCTCTCGACAACACCGCCGCCAGCGCACCTCGCAGCAAGGTGCCCCGATGTCCAAGCACTACCCGAATCATGGCCCCGCCCCCGTTACAGCTTCCCCGTGACATGCTTTCGAGACTTATGGGTTACCGAATTCCCCAGAAATTCGAAAATCAGTCACCAGTCAGTCTGGGACCATCCGGCGCAAATGTCACCCCCCATCGACCGTTGCTCTCGGCCAATGAATCCGCTGCCTGCACAGGGTTGTGACGCCAGGGAAGGAAGTTGCCGGGCGGGAAAGCCGCCAGGGCTATTAGGGCAGCCAAAAGGTCATCGGGCCTGCCCCCAAGAGTGGGTCAGACGGTGACGCGGGAGCGGATGAATCTCAACGCGATGGCCGCTACCAGACTTAATCCGCCAAGGACCATCAAAACGGTGACCAGGGTCGCCGAATTGTTCAGGTTGCTGTCGCAGGCCATCGGCGTGATGCCGGCGGCCGGTGCGAACACGGACCCGCAGTCGGTCCCGCTCGAGGAGACCGACCGGAAGCCGAGCGCCACTCCGCCGAGCAGCAGAGCCACTCCGGCGATCGCCAGGATTTTGTTCAGCATCGTCACGCCGACACTGTCTTCTGCAGGCATGCCGACGGCACGGCCTGACTGCCCCGTTGCACTTCGCTCACTCCTGACTTCGACTGACATCTCTCCGAACTTACGGTCAGCAGCCCGCTGAGCCACATCGACGGAGCCGTCAGCAGCGAATCTTCACACAGTCCTTACTCAGGACATACCTGCCACGTGACGATGGTCTCAGAGCCCACTTCGGCCGGTGACACTGGCATGCCCGTGCCATCGACAGAGCCCCGGTGAAGGAATCCCGACCCGGTCGTAACCTGCGCGTCTCCTTCGGTCACGCGGCTGAAACATGCGCTTCTTACTTTGAGAGTCCACGTCAGCCGCGCGAGGCGGTGATCCCCCATGTACGAGCAAGTTGACCCGTTCATCGGGACCGGCGCCACCGATCTGCCCACGCCAAAGGGCCTGGCAGGGACCTGGTGGTGGCCCAAGCCGCAGGTCGGCAACACCCACCCGGGCGCCGTGCACCCCTTCGGAATGGTGTCGGCCTGCCCGTACTCCGGGGCCTACCCGACCGGCTACGGGCTGTACGACTTCAACACCGAGGGCGTGCCCGACCTGTTGTATGACCGCCCGGTCGCCTCCGGCTTCACCCACTTCCAGCAGTCCGGCACGGGCGCGATCCGCAAGTACTACAACTACTTCCGGGTCACGCCGATGCTCGGCCCGCTCGATGACCTGGGCACCACGTGGGACCTGTTGGACGAGGTTGCCGAGCCCGGCTACTACGCGGCGACGCTGAGCTCGGGGATCCGCTGCGAGGTGACGGTCGGTCCCAAGTCGGCCGTCCACCGGTACACCTTCCCGGCGCATGACGCCGCCCGGATCGTCATCGACGCCTCGACCGGCGGCCTGGCCATCCCGCACAGTCAGACCGTGCCGCTGAAGGCACACCTGGCGATGCTGGAGCCGGGGGTGGCTCAGGGGGAGATCCACGTCGAGGGGGTGCCGCTGGCCGTCCACCTGGAGGTCGACGCTCCCGGCTGGCGGCAACTGCTGTGGTACGACCGGCGCCTGATGCCCGGCGGCACTCGCCTCGACTTCGATTACATCCGACCGACCACCTTGCGGCCGTTCGGGCTGATGTTCATGGGCCCCTCGCGCGCCGAGCAGACCGTCGAGGTGCGGCTGGGGTTCTCCCTGCGTGGGTGTGAGACGGCCCGCGACAACCTGCGCACGGACGTCGGCCGTACCCAGGCCACATTCGCCGGGCGGCGCGACCGCACGGCAGCCAGCTGGCGCGACCACCTCGGAAAGGTTGAGATCAAGGCAGAGTCCGATGACCAGGCAACGGTTTTCGGCACCGCGCTCTACCACTCGCTGGTCAAGCCGTGCTTCGCCCCGGACGAGAGCCCGTCGTCGACGACCGAGGGCCCGTACGCGTTCGACATCTGCACCATGTGGGACATCTACCGCACCCAGCTGCCGCTGATGACCACGCTGTTCCCGCAGCGCTCGGTCGCGCTGGCCGGCGCGCTGCTGTCGATCTGCGAGCAGGAGGGCAACCTGCCGATCGGCTACCGGATGGCCAAGGGCGCCGACCGGTTCTCCCGGCAGGGCAGCGCCCTCGCGCACACCTTCTTTGCCGACCTGTGCCAACTGGATCTGCCTGGCATCGACTGGGACTGGGCCATGGTGCACCTGGAGATGGACCTGCGCCGGACGTACGGCGAGGACTACCTGGTGCACGGTGTGGCGCACCCGATCAGCCACACCCTCGACCTGGCGTACGCCTACCACTGCACCGCGGCGATCGCCCACAAGGTGCGCGACCGGCCGCTGGCCCAGCAGATGCGCGACCTCGCCCAAGGCTGGCGGGCGGCGTACGACCCGGGCACCGGCCTGCTGCGCGACTCGACGTTCTATGAGGGCGGCCGGTGGAACTACTCCTTCCGGCTGCTGCACGACATGCGCGCGCGGATCGCGCTCGCCGGCGGCGATGAGGCGTTCGTGGGGCTGCTCGACCGGTTCTTCGGGTACGACGCCGCACCGGTCACCCAGCCGGGGGTGGCGCCGAGCGTGGCCGAGATGGACGCCGGGTACGGCCTGAGCCGGTTCGAGGGATTGAACAACGAACCGGACTACGAGGCGCCGTGGTCCTACCACTACGCGGGACGGCCGGACCGAACGGCAGAGGTGGTGCATGCCGCCGTGGCCAACCAGTTCGGCACGGGCCGGGGCGGGTTGCCAGGTAACGACGACTCCGGCGGGCTGTCTGCGTGGTACGTGTGGGCGACGCTCGGGCTGTTCCCGGTGGCTGGGCAGAACCTGTTCCTGGTGAGCGCGCCGGCCGTGGCGGAGTCCATGACCCGGCTGCCGGAGGGCGACCTGTCGATCACCACCACAGGATTCGAACCGGTCGAGGCAGGCGGACCGGTCTCCTACGTCCAATCCATCGCAGTGAACGGCAAGACACTCGAACGCCCCTGGATCTCCGGCCGGGAACTGCGGCACATCCGCAACCTGCACATCGAGCTCGGCCCTCAGCCCTCCGGCTGGGGCAATCAGATCAGGCCACCCTCCACATCCGACCCGCTGCACGCCGCTGGAGGTGAGGCATGAGCATCGCCGACGACACGCTCGTCCCGTCCGCACCCAACCGCCGCCTGGTCATTGTCGTCCGCGCCGACCCGGTGATCTGCGGGCACTCCGGTGAGGCCCGGTGCCTCGCGGAGGTGGCGCTCACCCGCGGGTTCGACGACGTGCGGATCGTGACCTGGCCGCTGGATGCGCTGGAGGCGGCCGGGCTGCCGTTGAAACCACTCGACCGCGTGCTGCCGTACAGCCCTGGCATCACCGTGGAGCGGCCCGCTCCCGTCGGCGACTACCGGGTTCCGGACGGGCGCTACCTGTCCGGGCTCATCGGGCGGCTGGTCGAGCTGTTCAGCGACGGAGTGCCGACGGTGGCGATGTCCCTGTACCTGAGTCCGCACGCGATCGCCGTGCAGGAGGCCGTCCAGGTGGCGCGCCGGATCGGGCCCGCACGGGTCATTACGGTGGCTGAGGCGGTGGGTTCCGACATCACCAACGTGGTGCGCGAGTGCGTGAACACCGGCCGGTTCGGGGCGGCCGCACACATCCTGTCGGTCTACCTGGCGGCCGACCACTGCGTGGCGGTGTCGGAGTACACCAGGGACCTGATCGTGGCCTCGGCGGCGACCCTCGACGGCATGCACGGAACGACGTTCGCGCAGCGGTGCCGTGAGCGGATCGCCATCTCCTACCCGGCGGTCGACTCCTGGTCCTACCTGTCGCTCACCGATGACGGGATCGCCGAAACTCTGGCCCGACGCGGCCTTTCGCGGGACGGGTACGTGCTGTTCCTGTCAAGGATCGCCTCGGCGAAGGGGGTCGATGACCTGATCGACGCCTACGCCGGGTCGCGGACAGCCGAGCGGGTGCAACTGGTCCTGGCCGGGCGCGGGCCGCAGGAAGCTGAAGTGGTGGCGCGGGTGGCGGCAGCGGGCCTGGGCGAGCGGGTGCAGGTGCTGACCGACGTGGACGACGCGGAGAAGCCGGCGTTGATGGCCGGGAGCGCGGCGTTCGTGCTGCCGACACGCGAGCAGCCGGAGTTCGTTGAGACGTTCGGGATCGCGCTGGTCGAGAAGGCTCTCGCCGGCGGCGGGCCGATCATCACCTGCGCAACCGGCGGCGTACCCGAGGCGGTCGGTGATACGGCCCTGCTGGTGCCGCAGCGTGACCCGGCCACGCTGCGGACCGTGCTTGATGAGGTCGTGTGCGACTGGACCTCCGAGCAGCGGGCGGCAGCCGAGCGGCGCGCACGGGCGTACGCGTTGCAGTTCGACCGGGTTCCGGTCTTCGACCGCCTCTTCGCGCTCGCCGCGCCCCCCGCCGTCCACGTCGCCTGATGTTGATGCCCGCACCATGCGAGGCAGTCAGTCCCGGTTGGCTGGAACAGGGACCCACTGCGGAATCATCACGGCCATTTGCTGGAGGACTTTGACGAACTGGGTTCGCTGGGTGGGGCTGAGGGTCTCCCAATGAGCCTGTTGGGAAGCGCGGAGGGCGTGGCGGTTCTGGGTGTAGAGGGCTCGGCCCGGGGGAGTCAGGGCCACTTCCACCTTGCGTTCGTCGCTGGGTGAGCGGGTTCGGGTCACCACGCCGGTTTGCTCCAACTGCTTGAGCATTCGGGTGGCATTGGGGCCGGAGACGCCGGCCTGGGTGGCGATTTCGCCTACCGGGAGTGGTCCGTCGGTGGCTACGGCGTCCAGCAGGGCCAACTGGGACAGGGAGAGGCCTGCGGCGTCGCGAGCCAGTTGGGCCCGGTTGCGGCGCATGGCGGCGTACAGGTCATGGGTGGCGGTGACAAAGTCCTCGAACTGCTGGTCCGTTGGCATGAGATCAGTGTATCTTGGAATATCTAACATGATATCTATTGTTGTGTTAGATACTTCGAGAGGAGAGGAACCAGGACCATGAGGATCGACGTACACGCTCACCTGTGGAGCGAGGAGTACCTGCACCTGCTCGAGAGCTTCGGGAGCACCGAGGCGCCGGCTCACCACAGGCTCGGCGCGGGATCGACCAGCGAAGAACTCGACCAGCGGTTCGCCCTGATGGACAAGGCGGGGATCGACCTACAGGTCCTGTCGACGCCACCGGCCTCACCACATTTCGAGGACGAGGCACACGCGGTCGAGGCCGCCACGTGGGTCAACAACGAGTACGCCGAGCTCACCAACCGCTACCCCGACAGGTTCCGGGCGTTCGCGACTCTCCCGCTCCCCCACACCGATGCCGCGCTGGCCGAGTTGACCCGTGCGCTCGACGAGCTCGGCATGCTCGGCGTCGCCATCACCACCGACGTACTCGGTCAGGCGATCGACGGCCCCGCTTTCCTCCCCATCTACGAGGAACTTGACCGCCGTGGCTCGGTCCTCTACGTCCACCCGGCCGGCACCCGCGCCCAGTCAGAGCTGATCAGCGAAACCATGACCTGGTCGATCGGCGCCCCGATCGAGGACACCGTCGCGCTCACCCACCTGATCCTGGCCGGCATCCCGAGCCGCTTCCCCAACCTCAAGATCCTCGGCTCCCACCTCGGCGGCGCACTACCGATGACCCTCAACCGGATGGACCGCCAGCAGCCCTGGGAATCCCCGAACACCCCCGAGAAGCCCAGCCTGGCAGCCCGCAGAATGTGGTTCGACACCGTCGCCCACAACCACATCCCCGCCCTCCACGCCGCCGCCGAAACCCTCGGCGCCGACCACCTCGTCCTCGGCACCGACTTCCCCTACCAATCCGGCGAAGCCTTCCAAGAAGCCGTCACCTACATCGAACGAGCCAACCTCGACGACGCCGACACGACGGCAATTCTCGACACCACAGCAGCCAACCTGCTCGGCGTCACCCCGCCGGCCTGACGGAAACTCAGAAGCCGAGAGGCTGGTCGACGAGGACGATCGTGACACGTTCCGGTAGGGGCTCGGCGTCGTAGATTACGGTCTTGTTGGCGGCACTGCCCGGCACTCCGGTCGCTTTCATGCGCGCGTCCTCTTCGGGCAGCGCGATGCCGTGAAGCCGGGCCAAGGCAGCGTCGAGGTCTGGGACCACCTCATTGACGCCGACCACCCAGATGCCCCTCGCAGGGCCGAAGAGGTAGAACGCCTGCCGGCTGCCGGAGTAGTCCACGCCCACTACCTGGCCGGACCTGGTGACCGCCTGGACGCTGCCCAGATAGACGTCACTGCCCTGGCCGAATGAGCCGAGACCTGGATTCCCCGCGACTCGGTCTGAGTGTTCAGGCCTACTCGCACAACCAAAGGCGTCGGGGCCGTTCAACAGCGGCGTAGGGGCGCAGTAGACCATCTCAACGATGCCTGGGGCAACGGTCGCGGCGGTTCGTCAGCAAGATTGAGGGCCAGGCCGCAGAAGGCGAGGCCGATCAGGCGTACCGCGGGTCGTTCGGCCCGCGGATCGGCCGTGCCCTTGAGCTGCCCGACCACCGCCAACCAGGCGAAGATCCGCCGACTCCGGTGCAGTGATTCGCGGAGCCCCACTGATTCTCATCCACCCCCGAACACATCTCAGATTGCTGACACAGAATCTGAGATCTAGCGAATCTCGACAGTCGCCGGTCTTGACAGGCGACCGCGGCACGACTTAGTTTCTCACTAAATTTAGTGCCGAACTAAGTGAGGCTGGCGCGTGGTCAATTCCCAAGGTCCGATCCCCCGGGGTGAGCTGGTTCCGTCCGGGATCGTCGGCCTGCTCGGCACCCAGGGCCCGACCTCGCGGACCGACATCGCCCGCGCACTCGGCCTCAGCCCCGCGACCGTCACCCAGGTCACGAAGGACCTGATCACCCGCGGCCTGGTCGAGGAACTCCAGTCCGTCCCCTCCAAAGGCGGCCGCCCCGCCCGCCTGCTGGGCCTCGTCACCGACGCCGGCGTCGCGATGGGCGCCAAGGTCACCGCCGACCACGTCGCGATCGTGACCGTCGAACTCGACGGCACCGTCCGCTCCTCCGCCGCCCACGACTACGACCCCGGCGCCGACGACGCGATCGCCCGCCTCGGCCAGATCCTGGCGAAGGAGGTCGCGGAACTGGACGACCGCCTCCTCGGCGTCGGCGTCGGCGTACCGGGTTCCGTCGACTCGCAGGCCTCGGGCATCGTCGACGCCCCGACCCTGTCCTGGCAGGCGGCCCCCGTCGGCCCTGTACTCCGCGCCGCCATCGGCACCCCGGTGCTCGTCGACAACGACGTGAACACCCTGGCCGCCGCTGAGCGGTTGTACGGGATCGGGCGGGACCACTCGGCCTTCCTGGTCGTCACCATCGGGCGCGGTATCGGCTGCGGGATCGTCGTGGACGGCGGCATCTACCGCGGCGCGAACGGCGGCGCCGGCGAGATCGGCCATATCCCGACCGAACACGACGGACCGGACCAACCGCCCTGCACCTGCGGATCCACCGGCTGCCTCGAGGCGTACATCGGTGCCGCCGGCATCATCCGGACCGCGCGCGCCCGCCAGGTCATCGGTCCCCGCGGCGACCTCGCCACCTTGTTGCGCGCAGCAACGACCGGCGACGCGGCCGCTCGACAGGTCTTCGACCAAGCAGGCGCGATGCTCGGCCGGGCACTGGCCGGCGTGATCCACACGATCGATCCCGAGGTCGTGGTCCTGATGGGTGAAGGGGTGGACGGATGGGAGTTATGGCAGACCGGATTCGAGCCGTCGTTCCGGCGATCGTTGCTCCCGGCCCGCAGGGCCGTGCCCGTGGTGGTCGAGCCGTGGACAGAGGACCAATGGGCCCGCGGCGCCGCCTCTCTCGTACTGGCGTCGCCCTTCGACTCCACAGGCAACGGCGGCGAACAGAGCCGCCTGGTCCGCGCGAGGCTGGGCGCCCAATGAAGCAGGACCGCACCAAGAATCCCACTGCGACCGGCCGGCGCCCGCGGAACTGGAAGAACCTCGGCTGGGTCTTGTTCTTCCTGCTGCCCAGCGCCATCCCGCTGTTCATCTTCACGCTCGTCCCGATGGTCTCGTCCCTCTGGGTGAGCCTGCACAAGTGGAACCTGATCTCCCCGATGGAGTGGGTCGGGCTGAGCAACTACAGCAACCTGCTCAGCGACCCGATGACCCGCCGCGTCTTCCTGCACACGCTGATCTACGTCGCCGGCTACCTCCCCATCGTGTACGCCGGCGGCCTTCTCCTGGCGCTGGCGCTCAACCAGAAACTCAAAGGACGCGCCTTCCTCCGGGCCACCTACTTCCTGCCCGTCGTGACCAGCTGGGTCGTCGTCGCCCTTGTCTGGAAGTGGTTGCTCAATCCAACGAATGGTTTGGTCAACCAGGTCCTCGGTGCCGTCGGCCTCCCGGAACCAGGCTGGTGGACCGACCCGCACTGGGCCTTGCCGGCCGTGATCCTGTCGTCGGCATGGAAGGACCTCGGCTTCGTGATGGTGATCCTGCTGGCCGGACTGCAATCGATCCCGGGCGAGTTCTACGAGGCCGCCAAGGTCGACGGTTCGAACGCCTGGCAACGGTTCTGGCGGATCACCCTTCCGCTGCTGTCCCCGTCGACGTTCTTCGTGGTGGTGATCTCGCTGATCAACGGGTTCCAGGTGTTCGACCAGGTCTACGTGATGACCGCGGGCGGTCCGGCCGGATCGAGCCAGGTGGTGGTCGGGCAGATCTACGACCTCACCTTCCGCTACGGCCGCGCGGGCGAGGCATCCGCCCTGTCGTGGATCCTCTTCGCCCTGATCCTCGTCATCACCGTGGTCCAGATCCGCGGCCAGCGGAAGTGGGTGCACTATGCGTAGCACGCGACGCCGCAGCACGCAGTACGACGGTCCTGAGACCCGCTCGCTCGCTGCCAGGCTTGTTTTGTACGCCGCTGTGCTGGTCGGCGCCGCGATCATGCTCTTCCCGTTCCTGTGGACGGTGATCACCTCGATCACGCCGGAGGGATCGCTGGCCGACGGACCGACGCTGATCGTCGACAACCCGACCCTCGGCGCCTACCAGACCCTGCTCGACGCGTTGCCGATCTGGCGGATCATCCTGAACTCGCTCGGAGTCGCAGTCGCCTCCACCTTGCTCCAACTCGTCACCGGTTCGATGGCGGCGTACGGGTTCGCGCGGCTGAAGTTCCCGCTGAAGAACGTCGTCTTCGGGTTCTACCTGGCCACGCTGATGGTGCCGCTGCAGGTTCTCGTCGTCCCGCTCTTCATCGAGATGAAGACCCTGAACCTGCAGGACACGTACTTCGCGTTGCTGGCGCCTACGATCGCGTCCGCCTTCGGGGTGTTCCTGCTGCGCCAGGCGGTCACCGCGGTACCGATGGAGCTGGACGAGGCCGCCACCATCGACGGCGCCGGGCATCTCCGCATCTTCACCACCATCGTGCTGCCGTTGATCCGCCCCGCGCTCGCGACCGTCGCGGTGTTCGCGTTCATGGGCAGCTGGAACAGCTTCCTCTGGCCGCTCGTCGTGATCCGGTCGCCGGAGTTCATGACGCTCCCGCTGGGCCTGTCCACGTTGCAGGGCCAGTTCACCACCCAGTGGGACGTCGTGATGGCGGGATCCGTCGTCTCGATCGTGCCGATCGCCATCGTCTACCTGCTCGCCCAGCGCCACATCATCGCCGGTGTCGCCCACACAGGCATCAAGTAAGGGAAGGGAACCGCTATGCGCCTCCTGAAGATCGCGGGCATCGGCCTTGCCGCCGCACTCGCGCTGACTGCCTGCGGGCAAGGCTCAGCGACCAAGGAAGTCGCGGCGCCGGACGGCAAGAGCGTCGTGCGCTACATGAACTTCTCCGCCAACGACGGCCACGAGAAGGACCTGGCGGCGATCGTCACCGCCTTCCAGACCGCCAATCCGAACATCACCGTCGAGGTCGAGACGGTGCCCTTCGCGAACTACTTCACGAAGTTGCAGACCGCTGTCGCTGGTGGCACCGCGGCCGACGCCTTCGAGTTGAACTACGAGAACTTCGTCACGTACGCGAAGAACGGCTCCCTCGCGGAACTGCAGAACGTCGACGCCTCGGCGTACAAGAAGTCGCTGTATGACGCGTTCGCCGACAGCGGCAAGCAGTACGGCGTACCGGAGTCGTTCTCCAACGTCGTCCTCTTCTACAACAAGGCGCTGTTCAAGCAGGCCGGGGTGGCCGAGCCGACGGCCGAGTGGACCTGGAAGGACGAGCAGGCCGCGGCGCAGAAGCTGACCAACAAGGGCCAGAAGGTCTGGGGCGACTACCAGCCCGTGTCCTACAACGAGTTCTACAAGGTGCTCGCGCAGAACGGCGGCGAGTTCCTCAACGCGGACCGGACCGCCGCGACCTTCGACTCCCCGCAGGGCGTCGAGGCGGCCAAGTTCCTGATCGACAAGGTCGGCAAGACGATGCCGACCGAGGCCGACGGCGCCGGTACTCCGGACTTCGACTCGAAGCTGTTCAAGTCCGGCAAGCTGGCGATGTGGCACACCGGGATCTGGATGTTCGGTCCGATGGCGGACGCGCCGTTCGACTGGGACGTCGTGGTCGAGCCGGGCAACACCCAGAAGGCGTCCGCGATGTTCGTCAACGGGCTGGTCGTCTCGGCCGCGTCCAAGAACGCCGAGGCCGCGCAGAAGTGGGTCACCTTCCTGGCGTCGTCCGACGACACCACGAAAACCCGGCTCGCGTCCTCCTGGGAGCTCCCGCCGGTCGCTGACGAGGCCAAGCTCGCGCCGTACCTGGACCAGAAGAAGCCGGCCAACCGCAAGGCCGTCTTCAGCGCGCTCGAGCAGACCGTGCTGCCGCCGGTGATCGAGCGCCAGCAGGAGATGCAGGACCTGGTCACCACCGAGCTCACCTCCGCCGCGGCCGGCCGCAAGCCGGTGGAGAAGGCTCTCGCCGATGCCCAGACCAAGGTCAACGGCCTGCTGAAGAAGTGAACGACCCGATGATCACCGCCCCGGACCTGGAAGAACTGACTCGCCTGCGCAGGCTGGCCGAGCGCAGTCACGCCGTCATCACCGAGCACCAGGACGCCGGTGGGGCGTATCCCGCCGCGCCCACGTTCTCGGCGTACCGGGGTTATGCCTGGCTGCGCGACGGTTCCTTCACCGCGGAGGGCATCTCCCGGTACGGCGATGTCGCCTCGGCCGACCGGTTTCACGACTGGGTGGACCGCGTACTGCGGGGCCGCCGCGCGCAGGTGGACAGCCTGCGCGCGGCGGTCGCCCGGGATGAGGTGCCGTCGAACGAGGCGATGTTGCCGACCAGGTTCACGTTCGACGGCAAGGACGGGTCGGACCCGTGGTGGGACTTCCAGACCGACGGCTACGGCATGTGGCTGTGGTCGGTGATCACCCATGCGTCGCGGCACGGGGCGGATCTGTCGCGATGGCGGGAGGGGATCGACGTCGCCGTCGACTACCTGGTCGCCTTCTGGGACAGACCTTGCTACGACTGGTGGGAGGAGCACGTCGAGCATCGGCACGTGTCCACCCTTGGCGCTGTTCATGGTGGATTGGTTGCCGTTGGCACCTGCGAGGCGCTGCGATCGGCGCCCTGGTCGGCGGCCGCGTTGAAGGTTGCCGCCGACATCCGTTCGCTGGTGAGCGCCGAAGGTGTCGTGGACGGGCACTTGGTCAAGTGGCTCGGGAGTTCGGCCGTCGACGGGTCATTGCCTGCTTGCATTGTTCCGTTCGGGTTGGTTGCTCCTGGCGACGATCTGGCAGCGACGACTCGAGCCGCGGTGGCGAAGGGCCTCGACTTCGACGGCGGAGTGCATCGGTTCACGGCGGACGTGTTCTACGGCGGCGGTCAGTGGATCCTGCTGTCCGCGTTGCTGGGGTGGAACCTCGCGGTCGCAGGGGACACGGCCGGCGCGCTGCGGCACCTGCGATGGATCGCCGACCAGGCGGACGAGCGTGGAGACCTTCCTGAGCAGGTGCCGCATCACCTTTTGCACCCCAGTTCCCGCGACGAGTGGATCGCCCGCTGGGGAACGGTCGCGAACCCCCTGCTCTGGTCCCACGCGATGTACCTGATCCTCGCCGACGAACTCGGCATCACCCCAGCTGCTGAAGAGGACTGAAGTGATCACCCACCGCCCCTACGGCATCGAACATCCCTACGCCGTTTCCCCGGACCAGCGCGTCCCGGTACTACCCCTCGTCGGCGAATCAGTCCGCCTCGGCGTGATCGTGACGTCCGAGGTGGACCGCGTGGTCTGCGAGTGGGGAACGACGGAGCTGCCGATGGAGTTGGCCAGCCTGTCGGGCGCGGACGCCGCGGCCTTGGCAGGCGGCGACGGCCACCTGAGCGAGGCGCAGGCGAAGTCCCTCGGCGCCGAGGGCGGCTGGTCTGTGGTGACGCCGACTGTGACGGAGCCGGTGAAGTATCGCTTCCACGCCTACAGTCAAACCGCTGCTGTCGAGACGACCGCTTGGTTTGAGGTTTCGCCTGCGAGTTGGAGGTCTGGCGGGGGTGAGGTGCGGGGTGGGGGTGAGCGGGTTGTTGGGGTGGAGTGGTTGGTGTCGGCTGAGGGGGTGCATCGGGCGCGGTTTGCGTTCGAGTTGGGGCCTGATGATCACCTTGTGGGGTTCGGGGAGCGGTATGACGCGCTCGACCAGCGGGGGCGGTCGCTGGACGCGGTGGTGTTCGAGCAGTACAAGTCGCAAGGGGTGCATGGGCGGACGTATCTGCCAATGCCGTTCGCTCACGTGGTGGATGCTTCCGGCAACGGCTGGGGTTTCCATGTCCGAACGTCTCGCCGTACCTGGTATTCGTCGACCGAGAACAGACTGGTCGTAGAAGTTGCTCTGGGCGACGAACCAGTCGTCGACCTGGCGATCTACGAGGGCTCGCCGACCGCAGTACTGAAGGCATTCCTGGATGAGGTCGGCAGGGCAGAAGAACTACCGGCCTGGATCTTCAAACTGTGGGCCTCAGGCAACGAGTGGAATACCCAGGACCTCGTGATGGCTCGGATGGACGCGCACCGCGACCTGGAGATCCCCGTCGGCGCGGTGGTGATCGAGGCCTGGAGCGACGAAGAAGGAATCACGATCTGGCGCGACGCGCAGTACGAGCTCAACGCCGACGGCAGCGCGCACAAGGCCTCCGACTTCGCCTACCGCGGCGCTTGGCCGGACCCGAAGGCGATGATCGACGAACTGCACGCCCGCGGGATCAAGGTCATCCTCTGGCAGATCCCCTTGCAGAAGACCGAGTTCACCACCGGCCAGGTCGCGGTCGATGCTGACGCCATGGTCCGTGACGGGCATGCCGTGCTCGAGGCGGACGGTACGGCGTACCACAACCGCGGCTGGTGGTTCCCGAAGGCGTTGATGCCCGACCTGTCCGTCCAGCGGACCCGCGACTGGTGGACCGAGAAGCGGCGCTACCTGGTCGAGGACCTCGACGTGGACGGGTTCAAGACCGACGGCGGTGAGCACGCCTGGGGCCACGACCTCGTCTACGCGGACGGCCGTCGAGGTGACGAGGGCAACAACGTGTTCCCGGTGCACTACGCACGCGCCTTCGGCGATCTGCTGCGCTCAGCCGGTAAGGCGCCGGTGACGTTCTCGCGGTCAGGGTTCACCGGATCGCAGCCGCACGGGATCTTCTGGGCCGGCGACGAGGACTCCACCTGGGAGGCGTTCCGCTCCTCGGTGACGGCCGGACTCACGGCCGCCTCGTGCGGGATCGTCTACTGGGGTTGGGATCTCGCCGGCTTCTCCGGTCCCGTCCCCGACGCCGAGCTCTACCTCCGCGCGGCGGCCGCGTCGGTGTTCATGCCGATCATGCAGTACCACTCGGAGTTCAACCACCACCAACTCCCCCTCCGCGACCGCACCCCCTGGCACGTCGCCGAAACCACCGGCGACGACCGCGTCATCCCCCTCTTCCGACGCTTCGTCGTACTGCGCGACAACCTCGTCCCGTACCTCACCGAGCAGGCCGCCCACACCATCACCACCGACCGCCCGTTGATGCGTCCCCTCTTCTTCGACCACCCCGAAGACCCCGAGATCTGGCACCACCCCCACCAGTACCTCCTGGGAAACGACCTCCTGATCAGCCCGGTCCTCGAACCAGGCGCCACAACCTGGACCACCTATCTCCCGGCAGGCGACTGGATCGACGCCTGGACAGGTATCCCCGTCACCCCCGGCCTGGTCACCCGCTACGTACCTCTGGACGTTGTCCCGGTCTACTGCCGCGCTGCCCGTTGGCCCGACCTCGAGCAACTCTTCCCGCTGAGCTAGTGCAAGGCCTGGTGGACGAGGTGGAGTTGCTTCGAGGCGGCCTTCACGATGGTGAAGGTGCCGGTCAGCTCGGCTGAGACGTTGCCGGCATTGTCGGTGGCGCGGACCTTGACGGTGTGTGCACCCGCCGCGGTGATCACCACCGGCGCGGTGTACACCGTCCAGGCGCCGCCGTCCAGGGCGTACTCGATCGACCTGACCCCGCCGGCGTCGGTAGCACTAGCGTTGAGGGTGGCCCGGTCGACGAACTCCCAGCCGGCGTTCTGGTTCCCGGTCAGCGTGACGTTCACCGCCGGCGGCGTACCGTCGCCACCGGACGGCACGACGGTGAACGTCACGGTGCCCACGGCCGAGATATTGCCGGCGGCATCGGCCGCCCGGTAGGCCACCGTGTGCGAGCCGTTCGTGGCCACCTCGATCGGCACCGTGTACGCCGTCCAGGCGCCGCCGTCGACCTGGTACTCCACCGAGGCCACCCCGGACGCCGCATCGGTGGCGGTCACGGTCACCGACGCCTTGCCGACATAGTTGCCGTCGGCGTCCTGGGTGCCGGACACAGCAGCGGTCACGACCGGTGGCGCGGAGTCCTGTTCGACCACCGTGAAGTGCGCCATCCCTTCAGGTGAGACATTGCCGGCGTTGTCGGTGGCCCGGTAGTGCAGCATGTGCATCCCCGGGGTGTTCACGTCCACCGGCGCCGTGTAGGCCGTCCAGGCGGCACCGTCGAGTTGGTACTCGACAGTCTTCACGCCGGAGCCGGCGTCGGTCGCGGTCACGGTCACCCGCGCGGTGTCGAGGTAGTTGCCGTCGGCATCCTGTTCACCGGTGACCGCGGCGGTCACCGTCGGCGGAGTCGTGTCCTCCGGCGGATCGACCACCCGGAATCCCACCGATCCGGTCGGCGACACATTGCCGTCGTGGTCGGTGGCCCGGTACTGCACCGTGTGATCACCGATCGCGCTGACCACCACGGGTGCGGTGTACGGCTTGAATCCGGTGTCGTCCAGCTCGTACTCCACCGACGCCACCCCGGACTGGGCGTCCTCGGCGGTCACCGTGACGGTGGCCTGGCCAAGGTAGTGGCCGTCCGGGTTCTGCGGCCCCGAGACGGCAGCGGTGACGGTCGGCGGGGTGGTGTCCTCACCGTCGTCGGTGACGGTGAACTCGCCGACCATGGTGCTGTGCCCCGGGATGGCGCAGAAGTACCGATACTTCCCCGGCGCCAGCGTCACCTCGACCGAATGCTGACCATTACTCCCGTCGTCCGGGTACGCGAGAATGTTCAGGTCGACGTCGTGGTTGTAGCCCGGCGTCGAACGGTCGAACGTTAGCGTGTGCGACATGTCGGTGGTGTTGCCGGTGGCCTCGCTGTTCTCGAACACGATCGTTGTCAGGCCGGCGACCGCCTGGGTCGGCGCGGTGGTGTAGGCGGTGACGCTGTTGCCCGCGGTCCAGGTCAGCACCTGGTCGGCGGCAGGCTCCACCGGCACCGACGCCAGTGCCCGCATCGACTGGGGCACCAGCATCACCAGCACCGCGGTGAGCCCGGTTATGAGTCGTCGCATCACAGCCTCCTAGAGGGTCCGCAGCCGGATGTTGCGGAACTCCATCAGGTCGCTGTTCCCATGGTTCTGCAGCCCGATGTAGCCCTCGACGAACTGCCGCAGGTCGGTCGACGGGTCGCTCGGCCGCGACGACTGCTGTCCCGGGGTGTTGTCGAACTCGTTGATCACCACACCATTGCGGATGATCGTGTAGTGCTGCCCGACGACCTTGATCTCGTACTCGTTCCACTGCGCCTTCGGGGTCGGCCGGGCCGCGGCCAGTCCGATCGGGTCGAAGTTGTAGATCGACCCGGTCTTCTGCGGCTCGCCCGGTTCACCGTCGTACAGCTGGACCTCGTGGCCGCAGTAGATCGCCACCCAGGCCTGTGAGGTGCGGGCCGAGCCGACTGTGCCGCAACTGCCGAGCGGCCGCTGATCGAGCGGTGTGCGCGGATCCGGGAACCGGACGAAGACGCCGCTGTTCGCGCGAACAGCGTCCGGCGCGACGTCGCGGAACTGCAGCTTCAGCGAGAAGTCGCCGTACGGCTTCTTCGCGAACCAGAGCATGCCGAGCCCGCCGGACGGTTTCAGCGACCCGTCCGGCTGGACGGCGAACTCACCCGATGGCGCCTGCGCCCAGTCGTAGAACGACTCGGCGGTGCCGTCGAAGAGCGGCTCGTACCCGGTCACGCCTGGCCGGCCGATGGCCGACGCCCGGGCCACCGCGATCAGGTTGTCCCGCTCGGCGACGGTGATGATCCCGCGCTCCCGCAGTTGCCGGGTGGCCAGCTGGACGTGGCTGACGAACAGGGCATGGGTGGCCCAGGTGCTCTCGTCGTCGATCAGGTCGTCGGCCCGGCAGCCACCGCCCGCGTTGCGGTTCGGCACCGTCGTCGCGGTGTCCCCGATGGACACCTGAGCACCCTGGTCCGGCAGCACACAGCCGGCGTTGATCGCTGTCGTCGCGACCGCGGTCGTGCCGTCGGCGTAGGTGACGGTCAGCTTCGCCGTGCGCAGCCCGGGGCTGCTATAGGTGTGCCGCGGGTTGGCCTCGGTCGAGGTGGTGCCGTCGCCGAACGTCCAGGCGTACGACACCCCACCGGCCTTGGTGCCGTTGAACGCGTAGGTCAGCGGCTTGTTCTGCACCGCGACCCCGGAGGCCTTCGGCAGCGGGGTCGGCGGGCCGCCCTTGTCGCTGCCCTTCACCAGCTTCTGGTTCGGGTGCAGGGTGAAGAATCCGCCGCCGTAGTCGAGCACGTAGAGCGCACCGTCCGGTCCGAACCGGGCGTCCATCCAGCTCTGCACCTGGTTGCTGCCGTTGCCCCCGGGCACGATGTGCTGGAACGTCTCGCCGAACGCCGGCGGCTGCGCCGTCGGGACGCCGGCCGGGTCGACCGTCACCGCGTTCCGGCGGCTCGGGGTCGAATTGTCGCCGATGAACCACTTGTCGTCCCAGTACTTCGGCCAGGCCACCCCGCTCGTGCTGTTCACCCGGTCGTAGTGGTAGGTCGGCCCGGACATCACGGCCTGCCCGCCACCGCCTCGGAAGTACGGCTGGGTGTAGACCGCGTCCTCGTCCTTGTACGTCGGGATCGAGCTGCCCGGGCGCTTCGGGAACACCGGCCCGCCGCCGCCCGGTGAGTACCAGATCATGTTGTCCTTGACCGGCGGCAGCTCGACCAGCCCGGTGTTTCGCGGCGAGGTGTTCAGCGGGTTGTCGCAGTCGTACCAGCCGGTCAGCACCGACGCGTCCGTGTTGCTGCGGTTACGGTACGGCTGCCGGTTGCCCATGCAGTAGGGCCAGCCGTGGTTGCCGGCCTCGGTGATGATCGTCGCGGTCTCGTACTTCGCCGGCCCGAGCTCCGGGTCCGGCGAACCGGCGTCCGGCCCGACCCAGGCGGCGGTCAGCCAGTCGGTTTCCGGGTCGATCGCGAGCCGGGAGATGTTCCGCACGCCCATCACGTAGATCTCCGGCCGTGCCAAACCTGACGACACCGGTGCTGTGCCGGGCGCGAACAGGTTGCCGGCCGGGATCGTGTACGTGCCGTCCGGTTCCGGGTGGATCCGGATGATCTTCCCGTTCAGGTCATTGGTGTTGCCGGAGGTGCGCCGGGCGTCCTGGAACGACAGCCCGCCGAACTCCTGCGTCCAGTTGTTGCCGGAGTAGCCGCTTGAGCCGCCGGAGGAGTTGCTGTCCCCGGACCCGACGTACAGGTTGCCCAAGGAGTCGAACGCCATCCCGCCACCGGCGTGGCAGCAACTGTGTTGCTGGACCTCCCACTGCAGCAGGTCCTTGCGGCCGGCCAGGTCGACGGTCTGGCTAGTGGCGTTGTAGGTCAGCCGCGAGATCGTCCGCTTGCCGGTGTGCCGGACTCGGTCGACGGTGTCGTGCGGCATCCAGTAGACGTAGAACCAGCCGTTCACGGCGAACTTCGGGTCCAGCACGATGCCGAGCAGGCCCTCCTCGTTCTTGACCAGCTCGTCGCCGGAGCCGCGATTGCCCATCACCGGCAGCGTGGCCAGCAGCTTCGCCTTCTTGGTGACCGGATCCCACTGGTGGATGGTGCCGCAGCCGAGGCCGACGTTCGGGTTCTCCCATTCGACCACCGGGCCGCTCGGGCAGGCCGCCTTGCCGACGTAGAAGATCTTGCCGTTCGGCGCGATCGTCATCCCGTGCGGCTCGCCGATCTGGTCGAGCTGGCCGGCCTGGTTGGGCAGGGTCAGCCGCTCTACCGTGTAGTTGGCGGCGATCGTCGCCTGGCAGTCCGCCCGGACCATTCCGGTGGTCCACTTCAGCGCGCCGAGCAGGTGCTTGCGGAACGCGGACTCGCCGTAGCTGCCGTCAGTGCCGCCCATGCCGGTGTAGAAGGACCGGCCGCCGCCGTAGTCGCGGCACCAGGAGATCGGGTGGAACGGGCCGTTGGCGCCAGGGCCAGGGTTGTAGTGCCGCTCCTCGACCTGGGCGACGGTGTGCACGGTCCCGACCGGAGTGGTCGCCCAGTTGCGCCACTTGTCGGTCCGGGTCAGGTTCAGCGGCAGGCCGGCGTTCGCCGGGTGTTGCCGATCCAGCAGGTTGACCACCGCGCGCTGCGGAGTCGGCTCCGGCGGCGGAGACGAGTCACCGGTGTAGAAGAGCAGGTCGGCGAGTTGCATCAGCGGGTCGCCGCTGTTCGCGGTGATGTTGAGCCGATAGTGCGCGTACACCGTCGTGTTCGCGACCTCGAACACCCGCCGCTGGAGCCGCTCGGCGAAGACCTCGTTGCTGCGGGTGTCCAGGTCGGTCCAGGTGCTGCCGTCGTTCGAGCCCTGCAGGGTCCAGTTCTTGGGGTCCCGGCCGGCGGAGTCGTTCGCCGAGGTGAGCGAGTACCTGGTCACCGCAGCCGGCTCGGCGAGCTGCATCGCGACCCAGCCAGTCGGCGCGAAGGCCAGCCACTTGGTGTTCGGGTTCGCGTCGGTCAGCTTCTCCTTGGTCTCGTTCGGCGGGTTCTCCGCGCTGGCCGTCACCGCCGACACCGGCCGTGGCGGCGGCAGCAGGGCGCCGACCGGGCGCGCGCCGATCAGGCCGGTGAACCAGTCGGAGTCCGGCTGGAACTTCGACGCGTCACCGATGCCGAGGTAGCCGTTGCCGGCCTTGATGTAGTTCTGCAGCGCTGTCTCCTGCTCCCGGCTGAGCGCGATGCCTTGTGCGGACAAGAACACCACCGCGCGGTACATCGCCAGCTTCGTCGGGGTGAAGACGGCCGGATCCGAGCTGACATGCACGGTCATCCCGTTGGCCTGCCCGAGGCCGGCGATCGCGTCGGTCGCCCGCTCCACCGGATCCAGCTGGTCGTCGGGCTCGCCGCGGAACACCAGCACGTTCACCGCCACATCGGTGGCGGCGGTCGCGGTGACCGGTGCCGCCTGCGCCATCGGCGGCGTGCTGCCCGGCTGCACCGTCAGGGTGCCGAACGCCAGTGCCGCGGTGACCAGAACGGCAGCGCTACGCCGCCGATGGTTGAGCCTCATCGTTCCCCCTCAGCCGTGATGGGTGGAGTGACCGGACTGGGACCCGGCCAGGTGGTGCTGGTGGAAGCGGTCGATCGCCGCCTGCGCGCCGGCCGGCATCCCACCGTCGGGATTGCGGACCAGGAACAGGCCGACCATCCCCTGGTCGGAGTGCATCTGCACGTGGCAGTGGTACATCCACACGCCCGGCCCGACGCCTTCGCCGGCCAGCACCTGGAAGCCGAACGAACTGCCGGGGTCGAGGTTCTTGTTGTCGATCACCGGGCTCGGATCGTTCGCACCGGTGAGCATGCCTGTGCGCGTGTCGGCCCAGCGGTGCGCATGCAGGTGGAACGTGTGCGGCAGGTTGCCGTGCCCGACGCAGACGAACTCGACCCGCTCCCCCTGCCGGGCCTCGAACATCGGGGTGTCCGGCGCCACCTTGTTATTGATCAGCATCTCGTTGAACACGACCGTGAACTGCCGGTCCGGGATCAGGTCGCCGCGGCGACGGACGATCAGACCGCCGTACAGGCCCTTCTGAATCCCGACAGTGCCGTGGTCGTTGCCCATCGCGTGGTCGTGGTAGTGCCAGTAGCCGGCGCTGCCGGGCATGAACCGGTTGCTGCCGAGGTCGACCTGCTTGCGGGTGCGCCAGACGTAGGTGCGGGTCTCTCCGGGCGCGTTGAACGAGGCGTTCAGCGGGCTGCCGTCGGAGTTGACGTCGTAGTCGACGCCGTGCGGGTGGATCGACAGCCGCTGGGCGGTGTTGTTGACCAGTTCGATCTCGAGGGTCTCCCCCTCGTAGATCTCCAGCAGCGGCCCGGGAACGGTCGCCTCACCGGGCGCCAGCCCGTAGCCGAACAGGTCGCCTGGCAGCGGCTCGGCGTACAGGGTGATCTGGCGGACCGCGGCGGCGCCGTCGGGGGCGGCGGCCACACCGGTCAGCATCGCTCCGCCGGCAACTGCGGCAGGGGCGACCAGCATCGATCGGCGGGACAACCGCGGATTTTGGGCGTGCTCGGCCATCAAGGGACTCCGTTCGGGCGGGAACGCGTGTCTCCAGGTCCAGCTGTGTGGTCAGTGATCGACCCCCCGGGCCAACCAACTGTCGCTAAGCCAGCACACTATGTAGCCATCGACAAAAAGTTAAGACCCGGGTCAGATGTTTTTGTCGTTCGTTGTCAGATCCGCGATGGTCTAGGGTGAGACGTATGAAGAGTTCTGCAGATGTGCAATCCCCGGTGGCGATCGACGAGTGCAACATCCGGCTCGTGGATCCGGAGCGGGTGGCGGCCGTCAATGCCAGGATGCCTTCTGAGCAGGATGTGGTCGACACGGCCGATGTTTTCGGGCTGCTGGGCGACCCGCGCCGGCTGAAGTTGCTGGTGGCGTTGCTGGACGGCGAGCTGTGCGTCTGCGACCTGGCCGCGGTGACGGGGATGAGCGAATCGGCGACCTCACACGCGCTGAGGCTGCTGCGCGCCCACCGGGTGGTCTCGGTACGGCGTGACGGGCGGATGGCCTTCTACCGGCTCGACGACGCGCATGTCCGCATGCTCGTCGACCTCGCCGTCGCCCACACCGAGCACACCGACGCCATGCACCCCGAGCGGGATGGCCGCAACTCATGACTGCGGACCACGGGCACGACACCAAGACGCAAGGGCACGGCCATGGGCACGGGCACGGGGTCAGTGCGGAGTCTGACCGGCGGTTGCTGAGTGGCGCGCTGGCGTTGATCCTCGCGTTCATGGCGGCCGAGGTGATCGTCGGCTTCGCGGCCGGGTCGCTGGCCCTGATCACCGACGCGGCGCACATGCTGACCGACGCCGCCGCGATCGCGCTCGCCCTGATCGCGATCCGCCTGTCGGCGCGCCCGCCGGCCGGCGGCTTCACCTACGGGCTCAAGCGGGTCGAGATCCTGTCGGCCCAGGCGAACGGCATCACCCTGCTGCTGCTCGCCGCGTTCTTCGTGTACGAGTCCGTCAACCGGATGATCCACCCGCCCGACGTGGAAGGCGCGCTGGTCCTGATCACTGGTGTCGTCGGCATCGTGGTGAACCTGTTCGCCACCTACCTGATCAGCAAGGCGAACCGCTCCAGCCTGAACGTCGAAGGCGCGTTCCAGCACATCCTCAACGACCTCTTCGCCTTCATCGCGACCGCCATCGCCGGTCTGATCGTTCTGCTCACCGGATTCGCCCGCGCCGACTCGATCGCCGCGCTGATCGTCGCCGCATTGATGCTCAAGGCGGGCATCGGCCTGGTCCGGGATTCCGGCCGGATCTTCCTCGAGGCAGCACCCGCTGGGCTCGATCCGGCCGCCCTGGGCGCCGAGCTCTGCGCAGTACGGGGCGTGGTCGAGGTGCATGACCTGCACGTCTGGGAGATCACCTCGGGTGAGCCGGCCGCGTCAGCGCACATCCTGGTCCAGGAGGGCCTCGACTGCCACCAGATCCGGAGCGAGATCGAGTCCCTGCTGGCCGAGCGGCATCACCTCACCCACTCGACGCTCCAGGTGGACCACGCGTCAAGCGGCGTACAGGCTGCTCATTGCAGTGACGCGCACGGGGCAGTGCATCGGACCATCACAGTCGCTGAAACAGAACCTGACCAGGCCATTCCGACGAGTCACTGACCGGTACTGCGAACGCCTCGGCCCGGGTGAACCCCTGCTGCTCGTAGTACCGGACGAGCGCGCCCTCGCCGCCCGCGAAGCAGTCCACCCGGACCAGCTCGATACCCTCGTTCCGCGCTAGCGAACGCGCGTGGTCGAGCAGTTCCGCGCCGATACCCTGCCCGCGAGACGCACGATCGGTCACCAGCAGTTGGACATACAGCTCCGGCTCGGTGGCGGGCGGCACGTACGGCATCGGCTCGCCGACCACGAGCGCCCCGACCACGCGCCCGGCCGACTCGGCGATCCACAGGCTGCCGGCATCGGCGTACCCGGTCACCCGCTTGATCCGCCGCGGGTCGGTGGAGTGCGGCTCGGTCCCCCACTGGTCAGTGCGCCCGATGGAAACCAGCCACTCGGTCGCCCCGTCCAGCAGACCCAGGACGGCCGGCACGTCGGCCCGGTCGCCGGGCCGAATGATCAGGAAAGATGCCACCCAGCCATCCTGCCACCCAAAATAAAGCTCGACGGATGTCGAAAGCCTGGGGCCGGCTTCTACCTAGGAATGAAGACACCCGCAACGAGAAGAGGGAATCCGATGAAGAGCAAGGCTGGTCAGCTGGACAGGCAGTTCACCGCACCGCTGCTGAAGAGCGCGAGCAAGGGCGGCTGGACGTACGTCGTGATGCCGGGCTCGGCCGAGTTCTTCGGCACCCGCGGCCTGGTGAAGGTCCGCGGCACGATGGACGGTCATCCGTTCGAGAGCGCGTTCATGGCCCTGGGCGACGGCACCCACAAACTCCCGGTCAAGGCCGACCTCCGCACCCTGATCGGCAAGAACGCCGGCGACCAGATCACCATCCACCTCCACGAACGCCTCTGACAGCCTGAGGTCAGCTCGGCCAGACGAACGCCGGGTCGCGGAGGTAGTCGTCCCGCCGCCATTCCAGGGCCATTCGGACCATGTCGTGCGCACCCGTGCCGATCACCTTGCGCAAGGGTGGTTCCGGCTCGTCGAGCAGGGCCAGCAACGCCTCCGCCGCGACCCGTGGCGATTCCTGGGTCTGCGGCTCGGAGGCGGCCACCTCGACCTCTTCCGGTGTCGGATAACCCGGCATGCCGAGGATCGCCGTACGGGATCCCTCGTACGCCGGGTCCGCGGTCGTGAACCGCATGCTCGAGCCGGCCCAATCGGTGGCGAACCCGCCGAGCTCGAGGAGGTGCACCCGGATCCCGAGCGGCGCGACCTCGGCGGACAGTGCGGCACTCAGTCCTTCCAGCGCCCACTTGGTCGCGTTGTACGCGCCGAACAGCGGCAGGTGACCGACTGCACCGACGCTGGAGACCTGCACGATCGACCCCGACCCACGCTCTCGCAGGTGCGGCAGCACCGCCTGGGTCACCCAGACCGCGCCGAACAGGTTGACGTCGAACTGCGCCCGGATCTCCTGCTCGGACAGCTCCTCGACCGCCCCGACCAGGCCGTACCCGGCGTTGTTCACGACCACGTCCGGAATGCCGACCGTCGACACCACCTCGGCGACAACCGCCTCCACCTCGGCCCGCACCGCGACGTCGAGGCGGCGCTGGATCAGGCGGTCCCCGTACCGCTTGGCGAGATCGTCCAGCAGTCCGTCCCGGCGAACCGTCGCGATCACCCGGTCGCCGTGCTCCAGCGCCGCCTCAGTGAAGGCCTTGCCCAGTCCACGCCCTGCGCCGGTGATGAGCCATAGGCGTTGTGCCATCTCGCGACCACCCTCCTTGATGTTTAACGAGACGAACCGTATCGTCTCGTTCGTGAAGAGTCCAGACGAGCGCCGCCGAAGCGACCGGGCCCACGCCGCGATTCTCGAGGCGGCCTCGCAGACCGTGCAGGAGCTCGGCTACGGCAAGACCACGATCGAGGGCATCGCGGCTCGCGCGGGAGTCGGCAAGCAGACGATCTACCGTTGGTGGTCCTCGAAAGGCGCGGTCGTGATCGATGCGCTGCTCGCCGGGCAGACCGAGACGGACTGGCCGGACAGCGGGGACCTCGGGACCGATCTGCGGTTGGTGCTGCGGGCAACGACCCTGGAGTTCGCCGACGAACGGACCTCGGCGACGCTCCGCGCGCTGATGCTCGACATGCAGGACGACCCGGCACTCAGCGAGAGCGTGATGACCCGGATGCTCGGACCGCAACTCGAGGCGACCAAGCGGAGGCTGAGGTCGGCCCAGCAGGCCGGGCAGGTCGATGCGGCCGTCGACCTGGACCTGGCCGTCGAGGTGATCTTCGGCCCGATCTACCACCGCTGGATCCTGCGGACGCACCCGTTCGACGAGGCCTACGCGGACGCTCTGACCAACCTCGCGATCCGCGCGCTCGGGCCAGCGGTTGCGGGTGCGGTAGGCCGCTGAGGCCATCCGGTCGTTGCAGAGCTCGCAGTAGTAGCGGCGGCGGTTCGCCTTGGTGCGATCGACATATACGCAGCGGCACGGATCGCCGGAACCGGCGTACGGGGCCTTGCTTTCACAGCCGGGTGTGGATCCGCGTCGGATCGCAGCGCTCGGGCATGACTATCGCGCAGGTACGGATCGCTGGTGGGTAACCGCGCGAAGGCACTGGTGTTCATGGCGGGCGATGCCACCTGGGCGAGCCGATTCGACCCTCGGGCGGTGGTCTATCGGCGGCTCGAACGGGTTGTCGGGACCTCGGACACGTTATTTCCTGTCCCAGGTCCCGATTTGGTGTTCAAGGTCCCGAGTCCTGGTCGGTATTCCGCGTCGCCATCCGGAATCCCCAGATTTCTTGCCATGGAATGCAACACCTACCGACTCACCTCCGCCGACCACCCAGGAGTGCGCCGCGCAGGCCCCAAGCGAGCGACCCCGGCAGCAGCCCCGACAAATTCCCCCACTGCGGCCGTACTTCCCAGCGGATTCCAGTGCCGGCGGCTGAGCCCCCACGCTCTCACCACAATCGATCCGATCCTGCTCTGCGTCGCCAAGAACAGGAGGTAGTCAGGCCGTCAGCGCTGCCGACGGTCGCGTCCCGCTTGAGCGGCGCATCCACCACCCCGACCCGGCCACTACCTCCTGTCGTTCCCGACACCGGTCAC
>Ga0193717_1000119_pt1 | contig 77486 bp, 56 predicted proteins | sample U2c2metaG_FD_145900 | JGI IMG/M metagenome (GOLD analysis project Ga0193717, IMG submission 145900) | Soil microbial communities from a riparian zone of the East river system, Colorado, United States - U2c2 | ecosystem: Environmental > Terrestrial > Soil > Riparian zone | place: USA: East River... | reverse complement strand
CTCCGGGTCAACACGCAGTCGTTGAGCAGCGCACCGAGATCTACATCTCAATTGGCGGTATCGATCTCCGTTCAGCACCACAGCCGCCCGCTCCACGCCCGGTTTCGGCACCGTCACATCTTTCGCTCACGGACTTTCTCCACCCCAAGGCCAGAGGACAATCGTGAGCGACTACCTTGCTATTAGCGGCGTAAGCGCTGTGCTGAAAACGCTGCTTTTGAATGCACTCTCTGATGGCGGACCGTCCGCCATTCTCGGTGCCGCGGGCGGCATTACAAATTCCGCACTCGACCTTATTCCTACCGGTCCGGACGAAACGGCCCAGGTCAATCTCTTCATGTACTACGCCAGCATCAACTCGGCAATGCGCAATCTCGGGTTGCCGTCGGCGAATGCAAAGGGTGACGGATTGAGCAATCCACCACTCGCTCTCAATCTTCATTATCTGGTGACAACTTATGGAAGTGCGCCGTTCGATCCAGAGATTCTGATGGGCTGGGCGATGCAGGTGTTTCACGATACCCCGGTCGTACCTAGGGCAATCATCGAGCAGGCCTTTGCAGACCTGATCTCCGCGCCTCCCGCTCCAAAGGAACAGCAGATGATTGCCGCGAGTTCGCTCGTCAATCAGTTCGAGCAGATCCGTATCACTCCAGAAGCTCTCACAACCGAAGAGATCTATCGCCTGTGGTCAGCGTTCCAAACCAGCTATCGCCCAACGACTTCGTACCAGATCTCGGTTGTCGTCATCCAAGGAAACAAGAAGTTCATATCGAACCTCCCGGTACAGACGCGGTCGGTTACGGCATTGCCACTCATGGCGCCCGCTATCGTTGACATTACCCCTTCCATGGCAGTGAGCGGGGAGATGATCACAATTACAGGATCCAACTTCCTGGGGGATTCTCCGAGCGATACGCTCGTCTCGTTTGACGGTGCCCCGGGAATCGATCCGTCGACCTTGCAGGGAGGCGTCCTTCGAGTCGCACTTCCGTCGACGTTGACAGCGGGTGTTCACAATGTGCGTGTCCAGCGGCAGGTTGTCTTTCCTACCTCAAACCGGCCTCATTCGGGTTTCGCATCAAACCCGTTTCCATTTCAGGTTGTACCGACAATCCAGATGCCCGTTCCAGGCAGCCCAGTCGTCGTCAAGCGGGGTGACGTTCTTTCACTGACACTTGTTCCGCAGGTCGGTCGTCTGCAGTCCGTCGTCGTTTATCTCGGCGACCTGGCCATCCCGCTTGCCACACCGCCGCCAGCCGCGCCTAACCTATCAGCAACCATCGCTGTCCCCGTACCGGCAGATACAGCTGTGGGCACTTCACCATTGCGCGTCGAGATTGACGGCGTGCAGAGTGTGCTAACGCAGGATAAGAACACGGCAAGTCCCACGTTTGGACAGTGGCTTCCGCAAGTGCAGGTGACCGCATGACAACGTCAACCGTGACGCAGGGAACGGCCAGTCCCTTGTGGAAGGCCTTGCAAGGCGTCTACATGCGGCTGAAGCTTGACGAGGAACAAACACTCCGCGCCGACGGGCCCGACACCGAAACAACTTCGACGGTAGAAAGTAATCCGATTGAGCGTCTTCGTAATATCTTCTCGTTGAGTGACTTCGAAGTGGATGTTGTACTGCTGTGCGCGGGTTTCGCGATTGATACGCGGATACGGTCCGCATGTGCCGAGTTTTGCCATGTACCAGCGGTAGAGTATCCAACCTTCCGGCTTGCCTTCAATCTCTTCGAGGACCCTCACTGGAGTGCACTCAGTCCGATGGAGCCGCTAACGCGATGGAACCTGCTGAAACGAAGTGAAGGATTTCTCCTCGATGCTCCGCTGCACATCGATCCTCGAATCCTTTACTTTCTGCTGGACGTGCCGTCGCTCGATGAAGATCTCGACCTCGTCCTCCGTTCTCTGAACGAGGCACCCAACTCCTCCGGCGTTGAGCTTGACACACAGTCAATCTTTCGGGCCGTCACGTACTGGCAACGGGAGGGAACCCCTCGCGATCCCATTCTCCTGGTCGGAGGCTCTCGCGCACAGAGGAAAGATCTCTTCCTCAATCTTTGTCTTGAGAGTGGAAGACGGGCTTATTTTCTGGATCCGGCGGATCTCCCCAGTGATGCTCCGGGTCGGGAACGTATCGCCCGCGCGCTTTCGCGCGAAATCGCTCTGCAACTGGCGGCGGTCCTGCTTACGACCAGCTCCATCAGTCAGGCCGATGCTCTTGAGAGCTGGGTGGAGCGGGTCGAAGCTCCCATCGCAATTGAGATGGACACCGGCTCGCCGACGGAAAGGATGCGTGGCCTTCGTATCGAGGTACCGCAGACGAACCTCTCGGATCGGCACGCGCGGTGGCTAAGCGATCTTGGCCCTCTTGCGGAAACGATACCGAATGACCTGCACCTCATTGCAGAGACATTTCAGCTTGACGGCCAGGAGATAGGGCGAATCGCGGAGGAAGTACGGCAGTTCGCGCCCAGCCATGGAAACCAGGACAAGGAAGCACTCAAGTCGCTGCTCTGGACTTTGTGCCGCAACACTGCGCGGCGTTCTATGGAAGAACTGGCGACCCGCGTAGAGACCAATGCTTGGTGGGACGACCTAATTCTTCCTGATGGTCAGATGGAGGTGTTGCGTCAGATCGTCAACCACGCAAAGCATACCGACCAGGTTCACCGGGTGTGGGGATTCAACGAGCGCTACTCGCAGGGGATGGGATTATCCGCTTTGTTCGCCGGCCCCAGCGGCACGGGCAAGACCATGGCGGCAAGTCTGCTTGCCAGGGAGCTGAATCGCGACCTTTACCAGATCGATCTTGCAACCGTCGTGAGCAAGTACATCGGCGAGACGGAGAAGCATCTACGCCGAATCTTCGATGCCGCGGAGCGAAGCGGAGCCATTCTGCTCTTCGACGAAGCCGATGCCTTGTTCGGTAAGCGGAGCCAGGTGCGGGACAGTCACGATCGCTATGCAAATCTTGAGATCAGCTATCTGCTGCAGCGAATGGAGACTTACTCCGGCATCGCCATTCTCACCACCAATATGCAGAACGCGATCGATGCGGCGTTCCAACGGCGCCTGCGCTTCATCGTCCGGTTTCCTTTTCCAGATGCAGAGAGCCGCGAACTCATCTGGCGGAGAGCCTATCCGCAGCTCGCTCCAAGCAGTTCACTGAACTTTGCAAAGCTCGCGCAGCTCAACGTCACGGGTGGCGTCATACGGAATCTCGCAATGCTCTCTGCCTTCGCCGCTGCCAAAGACGAGAACGAGATCGGGATGCACCACGTGATGGCCGCCGTGCGCACCGAATATTCCAAGCTCGACAAGCCGCTGACTGCGGCAGAGACGAGAGGGTGGGAGTAAAGTATGAACACGCCGGCAAACGCTCCATCGCAGATTTCTCAGCCCTCCACGCAGGTCGCCGCTTCCAGCAGCACTCAGATCATCCGCATCGATGTTGGGCGCATCAGGGCGAATGGTTTATCGATCCAGGCGCAAAGACAGTTCCCTCAGGCGTTGGAGAAGCGTTTGTCGCAGTCGCTCTCCAATGCGCTCTCGACAAAAGCCATCAGCCGCGCCTCACTGCAGTTGAGCCATCTGGATGCCGGGCGCTTGAAACCGGGCGCGTCAGCCGAGGAAGCAGCGGAACAGGTTGTCCAGGCACTTCTACGGAACCTCTTCGACGACAGTGAAAAGGAGAGCGCATGAGTATCTCTCCTCGCCTCCAAAAAGGCGCTCTGCTCGTATTGGAGCCGTACACGGGAATTCCGCTGCAGACGATTCATCTGCAGTACAACCCTGAGTCGATACGACGCTCGCTGCAGCCGCAGAGCGTTGGCGATCAGCCAGACAGGACCGAGGTGCTGCGCCTGAAAGGGCCGCCTATCGAGACCATTCATTGCGATGTCGAGCTTGATGCGACCGATGCCCTCGCGAGTTCCAACGCCATAGCGATGAAGTATGGAATCCAGCCGCAACTCGCGACGCTTGAGCTCTTGATCTATCCCTCTAGCATCACGCTGATCGCGAATGAAGTGCTGTCGTTGATTGGCACCATCGAGATTCTTCCCATGTCGTCGAATCTGACCATCTTCGTCTGGGGAGCCAATCGCGTTACACCGGTCCGCCTCACGGCAATGGAGATCAGCGAGGAGGCCTTCGATCCGAACCTGAATCCAATTCGCGCGAAAGTAGCGCTCACCATGCGGGTGCTCAACGTGAATGATGTTGGCTTCCTCACACCCGCCGGCGCCATGTACATGTCTTACCAGCTTTCGAAGGAATCAATGTCGAAGCGTAGTTAGCAATTACCTGAGCAAAGGGAGCCCGTAGATGGATAACGCACTTGCAAGCATGATTCAATCGGCAGCGGGTAACGGCGCCCCCACCAATCCGAGCAGCCGTTACACAGGCACACCGGTTGAGAAGATGACGTTACCGGATGGCACAGAGGTCGCCTATCTCTCCCGCCGCATCGTGCCTCAGGCTACCGTCTATTCGCAGTCCTTCGACTACTCCGTCGCCGATGGCGACCGCCTCGACACGCTGGCTGCCAGGTTCCTGGGCGATCCCATCCTGTTCTGGATGATCGCCGACGCCAATCTCTCCTATCATCCCGACGAACTCACGGCTGTGCCGGGAAGAAGCATCCGGATTCCGCGTATTTCGGGCATTCCCGCAGGAGCGCGTAATGGTTAGCCCTCTCTATCTCACACTTCTTGTCGGCCCTGCCGAGCCACTGCCTGCGCCAAAGCCGGTCGCAGATGCATTGGTGTCTGTCGAGGTGACGGAGAGCGCAACCGGTAGAAGTGGTTTTCAGCTTACGTTCACGCTTGGCAGTAACTCGATCCTTGAAACCTTCTTCCTCATCGCATCCGGCGCGCCGATACCGCTTCTGCGAGTTGTCTTGCTGGCGACATTTCCCGGCATTCCTCAGGTACTTCTCGATGGCGTCGTGATGCATGTGCAGGTAGTCCCGGATGCGATGCGAGGCTCCTCGCAGCTTGTCGTTACCGGGCAGGATATTGCTGCGCTGATGGATCTGATCGACCTGAGCGGTATTCCTTATCCCGGCATGAGCCCCGATCTTCGCGTTCTCACCATCCTGGCGAAGTACGCTGCGTTTGGAGTTATCCCGGAAGTGATTCCAGTGCCCGCACCCGACATCCCTGTGCCCGTACAGCGGATCCCGAAGCAGAAGGGCACTGACCTGGCCTACATCCAGCAGCTGGCGGAAGAAGTGGGCTATGTCTTTTATATCGTGCCCGGTCCACTTCCCGGCATGAGCCAGGCCTACTGGGGTCCGCAAGTACGCTTTGGTCTTCCTCAAACCGCGTTGAATGTGAACCTCGATAGCTGGACAAATGTTGAGCGTCTGACCTTCAGCTACGAACCGAAGGCGTCGGTTCTTCCCATTGTCTTCATCCAGGACTCCATCACGAAAGCGCCCATACCCGTAATCATTCCTCCGGTCACGCCGTTCAATCCGCCGCTGGGCGTGTACGTGCCTATTCCGCAAAAGGTGGTGCAGTTGAAAGACACCGCGAAAAGCACGCCGGCCGAAGCACTGATGCGCGGCTTTGCCGAGAGCGTAAAGAACGCCGACGTAGTTACAGGGCGAGGCGCGCTGGACGTTATCCGCTACGGCCAGCCGTTACGCGCTCGCAGCCTTGTAGGGGTTCGCGGTGCTGGCCTGGCCTTCGACGGAATGCATTTCGTGGATGAAGCCACGCACAGCATCAAGCCTGGCGAATATAAGCAGACCTTTGTTCTAAAACGAAACGCTCTCATAGCAAACACGCCTGTTGTTCCATCTCTTCCTTTCTAGGAGCGAAGCTTGGAGAAGTACTTCGGAAAATATCGCGGCACGGTGCTTCAGAACATCGACCCGTTGAACATCGGCCGCCTCATGGCGATCGTGCCCGACGTGTCGAATGTCATCCCGTCGACCTGGGCGATGCCATGTTTTCCGTTTGCGGGTATACAGAACGGCTTTTTCGCAGTTCCCGCGATTGGCTCGGGAGTATGGATCGAGTTCGAACAGGGCAACCCGGACTATCCCATCTGGTCCGGTTGCTTCTTCGGCAGCGCAGCGGAGACACCCGCACTCGCGCTCGCCACACCGCCGGGGCTGCAATCCATCGTCGTACAGACCGTGGGTCAAAACACGCTGATGATCAGCGATACTCCCGGACCAACCGGGGGCATCCTCTTGAAGACAACGGCGGGAGCCATGATCTCGATCTCTGAAACAGGGATCATCATCAGCAATGGACAGGGCGCAACCATCGCAATGACTGGCCCGGTAGTAAGTATCAATACCGGCGCACTGGAGGTGATCTGATGGCCGGGTTCCTTCTCCATCAGGGCGCTGTTGTCATCTGTGCGCACGGCGGCCAGGCCATGCCCGCAACGCCGAATCCAAGAGTGCTTGTAACCGGCATGCCCACGGCAACCATTGCCGCACCGTGGGTGGTCGCAGGTTGCCCGTTGGTGCCTCCGCCTATTCCTCCCTGCGTAACTGGCCTGTGGCTGATAGGCACCGTGCGCGTTACATCCATGGGACAACCGTTGGTTGTGCAGACGGGGACGGCGATTACGATGCCGGGCGCCGCAACGTTGATTCCTATCTCGATGCAAACCCGTGTCATGGCTACCTGAACGAGGACAATGATGATCAATCTCGCGCTTCCCTACAAGTTCGATAGCACCGGCCGCACCGCTCAGACGGATGCGGCGACGCATGTGCGCGACATGATCGAGTTGATCCTCTTCACCTCTTCGGGCGAGCGTGTCAATCGCTCCACCTTCGGCAGTGGAACGACGCAACTTGTCTTTGAGCCAAACAGCGAGGTGCTGGCTGCAGCGCAGCAACAGGCTATTCAGTTCGGGCTACAGCAGTGGTTACCCGACCTTATCCAGGTCCAGTCAGTCGTGGTCGTTTCCGAAGACTCCACCCTCTCCGTAACTGTGAAGTACCTTCTGCTGGCCACCAACCAGTCGCAGTCTGAAGAGTTTCTCTACGGAGGCCAGCCGCAATGATCGTCTTCTGCCAGGACAAGCGCCGCCGCGAACTCGTACTTCAGACGACGGGTCTCAATGGAATCGACTATGTCGAGATCCTTGGAGATCCAGGCTGCGGACGCACGATAGGAATCACGCTCCTTAAAGACGCACGCCAGCTTGGATTAACAGCAGCGAATATTCAACTTACCGGCGAGACGGCCCTTGCCGTGACCTCGTTGAATGCACCAACCGACGAAGATCCCTACACGGTAACAGTCCAGCTCGAAAACCCGGGAGACTTCTCACTTTACACCCTCACGCTTATCGCGAGCGGTTCGTCTGCCAGTCAACCAGGAGTGTTGGTGGACCCTCCCACAGGAGTCGACAGGCAACTCTCGTCTGTCAGCCTGTCGTTCAAAGCGGGCTGTCCCACTCCGGCAGACTGCGCTCCTGATAGCTGCCGCCCGGTAACGGCAATCGCTCCGCCGGACATTCACTATCTCGCTCGCGACTACGACGGCTTCAGGCAAACCATGCTGGACCGCCTAGCGGTCCTTGTCCCTGAGTGGAAAGAGACGCACGTCGCCGACCCGATGATCACGTTCGTCGAAGCACTGGCATATGCCGGAGATCGCATCAGCTACATGCAGGATGCTGTGAACACCGAAGCATACATCGGCACAGCACGAAGCCGTATCTCATTGCGACGCCACGCAAGGCTGGTGGACTACTGGCTCAATGAAGGTTCAAACGCACGCGCCTGGGTCGTGTTGACCGCATCGCTCAACGACGTGGTTGTGCCCGCGGGCACTCGAATCTTTCCTCTCATGACCGGCCTGAAGGCCTCTGTACTTCCCACGAGCGATGCTGCGGCACAGATCGAAGCAGGCCCTGGACCAGTATTCGAGACCCTTGAAGAAGTTGTGCTGTACACGGAACAGAACAGCATCAACTTCTACACATGGGGAGATGGTCAGTGCTGCCTTACTGCCGGCGCAACCGAGGCATGGCTTGTTGGCACGCTCGAAACGCTTACTGCCGGACAGGTTCTTCTCTTCGAAGAGATCCTTGGCCCAAACACCGGTGACCCTGCCGATGCCGACCCCATCCACCGCTGGGTAGTGCGGCTCACGGTGGTTGAGACGCGCGCCGCGAATGGCGATTTTCTCATTGATCCCGTAAACGGAACGGCACTCACTCATATCGTCTGGGCTGAAGAGGACGCTCTTCCATCGCCGGTCTGCCTCTCATCGTTGACTGACGCGGAGCACGGCTCCATCGCCTTACCTGCGGTGTCGGTTGCAAGAGGAAACGTAGTAGCCACAGATCAGGGTGTGTGGATCAGGCAGGAAGATCTGGGCCTAGTTCCAGATCACTCGCAGTCGCCCGTAAGCGGACAAGGTTGCGACTGTAGCGACGGACAGGGAACGGCAACTCCAGGTCCTCGCTACAACCCAACATTAGCGCAGCAGCCGCTGACCTACGCCATTCCTTATTCCGCAGGCAAGCCGGCGACAACATTTCTGAAACAAGACTCGTTCGATGCCGAGCCACAGATATGGCTGGTCGATGAAGACGCACACCGCTGGTCACCTGTACTCGACCTGCTCGACCGGGAAGACAATTTCAAAGGTTTTCTTCCAGAGAATGAAGCCGACCTGACGACGCGTCTGCGCTTTGGCGATGGAGTCTATGGCGAGGATGTTGAGCCGGGACAGCGATTCTTCGCGAACTATCGCATCGGGAATGGACGCAGCGGAAATGTTGGCCGCGAAGCTCTTGCTCATGTCATCTTCTCCGGCCCTGGAATAGGCGGCGTCCGCAATCCCATCGCTGCGGCGGGAGGGACTGATCCTGAAAACATGGAGCACATCCGCCAGAACGCTCCCTTCCAGTTTCAAAGCCAGTTGCGCTGCGTTACTGCCGATGACTACGGCGTGATGGCAGCAAAGCTGCCTGGCATTCGCGAGGCGAAGGGAACCATGCGTTGGACAGGTTCCTGGTACACCGTGTTTGTATCTCTCGCGCCCGTAGCGAAGTGGACTCCTCAGTTGGCCTCTTCAGTGACAAGCAGTCTCGTCATGCTCCGCATGATGGGCACCGACGTTGTTGCAGAGCAGGCGCGGTTTGTGGGAATACGCATTCGTCTGCATGTATGTATTTCGAGCCGCTACTTCCGCGGCGACGTCTACGACGACCTGACGAAAGTCCTGATCGCCGGCGACACCTGCACTGGGGCGTCAGCATTGCTTTCCGTCACCAACTCTCATTTTGGAGCGAACATCTACGCCAGCCCAATCCTCGCGGCAGCCCAGGGCGTGGCCGGCGTCGTTTCAGTGTCTCTGTTGACCTTTGAACGGATGGACTCTCCTTTGCCCGCCGGTGCAGTTCCTCCGCCATTCCTGACCATGGGACGGCTCGAGATTGCACGGTGTGACAACGATCCCAATCACGCTGACTACGGAAGCCTTACCTTCGCGCTGGATGGTGGCAAATGAGCTGCACCTGCAACAAATCGGAAGAAACTCTTTGCCAGTGCTGCGCGGGCACGGCGCGCCAGACTCCGTCTGCCATCGTCAATCGGCCGGGCTTGCCCTCCTTGCGCTATCGCGTCGGAACCTATTCGAGCTTTCTCCAATCCATGCAGGCAGAGCTCTCCAACTCCAGTGTTCCTGCGCTTGCTCCTTTACGCACTCGAGAGAGTAATGATCTTTCGCTTGCACTGGTCGATGCTTGGTCGGAAGTGCTGGACATCCTGACCTTTTATACCGAGCGCTTAGCCAACGAAACCTACCTCGGAACTGCAGTTGAGGGTCGAAGCATCTTTGAGCTTGCGCGTCTCGTCGGTTACAAGCCGTCGCCGGGTGTAAGCGCATCCACGGTACTTGCCTTCACGCTCTCCTCGGCGCCGGGCTCACCGGCTAGCACATTCATTGCTGCAGGTACCCGTGTACAAAGCGTGCCGGGTCCGAGGCAGACGCCACGCACCTTCGAAACCGTGGCTGACCTCAATGCGACCATCGTCGGCAATGCAATCCCTGCTGCGACCACTCAGCCGTGGCAACTGCGGGGCGCCGATACCTCAACCTGGATCGCCGGCACCGCCAACAACATCCGCGTCGGCGATGTTCTTCTCTTTGTCATCACAACCGGTGGATCTCCCGTGCTGCATGGTCCAGCAGCCGTTGTTCATGTGACGGCAGTCTCCATCGACTCCACTGCAGGCAATACGCATATCTCCTGGGACAAGAGCTTGCCGTCAAGCTTCGTTGCGGGAAGCTCGGAGGTCTCTCTCTACATCTTCCGCGCGAAGGCTGCTTTGTATGGAGTCGGCGCACCAAGCCCGGTTATCTTCCCGGCTGACACACTCAAGAACATTCCTGGCGCTCCCGGCAGCCCGACAAGCGATTGGGTCTACTCATACAACTCCGGCGGAAAAATCAATCTCGATAGCGTCGTCTCCGGAATGAACCCGGCCGCAGCCTCACCCTCCGGGACAGCGGACAAACTGCAGTGCGTGTTGATTATCGATCCCTCTTACACAGCCTACTGCCAGGTATCCTCCGCAACGGAATCGAATCCAAATCGATATTCCATTTCGACAAAGACGACCCAACTCTCCATCAGCAGTGTCTTCGATCTGATGGACGGCACGACCGATGTGGACGTCGAACTGGAGTACTTCGTTGGTCAGACGCGCGCAACCACCGTGTACGCGCAGAGCGAACTTCTACGCTTCGCGGATTTGCCGCTCACACAGCCCGCAGGTTTCAGCTATCCACTCACCCAGGGTTTACTCTCACCCATCTTTGGCGCCTCTATTCTTGTTACAGGTCTACGGACCGTGGCGAATGGCTCGCCGATCGGTGTCTCAGGAAAGCGTCTGCGCATTGCGCCGACGACGGCCCTGGCGAACGGCTTTACCCCCGCGGGCGCAAACACCGGACGCGCAGTGAGCGCCAGACAGCCGTTCCTAGTAGACGCATTTCCTCCCGCGCAGGACACCGATGGCAATCTTCTGTGGAATGTGCTCACCGTCGACGGCCAGCCGGGAATACTCTCCATTCCTCCAGCGCAGTTCGTTCTGCTTCCATCTGGATCCTCTGATCCTGTTACAGGCGAAAGCGGCGTTGTCTCCACAGCCGAAGTTCAGGGCGCAACAACGGCCCTTGCACTTTCATCGCAACTCGCGCGGCTCTACGACAGGTCCACCGTCACCGTAAACACAAATGCCGTTGAAGCAAACGATGGAGAGACGACGGAGGAGATTCTTGGTTCAGGCAATGCTACGGATGCCGCACTCCAACTTGCACTCAAGCAGTCGCCGCTTACCTATATCTCTTCGGCCACTGCTGGCGGGGTGCGCTCAACTCTCGAAGTGTGGGTGAACAACCTTCGCTGGAAGGAAGTCCCTTCTTTCCTCTCTTCCAGTCCTGCAGACCGCGTCTTCGTGACACAAGCTACCGCTTCTCCCGGCACGGTTGTGCAGTTCGGTGACGGTCTGCATGGCTCACGCACTCCCACGGGCCAGGCGAATATCCGCGCCGTGTACCGCAAGGGTCTCGGCCTGGCGGGCATGGTCTCTGCGGGTCAGCTTTCACAGCCGATCGATCGGCCGCAGGGTCTGCAGGCGGTTACAAATCCCAGTCCGGCAACGGGCGGAGCCGATCCGGCGTCGCCCGATGACGCACGCATCTCGGCTCCGCTGCCGACTCTCACTCTCGGACGTGTCGTCTCACTGGAGGATTACCAGAATTTCGCTCTCGCGTTCGCAGGCATTGAGGTAGCAACTGCAACGTGGAGCTGGTTTGGCACCACCCGGGGAATCTTTTTTACCGTCGCCGGCGAAGGTGGAGCGATCCTGCAGTCAAGTGACAAGGTCATACAGAATCTCACCTCCGCGCTCATGTCTTCAGGTCTACCCAACATTCCGCTCGCAGTCGTCTCCTATGTTCCCGTTCTCTTCGAGGTCGGCCTTCAGATAAAGGTCGACGATGCATACGACCCGTCGCTCGTTGTGGCACAGGTCTGGCAAAAGCTTCTCGCCGCCTTCTCGTTTGGAATGCTTCGGCCGAGCGAAGGCGTAGCAGCAAGCGCCGTCGTGCAGGTGGCGCAGTCGGTGGCCGGTGTTGTCGCGGTCAATTTGAAGACGCTGAAGCGCAGCGGATCGGACGACGCCTTCTCGGTGGTCCTCTGTGCTGCGGGCCCCGACGTATCTTTGGCGGCTCCGCGTGGCGCAGAGATCCTGTCAATCGATCCGGTTTCGCAGGGAAATCTGGAGGTGTGGTCGTGAGCACGCAATCATCTTTCGCCTCTACACCCGCGACTCTGTACTCGCTTCTTCCGGCAGTGTTTCGGACGCGCGACGCGATGCAGGGCCAGCCGCTTGAGGCCTTCTTTGCAGTCCTTGAGGAGCAGTACGGCATTGTTCGGGAGAACCTTGAACAGCTTTACAACGACCAGTTTATTGAGACCTGCGCGCCCTGGGCGATCCCCTATCTCGGCGAGCTGATCGGTTTCAACCAGATTTATACCCTCGCCGAAAACGGTGTGGACAGCCGGGCAGAGGTTGGGAACACCATCGGCTATCGTCGCCGCAAGGGAACGCTGCACGCAATGGAACAGCTTACGCATGACGTAAGCGGCCGGCCAACGATCGCCGTAGAAGAGTTCCGCCGGCTGATCACCAATCTCTCTCTCAAAGATGTAAGGCCTCATCACCGCGACACGGTAGATATTCGAAGTCTGAAGTTGCCTGAAAAGCTGGAAGGGCCCTTCACCAGATTGAATCGCACAATCGATGTGCGACGCATTGCTCCGCCCATCATCGCATCCGTGTCACCCGACACAACTCCGCTGGACAAAATCCTTCATGGCGGCGGGCGCTTCAATATTCCAGACGTGGCTATCTGGATGTGGCGGTATCGCAACCGCACGATCGAGAACGCGCCTGCGTTCTCACTGGGCAGCGGAGGCTATTTCTTCAGTCTTCTCGGAGGTCCGGTAAAACTTTTCCAGAAGCCCCGCGTAGAGACAGCACCGTTCACACGGCTATTCGCTGAGGCCGATGCCCCCGAGCCCATCTCGCGGGGGCCCTTCGCTGAGCACCTCGACTCCTTCTATCCATCCAGCATGTCACTCATCGCAAATGGAGCGACCGTCGATAGAAGCCAGATCGTGTGCGCCAACCTGACTGAAAACTCCAGCGGAGGTGTGTGCAGGGTTCCGTCTGGCAAGATAGCGATTGATCCGGAGACAGGACGGATTCAGTATGCCGACGATGTTCTGCAACCCGATGTCTTACGCGTCAGCTACAACTACGGCTCCGTGACAGAGATGGGAGGCGGCCCTTATGACCGCTCTGACGCCATACCCTCCAATGAGTCCGGCACCTTCCTCGCGATTGTGGGAAGCGAAGACTTTCCTACACTCGAGTCCGCCGTCGCTGAATGGAATGTGCAAAAACCGGCAACGGCAGGCCGCATCGTGCTACCAGACTACGAAGCCTATGACGTTGATCTCACGGGCGCCCATGCGATAAGAATCGCACCGCGGAGCACACTGCTGATTGCGTCCGCTGAGATATCCCCTGACGGTGGCTACCTCTTTACCGAATCCTGCGTGACGCTCACCGGCACGATAGAAATCTTCGGGGAAGCAGAGGAGGTGAGCGATCAGGTCACGGAGCAGCAAGGCGAGGTGTACATCAACGGCGTATGGTTAAGGGGCTCCCTTATCGTCAGCGGCAGTCCGTTCTGTTTGAATCTCAGTGACGCGACCCTCGTGCCCGGACAAGTATTGCTTCATTCGGGCGAACCGTCTTTCCCCGATCACCCGAGCATCTTTGGCTCCGCCCTTGGAGCTACCGTTTGCCTGACGCGAACATTCACAGGGCCAATCTGCCTCAGCCCTATGTCGAAGGTTCGTCTCACGAGCTGCATCGTCGATGCTTCATCGCCTTATTGCGTCGCGATCGCCGGGCCGGACACCGCGTCAGCCGGTCCTGTTCTCCATGTTGAGGATGCAACGATCATCGGTAAGGTCTGGACACAGTGGCTCCGCTTTGCCTCGAATACGATCTTCGTCAGCGCGCTGGGCAGGCACGATCCATGGAAAGCGGCTGTCTGGAGCAGACGCCGTCAGAGCGGCTGCGTGCGCTTCTGCAGCCTTCCCTGGGCGTCTCTTACGCCGCGGCAGTACGAGTGCGTTCCTACGAGCGCTTCCAATCAATGGGCGCTCGCGCCGCAGTTTGTCACCCTTCGCTTCGGAGATCCTGCGTACGGTCTCTTAAGTGGTGATTGCCCGATCGCTATCTGGAAGGGTGCCGACAACGGCTCCCAGATCGGCGCGTATCTCTCAACGCAGGAGACAGAAGCCGTGACCAACATTCAGATTCGCTCTTCGGAATATCTGCCGGCGAATCTTGAACGCGGCGTCTTCCTCATGCCATCGCGAGCGATCACAGAACCGCGGTTCCACGATCAGGGTTCAAGCATGACGCGACCGCCGTGCATGACCGAAAACGAGTACATGGTAGATGTTCCCATCGGCATTGGCATTCATTTGATTTAGACCCAACAAAGTTCCATACGGACAGACAGGCAGGTCGTAATGAAGGGCGATTTCAGCAGAATCCGATTCAATCCCTCCAGGCGCTACACCTCGGTGCTTGAACAGCAGGGCCGTGTCGCGGTCGATGCCGATTCAAACGAGCAGGCTGCGATCAATAGCTACCTGCGTGAGACGATCAACGCCGACGTCATTGGTCCTTTTGGCGCGCCAGAACACGCCGCCGGCTTCCAGGTCGAAATCAGTGGCGATGAAATTGTGCTTTCCGCAGGTCGCTACTACGTCGATGGAATTCTCGTGGAAAACCCACTATCCCAGCGATACGACGACCAGCCCTATCTTATCGATCCCGAGTTTCATTCATCCGACCTGTTGAGAGCAGTGGAGAATGGGTCCAGTGTCCAGCTTCAACTGGAAGTCTGGCAGCGGATGGTGACGAGGCTGGACGATCCTTGCCTCAACGAACCCGCTCTGGGACAGGCGGACACTACCGTTCGTGTTCAGACCGTATGGCGCGTTGTAGGAAAAGTTCAAAGGGATTCCACCTCAGCCAACGCCCCCCTCACGCGAGCGGACAGTATCTTTCTCAACCGCCTTGCTGGTCTTCAGATTGAGAGAGACTCCACGATATTGAACACGGAAAATCTTCTGGAGCTGTACAAACAACCTCTCACCTCGGCTGACTCGCAGTCTTCATCAGGCGAAACCTCGGTTGCAGAAGGGCCCATCGCCGCGCTGTCGTCTTGCTGCCAGCTCATGTATGGTGCTGCCGATCCAGTGCGGACCGGCGTGTTGCAAGCCTTTACGAATCCCGCAGGAGCAGATTGCGGATGTCAGCCGATTCCTTCTGCCGGATACCAGGGACTCGAAAATCAACTCTACAGGGTTGAGGTGCAGCGTGGTGGAACCCTAGATCGCGCCACATTCAAATGGTCCCGCGAGAACGGATCTATCGTCACCCAGATCATTCACATTGGTGGCGCCGTTCTCACAGTGCAGAGCCTTGGCCCCGATGCGAACCTGGGCTATCAGCCTGGGCAGTGGGTAGAGCTTTCGGATGACAGCTACCTCTTCGGACAGACACCGAACCGGCCAGGCGACCTCTATCAAATTCTCTCTCTCTCACCGAACACGTTGCAGGTGACGCTCAACCGTCCCGTTACGTCAATTGATCCCTTGCTCAACGCGAGGATGCGACGCTGGGACCAGTCAGGAGCTTCGGCTACGGAGAGAGGAGTCGCTCTGTCAACCTCTGCTCTGCCTCTTGAAAATGGCATCGAGGTGAACTTCCGCAGCGGGCAGTATCTTGCTGGAGACTACTGGACGTTTGTGGCGCGGACAGCGACGGGCAAAATCGAATGGCCTCCGTGCGATAGCAATGGAGAGCAGTTCCAGAAAGCGCGGTTCACAAAGATCCATGTTGCACCCATCGCGTGCATTCACCTTGCCGCGGCAAAAGCCGATGCGCCTTCCAACACAATCAACAAACTGGCGCCGGTAGATAGATCGAGGTTATCGATCTCGTCTCAAGCTGGAAGCCGTTTTGTCATTGACGACTGCCGCCTTCTTTTTCCGCCTCTCAACGAACTGCTCGGCGCGGGTGCCTCAAGCGCGCTCCATGTGAAAAGCATCAGCTGGCAAAATGATCAGCCAATCACGGTGGACACATTGATTACGAAGGGCCTCTCGGTCATTCTCGACCAGGCACCGGGATGTCCCTGGAGCGGCGCAAACTTCCAGGTAATTCTTGAAGTGCCAGCTAAAAACGCAGTCCAGGGACGCTTCGGAGACATCATCAACGCCCTGCTGCCTCAGTCCGCATTCGAGTTTAGCTTCAATAGCTTTCTGCGAACGCCTACGGTACTCGACCCCCCGACCGGCATCGTGGTGCAGAGTGCGACGGTGAACTGGCTCCTGCCAGGAGCGCAGATCACGAAGGAGCTGGGCAACGACCGGGCAGTGCGCCTGTTGTATTTCCAACTCAATACGCTGCTCGCACAAACCAACGCAAATGCGCTGACTCGCATGCGTATCCGGCTTCTCGGGGGCGCAGTCTATGCCGCGGGTACCAATGGCTCCAAGATGTATCTGGATGGCCAGAGCTTTGGAACGACGGTGCAGCGTAAGGTCGATAAATCTGACAGCATCTCCCTGACCAGCTTCAAGGGAGATTCTTCGCGGGCGACCGACTTTGAAGGATGGCTCTATCTTGCTCCGACTGTGCTGATTAGTTCAGTTGAGATCGACGCGACCGTTGCAGGAAAGGTCATTCCAACCAATTTTGTTGTCGTCGCCGTTGATTTCAACGGCACAATGAGTGGACTCGTAACTGTGGATCAGACCGGGGCACCTGGGGTCACGCTGCTCCACATCACGATTCAGCTCAGCTACACCCCAGTGGAAGCCACAACGATTACGCTGCAACTCACCGGACAGGGAGCGGGAACTACGGTCACTGTCCCGCCGACCGTCAGCTTTGCCGCAGGTCAGGCCAGTCAGAACGTGCCGATAACGGTTCAGGCCACTCCCGGCCCTGCTGTCACCCAGAACATCACCTTTATCGCTTCCGTCGGCACGGCCGTGGGTAACATCAGCGCCGATCAGCAGCCGGTACTTACAGTGACCGGTGGCCATGTCCCGATCCGGCCACCAAGATAGTCCAACGCAGGAGAGCGATTGATAAGATCTGTCTGGTCATTCTGGAGCCTGCCCTTCAAGGCCTTCAAAGGAAGAATGTGGCGGCAACCCAAACATCACTTGATGAGCTGGGGTCTTTCGCTGCGACTTGCGCAGGAATACTTTCCGGAAACCGTCTTGATTACCGACACCTGGGGAAAGAAGCTTCTCGTAGACGATCTTGGGCTTGAATTCGCCCACGTATCTACCGAGCTGGACCGGCTCAAGAACATTGATCCTGAATGGTGGGCGCTGGGAAAGCTGGTGGCCTATCGCATGCAGGAGAAGCCATTCATCCATCTCGATACTGACGTCTTTCTATGGAAGCCGCTTCCACCCTCTCTGTTGTCTGCGGATGTTTTTACTCAATGCCCTGAGCATCACTCTCTTGACGAGGCGGTCGGTCCCTATCTCGTCGAAGACCTTTTCGCGAAGCTTGAGCTCCCGCTGCCCGTTGAATGGGTCTGGTCGCGATCGACCCACACCACCTGGTTCCCCGAAGAAAACTGCGGCATCTTTGGCGGAAACAACATTCCATTCATCCGGTATTTTTCTCAGGCAGCGCTCGATCTGGTCACATCAGGAAAACACGCAGACGCCTGGTCCACGTTCGGGGATAAAGATGGCTCAAACATGCTGGTAGAGCAGTATCTGCTCAGCGCCTGTATTGGCTATCACCGCTCCAATCCGCAGTCGCCTTTCCGGGGCATTTCATCGCGTCACCTCTTCCCAAGCTTTGCAGAGAGCTACAACCCATCGCTGGCAACAAAGGCAGGATTCACTCATCTGCTCGGAGATGCCAAGACAAACGAACATGCGACCGACCGTTTAGAGCGAAGGATCGCTGCTCTGGATCCATCATTCCTTCGGCACTGCACACAGGTAGCTCAATACTCTTAGCGAGAAATCCTGCTTTGAACCCGGCACGTAAATGGCCTTCTGCTCCACTCAGAAGGCCAGGCTCGGATAACTCGGCAGAACGCAGAGGGATCTACGAATGCCCTAGGTCGCCGAACTGATGAGAATCAGCGTGACGTTCTGCTTGGTGACGCGCTTGTGTGGCGTCATGCGGGGTAGGAGGAGGTAATCGCCCTTCTTCAGAGTCATCATGGTGGCGCCTTCTGAATCTGGGCAGAGGAACTCCCCGGGCTTGGTCTCGCGGGGAGAGGTTCGGCGTTCCGCCGACGTAGTAGAGTAAGCGAACGAGCAAATGGATTGCCCGATGTTTTGTACCAGTGAGGAGTTAGTGTAACGCGTTTATCTCTGAGTTCAGATAGCCGCCGTCTGGGGTGTGGAAGTCAGCCAGGCTTCCGGTGCTGGTGGTTTATATCCCAGCGAGGAGTGTGGTCTGACGGTGTTGTAGTGGACGCGCCAGCGTTCGGCCAGCACGCGAAGCTCTTTGATGGAGTAAAAGATCTCTCCGTTGAGGAACTCATCTGTGAGTTTGGAGTTGAACGATTCACAGTAGCCGTTCTCCCAGGGAGAGCCGGGTTCGATATACAGCGTCTTTGCTCCTGTGTCCGCCAGCCATTTGCGCAGGTCCTTCGCGACGAACTCAGGACCGTTGTCCGAATGTATGTGTTCTGCTACTCCTTTTCATAACCATCACATCAGCAAGCGCCCCGATGACCTTGGCCGAACTCCAGCGCCGCTCCGCCCGGATCAGCAGGCACTCCCGGCTGTGCTCATCGATCAGGTTCAGGATGCGCACACTTCGGCCATCGTGCGTTCGCGCACTCACGAAGTCGTAGCTCCACACATGGTTGGAGTATGTGGGCCTGAGCCGCACACACGAGCCATCGTTGAGCCATAACCGCCCTCTCGCCTTCTGCTTCTTTGGTACCTTCAGCCCTTCGCGACGCCAGATCCGTTCGACTCGGTCCTTGCCTACCTGCCAGCCCGCTCGCTTGAGCAGCGCCGTGATCCGGCGATACCCATAGCGGCCATACTGGCTGGCAACGGTAACGATGGTCTGAGTCAGAGCATCCTCGTCTTCACGCTGTGTCGGCCGGTAGCGATGCGTGCCTCTGGGTTGCCCCAACAGAAGGCACGTATGCCGCTCACTGACTCCATGCTCGCAGGCATGGCTGACCGTACTGCGCCGTCGTTCAGGGCTTAGAAGTTTCCCGAGGCGATGTCCTTCAACACAAGCTTGTCCAGGCTCAGCTCAGCCACCAATCGCTTCAGCTTCGCGTTCTCCTGCTCAAGCTCCTTCAGCCGCTTCGCCTGATCCACCTGCAACCCGCCATACTCCTTGCGCCAACGGAAGTACGTCTGCTCCACGATCTCCGCTTCCTTGCACGCCTGGGCCGTCGTCTTCCCGTTCGCTACCGCCACTTCAATCTGTCGCAGCAGGTTGACTACCTGCTCCGGTTGATACCTCTTGCCTCGGGACATCCTTGATCTCCTTGTTCCAGTGTCGCTCTTACTCACTGGTACAAATCAAGCCGGGCACTCCAGGAGGAAAGAAGAGTTGTCGTCCGGCAGCAACTGTTGAGATAGATGTCTGTAATCAGGATGTCGGAGGGATGCGTATGATGCGAAAAACCTGTTTCGTCATTTTTGGCGTTGCGATGGCCGCTCAAGCGGCAATAGCCCAAAGCAGCGCCGGCAACATTGTTACTCGTGAGGCGAAGGTAAAAATTATCCGCAGTTACATCGGGCCCGAGAGCCTTGCAAAACCAGAGAAGGTAGTAATTCAGGACTTCACACCCGTGGGGCAAATAATAACGGACGAGTCCGCGGCTGCCCAGCTACACAGACGTCTATCACTGCTACATGGATCAGATGAAGACTCAACGCCCGAAATTCTCACCCAGCAGGTTCAGGCTATTTTCTCCAAGACTCTCATAGAGGAATTGACCAAGATAAACATCCAATCGGAAAGAGTACTCGATGGTGGAGGTGCTCCGACCGCGACCGTCGTGCTTGTAGAAGGCGAATTTATTGCTATCGACGAAGGCAACAAAACCAAGCGGGTCATGATCGGATTCGGTCGCGGCGCAAGTGACATCAAGACGCACGTTACTGTCTCTTCATTTACTGAAGGAAAGAAAACTGTTGTTTTGGAATTTAATCTCAATTCGGCGAAGAGGTAAGGAAATGACATGCAATAGGGAGACATTGCACGCGACGAGATGGTGCTTCACAGTGCTCTCGCGAAGCCGGCGGCGCTAGCAAAGGTCGGTTGTCAGTCTCCAGCTCTCGCTAGCCGCCGGTCGAGCGCACGGGACGTGTTGGAGCCTGCAGGATCCGAATAAGGCTCTGCCTTCGACCAACACGTTCCACGTGGGCGTCGAATTCGAAAAAACCTGCAGGACGCGACGGCCTGGGATTTCTAGCAGACAATCCGGCCAAGTCCGAGTGGAAATCCGATGTTCGGTGACTCGTTCCCAGAGTAAACAGGAGCAGGAGACCAATGATTTCGGGTACACGTTCGGGTACAGACGTCAGTTCGCCTTAATTTCGGCAAGCTACGCTAAATTACAGGTGGGAACGGGTTTAGCTGGTCCACAAACTACGCTCAATTACGCTTATTTATCATAGACATACGGTATTCTCGGGAAACTCAAAATCCGCCGGGCTTCGGCCCGTGGGGTTCGACCCCCCTCCCGGCACCAAATAAATCATTTATTTGCAATATGCTGCAGGGAAGGGAAGTGACGAAGGCTGATTTCTTCGGTACAGATACGGTACAGTGCGCATCTCTCTGATTTTTAGATACTTAGTCGATTTGCGCGCCTTCGGCTACTCCGCTCGGCTTCGTGGTGTCGAGGAAAACGTGGGGCTACCGTGCTGGGGCGCTCGCACTGGTGACTGCGATCGTTCTCTTTGCGGCGTGGTGGTTTTTTTGCGGCCAGTAAGCGTACTTGATGCGCTCTGGGCGCCGATTGTGAAGGGAAAACAGCCGATCTATGTCTATACGGGAACCATGACGGTCTACGAGCCGGGGTCTCCCGCGGATGAAGCCTCTTCCGAGACCGACCTCTACTGGCCAATCCGTGTACCGGAACCGCCCTCGGCAGATCTGCCCAAGGAGGGACCGAATCAGGTCTACTCTTACGGTGAAGGGATGCTCACCGGTTCGGTGTACGCCGATATCCGGGTCTCAGCGTTTCTGAATAAGTACGACCGAACCCCGGTTCTGCGGTCTGGCGCAAATCTACCGTATATGGATCTGAAGGGTTCCCCCCTCATTCTTATCGGTTCCTTTGACAATTACTGGACGCGGGTTATGAACGAAAACCTGCCGTTCTATTTCGATCGCGGGTTCGGGATTCGCGAACGCGGGGGAGCGCAGCGGCGTTGGCACAACCCCCTCAAAGCGGAAATGACGCCCAGGATGATGGAAGATTACGCCCTCATCTTCCGGGTGATGGATTCGAAGGCGGGGGCACCCGTGTTGGCTATCGCTGGTCTTTCCACGTGTGGAACCCATGGGGCCGCAGACTTTGTCACGGATCCGGCACAGCTGCAACGCCTGCAGGATCTTCCCCTCGCGGCTCTCCTGACTAAGAATTTCGAACTTGTTCTCCATGCCACGCTGGTGAACTGCGCGCCTACCTCCGTTGAGGTGGTTGCCAGCAAGGTCTGGTAAGGTCTATCCCAACCTGACACGACATCGCCTTCGTCATGCATCCGTCATTCTGAATCCTTCCAAAGGAAGTTGCCAACGACGGCAGGAACGCAAGACCGTGCTTGCGCTCCGGGTAGTCCAGGACTTCCTAGTAACCCTTTGCATAAAAACTGGTTGCGGGCAGAGCGCATACAGCACCGCACCTGCACTGCACCTGAGCTCCGTTGACAGTCATTGAAGCTAACCATATCCCTGATGAGGCTTGGAGAGACAGATTTCTCATCTGACGGAGCCTGGGGAGAACAGCGATGCAATTGAATTTCATGGAAACAAAGAGGCCGACGGTGCCAGGGGTGGGAGAAAAAATGCATTCTCGAAGTGCGAGAAGACTCTTTGTTGTTTTCCTTTGGGCAACGTTCTTTTTGTTTCTTCTGGGGCCCGCGTTCGCTCAGACGAACCTCGCCACAATCACGGGAACGGTCACCGATGATGCAGGGGCCGTGGTGCCGAACGCGAACGTCAGCATCCGGAACACGGAAACGACAGCCGAACGCGTGGTCATTACGGAAGCAAACGGATTCTACTCCGCCCCCTCGCTGACGATTGGGTCGTATCGTGTCACGATTGCAGCCCAGGGTTTCGGTAAAACCGCCCTCCCCGCATCCCTCACCCTTGGTGGACTCAGCCTGGATGTTCACTTGAAAGTCGGGAATGTGACAGATGAGATTATTGTGACGGGGGCTTCCGGAGGAGTGGCCATCCAGACCGATAGTCACGAATTGTCGAACTCTGTCGATAGCGTGCAGCTGACCACGGTTCCGAACGGAGGCCGCAGCATTCTCAGTGTCGCTACCCTTGGGCCGGCGTCGCAGAACGGTTCCGATGCTTCCAATTCAGCAGGAGACCAGAGTTTTTATGGCCAGACGGGCAACGCCGTCGTCCTCGCCGGCCTTGGACCGAACCAGACGCAGTTTCTGCAGGATGGCATCGACAACACGAACCTGCTTACACAGACAGCGAACATCCTCGCGTCCGTGGAGGCAGCCAAAGAGGTCAACACCACCTACAGCAATGCGCCCGCCATCTTCCGCCAACCCGCTATTGTCAACGTGGTCACCAAGAGCGGTTCCAACCACTTCCATGGAACTCTGTATGACTTCCTGCAGAACGACGCTGCCAATGCCAGGAACTGGTATGCAACCACGAAGCCGCCGCTGCGCTACAACCTCTTCGGAGGGAACATAGGCGGCCCGATCTTTCGCAATAAGATCTTCGGCTTCTTTGACTACTCGGGGCTTCGGAGTCACTCATCCAGCCTCAGCCAGAATCGCGTTCCCACGCTCGCCGAGCGGGCCGGAGACTTTTCAGCCGATCCTGTGATCTACGATCCGTCCACCTACAATCCTGCGACAGGTGCCTCCAACCCCTTTCCGGGAAACAAGCTGCCATCGATAAGCGCGTTTGCGCAACTGTGGCTCCAGAACTATCCCCTGCCGACCATGGCTGTGAAGGCGAACAACGTGAACTACCAGGCCAATATTCCATCAAGCAGCAACTATGATGAGTATCTGGCGCGTGGCGACTGGAACATCTCGCAGAAAAACCAGCTCTTCGGGACGATCGCCCGCTTCAGCAGCTCGGGTGGAGGTAATAGCATCACGCCAGGTCTATTCGGCATCAGTATTCCTCTCAAGGGAACAAACGCCTCCGTCACCGATACATTGATCATAAGCAGCCATGTCGTAAATGCTCTCAAGGTCGGCTATAACCGCAGCAATCTGTTCCGCACGCAACAAGGAACCGGCACAAAGAACTACGCAGACTTCTATGGACTGAAGAACCTGAATCCACCGCTCTCGCAGTCGACGCCGCCCGCGATTTCGGTCTCGAATTACAGCTCCCTCGGTGATCCCTACTCTCCGCAAGGCGCTATCCAGAACCGCTATCAGTTTGCGGATCAGCTGACTTGGACACGTGGTAACCACACAGTCAGCTTTGGCGGCGAATTCATTCGCGTCCAGTTCAACGGAAGCTGGGTTGTCACTAATAACGGAAATTACAGTTTCGACGGATCGGCGACCTCCCAGTACATCGCGGGAAAGCGCAGTTCAACCAACCAGGGCAATGCATTTGCCGATCTTGAACTTGGCTTCCCGGTGGGCGGCAGCGGTCTCACTGGCACCTCCGCAGGATCGTTCCGCGAATTCGACGTCTCGGGATTCGTTCAAGACGACTGGAGAGCCACCCCTCGGTTGACGCTGAATGTCGGATTGAGATACGACTACATCAACCCTCCAACCGACAAGAACGGCCGCGGCGCACTGTATGTGCTGGCAACGAATTCAAACAGAGCGGGCGCCTGGAATGCGAACTACAATGATTGGGCTCCTCGCGTAGGCTTTGCATATAAGGTGTCGGATAGTCTGGCGCTGCGTGGTGGATACGGTATCTACTATGCACCCATTCTCTACAACAATCTGCAGTTCATGCTGCTGTATTCGCCAAATGTAGTGGCTCAGAGCTACAGTCTAAACATTCAATCTCCGAAGAACATCCAGAACCTCTTCGTAGCGAATCCGCCTTCGGTCCCGGGGCAGGGCGGCTATTCCATCAATCCCGTTCTCAAGGACACCTCGACCCAGGAATGGAACGTAAACGTAGAACAAACGTTTGGTAGCAGCACCATGCTGACGGTGCAGTATCTCGGCAACGTCACTAGGCACCAGTCTGCGCGTGCAGATCTGAATCAGCCGATCGCTCTCTCTCCTGGAAATACATCGGGCAAGCTCGATGTTCGTCCGTATCCCTATGCGGGTCCCATCGATGGTCAGCTCAACGCCTACGCCGCAAACTACAACGCATTGGCCGTCAAACTCGATCGGCGGCTTTCCAAAGATTTCCAGCTTCTCGCCTCGTACACCTGGCAGAAAGCCCTGAACAGCGTGGACGGCGATAACAACAACATCCAGACTCCATACAATCCCCAACTGACTTACGGTCCGGCGAGTTTCAATCGAAACCAGAGCCTGAATATCAGCCCGATCTATTACCTGCCTTTCGGTCCGGGCAAGCAGTTCCTCAACTCAAACAATTTCTTCAATCGGGAACTGATTGGCGGTTGGGAGCTTTCCGGGCTCCAATACTTCGCATCGGGTCAGCCCATTACGGTCACCGCGAATAACAACGCTGACACGAGCCCCTATCACAATGTCTACGCGAACCTCACCTGCAATCCGATGCAGGGTATTCAGCGTACGCGCTTCAAGATATTCAATCCCGGCTGTTTCGCGCAGCCAGCAGCGGGTCAATACGGCACCACACGCTCCGTAGGTTCACAGCCACGCATCTTCTCGACAAATCTCTCCGTCATCAAGAACTTCGCTCTCTCCTCAGAGAACACTCTCTCCAGGTCCGTGCAGAGGCGTTCAACCTCTTCAATCACCCGCTCTTCAGCACCGGTGGAGGAAGTGTTACCTCTCCGACACTGGGAACAGCAACCTCCCAATCCAACAGTCCAAGGTCGATGCAGTTCGCTCTTCGATACTCGTTCTGATCTGTACCGCTCGGTGGCCAAAGGTCTCGTCGTGTTCGGCGTCAAACCTGACGTGCCGTCGCTTCCTCAAGGCAGGGCGTTCTACCGCGAACTGATCGCAAGTCGCGTCAAGTGTTGTGCCTGCCGGTCGTGCGGCGAGTGGCGACCCGTTGATCGCGCCGCGCACAGAATGACGGATCTGAAACTCGATTGACGCATTCAGGCCAACTCACTCACTGATGCCTTTCGCTGAGTGGATTAGCGATTTGTCACCGCTTCAAACAGCATTACTTCCGAGAGGTGTGTTTTACAGGAATAATATGCCGAGGTCGGCTCAACCCTTAGTTCGATGAGCGCATTGACCTGAAATGCGCCAATTGAGGATCAGGCACTTGCTCGAGATGCCGATTTCGAAGACAGTGCCAAGAAGAGCGCTTTTCCCGCACCAACCTACTCCGTTGCCAGGGGCCCACAGCCACGCGTAGTTATCTGATTCCTCAAATATTTTTGGGGCACTCTTACTTCGAATCAATGGGGGCAACAGCCAACGTTCCCCTGTCTTCACCCTCTGAGCCCAATACTTTGAGCGCGATCCTCGATGCTCTCTCAGGTAGCGGCATCGTTGTATTGAGTTCAATAGGATGGGCGGGATCGATGGCTTGTACCTCATGACGAGATATTTCGGCACCATGATCGCTGTAAATAACAGCTACTAATCTCCCCGGAAAGAACGTGGAAAAACTTCCTCGTAGCCGTATCTCATCCATCTTTGTAGTTGCCTCTAGCCTCTCTACAACCACGCCTGGCACATGCATCTCCTTGGGTTGAGCCGCAATCGCTATTGGGTGCCAGACTGTATCAAAAGTGTAGGCTTCTCCAGGAGGTAGCTTAACCATGGGTGAGTTGACCTCGGCCTCCATGTAATAGGGCGTTGTCAAGGGTGTCACACTCGCGATGGACGCAGCACCTTGCTCATCAAAATGCACCGAAGGGCCATTCTTGTAGAAAATTACCGTAGTACTTCCCGGATACTCCTCTCCTTTTTTGAACTCGAAGCTCTCTACCATCCCGTAGTGACTGGTCTTGTCTACAACGGCCAACCAACCGGCAGTCGTATCAAGCCATACTTCATTCCCGAAGTAGGTCCAGTGCAAACGAAAAAGGTCATCGGTAGTAGAAAACGCAGGATCTTCAGCTAGGCCATACCGAACGTGATAACCGTCCGGAAAAAGAGATTTCGGGTTACGCGGAGTAAATGCCCATAAGTCACGATTGAAATCGCCGGGTTTACCAAGATCTTCAAGGTCATACTGCGAAACAGACTGAATTGACCAAGTGATGGGGTGGGCGGATGCGTTCTCCATTACTGCATGGAAGCGAATCTCAGGGCTGTCTGCATCAAGGTGAACTGTACGGACGATGCGTATGCCGGTGATCGAGTCAGGCTGCCCCGTGAGACGCACAGCGCACTGTTTTCCCTCGGAAAGTGTTTCGAACACGTAAGGTAAATCGTCAATTGCCGTTGATTGAATCACCCAATGATTCTCATCTTGGCTACCCTCCGGCATCGGCCATATCTTGTCGCCACCGTAGTTAATCCAGTCACCTTTTGCCTCAGCGGGAGAGATGTATTTGCCGCGGAAGCGTGGGTTTGCGAAGAGATAGGGATGGCCATTGAATTCTACTTGCATCAGACGTCCACCAAGTTGCGGTACGAATGTGAGCTTGACCCACTGATTGGTAACTGTCTGCGCATCCCACCCAAGATACTTGCCCGATTTAACGGAACAACTGTTCGCGCCCTGTGGATCAGCGAGCAACACGGAGGGCAGAAGACTAACGAATGCTATGGCAACAAAATGAAGAAACTTCATATGCTAAACATCCTTCAAAAGAGATGAAGCAGTGGAGAACAACTGCAAAGGTATCGAGCGCAATTTATCTATTTGCGCTCGATACCTGCAACACGACATTTAGAAGTAGAGTTTAAGAGCGACCTGCATAATCCGCGGGTCGTTCGCTGCAGTGACATAGCCAAAACCACCGACTCCCTGGTTATTCCAGAGACCTCCGCCGGAAGTATCGGACTGTCCGGGAGCTTTGAACTGGGCGTGGTTGAAGACGTTGAATGCCTCTGCGCGGAACTGCACGTACATCTGTTCGTTGATATCGAACTTGCGCAGCAGTGCGAGGTTGGTGTTGTTGAGGCCGGGTCCGTGGAAGAAACGGCGCCGCGAAGTGCCAAATTGGCCCAATGGCTCCTGCGTGAAAAGATCCGTGTTGAAGTAGGGAAGCCCGCTGCGCGGATTCTTATTGGTGATCAGATGGCCGGGAGTGTAATCAGGAAGATCTGCTCCGGTGCCCGTGAGTGACTGGTCGTCATTCTCCGAGATCGTAACGGGGAGACCAGTAGCGAGTGTGGTGACACCCGAGACTGACCATCCTTTGGCGATGTAAGCCGCCACACCCTGTTGACTTGGGGTAAGTAAATCAAATGGAAGCTGGACTGTATAACTTCCAACGAAGTTGTGTGTGACATCGAAGTTCGATAGCCCCCAACTGAGCTGTGGATTCAGCACATTTGTCTTATCCGACTGAGCCGAGGCATTGTCAAAGGAACGGGCGTATGTATAACCCAGCAAAAAATCGTAACGCTTGCTGGAGTGCTGGAGTGTGGCCTGCAGCGAATTGTAATTGGATGCTGCGACGGTTCGCATGTATGGGTTTGAAGCGAAGGCGAGCCCAAGCACACGCGTTCCGTTTACCACTGTGCCGTTAGCCTTGATGTACTGACTGGTCTCAAGCCCAGGTCCGCAGTCGGTCTGTCCCTCTGCTAGTGCCGATCCCCGCAGCGAAAGGCACAGCGCCGCGTCTCCAGGATTTGCTTCCTCCTGAGTGATGAGCTTGCGACCGAGATTGCCGACGTAGTTCACACTCATCACGGTTCTGCTGCCCATACTACGCTGAATTCCCAGGTAGTAGCTTTGTACATAGGGCAGCACGTTTTTTACATCGAAGAGCGCGGAGCCGGAGATTGGTAATACCTGCGACCAGGGGAAAGTAGTATCGGGATTCTTTTTCGATACATTGGTTGGCGGGAACGCAAAAGGGAACCGCTGCCCTTCATTGTTGCCTGTTGCGCGGTCTATATATGGTGTCTCAAGCATCGGCTGCACAGGGCTGGAGTAGAAGAGGCCATAAGGTGCATCTCCTACTTCGATGAAGCCGGTTGAATCCTGAATGTTGGTGTAGAAGACGCCATAGCCTCCCCGCAAGGTGAAGTTCCCTGGACCACCTGTGATCTTCGACAGAATGCCATCAGAGCTGCTGGGAGAATAGTTGAAGCCAAAGCGGGGAGCAAAGTTGTTGTAGCGGATAGGAGCGAGAGTCCGCGAGACTCCTGGGTCACCAGGCACAAGATAGCCGAGCGGGGCACCGGGAAAGACTACGGACTGAACACCGGGAATCAACGTTTCCAACTTGTTTTGTGTGTCGTACCACGGTGTTGAGATCTCATAGCGGAGACCGTAGTTCAGTGTCAGATTCGACTTCACGCGCCAGGAATCCTGTGCAAACGCTCCGAAATAGTGACTGCGTGAATCTAGAATCTGCGGGCTGGCCTGAATAAAGTTATTGGGCGCACCGATTAGCAGGTGGCAAAGTCACTGCCGGTCTCCTGGCCATTAAAGCTAAACTGCCCGTTGGCGCCGTAGTAATTGCGTTCGTTGATCTGGTCGTAATGATAGTTGATGCCGTATTTCAGATTGTGCTGACCAATGACGTGCGAATAACTCTCCAGCACCTGGAACATATTGTTGTACTGATTCAGCGTGTCCACCGGAGTTCCGAAGCTGAAGTTATTCAGATCAACACTGGGAACACCGGTGAGGGCCGAATTGATATTAGAGAGGCCGCCTGCAGCTCCCCATGGCGTTACAAAGCCGAGGGACGAGAGCGTGACTCCCGTTCCTTCCACGGGATTGCCGAGATGATTGACGATTCGCATATAGGTGATGCGGAAGTCGTTAACAGCGGTACCGTGCACTGTGCTCGTCAGGCCGAGATTGATCATCTGCGCACGGCCCTGGTTAGCCGATGTAAATCCGGGAATATTCACTCCGCTGCCATATGGGTCGTTGAGCGAGAAACTGTCGATGAAATAGTAAGCGAAGAAATTGCCGTAACGCGTGTTCAGATCGCCACGGATACCTCCCTTGTTGTCCGTCAGATGAGCGGATGCCGCCGACGTCGCAAAGAAGTTGTTGGCCGCGTTTGCCTGCGGTATGTACTGCATCAGGCCTGCTGCCGCAGGCGACCAAGCTGACTTGGGAATCGAAGCATTCGGGAACACGCAGGTCGCTGTACTGCATCCCGCGACATAGTAGGGCTCGCCGGCGGTCACCTTGTAGCCGAGGCGATTGGAGAGCACCTGCGCCCATCCGGCTCCTGCAACGGTACCGCTTAGCGGAGTATTGTCTCCATCAAAGAAGTTGCCGCTACGATTGTCAGCCGTAGGGACCTGGAAGTTCTGTGTCGCTCCTCGGATCTGCTTGGTGCCTTGGTAGTCTGCGAAGAAGAAGGCCTTGTCCCTACGGATCGGACCGCCAACTGTGCCACCGAAGATGTTCTGGATGAAGACACCGCGCTGCCCCGGTGTGTAGTAGTTGCTGGCATCGAGAGCAGTGTTGCGCAGGAAGTCGAAGACATCGCCGTGGAACTTGTTGGTGCCCCCTTTGGTGACTACGTTGATCTCCCCACCGCTGAAGTTTCCGTACTCCGCATCGAAGTTATTGGTGATAATGCGGAATTCGGCGATGGAGTCAAGATTGGGAATGATCGCCGCGCCGTTATAGACACCTTCGTTCGCATCGGCACCATTGATCATGTAGCCGTTTGAAGCCTCGCGGCCACCATTGACGGAGACGTTGCCCGAATTAAGATCGCCTGACACCGTTCGCCCGTTCTCAGAGGTTCCCTGGTAGGGGGAGACTCCAGGCTGCAGAGCAAGCAGATCCGTGAATGATCGACCATTCAATGGCACGGACGTCATCTTTGTACTCTCAATGACCTGTCCGAGCTGCGTGTTTTGTGTCTCAACTTCGAGTTCGTCGGCACGGACTTCCTGTGTCTGATTGGCTGAGCCAATTTGCACCGTAACTTCAAGACGGATTGCGGAGTTCGCATCGATCTTGATGCCTGTTGCTTCAAACGGACGGAAACCATTCGATGCGGTGGTGAGCGTATAAACGCCGACGCTGAGCGCAGGGAAGGTGTAGAAGCCTACATTATCGGTTGTGACGGATTGCGTAATGCCCGTCGCTTCGTTTCGAGCCGTCACTTGCGCCCCAGGTATTGCGGCACCACTTGGGTCGAGCACTCTTCCCGATATGGATCCCGTAATAGCCGCATACAGCGGCAAAGAGCCCAGGACAAGGACGAGACACGCCAGCAAGGTCCTGCGAATGTGCAGAAGCATGATGTTTCTCCTTGATCAAATGAATTTCAACTAGTTGTGAAGCCTGAGACTGTAAAATCCGAGGGAGAGAAACACGCCCATTCAGCGTGTGCCTCCGCTGCTGGCCGAGCATGATTTTGGAGCAGTCATAGCTCCTCGAGCCACTAGAGGGCTCTTGATTTGCAGGCTTACCGTGGCCTGCGTTATTGGCTCCTCACCAGGAGGAGATCAATATTTCTTCTGCACGCCTTTGCTACTTGCGTGTTTATCCCGCATGGACCTCGGGAGGGCGAAAGTGAAGAGGTCGCTACCAGCTGCGATGGCAAAGTACTGCACACCGTCGACGGCATAGCTCATAGGTGAGGCGTGTACATGCTGGCCAAGATTAAAGTGCCAGAGCGAATCACCCGAAATACCATCAACGACCTCAAACTCTTCTGCATCGTTGCCAAAGGCAACCAGACCCGTCGCCGTGCTCATGGCTCCAGCAAAGGAATGCGTATCCCCAGTTTGCGCATATCGCCACACAAACTTGTCCTTTGCCATGTCGTAGGCATTCAAATACTTTTTGTTGTGCTCCGTTGGAAGATGCGCTGCGCCGGTGGAGTAGTAGGCGCGCCCTTCTTCGAAATCTTCCGTCTTTGCCTTGAACACACTGCAGTCGTCGAGAGAAATGAAATAGAACATGCCCGTGTGCTCGTTGTAGGTAGGCGAGTACCAGTTCGTTCCGCCGGCGTAGCTCGGACACATGCGTGTGCCTTCGGCGTTTGGTATCAGATCGGTGCGGATAGGACGCCCTTTGGAATCGATTCCTTTAGCCCAGTTCAGCGTTTGCGCAAACTGCGTTGCCCGCAGGAACTCACCGGTCATGCGATCGAGCACATAGATAAAACCATTGCGATTCGCTTCGATCAACAGTTTACGAGGCTTACCTTTGTAAATCCTATTGACCAGCACGGGTGTCTCAGTGGCATCGTAATCATTGAGGTCATGCGGCGTGAATTGGAAACGCCACTTCAGCTTGCCTGTATCGGGATCAAGGGCTAGTACACAGTTGGTGTAGAGGTTGTCGCCCTCACGGGCGCTGCCGTCGAAGTCGGGTGAAGGATTGCTCGTCCCCCAGTAGATCGTGTTTAGTTCTGGGTCATAGGTGCCGGGCATCCATGTAGTACCGCCGCCATGCTGATAGACAGTTCCCTTGGGCCACGTTTCCGAACCCGGGTCACCAGGCGCTGGAATCGTCCAAAAGCGCCAGGCCTCTTTGCCGGTTTTTGCATCGAAGGCCGCGACAAATCCTCGCACGCCATCATCACCGCCCGAAGTGCCAACTAGGACCTTGTCCTTCACCACCAGCGGCGCGCTTGTCGCTCCGTAATTCTTATTGCCTGGTGCGTAAGACACGTCCCATAATAGGTTGCCCGACCGAGCATCGAGACATAACAGGTGAGCGTTGTCGGTCTGCATATAGACGCTAGTGCCCAGAATCGCTACACCTCGATTGATATGGCCGGAAGCGTCGTCGATGAGGCCTTGCGTGACGGCACGTGCGTGATGCCACAGTACCTTGCCTGTCGTGGCGTCGATCGCATAGGCGTCATTCGATCCTGTCATATACATCACGCCGTCAACCACGAGTGGAGTTGCCTCAAGAACCCCCGCGTTGTGACTGTGAAACACCCATTGCGCCTGTAGCTGTGAGGCATTGGCAGGAGTGACCTGCGTGAGTCCAGTGAAGCGGCGGCCCGAATAGTCGCCGTTATACGATGGCCAATCATTGAGCAGGGCTGTGCTCTGAAGCATCTCACTCGACACGATATCGTCGTTTTGTTTGGCCACGGTCTGCGCATCGACAGAGGAGAACACGCTTTGCGCACAAACAAGCCAGAGGATTGAAATACGAGACAAAAAACCTCTCACTTTACCTCCTTCGGCTCGGTGTAGGGAAGATATCCGGAGGTCTTCATCTCAAGGCTGTAAACATAATGTCCTGCAGTAATCCAGAGTGTTGATCGGTCCAGACCGCCCCACGTGAGATTTGCTGCCGTAGAAGGAAGGAAGATACGGCCTAGCCTGCGTCCTTCAGGATTCCAAACCCAGATGCCTCCAGGGCCTGTCACGTAAAGATTGCCTTTGCGGTCGACCTTCATGCCGTCAGGAACTCCCGGTTTACCGTCACTTTTTTCGTTGGCAAATATGACTCCGTCAGAGACGACGCCGTTTGGATGGAAAGCATACCGCCAGATATTGCGGCGTTCCGTGTCGTCCACGTAGAGATATCTCCCGTCGGGTGAGAACACCAACCCATTCGGCTGCGCGATGTCTTGTACCAGCAGTGAGAGCTTCCCATCCTGGCCGAGTCGGTAAACACCTTTAAAAGGCGTTTCTTGCTTTTCGCCCTTTACAAGATCAAGCGTAGGGTCGGTGAAGTAGAGAGCGCCGTCAGGTCCAAGAATTACATCGTTAGGACTGTTCAGCCGCATACCCTCGTAGCGGTCGGCGATCACGGTGTAACTCTTCTCGTCTGGCGAAAGACGAATAAGCGCACGCAGAACGCTGGCTGTGACGACCAGCCTCTGTTGCGAATCGCGCGTATTGCCGTCGGGATCGCCCAGCTTCAGGATTGTCGTATGATGACCGTCGAAAAACAGGCGGCAGAGCTCGTTCGTCTCCTCATCACTGACGATAATGCTTCCACCGGGCTCCCACACTGGTCCCTCAGTAAAACCAAAACCTGAACCGGCGGTCTTTAGCTGCGTATCCTTGTCAACAAGCTCCCAGAACTCTGGAAAATCTGCCTGCAGCGAAAACTCGCGCTTGGTCTGCTGTGCAGATAGAGAGCCAGGCAAAAGCAGAACTCCAATCGCGAGGATAAGGAAACGAATGCTCATTCTTCTGAGACCTTCCTTCCACGCTTCGAAGACGGATCAAGGGGATTAGCAGAACGGATCAGATAGCTCACGATGTCATCTATCTCTTTTGGTGAGAGGCGAGCCCCATAGTCGACTGGCATCAGCGAGTGACCGGTGCGCGTGAACTTCTTGAGGCCCGCTTTCTCGAGCTTGCGATAACGTCCGTCCTCTGTCTGAAGGATGATCGTGAAGTTATCCTCAGTCCGCAGCACGCCACGAAAGCTCTCACCGGAGGTGACAACTTCGACCACCTCAGAGCCGGGAGTGATAGAGGTCTCCGAACCCACAATCGCCGCACGGATGCGCCCAGGCGCGATTCCGCTGCCGTAGTCGGACAGATCGCTGGCGATAAAGCCGCCTTCGCCATGCATCATGTGGCACTTCGAACAGCCGACGTGGCTAAAGAAGAGCGCGCGTCCAACTGCATCGTCGCCGGTAACTTTAACTTCTGCTGTTTTTCTCTGCAACTGGCGTAGGAAGGCAACTACATCTTTGATGCCTAAATCCCCCAGAAAACCAAAGGCCGGCATTCCGGATCCGGTAACGCCATTGCGCACAAAATTGGAAAGCTCTGCATCAGTAAGAGATGTGACATTGCGTGAGGTAGCGATATTGGGAGCACGTTCCCCGCCACGCCCGTCAGAGCCGTGACACCCCGCACAATTGGTCGCGAAGGTCTTGTTTCCCTTGGCGGCGTATCCTTGCGCGTGCAGACTACGAGGCGTCCAAATCAACAACGCCAGCACCGCCACACCGGTCTGAAAAAACCATAGCGATCGAACCCTATTCATGGGCTTCTCTACAGAAACATTTCCTTTCGCAGAAAAACAACAGCATCATGACGGTCCGCTCCGGTTAAAGCTAAAGATCCCGTGCTCCCGGACGGCTCCGATATTGAACGCATCGAATCGGTTCGTTGATTAATGATTAAATATTCAAGAAAAACATCGGTCGAATGCTCTGTTCTCTGGTAGGCCATATGTCCTACCAGGTTTCGAGGGTATGTGGGCTTTTAACCGATATCGTTATACTGCGATCATCAACATTCGCATTGAGGATGGAGCAAAGGGCCATGGAACAAGCAGCCGGTCTGTGTCCATGGTTTGTAAGAAAACAGGCCAATGCTAATCACCATTGCCCGAACCCTCTTCCTTGGGAAGAATCCTACACGACGCCGCCTCGCGGTGCTCACGTCGGCCACCTGGTCCGTGCGTTCGCATTGGTCGACGGGTCGGGCATCTTCCCCGACACCCTGCATGGTTCTGTGGAAGTCGACGACTGCGGCCCTGGCGCCTTGGTCCTCGCGCTGAGCCGGATCGCTCTCCCGTTCCTGATCCGCCTCGAGCCGATCGACCCGGGAGAGACGCGCGTCTTCATCGACGTTGCCGACCGGGCCTCGCGACCCGCGATGGCACGTGTTCGGGTGGGTGGTGGCGATCCCATCTCCATCGCGATTCCATCGGCGGCGCGCGGCGCCGACGCTTCCCTCCGCGGCCGTTTGAGCGGCCTGCCGGAGCGGGGTATCACCGACCTCGAGATCGGCGTCGTCGATGACGAAGGGCGCGAGATCGCCGTTCGGACGACGAGTTCGTTCGCGTCCCTCCGGGAGGGCGATGCCCTCGACGTGACCTCGGCGGACGGTCGGCTTGAGCTTTCGCTGCCGGCGGGGGCGCTGGAGGCCCCGGCCGAGCTCGTGATCGAGACCGCCGTCGGGTTGCCGCCGCCGCCCGACCGGTCTGCCTTCGTGTGCGATGCGTATCGCCTCGCGAGCTCGCGGGGCGATCCTCTCTTAGTCAAGGCGATGCTCGAAGTCAATCTCGACGTCAATGCAGACGACAAGCTCCGCAACCGGAAGGACCTGCTTTACCCGACGCTCGTTCAGCTGCGTCCCGACGGCAGGGGTTCGGAAGACGTGCAAGTCCAGCAGCGTTCCGATCGGTTTGTTGGTGCGCGGATCGATCGGTTAGGTACATACGCGCTGGCGGCTCGCACGCCCGAGGTGCGCGTGGCCGACGTGCCCTAGCTCGACCGATCGCGCAAGCGCCAGCCTGCAACGGCTGAGGAGGGCAGCGAGAGAGTGCACCGCTTTTTGGCGTCAGATACATGAGCTGCGATCAACCTTGCCGCCAGAGGCGCTTGAGCTTCTGCGTGTCGCACGACTGGAAAGGTGGGTGAGGCTGCGGATGTTGCCGAGGCTTATCTCCTGGTTTATGCGAAGTGGGTACACAACCGGGGCAGATCGCCGTCGTAGATGGAGGCAGGTTGCTGGTTGAATCACACAAGTCCCGTCGCGCAGTGACACGTCTAGACGACAGTCTTGAGCCACTGAAACTGCAATTCGGGAGGGCTGCGGACTGCATCGTCCAGTGTGTGCCGCTGGAGAGGACCACGCCCGCGCGGGGTGTGTTTGGTGCTCGCTCAACCTCGCCTGACGAGCGCCGCCACGAATCTGCAAAATTACATGTGATTCAGTGATGCGTCTGTTGTCTCACCAACCAGAGCGGCTCTCGCTGTTGATCGAGTGTTGGCCAAGCGCTCAGGGAAGAGAGCGCGAGGTCAACTGGCTCTGCGAACGCCCGTTCAGACCCAAACGATTTTCGTCGCCGAGACCTATACGGCCACCACTGCGCGAGTCCAGATCCCGGGCAACTTTTCAACTGGTCGTATCGGGCTGCCTGCGTGATCCAGTAATGATTTCGCTGCCCTGTCTCACGTCGCGGAGCCTCGTCATTGAGCATCGGTCGCTAGCCGCTTCATGCCGCTACTTGCTGGCTCCGGCAGGTTGTCGGTATCCGCTCTCAGCGAGTCGTTTTCCCATCGCTTTGTATGCTCCCTCACCGCGGGGCTGCCAGGTCGCGAGCCCATCGACGTAGCGATTGTACATGCAGAAGGCTGCCGCAATCAGAACGGTATCGTGTATGTCCAAATCGCTCGCGCCGTGCTGACGCGCCTTGTCGACAAGCTCGGGTGTGACAGTCTTTGCGTCTCCTTGAACGTGAGCAGCGATCTCCAACAGCGTTTTGAGTTTAGGGGAGACGTTTGCAGTAGATGGATCGCTGCAGACTGCATCGACAAGCTCTGGGCTTCCGCCAACATGATGGGCGGCTGCTGCACCATGGCTTGCTTGGCAGAAGTGACAGCTATTGCGCGATGAGACGTAACTTGCGATGAGCTCGCGGTCGCGTGAACTCAGGCTGGCATCACTGCCAGGCTCAAAGAGAAGGACGTGTGCGAGTTCGCGCGCATCGGCTTGGCTGTCTCGGGACGGAAGGCGAATGCGGAGCCGATACCTGGGATCTCTGATGGAAGATTGATGTGTGGCATTCTACCTCGTTGCCAACTCAGCGGCTGGCGGGTTGATGACATTGCCTCGACTGGCGGCTACGTAATCTTCGCGTGCAACTAACTTTCCACGCTCTCGGTAGAGCGAAGGATCCTGAGGTTGCACGGTAGCGAGTCCGTCGACATAGCGGTTATACATGCAGAATGCGGCTGCGATAAGAACCGTGTCATGAATCTCGAGATCGGTAGCGCCTTCTTTCTTGGCTTGCTCTATATCAAGTTCTGTAACCTTCTTCCCATCTTGCTGAACTTTGCCTGCGATATTCAACAGCGTCTTCATCTTCGACGAGATTTCAGCCGAGTTGAAATCGCTCTTGACGCGACGCACGAGTTCTTCGTTGCCGTCGAGGTGGGCAGCGGCAATTGCGCCGTGGATTGACTGACAGTAGTGGCAGTCATTCCGGGAAGAGACAAACGTGGCGATCAGCTCCCGCTCGCCAGGAGTGAGGGTATTGGGCCCACGAAGCAACACCTCGACGAGATCGTTAAGCGGCTTGGCCGTCTCAGGCCGGAATGCCATGGGCCCGCGTATGCCGGGAAGTTCAGGAAGAGAGATGTGAGGCATGGATAGCTCCTTCGATTGTTATTGCGGCTGTGATGCTACAGCATGTTTTCAACGGCTGGCTCAATGGGAAAGCTTCCCTGACTTATTTCGTTGGCGGAATGCGAATAGGCAGGGAAGAGCAGTTGCAAGAGTGCCGCGACAAGAAGCGGAACAGCAAAGACGAGCACAGCCTTCGGAAGATAAGTTCCGGCCGCGTCGAAGGAACGCCCCATGAGCACGGGGCCGATCGCTCCGCCAATGGCATAGGCCGTCCAACTAAGCCCATAGAGGGTCGAAAAGCGTCCACGACCAAGGTACTTTGCGATGAGATAGGGAACGACGTCGGCCTCGCTGCCCGAACCAAAGCCGATAAGGAACGCTCCTAGGATGCCGGTGGCCGGGGTCTTTGCATAGGCAAGGACGACGATGCCCAAAGCTGCAGCAAGTAGAACCACGAGCGAGACGAGCGGCGCAAAGAGACGATCGAGCAGGTGCCCGGTAACGAGTCGGCCAATGATGCCAGAGATACCGAGCATGGAAAGCGCAATAGCCGCGCTCGTAGGACTGATCGAATGACCTGTCAGCAACGCTGCCAGATGAGCAATGGCTGCGTTGAGGCTCAAGGCAGACAGCATGACTGGAACGGCGATCAGCCAGAAGGTACGTTTGCGAAGTGCGGCCGCCACACCGCTGGCCGGCTGTGCGTGCAACTTGGAATTCTGAGCGACAGGCTTGTTGCGGACAAGGAGTGCGGTAAGGGGAAAGCCGATCAGCGCACATACTCCGAGAGTCGCGTAGGAAACCCGCCAGCCATGCGTCGTAATGACGTACTGAGCGACGAGAGGTAGCAGGATAGATCCCGTTCCACTTCCGGCAAGAACGATGGCGAGTGCGAGACCCCGCCTCCCCTCAAACCATGTGAGCACGGCACGTGAGTAGGCAAGCTGCGCCGTGCCATTGCCAACAATACCGAGCGGAAGATAGGTTCCATAGAACTGTGAGATATTGCCGCGAAGCAATGAGAGCGATGCCATTGCACAGGCGAAGATCACGATGCTGGGCAGGATAATTCGACGCGGAGGCAAGCGGTCCAGCAACGAGCCGATCGTTGGCGAGCAGGCTGCGACAGTCAGTGCCGTGATCGCAAACGCACGCGATATCGCCTCGCTTTTCCATCCGAATGTGTCCTGCAGAGGGGTTAAAAAGAGGCTGAAGGTAAATGGCACCATGGCTGCAAAGCTAACCATCACGCCCACGAAGGCTGCGAGAACTACTTTCCAGCCCGAATAGGAGAGAGAGCTCTCAGCTGAGGCGGGTTTAGGCACGAACATATCCTCTTTCAGCGATCTTCGCTCCATGAAGACGATGACCTTCATGGGATACCGCGTGAACTCCACTCGAAGAGACCCAGCGATTGTAGAAATTAAATAAAGAGGCGACGGTGATGGCGTAGTAGATCGCCGCATCGTCCCATCCTGCCTCATGCAGCGGTTCCATATCGCGCGCAGTGATGTTAGAGGAGTCGAAAGTGACTTTGCGGGTGAATCGCAACAGAGCTTTCTCCGGCTCAGAGATTGGTGAATGATCAAGATCGCGCAGCACAGCCGCGATGGTGGCTTCATCCATGAGATGCGATGTGACTGCAGCGTGCGAGCGCATGCAGAACTCGCACTGATTGAGTGAGGAGGTGTAGGCAGCGATCAACTCGCGGAGAGCTGGCGAGATCGGACCGGGGTCGTGCATAACAGCGTGAGTAAAACGCCCCATATGGATCGACATCTCCGGCCGGAAGGCAAAAAGGTTCCATATCTGCCAGTTTTCGTGTCCCGAACTGCGCGCTTGCTCGATCAGGTTCAGATACGGACTGGGCTGCGGATTCGCTTCAACATCCGGAAGAAACATCGGCTCAAGAGCAGTAGGGATCTTGGATTGCATGACGAATCCTTAGAAGATGATTTTCACGGCGAACTGCATCAGGCGGGGCGAGCCCGCCTGAAGAATGCGTCCAAAGTTAGGTGATGCCAGATCTGCTACCGGCACTCCGAAGTTGGGATGATTTGCGATGTTGAACATCTCAGCTCGAAACTGAACATACGCCGCTTCGCGAATAGGAAAGTTCTTGAGTGCTGAAGCATCGACATTGGTGAACGCGGGGCCTCGCGCGACGTTTCGGCCTGAGTTGCCGAACTGACCGGCCTGCGTAACAGGGTTTAGCCGTTGAAAGTTCGAGGCATTGATCCAGCTGTCTACACGATGCGAGCCCCGGTTTGGGTCGCCGATCAGATTCGGCCTGCTTGCAAAGTAGCCGGAGATAGGCGGCGAACTTGCCTGTAACGATACATTCGCGCTGTCGTAGACAGTGTATGGCGTCGCACTATTCGCGGTTGCAATTGTATTAAGCTGCCATCCATCCAGCAGAAACTTCCTAACACCGGTGGTGTGATTTGCGAATGGAACCTGCCAGATCGCACTGGCGACGAACCGGTTGCGCGCGTCGAAGAGCGATGGACCGTATTCGCCCTTCAGATCGAAGGGGTTTTGCGCGAGATCATTCTCTCCACTTAAGGCCTTGGCGGATGCTCCCTGAAGATTCATCGAGGAAAGGTAGTCCAGAGTCTTTGACCACCAATAGGAGAAATTGACGGCGAGCCCATTCTGGAAGTTCCTGGACATTGAAAACTGTGCTGCATGGTAGGTTGAATTCTGGCCATAGGTGAGATCAGCCACGGTTGCAAAGTCGCAAGGACCGTTGCTAGGCCTGCAGTTCGCATAAATTCTACGACGGTCTGCGTTCGATGCGGTCGCTCCTGGACCATACACTGCGGGGTTAGCCTCGATATTTCGGGGAAGATGTGTGCCTTTTGTACCGACGTATCTAGCTTCAAAGACGAAGGAGTGACCCAGATCCTGCTGGACTCCGAGGTTCCAGTTCTGTGCATTGGAAGGCTTGGAGGTAGGGTCCATCACAAAGGCAGTCGCAGGTTGCGTGAAGGTGTTTGGCGGTGGGATTATTCGGCCGGTATATGGCGCCGCGAAGTTGACCTGCCCTGATATCTGAACGAACTGTGCGTAGGGAAGGGAAGAGATGGGAGATTGCGCTGTGACGTTCGAGCCATTCGAAAATGGATCGTAGAAGATTCCGTAAGCGGCACGGATAGAAGTCTTGCCTTTCCCATAAGGATTCCAAGCAAATCCCACACGCGGACCGAAGCCCTTATAGTAGCTGTGCGCGATTCCTTTGCCGATCCCAGCATCTCCAGGGTAAAGAAGACCGAGGGGGGCGTCGGGCCGAACGGTGGACTTTTGCCCGGGAACAAAGGCGTTGAGACGATCATGAATCTCTGTATTGGGGTTAATGATCTCGTAGCGAAGACCGAGGTTGAGAGTGAAGCGAGGACTCACTCGCCATTCATCTGTAACAAAGGCCGCGAGACCCCAGTGCCGCACTCCGCGATCAAAAGATCCAAGACCCTGGTAGAAGAGGACCGGCCCACCAAGCAACAAATTGGCAAACGCATCGTTGGTGGGAAACGAAGATGCGAAGACAAAGAAACCGTTTGGGGCGATCGATTGGAAGAGGTTGAATTGGTTGCGAACGAAGTCTCCACCGACGCGCAGCAAATGGGTTCCATGCGAGATCGACAGCGAATCCGACACCTCATACGTGTTCTGCACTGAGGTACGTGGTCCAGTGATTGCTCCACCCACCGGGGAATAGCCGCTCAGATTAAAAAACGGTGGCCCTTGGCCGATGGCCGAAGCCGAGTCGTAATTGAAACCCAGGGTGCGTGGACTATTCTGGTTTAATCGTTGATCGAATAGAAAGCCATAACGAAAAAATGACATCTGGACACTGTTGCTGACGTGCGTGCCAAAGAGGTGCGTGTTGCCGATGACGGCAGAGTGTACCGTATAGTCGTCGCGGGTCGGAAAGCCCGGCAGGTCGGAGCCGCGCACAGAGACAGGATTGATATTCAGTCCGGTAAAGTAGGAGTAGCGCAGAAAGTAGGAGTCGTTGTCCCTGCGATGAAGATCCAGCCGCAGCCCGGTTTGATCGTAGTTGTTCGTGCCGACAAATGTGCTGGTGTATACCGATGGCGTGGTATTGCCGATGGGATAGAGGTTCGCGACGTTCAAGCCCACAGGATTGAGTGACCCCTGGGGAAGTTTCCCGCCGGGAACAGGTATGCCGCCAGCCGCGTAATTGATGAGGGGTGTGGCGTTGCCGGAGAAGTCGCCCGCGTGCTGCGCCGCGGTGGGAACGGCAGCCGAGGTTGTGACACCGGCGCGGTTGCGAAGGCCCTCATAGTAGGTGAAGAAGAACAGTCGTTTAATCACGGGCCCGCCAATAGTGGCGCCGAACTGGTTCTGTTTCAAGGGTTCCACGTACTTCGAAAAATAGTTACGCGTATCGAAGATGTCGTTGCGGAGGAACTCGTAGACTGTGCCATGGTAGTGAGATGATCCGCTCTTGGTGACGATGCTGGTTACGGATCCGATATTGCCGCCGTATTCTGGCGACGAAGTGGCGGTGAGGATGCGGAACTTCTGCAACGCATCGATTGGAATACGGAGAGCAAAGCCGCCGTCCATCCGATCGACGTTCTGCGCGCCATCCAGGATAAAGTTGTTCGCTTCTGGCCGTTGCCCGTTGACAACATAGGATTGACCAATCCTCAGCGAGCCGCCCTGCGTTAACAGTCCTGCAGTCAAAGGAGCAACACCCGTCTGAAGCAGGCCGAGCTGCGCAAAATTCCTGCCGTTGAGCGGCAGATTCACGATCTCGCGTTCGGTTACGGTTTTGCCGAGAGCGTTTGTTGCCAGATCGATGGCATCGGCACCCTCGCCGACGACGATTGTTTCTTGCAGAGCGGCTGGCGAAAGAGTCGCTGTAAGGCGTACCGTATCATCAACTGAAAGATGGATCCCATTTTCGATGAAGGTCGCGAAGCTGGGGGATTCAATACGCAGGGAATAGTCGCCAATCGACAACGCTGGAAACCGGAACTGACCATTCGCCTGAACCTGCGATTCGCGGCTAGTTTGATTGGCTTGGTCGATGACGAAAATCTTTGCGTTGGTAACAATTAGGCCAGTCTGGTCTACGACAGCTCCTTCGATGTTGCCTGTAGGAGTTTGCGCGTTTGCGCAGAATGCGAACGCGAGCCAACACGCGACGACGAGAGCCACGCAGGTCGTCGGCTTGAACCGGCGGACGAAAAGCATCAATACCTCACAAAGTTCGCATATAGAGACAGCAGAGAACTATATGAGGACACCTGGTAGACTACATCGACTTTGCGATGGGCATGCATCTCATACTTCTGATGGAGGGTTCGCTCGTGGACATCGCGCAGTTGGAGGATATTCCATCTCCATCTTTCGATGGATGGGACATCCGGCCGCAGCCGCGATAAACTGCCCGGCATGAAGACCGAACCAATCGGCAGTATTCCCCGGCCGCTTGCCTTGATTCGGGCCATGGCGGCATTTCAGTCTGGGGAAATTAGTCGCGAAGCACTCGACGAAGCCTCTGCTAACGCACTTCGCGACACAATTGATCGGTTCGAACAGACGGAATCGCCTGTCATCACCGACGGCGAGCAAACCAAACCCAGCTTCGCCACTTATCCTCTTTCCGGACTCGGCAATCTCGCGCCTGATGGAGTCATCATCCCCTTTGCTGAGGGCCATGTGCGCCAATTACCTCGCCTAACCGCGGGACCCTTTCGCTATGGTGTGTGCACTGCCAAATTCGTTAATGCCGCCCGCGCCTATACCAAAACCCCAGTGAAACAGGCCGTCATTTCAGCATCTTCCCTGAGCCTGCTCTATCCATCGTCGGGTATACCCAATTATCCTCGCGAAGTTTTCCTGGCCGATCTTATCGATGAGGCCGAGACGGACATCAGGGGTGCTTTCGATGCAGGTGCAGACTCGGTGCAGATTGACTTCACGGAAGCCAGGTTATTGCTCAAGTTAGATCCTTCCGGCAGTCTGCTGCGCAGCTTCATCGAGCTCAACAACCAGGTTCTCGATCGCTTTACTCCCGCAGAGCTGCAGCGCATTGGCGTCCATGTCTGCCCTGGAGGCGACAAAGACTCCACCCACAGCGCAGATGTCGACTACGGAGCTCTGCTACCCGATCTCTTCCAGTTAAACGTTGGACGCTTTTATCTTCAGATGGCCAGAGAGTCGGACAAGAGGCGGGTTCTGCGAAATCGTCAGTCAGGTTCTCAGGCCGAATCATATTGTCTTTATAGGTGTAATCAATCCTATCGATTCCACGATCGAGACACCTGATGAGATGCGTGAACGCATTCTCGAAGCGGCTTCCATTCTTCCTGTGGCGCAACTTGCAACTACAGATGATTGTGGTTTTGCCCCGTTTGCCGATGATACTTCTACTGCTCGCTACGTGGTCTTCAGCAAAATTCGAGCGAGAGTTGAAGGCATATTATTCGCCGCGCGTGAACTCGCCTGAGAAGATTACACGCTCGCCATTAGTGAAAGCACAGGCTTTCGAGGTAGAAAAGTGACCCGTTTATACCGTAAGTTTTTGGCATCGACCTTCATCGGAGTGGCCTGTTTCGCCATCGCGGCAGATGGCGGCACCAACATCACAGTCTCTGGTTGGGTGATTGATTCGGCATGCGCCTACACCAAGGGTCTCGATAAACCCATCGGCGTAGCGTGTGCCAAGGCATGCGCAAAAAACGGCTCTCCGCTCGTCATCCTTCGCGATGATGGCACCATCTTCCTTCCCATCGACAGTAAAACGCCTTCCTCTTCGCAAAACCTGAAGCTGATGCCGTTTGCGGGCGAACATGTAACGGTCACCGGCAAAGACTATGTTCGCAATGCTTCGCATGCCTTGGTCATCGATAAAATCTCCAGGTAGTGCGATCGGTGCAAATCCCATGGGCAGGCAGGAGGCATTCATGGCGCAAGTATCGCAAGAAAAGAAGGTAGGAACGAAGGCGTGGCCGTGGCTGATGTTTGGACTGATGTGTGCCGTGGCGTCAGCGGCTTGCGTATGGATTCCGCTTCATGTCATCCGGCCGTTTCATCCGCAGAATGCCACAGCGTTGACCGTAGCCCTGTGGGTTTACGACGCAGGTCCATTGCTCGCAGGTTTGGCTGCGGCATTGGTAGTGGCATTGACGATCTGGTCGTGGAAGAGAGGTTAGGGAAGCGTCCGACGGATTTGGTTTCGGATCGCGATGGTCTGTCTATGCGCTGTGGCGATTGCGGGAGCGTACATAACCCATGTGAATATCTTCGAAAAGATGTTTCATCCCTACGACGTGCCGGTGTTTGGCAGTGCAGACAAAGCGCCGGTCGATCGGGATGACATGGTTCTGGCGGTATTGCTGGGCGGGCATGCACGCGCCTACCCGATACTTACGATGGGGCATCACCACATCGTAAATGACACCGTGGGAGGGGTGCCGATTGCGGTGATGTACTGTACGCTCTGCCACACAGGGATTGTCTGGAACCCTGTCGTCGACGGAAAGAGACTGCACTTTCGGCTGGCCGGAATCAACAATGGGAATGCGCTGATGCGTGATGAGGAGACAAAGAGCGTCTGGCAGCGGAGCACGGGGGAAGCCATCTTTGGGCCGCTGAAGGGTCAGCATCTGAAGCTGATTCACAGCAGCGAGCTAACCTATGCACTGTGGCGGAAGGAGCAGCCGCAGGGGGATGTTCTGACGCCAAATGCGCCGTATCTCCCGTCGTGGACCACGTCATCTCCTGTTTGGCCTTGTAGTCATGTCTGTTATCGGCCTTGGTGGCTGCAGTTCTTCCTCAACTACCACTGCGCAGCCCCCTAGCTCTGCGCCAACGACGAATCGTACCCCCAGTGGGACTTACAGCTTCAACGTCACGGCGACATCTGGTGTTATCTCGCGCACCGTTTCGCTGTCCCTTAATGTTCAGTAAACATGTAACCGCAAAAGGAGAATTTCCAGCTCTATCGGTGGTGGTGGATATCAGAATTTCCGCATGAAGGAGTTGTAGCGGGTCGTCCGATCGGATACGGATATGGTCTTCCAATCATTTTTGCTATTTGGATCTTGGTCATCGTTCTTTGTTATCCCATCTGCAGGTGGTATGGGACGATCCGTCGACGCCGCTGGATTCTTAGCTATTTGTAGGTTGATCGAATCGAATTTCTCAAAATGCTACGGTCTACTGCACTGCCTGAATTGGAAAAACTGATGAATAAGCTCATCGGTGTACGCGATGCCCGCGACCGCCGAGCACGCGTTCATAATCAGTAACTAAATTCGGCTCCTGATGACTGATGTGTTCTCCAGTTCAAGTGGACGTAAAACCGGCTATACGCATAGATGATTGCCACGTTGCTGGTTAGCTGCCAAGTGTACGAGATGGCATGTTCGGGGCCTGCCCGTAAACACGGCTTGGCTGATTTCTTGAACCGGAACGCTTCGTAGCAATGGTCTTGTAGGATGATCTATATATGTAATAGAAAAGGTTACATTTTCGGTGCAATAGCGGTACACTCATCAGCTTTTCCCTGTTTCGCTACATTGCGCTAAATTACGGTCGCTCAGCTACTTAGCGCTACGCTCGATTACGGACATATTTGCTTTATTTTCAACGGTTGCAGTTTTCGCGGGAAACTCAAAATCCGCCGGGCTTCGGCCCGTGGGAGTTCGGCCCCCTCCCGGCACCAAGTATCCAATTTATTTGCAATGATTTGCGAGCAGGGACGTGAGCGCCCGGGGGCGTGCGGTGCAAATACGTACAGTGCGCATCCTGTTTATTTTGAATAGCTTGAGCAATTTCGTGCGTTTTCTCCCATTTGCTAACCTACATTCGAATGGGAATCGCTTGCCTGATTAAATTCGGGTGGACGCAGGTAATCTTAGCGTAAAGACAGTGCCTGCATGTCTCTCACTTTGGACGTTTAGCGTGCCACGGTGAACATCAGAGATCCACTTCGCGATAGCCAATCCTAGTCCGGTACCTTCGGTCTCACTTCGCGATGGATCTGCTCGAAAAAAGCGGTTAAAGATATAAGGAAGATCGCCTTCAGAGATTCCAATACCTGTGTCGGTGACCATCAACTGCGCTTGATCCGCTAGTTGGACAACGCGAACTTCAACGGTCCCGGAGCGCTGGGTATATTTGAACGCGTTGTCGATCAGAATCCATGCCAGTCGTTGCAGGCCCAGCAGGTCCCCTAGGACAAAGATCGGTCGTTCAGAAGATATGGAAACATGAAAGGATAACCCTTTGGCTTCAGCGTGCGGCAATGCCATCTCGCAGACGTTCTCAATTATCTTTCCGAAGTTGATTGATTCAAAGGTCTTCTCTTGCGATCCAAAATCAGCACGAGCCAGTGTGAGCATATCTTCGATCAGGATGCTAGCTTTTGAGGTCTCTTCCAGAATGTCCTGAAAGGCCCTCTGGCTCATTGGATCAGTCGTCTCCCGCTTCAAGGCTACCTCTGCAACTACACGGGTAAAGGACAATGGGCCACGTAATTCGTGCGAGGCATCAGCCGTGAACTGTTTGATCTGGCTAAGCGCCGATTCCAACCGCTCCAACATGCCATTGCATGTCTCAGTGAGACGCTGCAGCTCATCGCCGGTGTCGCTCGCTGGAATACGATCGGATAGATTTTGAATGCTAATCGATCGTGCAGTTTCTGTGATCTTGTCAACGGGCGAAAGAGCGCGCCTGCTTATCCAATAACCGGCAAGCGAAGAGAGGATAAGGAAGATCGGTACCGATTCCAGCAGACCGCGCAAGAATTGATGCAGAAGGACCCGGTTAGCCGCTTCAGGAGCCGCGGCGAAGACAAAGAGATTTTCATGATTCACGCTGACCGGGTGGACGAGAACCCAGTAGGGCTGTCCCCGGGATTCGACATGAATAAATCTTTCCACGCTGCCCTGCTTTACTGAAGGCCACGCGAATGATTCTGCAGCAAGCGAGGGAGAAGGATACGCTTTGCTGCCGTCTTCACGGAGCACCTCGGAGAGTCCATTACCAGTGGCGCGAGCAAAGTCACGAAAGTCGTCGAAACGATCTTGCTGGGATGCGTTGAAATCCTTGCGAAGTAGATCCTGTAGACGATCAATTCGTCTCGCGAGTGTTTGGTGTCTCTCCACAGTCAATGTTCGTTTTAGGTTGAACCACATTGCTGTTCCAAACAGTACCCAACCGGCGAAGAACATCAGACCAAACCACATAGTCAGACGCAGCGAAATTGAGAAAGGCCGCTTTACCATGGATCGGTCCGGAATGTGTAGCCGACCCCGCGGACCGTATGGAGCAACTCTATCTCCCCAGGCCGAGTTATCTTCGCACGTAGCGCTCCGATCAGCACGTAGAGGCTCTCGAAGCTTACATCTGTATTGCTGCCCCACCCTTCGTTGATCAACGTTGCATGAGGAACAACCGCCTTGCATCGCCGCATGAGGACCTCCAAAAGCACACATTCAGTGCGTGTGAGTGAGGCTGTACGATCTCCGCGTTGCAGCTCGTACAAGTGGGGGCGGAATGTTAGATCAGCGTAAACATATTCTTTCGTTGAAGTGGAACGCGGAAGGCGCCTCTCGGAGGCTCTTACTTTGGCTAATAACACATCCAGCGCAAATGGCTTAGTCAGATAGTCATCTGCTCCCGCGTCGAGACCGTAGATGATGTCCTGCATGGTATCGCGAGCGGAGACGATGATGGTCTGTATCGCGAGACGTTCTTCGCGCAGCTTTTTGATAGCTGAGAAGCCATCTAGCCTGGGAAGCATGACATCGAGGATCAAGAGGTCGAAGTTATTCGTCCTACCGAGCCGTAGGCCTTCTTCGCCATCGTAGGCGAGAGTGACGAAGTGTCCCTCGCTCTCAAGCGCCGCTCCAAGATGCGCTGCGAGCTTTTTTTTGTCCTCGACGAGGAGAATTTTCATTGGTATTTCGACCTTAACTGTGAAATGTAAATTTTCCGTGAAACGTCGTAGCAGAAGCGGCCCACCTTAGGTTGAGCTTAGGTTCAACTGACATAGTGCTTCCTATCCGAACAGACAAGAATGGTGAAGAAAGAGGCTCTATGTCTATCGCTCGAGAGGGTAGGAAGAACAGGATTGCGTTGTCCATGCTCTTTGTTTTCTTACTGATGTCACGTGTAGTTGTCGCGCAGTCCAGCAAAGGATCGATCTCCGGCTCGGTCGTCGACAATTCGGGTGCAGCGCTCAGCGGTGCCCAGGTGGAGTTGCTTCCGCTGGGACTTGTCAGTGTCAGCAACACTCAGGGTGGGTTCACATTTCCCGAGGTCACAACCGGAAAGTACACGCTTGCAGTTTCGTATGTAGGATTCAAGCCGACACAAAAGGACGTGGAGCTGACTACCGGGCAGACGCTCAACGTCCCACTGATGCTTTCAGTGACCTCAGTGAGCGATGAAATTCTCGTCACCGCTGAGCGGCCCCATGGCGAGGCTGAAGCAATCAATGAGACACGTACGGCCGACAATATTGTTCAGGTTCTTCCTAACGAAGTGATCATGAGTCTGCCCAATGCAAATGTGGCCGACGCGATCGGTCGTCTGCCGTCCGTGTCTCTCTACCGCATCGAGGGCGAAGGCGTCTACATTCAGGTACGCGGAACTGAACCTCGTCTGACCAACGTAACAGTCGACGGTATCACCATTCCCTCGCCTGAACCTACGGTACGACAGGTGCGCCTTGACGTACTGCCGGCGGATCTAGTGGAAACAGTGGAGCTCAATAAAACGCTCTCAGCCAATCAGGATGCCAATGGTATTGGCGGCTCAGTCAACCTGCGCACAAAGGAAGCTGGAGAACAGCCTACCGTCAACCTGTGGAGCAACGGTGGGTACAACCCAATTGCGAATGGCCGAGCTTCGTATGGTACCGGTGCTACGATTGGCAAGCGGTTTGGAGCAACCAAGAAATTCGGTTTGCTCGGCAATGGAGCTTACGACTATAACGGTCGCGGCATCGATAACATCCAGCCGACACTGGACCCTCTATCAACCTTCGCTCGTCCCTTTTATGACAACGACACGATTCGTGAATATCGCTACTATCGCTATCGTTATGGATTCGCCGGAAGCGCGGACTATCGAATCAATGAGAACGCCAATATCTACGCTCGCGGAATCTTCTCCGACTTCAAAGATTGGGGCGATAAATGGTATTACTCCCCTGTCTCAACCGCCATCAGTTCGAAGGGAGCCCTTCCAAGTCCAACAGCCGCATCTCCAGCTCCCAAGTTTTATACATCGAGTAAACGGCCGAACGCTTCCGTAGGAGCTCTGATAGTAGGCGGACGAGATGCGACTGCAAACACCCTGACGACGGTAGAACTCTCTGCATCTCGTTCCTATGAGATCAGCTCTGCAGGAAATCCAAAGGCCGATTTTTCCTGGATAGGGCCGAACGTCAACTGCAATTATGATCCCTCTTCACAAACGAACCCAAACCGTCCTCGGTTCGGAACTTGTGACGGAGCCAACTCCCCGCTGCAAAACTCGCAGTACTGGATCTTCAAGGACATCACAACATCCAGCGGTCTTACAGCGCAACTTAACCTTGCCGGAGCCCTCTCGCACGCCAGGAACTATGAGGTCGCCTCGCATTTCGGAACCTTCGAGGTGGGGTTTAAGTTCACGAACGCTCACAAAAATCAGAATGCAACTGAGACCGTGTATGACGGCTGGTCCACCAAGGCAGGATCTTCCACGCCGACGATGGCTCAGCTTCAAAGCGACTTCTCTAGCACGAACTTCTATGACAACTCCTATTTTGGTGGCAAGTACGACCCGGTGTCGGACTTCAACCTGGTGCAGGACTATACACTGAAGAACTTTTCTGGCTACGTCGATCCGCAAAAGACTGCAGCCGCTACTTGGCCGAACATCTTTCGCACGATCGAGCGCATTACAGCCGGATACGCGATGAACACCATTACCTTCGGCAAGCTGCGCGCGCAGACAGGCGTCCGCTTCGAGGCCACCCATATGGATACATTTGGGTATAACTTGGCGTTCTATGGGCCCGGCACTTCTACGCAGGTTTGCGGATCGCAGCCTTACAAGAACTGCTGGACTGTAAACGGTATCTCCAACGAACCTTCATATCTCGATGTCCTGCCGAGTGTGCAGTTGCGTTATGCTCTCAATCCGAACTCGGCGTTACGAGCGGTCTACGCCCGTGGCGTAGCAAGGCCAGATGCCTATCAGCTAGTGCCCTATGTTCTCGAGGACAGTACTGCAAGCCCGACTGCAGTCACCATCGGCAATCCTTCTCTGAAACCGACCCGAGCCAACAACTACGACCTTCTTTATGAGAACTATCTCCAGCCGCTGGGGATGATTCAGGCTGGTGTGTTCTTCAAACAGCTCAACTCGCCACAGGTATTGACCTCGATTCCCGGTGGGCTCGACCTGTCGAACTTTCCGGCGGGATACTTTCCTGCGTCGTTGCAAAGCGTCATTGCGCAGTACCCCGGAGACGCCGTAATGCAGTATGTCAATGGACAGAATGCATGGCTCTATGGCTTCGAAGTGAGTTATCAGCAACATCTCAGCTATCTGCCCGGCATTCTGCGCGGACTGGGTATCTCGGCCAACTACAGCTATACAAAATCGCGTGAGAAAGGTCTTCCTCTCCGCACCGATCGGCCGACTCTGATTGATCAGGCTCCCCACAACTTCAACGTCAGTACCACGTACGATACCAAACGACTGTCGTTGCGTGTCGGTCTTGCTTATAACGGTGCCAGCCTCTTCTCTTACAGCTGGATCGCGCCGAGTTTAGTAAAGGGAGCGGATCCAAGCAACTTAGGTGCGAACGGACCCTCCGGTGATGTGTACACCCTTACGCACTTCCAGGTAGACGCACAGGCCAGCTATCGCGTTCATCGGGGATGGAGCGCGGTCGTCTCTGCCTTGAATCTCAACAACGAAGTCTTCGGATACTACACGGGCAGCACGCAGTTCCTGAATCAGCGCGAATACTACAAACCAACGATCAGCGGGGGCGTTCGTTACAACTTCCAGGCGTCAAGATAGATTAGGGATTTCTACTTCATCTGCAACACGGCCAGCGGAATTGACCGCAACGTCATTCCAGTCAGCCGATTTATGCAATCTCAAGGAACCCAATGATTCGATGGATCGTCGCGATGTGCTGCATTGGCTGCGCCTGTACGAGTGTCTTATCAGCGCAGGTCTCTCATCAGGCAAAAGACGAGCAGCTCAAATTCGTCATCTATCTCAGCCGTCACGGAGTGCGGTCTCCCACGGGAAAAGTCACGCAGTACGCTGCATACTCTAAAGGATCCTGGCCGGTATGGGATGTTCCTCCCGGATACCTCACAAAGCACGGCTATCATCTGATGGAACTCTTTGGAGCCTACGATAGACTGGCGCTCGCAAACCGAAGACTGTTGTCAGCCAGCGGCTGCGCGGATGCGGGTGACGTTACCTTCTACGCCGACTCCGATCAGCGCACACACCAGACCGGAGAAGCCCTTGCCAAAGGGATGTTCCCAGGATGCAGCATCACCGTCAGTTCACTCAAAGAAGGAGATAAGGATCCTCTTTTTCATCCCGTTGAGGCAAACGTTTATCCCAAGGCCTCGCATCTTACGGTCTCAGCCCTTGCAGGGCGCATCGGCAACGATCCTGGAAACATAACGCAATCCCACAAGGCGCAGTTGTCCGCGCTCGACAACTTACTTGAGACATGTGGTAGTTCAAAACAGGATCGACGCCGCCTGTCTCTGTTTGAGATTCCTTCAGTCGTGGTTGATGGAGGTGATCGCCCAGTTGATGTCAAAGGGCCACTGAGCATCGCAGGCACATTTACAGAAAATTTTTTGCTGGAATATACGGAGGGAATGAATGAATCCGATGTGGGCTGGGGCTGCGTCGATGGCGAAAAGCTCCGTGCTCTGATCGATCTTCACACCGCGTCTGTGGACTTCACTCAGCGCACTCCGGCAATAGCACGCTTGCAAGCCGCCAACCTCTTGAATCTGATCCAAAGATCGCTGGAGCAGGCGATCACGCAAAACCCTGTGAAGGGAACGTTGGGGAGGCCCTCAGATAAGGTGCTATTTCTGATAGGACACGATACAAACCTGATCAACATCGCGGGTCTGCTGCAAATGAATTGGATAATTGATGGCCGACGTGATGATACCCCTCCGGGTGGAGCACTCATACTGGAGTTATGGCAGGATAAGAACCGACAATATTCTGTTCGGGCGTACTATACAGCACAAACTCTCGAGCAAATGAGGGCCTCTGTCGTCCTAGCGCCTGGGTCGCCGCCGGCGATGGCTCCGTTGTTCATTCCGGAATGCAGCGGAGCCGACTTCTCTTGTAGTTGGAACGACTTTTCTAGTCTGCTCAAGCGTGTAACAAGAAGACTCCCTTTCTAGCAAGGCAATGCAAGAGAATTTTATATTTTGCCCGATACTTACGATTTTGCTGTCGCATAGGCGGAGGTATTCTCCTACTTCTCGCAATAGGGGATCGAATGGGTGCTGAGATCGGCATGGCGGTCCACAGGAGTGCGTTTACCCGTGCTTGAGCCTGAAGTCCTGGCGTCCCCATAACCAATGATTGCTCTGGATCGTGAGGCGCTCTCGCTAAATTGGGGAGCGAAGCGCCCTGCCTCATATCACCATCCATTGCTTCCTCGCGGTTTCACTGAGATGCAAAGCTAACAGGGTTTTCAACCCTATAGAAAATGACAGCTGCCTGCCAGAAGATTCTCTTGGGGAGAAGAGCTTCGTCTTGCGCGAGACTTTGAAGTGGTCAGGCGCGCCGCTGTGAGTACGCGTGAGACATCAGAATGATTTGCGTCTTGTGGAGGTATGAATTCCATTTGGAGGGTTTTGATGAATAATGCATCTACTGAAATGAAGAATATTTGGGCACGGCGGGTAGCTCGGATCAATCCGATCGGACGTGCATTTCTTCGTTACGGTTTGGTTGTGGCGATAGGATGGATTGCCGGTATGAAAAGCACAGAGTATGAAGCCAAGGGAATTCAGCCGCTGATTGAGCACAGTCCTCTAATCAGTTGGGGTTACAGCATCTGGACGGTTCATCACTTCACGATGATCATTGGCGCAGCCGAATTGGTTATAGCTGCACTTATCGCCGTTCGGCATTGGTTACCCAAAGCATCTGCGTTGGGAAGTGTCGGCGCCATATTCATGTTTTTAACAACCCTCTCGTTTATTCTGACCACACCTGGTTGGGAACCGAGCTTAGGAGGTTTTCCAGCCCTATCGCTCGGCGTCGGCGAATTCCTGATCAAAGACCTCGTTCTTCTAGGTGCAGCATTTTGGACCCTGACGGACTCGCTTAAGGCCGCCTATGATCTACCGAGAGCGGAGTAGCTTTATCAAAGCCAATAGGCACATCATCCACATATCGCGCTATCTGAGTGATCACTTCATAATGTGGGAGGAACAGATGAAAAAAATATCGGCGAACCCCCGAATCGATTGCAAGCCTATCGCCTGAACAATACCGTCTGACCCGGGAAATGGGACCAAGTGACCATTTCAAAATGAACATTAGAACAACAAGGGACCAGGGATTTACGTCGACGTCATCTAGGAAAGCCGTTATTTGCGTCTCCTGATAAATATGACAGCCAATGTGGGTGGCCCAGTTTCACCAAGCCGATTGAATCAGAGAGCATAATGTTGTCCTTCGTATCGGATTGAGCGCGATCGTTGGAATGACGAGATTGACTGAAGCTGCAATTCATTTTGCAGGTGACTCTTCACCTTTGGCATTGTTCCTCCGAGTTGGTTGCTCGAATGCGAGCAACGCGAATATTTCGCGCAGTTAGAAGAACGTATCGTGTCGGGCAACATTATTCAGGGAAGTTGCTGCACGATATCGAAGGTTGTTCCACATAGGGTGTCGTTTTTCCATCAGGATTCGCGGATTTACGACTGCAAGCTCAATTTCCAAGTAGACCATCGCTCAACTCTGCCTGAAGAAAACAACAGGCTTGATCCTGCATATTTTGGGATGACGACTATATGGTCTGCAGTCGATACTTGCCCTTAAGCTCTTCCCGTTCGGTGCGCGTAGAGGAATTAGAGGACGCCTGCACTTTATGGAAATGTTTAGCTTAGCCGCTACTCTTCGCCTCTGTGCGTCACTTGGCCGACCGTTCCCCGAGGCAGATCATCGACGGTCCACAACGGATAAATATTGGAGGATTTCATGCCCAAGAACATGTATGACGAACTAGCATCTGCTTCGCCAAATCGCGAACGTTTTATGGAGAAAATCGACACCACGAGCGCGATGATGGGTGGCGGAGGATCTCCAACTGGAAAGTCGCAGCCCATCACGGAAACCGACATACTCAATTTCGCACTGAATCTTGAATACCTCGAAGCGGAGTTCTACACCTATGCCGTGACGGGCAAATCGATCACGAGCTTTGGCATCGGCATCGATGGCAAGGCAACGGGCGATAATCCTGCGACTGGTGGCGCAACGGCTGGTGGTTCTCAGGTTAAATTCGACAATAACGCGATCTTCAGCCATGAGATTGCCGCTGAGATTGGATCAGATGAACGAGCACATGTTGTATTGTTGCGAGACGCGCTCGGCTCAGCGGCCGTTGCGAAACCCAATATCAATCTGAGTGCTCTTGGTATTGGCTTCGGCAACCAGACTGACTTTCTTACCGTCGCGCGTATTCTGGAGGACATCGAAGTGACGGCATATGCGGGGGCTATCGGTATGCTTAGAACCCCAGCAATTATTACTACGGCCGCACGCCTTCTTGCTGCTGAAGCCGAACATGCTGGCAGCATTCATACTCAGGTCGCTCGTTTGAAGATTCCGTCATCGCCGGTTGATGGTGCCGACCTGATTCCTCCTCCTAGCGGACAGGACAAACAGTACCTCTCTATTCAGTCAAAAAATGGCCTTGTCGCAACCCGGATTCCTGGCCAGGTCTTGTACCTCGCCTTCGGCATGCAAGCAAATGCCAAACAGGGTGGCTTCTTTCCGACCGGACTTAACGGAGCCATCACGATGAGCTCCGAGGCTGCAACAGAAGCAAGTTTTTCGTAGAAAGATTGTTGATGATGTGTCCCTGGTCAAAATCGCTGCTCTGCCGAGCGGTTCGGGGAGTGAGGTCACCTCGATCACTGGCAAAGTGCTGTTCCACCTTTGCCTTCAGCAACTACCCACGGCCCCTCGCATTAGATATCGAACGGGCTTTCCATCCCTACAACATTTCTACTAAAGAGACGTATAACCGAGGAGGAAATTATCATGAAGGCAATCGTTGTGACGGATCAGGCCGCGGGAACGGCCGGAATGAAACTGGTGGAGCGGCCCGAGCCGACGGGGGAGGGCCCGAACTATGGCGATGTCGTTGTTAAGGTTCATGCGTCGGGATTCACCGCAGATGAGCTGTCGTGGCCCTCTACCTGGACCGACCGCCTCGGCCGTGCCCGGACACCTTCAATCCCCGGCCACGAGTTGGCTGGAGTGGTCACCGCCCTCAGCTATGGAACGACGGGGTTGTCGGTGGGACAGCGGGTATTCGGACTCACGGACTGGACTCGCGACGGCACGCTGGCGGAGTATGTAGCGGTCGAGGCACGGAACCTCGCTCCACTGCCGGGCGACGTTGACTTCACGGTGGGTGCGGCGCTTGTGATGTCAGGCCTGACCGCATGGCAAGGGTTGTTCGAGCACGGCCGCCTCCGTGCGGGGCAGAGCGTTCTCGTGCACGGTGCGGCCGGCGTAGTTGGTTCGATGGCTACCCAGCTCGCACGTGAGGCCGGTGCGTACGTCATCGGCACCGGTCGCGCTGGCAGCCGTCAGACGGCTCTCGACTTTGGCGCGCAGGAGTTCATCGACCTCGATAACGTTGCCTTAGAAGATGTCGGCGGCGTCGATCTGGTTTTCGATGTCCTCGGCGGCGACATCGCGAAGCGGTCTGCGGGCCTGATTCGCGCCCGAGGAACACTGGTGACCATCACCGGACCGACCGAGGCGCGGCCCGCTAACGGCCTGACGATCGACTTTGTCGTCGTACCCGATCGCGCCCAATTGAGTGAGCTCTTGCAGCGGGTCCGGGATGGTCGGCTGCGGACAAACATCGGCAACGTGGCTGCCCTCAACGATGCCGTCGCCGCCTTCAACCGGACTGAACGGATCAAGGGAAAGACAGTCATCCGCGTTCATCCGTAAGGATTCGGGGGCGCTTAACGCCCACGCGGTATATTTTCCGTAGCTTCGCGAATAGTGCTTGAGCATCGACGATGCTCAAGCACCGCGCTTCAATGGGCCTAGAAGGGCTTCAGTGGGACAGTCCCTCATCCAGGAAATGCCTGACGTCCGCCATCCTATTCTGGCGTTACGCTGCAGCGCCAACGCCTATCAGTGATATGTAAGACGCACAACGGCTGAACCGCGAAATCTATCATTCATTTTTGCGGAAGGTGCGTACTACGCTCGAATCTATTTAGGAGACCCGAGACTCGCAGTTTTGGTCATCACACAGTTTGTAACGCATGGGCCACGGCATCCAGCAATTGAACTACTTGAACGGGTTTGCTAAAAAAAGTAAAGTCAGGCGCAGGGGTTTTGGCAGCCCTTGTTTCGATCAAAGATAACTCAGTGGCCGAGAGCAAAAAGATCCGACACGCTGGGCACAGCGCAACGATCCTTCTGGCGAGTTCGATACCTGACAATTCTGGCATCGCGTAGTCGCTCACCAGGGCATCTGGAGGTTGTGTGGCGGCCGCTTCAAGAAGCGCGCGGGGACAAGTGAAATATTCCGTCTCGTAGCCGCTCTCTTCGAAGATGGCTGCTAGTGTTCTTGCGATCAACACTTCGTCGTCAACGATGTAAATGCGTTGCCTTTGCACCATGCGTTAGATCGCTTCGTCTTTTTCATCGTAATTCTGTCGTAAAAGAAGAGACCTGCAGATAAGTACAGTTGAGACACAGACGTACTTATCTGATTTATGCGAGTGTTGGCTCTTTCATGTCAAGCATGATCGCGTTAGCTCCCCAAGTCTGCGAGTGCAACGTGAGCTGCGTGATAGCCAGCCATCACCTACGGATTTCTCTAGGCCATTCTTGCTGACTCACGAACGTCGTCTTGCTGCAACAGCTTCTTCGCTAGACTCGTGCAAAGATCCCTGTCTGAGTCGGTAGAAGACAACCCTTCGATCGTGAAGCTGCCTTCCGTGGCAAGCGCACAAAGCATCTTCTCGCCCATGAGCCGAGCATAACCCTTTTGCACGCCTTTGCCTCGAGCATGAAGAGAACGCAAACTGGCAACCTCTGTCCGATCCGCCACGACCGGCGCGAAGCCTGTCAAGCAAAACCCCGGCGATGAGCGACTGGAGGCTTATGTTGTCGATTCGCTCCATCGGCAATGGTATGAGATCCCCGGCCTCGGGGCGTGCGCCTTTCGACTCCTCTCGAAGCGGCGACTCTGTCGTCAGCCAACCGATCTTCAAGATGCCAAGCGAAGCAACTCGACTTCAGCTTGTCTTCACGCGCGCTGGAAGGGATTTCCCAGCGCTCTGCTTTCTCGGGAGTCGCGACAGCCTGCGGCATCCGCCCATCGTCGTTCCTCTCGAACGCTACGCTTGTACATGGAATAAGAATCCATGCTCGTTTGTTAATACAGTGTGCAAGCGACATGCCTGAACCCTGGGATTTTACTTTTACCTGCAAACCACCCTTGCGACCTCGGATAAAAAGGGCCCGATTTGCGCAGATTTGAAAAATGAAAAGTTGGCATGAAGATGGCACTTCTCCAAGGTCGGGCTTATTTCAAACGCATCGGGCTGGATGCGATTTGGAGCGGATTTTCATAACAGATCAATGAATTTAAATTTGCTTTAAGTACGAACACTGCCGACTCCAACAAGTTGTGCGGCAGTGTGAGATTGCGGCACTCTTCCTCTTTTGGAAGCTGCCTGGGACCCGTATATCCGTGATACCTGTTCGAAGCCCCTGTGGCTTGCAGGTGTTGAATTGGCCTCTATGCGGCAGCGTCCGCGTAGACGGTGGAGTTATGCAACCAAGCCGTGGAGGCAAAAGTGAAGAATCTCGTAACTACTACTACTCTCGTTGCAGCCTTAGTCGTCTCTGGACAGGCCTTTGGCCAGAGCAAGAAGCCGTCGGACAAGAACCAGACCAAGACGCACGCCCTGCGTGATAACCAGATGGACGGCGTCACCGCCGCTGGCGAAGAGAACAGCGCGCTTGCCGCCAACGGTTCCACGGTTAATGACAACAACAGCGGAACCGTCAATCTGTCGGGAAGCTCGCTGAGTGGCGCTTCGGGCGTCAACATCGTGACCTCTTCGGACGCGCAGGTTGCCAACGGCGTCAACGTCTACAGCGGTACGGTCTCGACGCCGCTGACCAACAGCGGTGCCAATGTCACCCAAGGCAACATGATCGAGCAGCAGAGCCAGTCGGATGCTTCGATCGACAACTACCACCGCGGTGCGAACACCCAGCTCGGCATCACGGCCTCTTCGGATGTTGACAAGAGCGCTTCGCACGACAGCAGCTTCGACAAGTCAGTCGATGCTTCCAAGTCGCATGACCAGAGTCTGGCCATCGGCCACGCCAGCACCAGCACCCTGTCGAAGGACAAGAGCGACACCAAGGACCAGTCGCTTGACGCCAGCGCCAGCAAGGAGCACTCTCTCTCGGCGGCTGCTTCGTCGTCCAAGAGCGCCAATGCGTCGCTTTCGACCGACCAGTCCGCCTCCAAGAGCCAGAGTGCGGCGCTGTCTACCGACCACTCTTCCTCGAAGAGCGCCAATGCCTCGCTGTCGGCTGATGCTTCCAAGTCGCACACCTCCTCTCCCAACTCCAAAGCTGCGTCCGCCTCTCTGGATGCTTCGGCTTCGAAGTCCGCGGACCACTCCAACTCGCTCGACGCTGCGGCCGCCAAGGCGTCGGACCACTCCAACTCGCTCGACGCTTCGGCTTCGAAGTCGTCGGACAAGTCGGCCTCGCTCGACACCAGCAGCTCTGCGAACGCCTCTCTGAGCACCGACAAGTCTTCCACGAAGACCTCGAGCTTGGACGCCAGCAAGAGCAACGACGACACCCTCGCGGCGACGGACAACAAGAACCAGAGCCTCGCGACGACGGTCTCGAAGTCTGACTCCGACAGCCACTCCAACCACACCGTTCAGTCCCTCGACCTGAACTACTCCAAGGAGGGCGCGGTCTCCTTTGACAACGCCACTGGCAAGTATGTTGCTGTTGACGGATCGTCGGTCAACGCAACCAACAACTACACCGTCATGCTCGCGGACAGCGCGCAGGCGAACGCTTCTGGACTCAACATCGTCAACGCTGCTGGCGGTATGGTCTCCAACGGCGTCAACATTGCCCACACCTCGAACATGAACTCGGCCCCGTCCATCAACCAGGTCAACGCCATCAGCCAGGTTCGCTAAGAGCGACCGGCGCGAGCGGATCAGGTAGCAGCCTCTGCCTGATCCACTCGCGTTCCGCTCGCTCCTTCATCGGATTCAAGGAGTACTCATGCAACGAATTCTTGTGATAGCGACTCTGACCCTGCTGGGTTCGGCAGGACTGGTGCAGGCCGGCGCGCAATCGCCGGCCAAAGCTCGTGTGCAGGCCAAGGCGCAGCCTATGAGCGACGCCGTCCTCGACCAGGTGACGGCCGGAAGCATTTCGGCCGGAATGTCCGATGGCGTCGTCAGGTTTTCGGGTTCGACGCCGACGCCTAACGGCGTGGTCTCGGCCGACGGCTCACTTGGTATTTTGAACGCACCTCTGGGAAGCAGCAGCAGCACCCAGGGCACGCTCAACCTAGGCGGCAATGCACAGCAGAATCTGAGTTCTCTGATCAACATCAACGCGGTGAACTCAGCGATCACTGTCCTGCTCAATCTCAACATAAACATCAACTCCACTGTGGGTACACTCACACAGGCCAACCTGGGTCGGAAACCCTAATGTCTTTCCAAGTTTCATCGTTAAGGCATTCCTCAAGAGCGCTCGTGCTGATCATGGCGAGCGCTCTGATCTTCCCAGTTTTGGTTCACTCTCAAGCGAATAACCAGTCAGACCCCTACAGCAAGAACGTTCGCAGCCTAAAAGATATTCGCGGAGAAGGTGTCGTCCGGCAGCGATGGGATATGAGCTGCGGCGCCGCCGCGCTCAGTACTCTGCTGACCTACGAGTTCAAGGACAATACTCCTGAGACCGCTATCGTCGTCTGGATTCTCCACCGCGTCGATCCCATCAAGGTACGCAAACGCGGAGGCTTTTCGCTGCTCGATCTGAAGCGCTTCGCCGACGCACGCGGTTACGATGCCCAGGGCTACACCGGAATGTCGATTGAGGAGCTCGTGGCCCAGAAGACCGCCGTGATCGTACCCATCCGGCTGAAGGGATTCGATCACTTCATCGTGGTGAACAGCATCGTCAACGGTCACGTTATCATCGCGGACCCTGGCTTCGGCAATCTCACTATGCGCGTCGATCGCTTCCAGTCCCTCTGGAAACAAGGCATCGTCTTCGTCGTACGGCCGCCAACCGATCTGATGCTCACGGAGAAGAGGCCCTCCGTCGCATCCCGCACTATTCCGGACGCCACCATCATCCAGCGCGGGATTGGTGTCGCGATTCCGCCGAATTATCTCTACTGATCCACTGAATCATTCAAAACGAAAGGCACGATCGATGCAGGCACCCCGAATAAGGCAACAATGCTCCCCACTGATCTGCTGGGCCCTTGTTCTCTCGGCCACGGCAATCCAGGCTCAACAAGGTCAGGCTCCTACTGCCGCGCCTCGTCCTCAGCAGCAGCCTCAGTTGAAGACTCGCCAGCAGCCCCCGCACGCTCCTATGTCGCAGCAGGAGTCCCTGCTCGCTGCCGTCAATAAGAGCCTCAACGATGCTCTTCGCGAACGCGATGCCATCATCCGCAACCTCCTCGAGCGCGTCAATGAGCTCGAGTGGCGCGTTAACAACGGACTCAACGGTTCTCCCAAAGAAGCTCTCGCCGCCAAGCCCATTGGCACGCCCGTCTCCGCGCCAGCTCCGAAGGCCGGAGCCTCGTCCGCAGTTACCTCCGTCGTCACCAACTCTGGCTACGACGCCGAGGAGCGTCAGGCTAGCCGGGCGCTTGATCAGGCTCTCATCGTCCGCGGCGGACTCCTGCTTCCGCCCGGCACCTTGGAGATCGACAACACCGCCTCCTACTTCAGCTCGACCTCCGACCGCCTCGACATCGATGGCTTCGCTCTGCTTCCCGTGTTCGTGGTCGGAGACATCTCTTCACAGCGCGTCCGCAAAGACCTTCTACTGCCGACCTTATCGACTCGCCTCGGACTTCCCCACAAGCTTCAATTCGAGACCTACGTTCCTTATGGTTATCAGTTGAACCGTACCGTCGATGTCGACGGCACTCAGACCAATCAGAGCACCTTCGGTCTTGGCGACATCGCCTTTGGCGTATCGCGGCAGCTCACACTCGAGCACGGCCGTGTGCCTGATCTTCTGGCCGATGTCCGCTTCAAAACCACCACCGGTGTCGACAGCTTCAATCTCAACAGCAGCCAGACTGCCCTCGGCACCGGGTTCTACGCTATGCAGGGAAACCTTACCGCCGCCAAGGCCAACGACCCTGTCGTCTTCTTCGGTAATCTCTCCTATACGGCCAATCTGAACGGAACCCACACCGTTCAGTCGACTGACTCGAACGGTCAGCCGACTATGGTTGCCGGTCACTTCAGGCCGGGCGATGCAGTCGGCTTCCAGCTCGGCTCCATCCTCTCGCTCAACCCCGAAACTTCGATGACGATCGGATGGGATCAGCGCTTCACCCGCGCTACGACGTTGAACAACACGGTCATCCCGGCGTCCTTCCTCGTGGAGGGCACGCTGCGGCTTGGAATGTCTTATCTTTACGCCCCGGGAAGGACGGTCGATCTCAGCTTCGGCGTCGGTCTCACCCCCGATACCCCCAACCTTCAATTCTCCATTGGCTTCCCCATTCGGAGATCTCTCTGGGGCTCGAAGCAAAACGTGCATTGATCGTAACGAGGACGGTGCTTCCGTCTCGGAATTCACACTGCGTATGATCCGGCGATCCATCACAACCTAATGTGACTGATCCTCTGAACGTCCCGACCGGAGTTAGGGGTTACTGTCAACATTGTCCAATCTCCGGAAGTCAGGGAAACTGAACCGGCGGAACCTTGCGATGGCAAAGTCGTAGGTCTGCACAACCTCAGTGACAACGGCCGGGATAGAGAGATTAGCACCGTGGTATAAGGTTGTTTGCTGGCGAATCGGAAGCCTCCGTTGGCATGGTCAGCCGCTGATTTGGTCACGAGGGAGGAGGTTGGGCCGTACATGTTTCGTCTGACCAATGTGTGGCATGGGAGGAATTTTCCGTTTATCAAAAGGACAATCTTCTGCAGACTAGAGGACTATGTGTTCCAAAATCATGAGATTGGCGGCGCGGGCCGGACTCGAACCGGCGCATCAAGATCGCAATGATCTCTCCCTTACCCCTTGGGTACCGCGCCTTTTGAGTTGTCGCCTACCGAGGATGATGCCATTGACAATCGCGGGTACCGTCAGAACCTCCTCCTTGCTCATGGAGCACATCTCCTTCAATCAGAGGATGCGCCCACCTCAGCAAACACGGTAAATTGGGCCTGGATGAGTATGATTTGGGCGTTCAAGAAAATTCGGTTCACTTTTCCAGTGAAGACTGTTTGCGTGACATCTCGTCGCAATTGGCTATTTAGGTATTATCGGCATTCCACGATGCACCATATGTTATTGACACGGATGTGTTGATGGGTCGTGCTAGTAGTCCCGCTGGAGTCATGGATGCAAGTGCTTTTGTCGTGTATGCATGATTAATCTCTAAGTTTTCGGTACTTCCTATATCAGCCAGCCGATCACAAAAGGAGAAGTAATCGGACATAGACTTAACAAGTCTGGGATGGGCTTTATTCCTCATGCTGAAATACTCAGTCTTACAGATACGCCGGATTGGTAGTGAAGCAGTGTTATTTCCAGGTAGCCTATCTAAAAAAGCGTGGTCGCAACCCTTCTTGTAGTCATTGCCATACCCCCATTAAGGAATACGCGAAGGTTACTGGAGAACTTCCTACACGTTGACGCGGCGTCCATTCAGGGCGCTGGTGACCATTCGCAATTTCCTATCTGTCCATCTCCTGAGATGGAAGGAAGAATGACTGCGTATCGCCGCCGCTGCATTATGGAGCTATTCGGGACGAAGTGCCAGCTATCAGGGTTCCGTTGCTCGGTGTTTCTACTTGTATGTTTCGAATCGAGGCGCAACGATAAAGTGGCGCTTCGGGGGTGAGGCCGTACCCACTTGAGGCCGGAGCGATCTTGAGCCTGTCGCAGAGAACGGCCGCCGTCCCTCTCTTATTACGCCGTGGGGAATCGGATGCATAAAGCCTGTATGTTCAAGGTCGGCGACAAGAAGTGAATCGCTACCGCGGACAGGGACGAGAGCCGAAGCCGAATCTTAACGCCGGAGGCCGTTCATGAGCAAGAGATCCATCCAGACCCAGGAAACGCTGTATTGCGGCATTGACGTCAGCGCCAAAAGCCTCGCTGTGGCGATTCAGCGCAGGGGCAGCGAGTCGAACAAAAGTGGTTCCCTAACAATCCGAAGAGACACGGAACTCTTATCGTCTGGGTATGGAAAGCTAAGTTCCCAGTTAGGGTGTCGTTGGAAGCAACGGAAACTCGCCGCTGTCGAAGGTATCGGGGAAGGATTCGTAGTGTATACCAAACCTCCGAATGGCTCTTGCTCCACCTCGAACATGGAGAGTTGCTGAACACTTCACATTGGGCGACATGGCGCAGGACCTAAGCTGAACTTAGAAAGAAGCGTGCTTTAAGCGAAGCCTGATAGGTTGCTACCTTGGTCTACGACCGCGGCGCCCTCAGGCGATATAGATTCAACTCGGCATCAACAAAGCTGGTATCGTCTATCGTCCGAAGTCCACTGATCAATTGTGCAATCCATGCGGCACTGCCAGTTTGCATGCCATGACAACCACTACCTGCCTACCCACCACCGTCGTGGCGGCGAGTCTGTTCTCGGTTCATTTGAACCGATATTTGTTAATTTTGAGGGCTCTGACCTTGTAATCCAAGGTCGACGCTGGCATATTTAATTTCGCTGCGGCACCCGATGGGCCCGATACTCTGCCTCCGGTCTCAGCTAAGGCTGCCTCAATGATTTCTTTCTCGTTAATCCTTGTAGAGAGCATTTGACTTTGAGGACGATGCATTTTCGATGTCGGATCAGAACGGCCGGCGAGCCAGCTCTCATCTACCGTGAAGTCTTCCGTTTCGCAGACGATCAGCGATCGTTCGATCACATTCTGCAGCTCGCGAACGTTTCCCGGCCAGGGGTAGGACAGCAACCGATCCATGGTTGTTTTCTTTATTCTACGGATCTTCTTTCCCGCTTTCCTCGCGAAACGGTCGAGGAAGGATTCGACCAGCATAGGGATGTCTTCCCTGCGTTCACGCAGTGGAGGAATCTCAATCGGAAACACGTTAAGTCGATAGAAAAGGTCGCTGCGAAAAGTGCCATCAGCAATAGCATCCTGCAAGTTGCGGTTGGTGGCAGTGATCACCCTCACATCAGTTCTAATCAGGCGATTTCCCCCGACTCGTTCAAATTCACGCTCCTGAAGGACCCGCAGAAGAGCGATCTGCGTCTCGGCCGGAAGCTCACCGACTTCATCGAGGAAGATGGTACCTCCATCCGCCAACTCGAAGCGCCCCAGCCGCCGCTGCTGTGCCCCGGTGAATGCTCCTTTTTCGTGACCGAAGAGCTCCGAGGCGATCAGCGACTGTGGGATAGCCGCGCAATTGACACTCACGAAAGCTCGTTCGGACCGAAGCGAAGCTTTGTGGATGGCGCGGGCGATGAGCTCCTTCCCTGTACCAGTCTCTCCTGTGATCAGAACCGTGGAATCAGTCGGCGCAACCTTGGAGGCACGGTTGAGAACGGTTTCCAGCGCCTGCGAACTCCCCACAATCTCTTCAAACATGGACGACTGCTTGATCTCTTCCTTCAGAGCTACGTTCTCTCTATAAAGTTCGTCCTTCAACTCCCTGATCTCTTCAAAAGCGGTCTGAAGCGCCTCTTCTGCTCGTCGGCGATCTTCGATATCGGCATTGGTTCCGTACCATTTCACGATCTTTCCCGTTTCATCTCGTAGCGGAAACACGCGAACGAGAAAGTATCGATACCCACCGTCAGCCTGGCGGACGCGAGCCTCAAACTCATACGGCTCTCTGGTGGCAAGACCCTCACGTCTGATCTCAACCACTCCCGGGACGTCATCAGGATGAATTGCAGCAAGCCATCCGTCACCAAGTGCCAAGTCGCTAATCAAACCCGTATAGTCCAGAAAGCGTTGATTGATGAACTCAACAGAGCCGTCAGCCGAATTACTCCAAACCATCGCAGGGATCGTGTCGATTACAAGGCGCAGGCGGTCTTCTGACTCCTGGCGCTCCTTATAAAAGCGAGCGTTCTCCATAGAAATAGCGGCTTGCGATGCCAACAATTTCAATACCTCCACCCGATCCGAGGTGAATGCGTAAGATGTCGTGGCGTTTTCGAAATACAGCACGCCCACGACTATGGTTTGTTTTACGAGCGGTAGACACAGGATAGAGCGGGCCCGCTTCTGCACAATATAGTTGTCGGCCGAGAATAGATTCGGAACCAAAGCATCATCCAGGATCACGGTCTCTTGGGTGCGAACGACATACTTGAGCACGGATTCAGGAAGGTCCGAATCAGCCAGGGTTCTCCCTATGAAGCGGACTGTGATCCCTTCGCGGCCGGTAGTGGCATCTGCCTCGACTCGTTGAGCATCGTCTTGGGGAAGAATCAAAAGAGCTCGCTCTGCTCCGGCATGTTCGACCACCACGCTCATAAGCGTTTGGATCAATCTCTCGAGAACAATCTCGCCAGAGATTGCCTGGGATACTCTGACGACAGTTGCAAGATCCAGGTGCTCGATCATGAACGTGGAACCGAACACGGTCAATTCCTCCCGGAGGTGTGGGTGATGCCGGTCGAGTTGCTGCACTTTGCCATTTGCCCCCCAGCGGAGATAGCACTGTCGCGCGTTCCGGAGATAAGCATGAGCGAGTGTTTCGAGGCCACGCGCACTGTAAAACCGGGCTGCGAGTTCGTTGGCCAGGCCCTCGTTTTGGATGAAGCCATGTTCGCGTGCAAGTCGGATAGCGTCCTCATAGAGGCGCTCCGCATCCAAGTCGCGGCCTTCCAGGCGTGCGAGTTCGGCAGCTATGAGAGCCGCGCGATTTGTGAAATTCTCGGGGCAATTCTCAGCCCACAAAGCAATCTGCCCGTAATGATGAAGGACTGCGTCGATCTGCTCTTGACGTCGATCGCCCGGAGCTGTGTGAGACGCCAATCCTGCTCGTGCCAGAGCTGCATAGAAGTGGTATTCCGCAGTTTCTAAAATTCCCCTCATCACCCAGAGAAGATCCTGCACTTTGATTGCCGCTTGGACCGCAGCTGCGTAATCTCCAGCAAAGACGAGAGCTTGCAACTTGTGAATCCAATACCCGCAGGCGGGAAACGATAGATGATTTTCGGCCAGATACTGCTCGAAACTAACCTCATCTCCCTCTTCGCCGTCGTTGAAGACGAAATCTGGCGTCAGTCCGCGAAGGGACCGGATCAGCGCGAGCTGCCCGATGAAGCTGTTAACCACAAGACCGAACTGTGCCTTACGTGCGAATACGAGACCGTGCTCAGCTTCGCCCTGAATTTGACCTAGGGGCCCTCCGGAAAGAAAGAGATTCGGAATCAGATTCCTGACGCTATAGGCCGCGTGGGTGAGGTCACCCATTATGTTCGCTGTCTCAAAGCCGCGTCGTATCCATGGCTCGCCGGATGACGCGTGTTTCGCCCATGGCGTGACGAAGGTTCCGAAGCACATGTAAACGCGGGCTCTAAAGCGATCTAGCCCATGCTTCTCAACCAGGTCGACACCGAGCTTGCCAAAGCGGAGTCCTGTTTGATAGTCGTTGAAGCGATCCCCTAGAACGATACTGAGACAGGCATAGGCATAACATGATCCGTCGCAGTTGCCATGTTCCAAGCTGAGATTCGTCATGCGAAGGAAAAGAAGATAATACAGATTTCCTCCAATGAATCGGGCAGGAGGAGCAATTTCTACCAAGACGTCCATCATCGTTCGCCAACCCTGATCACTCATTAATGGCAAGTTAATCAGCTCTTCAATCGTCCGGTTTCCGAGCAGTTGCCACATCCGTTCGCATTCCAGTCGAACTTCCTCGTCAGTCGGACGCGGGGACCACTCGACGCCAACACATCGTAGATATTCGAGACCAGCCTCGACAGCACGATCCGACCGATCCAGTGTCGTATAGAGCGCCATACGCAGGCGCGTGACGGCAGCTTTGTCGACCAGGGAAACTGCGTGGCCCGCTAGTGTTGACAGCCTTGCTTCCGCGGTAGCCGGTTCGCCGGTCAGGAATTCGCATTCGGCCAGGCTGAGCTCTATCGCGAAACCCACTGCATAGCAATAGCACTCCTCTCGATAATTCTTCTCCAACAGCGCCTTTCCCGTGGCGAGGTAGATCAGCGAAGAGGCATAGTCTGTCGCTGCCTTGGCGCGATTTGCCGCGGCAAGGTTGAGTTCAGCGACCTGCTCGCACTCCTCTGTTGATGTGATCAATATGACACCGCGATTGAGCTGATTCACGATCTCAAAGGTCATTTCATCGCGCTTGTCCGAGGGTGTATTCCCTGCGAGCAGCCTGCCGATCCGGAGGTGCATTGCGGCCCGCTCCTCTTCAGGGACAAGGGCATACGCTGCCTCCTGAATCCGGTCGTGCAGGAATGCATAAGAAGAGCTATCTCGACGGAAGACAAGCCCCACGTTCACAGCTTCTCGTAGCGCCGGATGAATATCCTCTTCCGATACTTCGTAGACCAATCCTAGCTTGGCTGTCTCTGCACTGTTTCCCAAACATGCAAGCTGCTTCAGGACTTCTCGTGTTGACTCGGCCAGGCGGTTTAGCTTGCCGATCATCAGATCGGCAACGTTGTCCGTATACCCTTTAGCCTGTATGCGTTCGAGATCCCAGGTCCAAGCCGTCAGCTTCGGGTCAAACACTATAAGTTTTTCCTCGGCCAGGGCACTGAGAAACTGCATGGCAAAGAATGGATTGCCGCCCGTCTTCTCGTATACAAGCGCCGCCAATGGTTTAGCTTGTTCACATTTGCAGTGCAATGTCTCCACAATCATCGCACCTATCTCGTCGGCATGAAGAGGTGTCAATACGATCTCGTCTACCGCGACCTCTGCCTTGCGGATCGCCTCCAGAGTCCTCCTGAGCGGGTGCCTGGAGCTTACCTCATTGCTTCGATAAGCTCCAATCAGTAGGAGAGAGCGGACATCTGGATCCTTCAATAGAGACTCCAGCAACTCAAGGGTCGCCGGATCCAACCATTGCAGATCATCAAGGAAAAGCACGAGTGGGTGATCGTGCCGGGAAAACGCGCAAAGGAAGCGCCGAAATACCATCTTGAAGCGGTTCTGGGAATCTCTAAGTTGGAGGTCGCCAATGGGTGGTTGTTTCCCAATGACGAGTTCGATTTCAGGAATGAGATTCACCATGAGTTGACCATTCGTTCCCACCGCATCCTGAAGCCAGCGGCGCCAGCTAGCGAGCTCCGTATCGCTCTGACTCAGGATACGGAGAACAAGGCCACGGAATGCCTGACCCAGAGTGGCATAGGGTATGTCCCGCTTGAATGGGTCCGCTTTTCCAGAAGCAAAGAGGCCTTGCGGCAATATCAATGCTTTGTGTAGTTCGTTCACGAGCGAGGATTTGCCGATACCTGAATATCCAGTGACAAGTACGAGTCCCGGTGTCCCGGAAGCCGTTACACGGCCGAACACCGCTAGCAAATTATTGACCTCAGGCTCGCGCCCGTAGAGCTTCTCCGGAATCAACAGACGGTCCGAGACATCACTTGTGCCAGGCAGGAACGGGTTGATCTGTCCGCGCGACTCCCATTCTTCAAGGCACCTCCGCAGATCTCTCTCGACACCAGCAGCAGTCTGGTATCGGTCCTCGGCATTCTTGGACATGAGCTTCGCAACGATCGCCGAGATGGCGGCGGGGATTCCGTCTACCCTCTCGCTCACTGGCACCGGCGTCCTTGCGACATGGCAGTGGATCCACTCCATTGGAGTAGAGGCCGTAAATGGAAGTACGCCGCCCGTAAGCATCTCATACAGTGTTATGCCGAAAGCATACAGATCGCTCCGCGAATCGATTGACCGGTTCATGCGGCCGGTTTGCTCCGGAGCCATGTACGGAAGTGTTCCGGCGATTATCGAAGGAGGCCCAAAGGCCTGCCTTTCACGCACGAGGCGCGACGCAATTCCAAAGCCCGTCAACCAGGCTTCGCCTGTCTGCTTGTTCACCAGGATGTTCGCCGGTTTGATGTCTTTGTGAACGAAACCATGCTCCTGGAGGCGTCCCAGTGAAACCGCCATGCCTATAGCGACGCGCAGGAACTGAGTTAACTCCCATGACTCACCCAGCAACGTGGCAAGAATTTCCCCTCCCGGATGTTCCATCAGCAGTGTTGGCTTTCCCTGATGATGAATCAATTCCAAGGGGCGTGAGGCCCAAGCGCTGTCTAAATCACTTCGCAATGAGTACGCGTGCTCAAGCTGCGCAACGATGCTCGGATTCGGTTGCGCACGCGCCGCACTAACAACCAGGATCGAAGCCGTTCCGTCCGGAGGCCTCGCTTGTGATAGGACAAGTTCCCCATCATCCCAAATAGTTTCTAATGTGGAGTGCCACAATTCGGTCATCTTCTAAACTTCGCAACAATCCCCTAAAGGATTGGCAATGTCCTCAGGTCCAGCGGTCAAGGAGAAGACTCGAGCCTCTTCTTGTACAGATCCATATCCTCTACTAGTTATCTACTAGCCGCACTGGGCCGGCCGGTATTCTGAAAGTGACCGCTTGGTGGTTCGGTATGTGTATGATTCGTAGAGTGACTAATCCATATGAGGCTAAATGATCACAACACTGAGGTCACCATTGGCTGACAAGAGAATCCGCAGACGCCAATGCTATGGAATGCACATTGTCCATGATCTTCAGTAAGCTGATCGCGATTGACTGTTCATAGCTAGTCTCGGCGACCATAGGCTGTGCGAGCGAATCTTGTAGCCAGTTTCTTTGCGCTGTCACGCATCGCCATATTCCGATCTGATGCAAAGCTTGCTCCGCATGCTCAATCCTGTTCTTCATGAGTGCCACAACGCATAATCGCATAGCAGAATTCACGCGCATTCCCATTGTTACGAGATCTATCGATGGTTTATATACACCGTATGCCGAAAACGCAGCCGCACGCAAAGCCACGCCATAAGCATGTTGACAGATGAAGAACAACGCCATGGCTATTTTGCACGCGGACTCGTTCAAGACCAACTTCGCGCCATCGGGTTTCTGTGCCTCGCGGAACTTCGACGTTGCAATTAGTATCTTGTGGCCGAGATAGTGCAACCTGTCTCCTCCGGAGCGGACGTGCTGTGCATACTCATAATGTCCCGACTCGCAAGCCTTCGTCGCATAGTCCACCGCTCGCTGCGAGATACGCAACATCTCGATTAGTTCAACGCGCAAATGTAAGGTGTAGCGTTCATTTGCTACTTCCCCAACCTTCTCGCTGAACGGGGGGGGGACAATCGATATCTGGCCCGGGGGGCTCTGAGAGACTACTGGATAGCATGATGTCTTCAATGTCGAAATTTGAGTTGTAGTCTGCGGTGCTGTTCTTTGAACACTGATAGATCGGGACCTATTTCGCGAAGGTCCTAAGAGGAGCATCTCGACTTTCGGATCGTGATGAAGGGGCAAAGCGAACCTCACCTAGAATGTCCTTCGCGATAGGGGGGCGAGCCGGATCAACCGGTACTGTGCACCTGTATATATAAAAACACTCTGCATGCTTGCTTATTCCTGATTTAGCCAAGATGCAAAATAGCACCCGCATCGGTTGACTTCATTCTTGTGCTGGAAAGTGCCAGTCCGACAACCTCCGCCGCGCCAAGCGTGTGACGGCCTTAAAGAAAAACAACTGATAGCAGGTTGCTTGTTTACTTACCTCACGAACGCGGCTGATTATCACATCGGCAACGATGCGCTCCGCTGCGTGTATCGCCTTCGATCGACCGTTCGCTAATCCATTGGATCTTACGATCCGCGGTGCACATCTTGTGCGCTTAGACGTTACCATTAACGTACCTTTCGAGTTGATACTTTGCTCAGCCCATCGCCGGCTTCGAAGGCGAGGTAGGATCACTTGAGATTCCTTAGCTCCTTCAAGAGCGTGGTCGACGCAGAGTTCTCCATTAGCTAACTACGGCAACAATTCACTGAATGCCTCATAGAATCGTGGATTGCATCAGAGTCTCAGAAAGAACTGTACGGAGTCTTGTACGTGCCCTTGCCAATCGCGACATTACTGTCCCTGCGGGACAGGCCAGAACTCTCGCTATCTGCCGGTAAGTTAGTTCTTCATATTCCCGAAGCAGAATGATTTCGCGAAACTCAGCTGGTAGTTCCTGAATCGCTGCCCGTACCTGCTTAGTCTCAATCTTGCTCATGTAGATACCAAGAGCGTCTTTGGATGGCTCGGTGAGGCAATCCGTAACTCCGTCACGATGTCCGATTTCAAGATATTGCGGACCGAGCCTCCGCTTTCTCAACTGGTTCAACCAGATGTTGCGCAGGATTGTAAAGAGCCAGGCCTTTAGGTTGCTGTCGGGCCGCAACGAGTCCATTGTCCCGATGGCGCGAACATATGTCTCCTGTACCAAGTCCTCAGCTTCCGCATGATTGTGGGTAAGAGCCAGCGCGTAGGTGTATAACCCATCGATATTTGCAATGCTATCTAAATCGTAATCACAAGGCATTTTAGTTCGTACCTGACTCTGTGAAGAACTCCCAGAGCGAGCTGAAGAGCAACTCGGCCTCGCTATCGATAGTTCCGTCAATGGAAAATCTTCTATCGTGCGCAGTTGTAACTAGTTGTCTAACGTCCGAACCGCGGGTGGAATTCAAGAGGGGCGATCTGATCGCTGCAAGTTGTGAGAGCTGCAAGCTGAACAATATTGACAAGAAGAGGAAAGAGATCGGCCACAGTGTTTTCAGAAGGAGACGGGTTTTCAAGGCAAGGACCTCATCCGAATGAATGATTTCGCGAATGTCTATTTACTTCAGAAGCAAATAGACGGCCACAGTCGTAAGTCGCTGAAAAATGGATGATTCCATGGCGAAACTAGTTGATTCATCCGCGAATAACCCAAAAAAAAACGAAATACTATTGCTCTTTGTTGAGTGCTCTGTGAAGCGCGAGCTCTATTCGTTAGTGAGGGGCCTAGGCTGCTCTGCTTATGCTGATCAGTAGACAAGCGGCAGTTGGTGGATTCCGGCGGAAGGCAGATTTTATCAGTCACTGGTTGAGACAGAGACGTGGATCGATATTGACAGCCGACGGGTACTGGCAAGGCTTGCATGGACCGCTGCCGTTCGTCCGACACGGGGATAGCCGACGAAGAGCGAGTTCTTGCGATTACTCCAACGTACATCATCTCGCGCTCACTGACATTGTTGTCCATGGCACTGTGCGAGCATTACCTGTATCTATACAGCGGATGTCCGACACGGGGTTTTGCAAAACGGTGCTATTGTCAAACGTTTGCAGACGGTCATCCCGACGTGTTCAAGTTCATCCAGCCGGAAGATGTTCCTACATTTGTGCAACCGCGCCTTGCTGGAAATCAGGAATGGAGGCGTTCACCGGCCATCGCCGCTCGTGTGTCTTCGCTTGCAATGAATTGCGATTGCGGAAGATAACTTGATGAGCGATCGCTATCAAAGAAGGTCGGATAAATAGAGGATTGCCAAAAGCGTTTTCATGCCCCAAGCCATCGGACGCAAACCCCTTGCGAGTATGAGTTCAGTGGAATGCTAGATTGCTGACAAATTGAAATGATGACTCTTTGCAGAACAGTTTGCTGCACGGCTTCGCAGTAAGTGCATCTATGCGGGCTTCAATGGTAGGGTAACTGCCACCATGTCTGCCCCTCCCTGGCACAAGGCAGCGGCCTGCCCGTAGAGGCTTTGAGTCAGATCGAGGAGACAGACGAGATGTTAGCCTTGCTCGCTGCCTCGGGGATCAGCCTAGTGCTATTCCAGGCATAGGAGATCCCGGCCTGCACCAAAGTCGTGTAAAATTACCTTTGGCGATTGTCAGGCGCGACGCGTTGCTGGCCATCGGGCCCGCATCAAGGAGAGCGTGCAAGTGTATGCGGTTGAGCCCTTGACGGCCCGCAAAGTGGGTGCCTCTGCAAAGCCCGCCGCCAACACCATCAGGAAGAGGGTGACCGACAGCTTTTGCGTTGTTGACCGGTGGTGGTCGCGATGTTTCGTGAACGCGCGACAATACCGTAGCCCTTATCTAGGAATTGCCGGACGATTGCGGCGCCGATTCCTTGAGATGCACTCGTTACCGCAGCAACTGTCCCTACTGAGTTCATCATAAGTCTTCGCTGACATCAGCTAAATCCAAATTAGCGATCTCTGCGAGACCGGACTTGACGTTCTCGGACATCGGCTTCAACGCTCCGGGACGGAAGCTCCTTTGACGCCTCGTGAGCGCATAAATTCGGTAACGTTCGGCTGGGGTACGCCTGCGTTGAAGAATACAAAGTTGCTCTAGTTACAAATTATGCAGCACGACAGTCAAATATCACGTTCGGTCGCTACGACGCTGCTGCTTCCGGTGGACGCTCTCTCTATGCCTCTTAGAGTGACCTTAAACTTCGCGAAGTTCCCGCAGTACTTCTTTGAGGAGCATCGTTATCCGCAGTCACCATCGCAGCAGATCTTACTGCGATGGTGTATATGTTGTTCATCATCTTCAACATACATCTCGCAATCGCTCGTTCATGGCTTGTGCCGATGAGATTCGATCCTTCCATATCGCACCTCGACGACCTTGTAGGGGCAACGTCGTTCCTCCAATAGTCAATTCCACGGCGTGCCACTTCTGCGTGTGTTACTTCATTATTGATGAGTGCCACGGTACAAAGGCGCATGGCAGAGTTGATATTGGCCCCCATTGTGACGAGATAGCATGGTGGCTCGTATACTTTGCAAGCGGTGAGTCCGACTGAAAGGAAAGAGATTTCGTATGCGTGTTGACATACATCGAACAAATCAACAGAAATCGTGTGAATAGATTCACCAAAATCCAGCTCCGTGCAAACAGATCGGAATGACTTACGCATCGCTAATGTTGCACAGCAAATCTTTTTGTTAAGGCTCACTAGCCTGTCTCTCCCAAAACATGCATGTTGCGCATACTCCGCCCGTCCCGATTCATGAGCTTTTGTGGCGTAGTCCACAGTTCTTTGCGTAAGTCGTACCATTTCGATCAATTCGGTACGCAGGGGTTCCGTGTGGGTCTTCATTGGGTTGCTTCTTCCTTTTGCGGTAACAATCAAGCCTCATTCCAGTGAAGTCGTACCGCTCATGAGGAGCCAATCAGCTGGTCGGCATTCCAGAAGACGGAATGCCTTGCACAACTGTCGACGAATCATGTCTGACTCTAGCTCCCATTCGACTTAAAGCAGGCTTGAAGAGGGCTGACGGGATGATCCTTGCACATACAGACATTGAGTAGAGATCGACATCGGTCAAAGGAGAAATGATGGTTAAAAGAAGAGCTGACAATCGCAACCAAGTGTTTCAATCAAGTGCTCCGTACTAAGACCTTCCAAGAGGGCACGTTCGAGAATTGCAAATGGAGTGCCACTCGCAAATTACGGATAATGCTAGTAATCACACGTTGACGGTATTCCATTTCACCAAAATTACCCCAAAAAAACGCGCGACATGTCCCTTCGAGCACTCACCTCGATAAGCGTGACTCAACAAAGGCTCGACATGATGAGTGATGGCCGTGCGCAGCGAGTAAAGAGTTCAGGGCCGAAGGGTAGCATAGTCAAAGATTGTGGCACTCGTAAGTGGGTGCGCTCTTCGCAAACTCCAACGCACAATTTTGCGCAGGGTGAGCTACGCCGTATAGCTTCGTCCTAAACCGATTTCAGTAAGTCCCCTTCGATAAGCGATGGAACTTCTGTCGGCAGGAAAGTGAGCTTCCGCCTGAAGGTCAATCGGTAAGTCCTCTGGGAATTGCCGCTCAACGATGGCAATATCTTCGGCAAACACCTGATAGTTGAAGTCCAGCGTGGCCTGAAGTGGCGCATCTTTATCGAAGTTTCGACAGATTGGGACGAAAAGGCGTGTCTTTCTTGCAGACACCGGTGAGGCAGCGTTCATGATGTGCAGCTGTCCCTCTCCAGGAAAAAATACAGTTAGCTTTGCGATAAAAGGAAAGAACACTTCGAATCGTCTGCGCCAGAGAAAGCCCGGTGGGTTCAGATGTTTGAACTCGTGCGAATAGTTGCTAACCGTACTGACGTAATCGGCCACGAACCCTGTCGTGGTCTTTGTAATCGGATAATCGGGCACAACGGGATTATCCGGTTCTCCAAAGCTCGCAGCGTGAACGAAGGCGAAGTGACTCACATCGAGAAAGCCCTCTACCTGACGTCCTGCAGCGGCGGCTATGATGACACTATCGGGAAGCACTTTGAGGTAGTCGGGGTCTTCCCATTCCCTCATTTCGGGTAGAGGACACGGGCCGTTGTCCACCAAACGAACCCAAACCAGGCCGTAACGCTCCTGAACGCTGAACATATCCAACCGCAGCCGCGCAGAGATGGCTCGGTTCGGATGAGCGGGAATGCAAGTGCATTTCCCATCCCTGTCGTAACGTAAGCCGTGGTATTTGCAGATGATCTCGTTCCCTTCGACCTTACCGAGGCTAAGGGGCACTCCCCGGTGGTGGCAGATGTCTCTTGCAGCAGACAGGGAACCGTCGGAGAGACGATAGACTACTACCCGCTCATCGAGTAGTGTCACGGCATAAGGCCACCGGCTGATTTCGTGCGAGAAAGCAACCGGGTACCAGAAAGGTGCAAGAGCTCTCCAATCAGATTCGGAGAACGTGCACCCGCGCGGAAGCGGACGCGACGATTCAGATGTTGTCAGCTCAGATGTCCGGATAAAGGAGCCAGTTCTCATCTTCTTAATAAACACGCCAGCATTTTGCTTATTCCCCAAATCCATCCTGTCGGGACGTGATCAATAACGTGGAAAGGGTGCGATTCCGGGCTTGTATTTTGCGAAGTCTTCTATAGGGTATCGGCGGTGACTACTATACGCATCGCTTTTCTACCCAGAATATGATGCTCCGACACGCATATTGCGATACGCCACGCGGGTCACAACGCACCGATTTGTTTGGCGCCTACATAGAGGGGTTATTCGGTGGAAATACGGTCAGTGTGAGGTGTTCCACGAGGAATCGAGCGCAATACCCTTGGGAATTTTGGAAAACTCTCAATTCATCTCGGCAGCTTTTCAACTCTGAATCGGCCATGTGTGTTTCTGCGTCCACGGCAATCTGGTCATCTTAGCAATGCTAAATGCTCAATAGATACGAGCAAATGCAATTCCGCGAGCTGAGGGTGTGCAAACACGCTTAGCTTGAATACTCCCATGCTCGTCCCGATGAAACATATTCGAAGAACTAGCTTCGTTTGCATTCG
>Ga0193717_1000118_pt1 | contig 78016 bp, 60 predicted proteins | sample U2c2metaG_FD_145900 | JGI IMG/M metagenome (GOLD analysis project Ga0193717, IMG submission 145900) | Soil microbial communities from a riparian zone of the East river system, Colorado, United States - U2c2 | ecosystem: Environmental > Terrestrial > Soil > Riparian zone | place: USA: East River... | reverse complement strand
AGTACAGCGACCGTGATGGCAGACGTATGAACGCGTCCCTGGGTCTCGGTGGCTGGCACGCGCTGTACGCGGTGCACGCCAGACTCATACTTCATCTGCGAGTAAACCTTGTCGCCCTCGAAGATGGCCGTGACTTCCTTCATGCCGCCGCCGATTCCGGTCTCGGAGCTGGAAAGCACCTGCACCTTCCATTTGTGCTGTTCGGCAAAGCGCAGGTAGGTGCGGAACATCTCGGAGACGAAGATGGCAGCCTCATCGCCGCCCGTTCCGGCGCGAAGCTCGATGATGATGTTCTTGTCGTCGTTAGGATCCTTGGGCAACAGCATGACTTTGAGCTCTTCTTCGAGCTCCGCCAGACGCGGTTCGAGCGTCAGCAGCTCGGCTTGGGCCATCTCCTTGATCTCGGCGTCGTCCTCGGTGAGCATGGCCTTCGCATCGGCAACGCCCTGCTTCACACTCTGGTACTCCCGGAACTTTTCAACGACCGGCTCCAGGTCGCGATGAGCCTTGGCGGTGGCGGAGAACTTCTTCTGGTCGGTGACGAGCGTGGGGTCGGCAAGCTGGCTGCCAAGTTCTTCATAACGCGCTTGCATCTGGTTGAGGCGGTCGAACATGGTGACTCCTGAAGAAAAGAAAGAGGATAAGAGGAGGGGTGCGAGAGTGGGCGCAGCTAGGCGAAGTCGTGACGGCTGGGCGTCACGCCGGGAGAAAACACCGTGATTCGGGCTGCAAATCGCATCTCTCTTTAGATGTTACTCCTGTAGACGCGGATGCGGGAGGAGGGTTGAACGCCCGATTAGCTTCCCCCTGCCATTTATTTTGTTATCCGCAACCGTTTTGCTATCAGTTGCCTATCTATCAGTAGCCAGTTTTATTAAGGGCACGGCTTGAGCCGTGCCGTCCCGCCTGAGCGAAAAAGGGGCTTCAGCCACTGAGGTACGGCTTTCCGCGGCCAAAGATCAGATCTTTGGATAATGCTCAATCGGCGGCGACGCCGAAAGCACAGGAACCTGAAAGTATTCGCATATTCTGTGCGCCGCCTCTTTAGGTTCCACGGTACTGGTGTCGATCGATAGCCCGGAGGAAGGCAGCGCCGGGAAACGGTCCGCTCCCTTCCGGCGAAGCGTACGGAAGACAGCGACTGAATTGAGCTTGAGAAACTCGGCCCGCGACGCATTCTCCATGCGCTGCTCGAGCACATCGATCGGGCAGGTCAGCTCCACGAAGCAGATCTCGCCACCTGCTGCCTGCACGGCGGCGACGGCCGCGTCGATGAACTCAGGATTGACCGTGGATTCAGGAGCGAAGGTGAAGATGATGGAAATATCATCCTTCGCTGCGGCCTCAAAGACAGAGAGCCACGTCTGTTCGCGCAGCTGCACGAAAGACGGTGTCCCGAACGGAAACACGGACAACAGCGTGTCCACAACAAGATGATTGTGGAACAGGCGGAATCCGGTCAGATCCTGCAGGGCTCTCCCTACGGTGAGCTTTCCGGCAGCCGCCGGTCCATGCAGGAAGATCAGCTTCATCGTCCCTGGCCTACGCCCCCAGCCAGGCGCTCGGTGTCGACTTTGAGATCGCGATCTCTTCCTCATTCATATCGACGCCGACCTCCGCGAAGAGTGGCGTGCTCAGGTAGCGCTCGCCCGTATCGGGGAGCATGCAAAGGATCGTCGATCCCTTGGGAGCTTTTTCCGCAACACGAAGCGCACCGGCAAAGGTGGCGCCCGAGGTGATGCCGACGAAGATGCCCTCCTGGCGGGCTAGCTCCTTGCTCCACTTCATAGCTTCGGCGTTTTCTATGCCCAGCACCTGGTCGATCTTGTAGCTCTTCACGGCATCTTCGGCGAGCTTGGCGATGAAGTCGGGGCTCCAGCCCTGCTGCGGGTGCGACTTCCACGAGGGATGGCTGGCCGAAGGGTCGCCGTCCGGATTGCGCGGCTGCGGGATGCCGCTTGAGACCATCGGCGCGTCCGATGGCTCGCACACGACAACCTTCGTCTCGGGGCTCTCTTTGGCGAGCACTCGTGCCACCCCCTTCAAGGTTCCTCCGGTACCGAAGCCGGTGACCCAGTAGTCAAGCTTCTGCCCTTCGAAGTCGTCGAGAATCTCAACCGCCGTAGTCTTCGAGTGAAAATCCGCATTCGCCTCATTGGTGAACTGACGGGTGAGGAACCAGCCATGTGTGTCGGCGAGTTCTTTCGCCTTGGCTGCCATGCCGATCCCCCGGCTTGCTGCCGGAGTCAGAATGACCTTGGCTCCGAGAAAACGCATCAGCTTGCGACGCTCGACTGAGAAGGTCTCCGCCATCACCAGCACCAGCGGATATCCCTTCTGTGCGCAGACCATGGCCAAGCCAATGCCGGTATTGCCGCTCGTCGCCTCGACCACGGTCTGGCCGGGTTTGAGCGTGCCCGTGCGCTCGGCATCTTCGATCACGCCAAGAGCGAGACGGTCTTTTACAGAGCCCAGAGGGTTGAAGGCTTCCATCTTGACGAAGAGATGGATGTCCTGTGGCGCCAGCCGATTGATCTTTATGACAGGCGTATGGCCGACGGTCTCAAGGATATTGGCGTATCGTTTTCCCACTCGCTCGCTCCTGGCAATCATTTGCCTTCTATGGCCCATAGATGCCTGATCTGAATTTTAGATGGGTTGGGACAGTTTAGGCATCCATTCAAATGTAAATATGAGGTCTCTTCGAGATGGCTTTGTTTCGAGACGTGGCAAATCTGGCCGAAACGCTGGCACAGGAATCAAGCCGGCTCAAAAAACGAGCAGCGATTTCGGAGGCGATCCGCTCTGTGCACGAGTCTGACCCCAGCAGCGAGGATGCTGGAAGATTCGCGTTATATATTGCGGGAACCCCGTTTGCAGAGGCGGACCCGCGAAAGCTGAATGCAGGGGGAGCGCTGCTTTCAAAGGCGTTGCTTGAGGTGAGCGGGGCGACGCAGGTCGAGTTGACGGCCGCGTATCGCCGTCACGGCGACCTGGGGGCCGCAGGCTTTGATCTCCTCGGAAAAAATCCCACAGCCAGCACTTTAACTCTGAACGAAGTTGCCGAGGCCTTTGCGGCCATGGCAGTTGCGAGGACGACAGCAGTTCGCGCCGGGCTGGTACAAAACCTGCTGCGAAGAACGACCCCGCTTGAAGCAAAGTATCTGTTGAAGCTGATGATCGGAGACATGCGCATCGGGGTGAAACAGAGCTTGGTGGAGGAGGCCATCGCCGCAGCTTCGTCCTCTGCAGTTGCGGAAGTGCGCCATGCTGTCATGCTTGAAGCTGACCTCGCCTTCGCGGTGCAGCGAGCCTTCTCGGGAACCTTGAAGGAAGCGCATATGCGCCTCTTTCATCCGCTCGGTTTTATGCTCGCATCTCCCGTCGATTCGCCGGAAGAGGCCGTTGAACGATTTGAAGAGAAGCCCACAGTGCCGTCGGCCCCGAAAAAGACGCGAAAGAAGAAGGCGGAAAGCGGTCAAGGGAACGATGCAACAGAGACCGCTCCTGCGGAGCATGTAGAATCGCCAGCGATTCGGCTCCCGTCCGATCAGCGCATCCTCGCCGCCTTCCTCGAGGACAAATACGACGGCATGCGCGCGCAGTTGCACTGCGGCGATCCCAGCCAGCCGGGCCGTGTCGCCATCTACTCGCGGAATAAAGAAGATGTCACAGAGAGCTATCCGGATCTCGAGGAGGCCTTCGCCAAAGCCAGCGAAGCCGGTGCGGGGCCACTCATCTTCGATGGCGAAATTCTGGGCTGGGATCTCAAGGAAGGTCACGCATTACCCTTCGCTGTCCTCGGCCAGCGCATCGGCCGCAAGCGCGTCTCGAACGCCTGGCGCGAGCAGGTTCCCGTGATCTTCATGGCCTTCGACGTTATCTTCGCCGATGGAGAGCTTCTTCTCGACCTTCCTCTGCGCAAAAGGCGGAATCGGCTGGAGGCAGTGGTGGAGCGTCTCGTCGAGACCGCCCGCTCCCCACTCGCAGTCGATGAGCGCACCAGGTTGCCGCAGGGCATCATGTTCGCCGAACCGGATGGCGAAGCCGTGGAACGGTTAATGCTGGCTCCATCGCGGCTGGTCGAGTCTGTCGAGGACATCGAGCGCGCCTATGCCGATGCTCGCGCACGCTCCAACGAGGGCGTGATGTTGAAGGCGGCTGAGTCAATCTATCAACCCGGACGCCGAGGCCTCGCCTGGCTGAAGCTCAAGCGCGAGCTAGCGACGCTCGATGTCGTCGTAACCGGCGCGGAGTTCGGTCACGGGAAGCGCGCGGGCATTCTCAGCGACTACACCTTTGCAGTGCGCGGCCCGGGCTATGAGAAAACCGGCGAACTGCTCAATGTAGGCAAGGCGTACTCCGGCCTGACCGACGCCGAGATCGCGGAGCTCAGTGCGTGGATGATGGAGCACACGCTTGAAGATCGTGGCTTCTTCCGCACGGTCGAGCCGCTGCGGATTCTCGAGGTCGCCTTCAACAACGTCATGCGCAGCGACCGGCATGCCAGCGGATTCGCTCTGCGCTTTCCACGCATCGTGCGAATCCGTGATGACAAGCCGGTCGATGAGATCGATACCGTCGATCGAGTCGAAGAGGTCTACCAGTCGCAGGTCGACAAGCCCGTTGAGCTGACAGAGTGATACATGCTCTTCGTCTGGACGTTAGTCGCAGACTTGAGCTGGAAGAGTCTCTCCGGACAGGATGCGCGTCATCTTCTCCGCGGAAAGCTTCTGGCGCCATCCCTGTCCCATGATCTGGAAGGCGTAGTCATCAGGCCGGAAGCCGAAGTGCACAAGGTTTAGCTTCGTGCCGCCCGTGACCGTTGGTGTCAGAGTCCATGTCACAGTCGTATCCAGCAGATGACCATAGTTTTCGTTTTTTTTGTCGCTGCCGCCCTTCCAGCTGTACACCAGCCTGTTCGGTTCATCGACCTCGAGCACCTCGCAGTAGACGATTCCGTCCCAATCGCCCATCGGTTTAGCGCGAAAGTTGAACCTGTGGCCGACAGTGGGTTGAATGTCGTTCTCCATCAGTCACTGCGAGAGCAGCGCCGGTTGGGTAAGGGCATTCCAGACCTCTGCCGGCGGCTCGTTAAGCAGGTAGTCGACGACGATCGATTCATTTCCTTTCATTCTTCTCTCCTTTGCCGGCGTTCTGCTCGGCCAATAGCTTGCGAAGTCGCGCCAGCCGTTCAGGCCAGAAGACGCGGTAGTGATTGAGCCAGTCGGTCAACGGCGCCAGGCCATCAGGACGCGCTTGATAGAAGATGTTGCGTCCTTCGCGACGGTGTTCGACCAGCCCGGATTGCCGCAGCACCGCGAGATGCTGGGACACTGCAGGTTGCGAGATGGGGAACTTTTCAACCAGGGAGCCGACGGTCGTTTCGCCCTGCGAAAGGTGCTCGAAGATCGCGAGCCGTGTAGGGTCGGCGAGAACCTGAAAGACAGCGATCTGACGAGCTCCAGCCATGAACAATATATAAGTAACAACTTATATAAATGCAAGCCTAATTTTGTCGCTATTTCAGTTTTTCGCGCCGATCACCGCCCATGACCGGCCTTAGCTTGAAACAATTGTGCTGACGGAGGCATCTTTAACTCATGGAATATAGACAGCTTGGACGATCGGGATTGAAGGTGCCGGAGCTCTGCTTCGGTGCGGGAACGTTTGGCGCGAATAACGAGTTCTTCAAGGCGTGGTCGGAGACGACCCAGCAGGAGGCCGACCGCATCGTCGGCATCTGTATGGACGCGGGGCTGAACTTCTTCGATACCGCAGATGTCTATTCGAACGGTTCGAGCGAAGAGGTGCTGGGCAAATCGCTGAAGGCCTACAAACGCGAGGATGTGTTGATCTCCACCAAGACCACGTTCCGCTTTGGCGAAGGAGCCAACAACGTCGGGTCCAGCCGCTACCACATGATCCAGCAACTCGAAGGAAGCCTGAAGCGGCTTGGTACGGATTATGTCGACGTGTACCACATGCATGCCTTCGATGCGTCGACCCCGGTGGAAGAGACTCTGAACACTCTCGATCAATTCATACGCGACGGCAAGGTGCGGTATATCGCCTGCTCGAATTTTTCCGGCTGGCACCTGATGAAATCGTTGAGCGTAAGCGAACGCTACGGATGGGCGCGCTATGTCGGCCATCAGGTGTATTACTCTCTCGTAGGCCGCGACTATGAGTGGGAGCTGATGCCGCTGGCGCTCGACCAGGGCGTAGGTGCGCTGGTATGGTCGCCACTCGGCTGGGGCAGGTTGACTGGCAAGATTCGCCGCGGCCACCCGCTGCCAAAGGACAGTCGCTTGCAGACGAAGGTCGTGCTGGACAACGGACCTCGTCCTGACGATGAGTATGTCTACAAGGTCGTCGATGCCTTGGATGAAGTAGCCAAGGAGACAGGCAAGACCATCCCGCAGATCGCGCTGAATTGGCTGCTGCAGCGTCCGACCGTCTCCACGCTGATCATCGGGGCGCGTAACGAAGAACAGCTTAAGCAGAACCTCGCAGCGGTTGGCTGGAAGCTTGCGCCAGAGCACATCGCAAAGCTCGATGCCGCCAGTGAGGTGCAGCGCGCTTATCCGTACTGGCATCAGGTGCAGTTCACCGAGCGTAACCCCTTGCCGGTGTAAACCTTTAGCACTGTGACAAAGAGCAGCGCATGATTGTCGCGGCTCTTTGTCTTTAAACTGCCTTACAATTCTTTAACTGACTTCCTACGGTTTTTTTATGTCTCGCTCGATATGCTTGGTTATGCCGTCCTAGTGGTGGGCGATGAGATCTCCAAGACGGATTCATCGAGAACAGGCTGCCGGCAGGAGAGGTATGAAAACAAGGAATAGATCCGGCTCGGTGCGAAGTATGTGCCTGAGCTTTTTTCTTGCATCGGGCGCAGCAGTTGCGCTTGCGCAAAGCGATTCTTCTTCTTCCGCAGATTTACAGACTGCTTCGACCGATGGTGATGCAGGCGTGCTTTACAAGGTACCGGGAGTAACCGAATCCCAAGACGCAGCACAGAGCAGCTCAACGAATAGCGTGCCGGCCTCGGGAAACTTCTTCCAGCGGCTTGGCGGCTACTACAAGGCCGACTGGACCGGAAAACTTCCGTCCTCTTCCTCGCCACGACGCATGCTCGACGCTCCGCTCGATTCGCCACCGTTTCCCAGCTCCGACTGGGGATACGGCGGCTCGCCGGCAATTGGCGTGCCTGATGGGAACGTTTATCCGTTGATGACCGCGCTGGGCAAGCTGAACAGCCGCACCAAGATCTATGGCTGGATCGCCGCAAGCGTCAATGGGAGCACATCGGACAAGAACAACTTCCCTCTCTCCTACGATATATTTCCCAACTCCGTGGTATTGAATCAGGCAGTGATCTACCTCGAGCGCCTTCCCAATACGGTGCAGAAAGAGCATTTCGACTGGGGCTATCACCTGACGGCGTTCTACGGCAACGATTATCGTTTCACGACAGCCAGGGACTACCTGAGCCAGCAGCTGTTGCAGAAGAACCGCCGCTATGGCTTCGATCCCGTGCTTGAGTATCTCGACCTCTACTTCCCCGTAAAGGAAGGCCTCAACATTCGCTTCGGCCGCTTTCTTTCGGTGCCCGGCATCGAGGCGCAGCTTGCGCCGAACAACTACAACATGACGCACTCCCTGCTCTACACGATCGATCCCTTTACCGACACCGGTGCGATTGCGACCCTGAAGCTGACGAAGCAATGGATAGTACAGCTCGGCATCTCGGCGGGACACGATGTAGCGCCATGGTCCGACGACGCCAAGCCGTCGGCAATCGCCTGCTTGAACTATTCGACCAAGTCCAATCACGATAACTTCTACGCTTGCGCGAACGGTATCAACGACGGCAAGTATGCGTACAACAACCTGCAGCACTACGACGCCACGTGGTATCACCGCTTCAATGCGAAGTGGCACATGGCCACCGAGGCCTGGTACATGTACGAGCGCGAAGTCCCCAACGTCGCAGGCAACGTCGCGAACCCTGTCCCCACCAAGATAGGAGCCAACGGCGCCTACTGCGCTCCCGGAGAGCTTACCTGTACAGCTCCGGAGTATGCGATCGTCAACTACGTAAACCGCGAATTCAACCCGCATCTCTTCGTCGGCTTCCGCTCGGATGTGCTCAACGACAAGAAAGGCCAGCGCACCGGCATCCCCGGCAAGTACACGGAGAACACGCTGTATGCGACGAAGTACTTCGGGTCTACGGTCCTGGTACGGCCTGAGATCCGCTTCGATCACTCATGGGATCGTCCGGGCTACAACAGTGGTACGGCGAGGAATCAGTTCTTCTTCGGTGTCGACCTGATCTACAAGTTCTAATGTCTGGAGAGCTGCACTCGTCTGGACCAATAGTTTGAGACAACAGGCGGTAAGAGGATTCCATTCTCTTACCGCCTGCAAGCATAGGAGCGTTATGCAATCGACGAACAGGTGGCAGAACGCTCGACATCTGGCGAGAGTCATGCTCCTGCTATGCCTGTGTTCTGTCGCACGGGCCGACAGCGGCGACGCAGCTCCACTCGGGCGAATGTACCGACTGCCGGGCGTTGGCGACGTCGAAGCTCAGTCTGCGGCTCAGTCATCAGCACCTCAGCGCACCTTCTTCACGCGCCTCGCCAATTTCTACAAGTCCGACTGGACAGGCAAACTGCCTGCATCGTCTGCGCCTCCCCGCCGTGCGCTCGATGCTCCGCTCGACTCGCCGCCATTTCCGTCTTCTGACTGGGGCTATGGCGGCTCCCCCACCATCGGCGTTCCCGACGGCAATGTATATCCGCTGATGACGGCGCTCAAGAAGCAGAACAGCCGGACGAAGCTCTACGGCTGGATCGAACCCACCGTCAACGCGAGCACATCCTCGGATACCAATCTACCGCTGGCCTATGCCATCTATCCCAACTCCATCCAGCTCAGTCAGCTCGTCGTGTATCTCGAGCGGCTGCCCGATACGGTGCAGAAAACGCACTTCGACTGGGGCTTTCATCTTACGGCCTTCTTCGGCACCGACTACCGCTTCACCACGTCCAAGGGATATCTCAGCAGCCAGCTTCTCGATCACAACAACAAGTACGGCTTTGACCCCGCGATCGAGTATCTCGATCTTTACTTCCCTGTTCGCGAGGGCCTGAACCTGCGTATCGGGCGTTTCATCTCTATCCCCGGCATCGAGGCCCAGCTTGCTCCCAACAACTACGCCGTGACACACTCGCTGCTCTACCTGACCGATCCGTTCACCGATACCGGCGCGATCGCGACGCTGAAGCTGACGAAGCAGTGGATGGTGCAGGCGGGCATCACCGCGGGACATGATGTCGCACCCTGGACCGACGATGCCAAGCCCTCGGCGACGATATGTCTGAATTACTCGACAACAAGCAACCATGACAATCTCTACGCGTGCGCCAACGGCATCAACAATGGCAAGTATGCCTACGACAACGCGCAGCACTACGACCTTACGTGGTACCACCGCTTGAACGCGAAGTGGCACACTGCGACAGAGGCCTGGTATCTCTACCAGCTTGACGTGCCGAACGTCGCTGGCAACGTCGATCATCCCATCAGCCCCGGCAAGGGAGCGAATGGGGCTTTCTGCGCGACAGGGCAGCTCCGTTGCTTCGCCCCGGCCTATGCCGTGGCCAACTACCTGAACCGCGAGATTAACGCGAAGACGATGGTCGGCTTCCGCTCCGACTTCCTCGACGACCGCAAGGGACAGCGTACCGGCATCCCGAGCAAGTACACGGAGAACACGCTCTATCTGACGCGTTATATCGGAACCACCGTCATGCTGCGGCCTGAGATTCGCTTCGACCATTCGTGGGACCGCAAAGGCTACGACAACGGCAACGCACGCAACCAGTTTTTCTTTGGAGCCGACCTGATCTACAAGTTCTAAACACTATTGAACGATGGGAAGGCGCGATGTGCGTGCGCCTACCCATCGCCTCGAAGAGAGATGTCTCAAGAGGAACAGACTGGACGTCTATACAAATATTTTTCTTTATTTTTAGTCTGTTGCATCGAGCTTTCGAAATGCTAGACTTCTCCCCGTTCTGCTGACCCGAGTTCCGCCGTAGGAACTGCCGTGCGAGGCTGCAGAACTACGGAGAACAATCCCAATGATCAGCCGCTTGACGGGCGGGGCTCTATGCCTCGGCCTGATTCTTGCGTTTGGGTGCGCATGCGCTCTGGCGCAGGACCATTTAATAGAACGAGGCGACGTCGGCCGGGAACAGGTGACTCTGGGGGCAGTGACAGGAGTCGGTCTGTTGCCCACGCTGCCTGCCGACGCAACGAGCTCTCCCAAGAGCATTCAGCAGAGCGCTGGTCTTCTGCACCGGATCAGCCGCTTCTACCTGACAGACTGGGGTGGGGCTCCCTCCGCCAGTGCGCCCGCGGTGCGCCGTGGGCTTGACGCTCCGATGGACTCTCCTCCTTTCCCCTCGTCCGACTGGGCCTATGGCGGCTCGCCGACGATCGGCGTGCCCGATGCGAATGTCTACCCGGCCATGTCGGCGATCCAGCAGGAAGGTCGTCGCACTCGTCTCTACGGTTGGGTTCAGGCCTCCGGCAACGCCAGCACCTCTTCGAGCACAAATTACCCCATCACCTATGGCTTCGTTCCCAATCGCGTGGTGCTAAATCAGGCTGTACTTGCACTCGAGCGGCAGCCGGATACGACGCAGGCCTCGCACTTCGACTGGGGCTTTCATCTCTCCGGCCTCTTCGGTACCGACTACCGCTACACCACGTCGAAGGGCTACCTGAGCGGGCAGCTCCTGACCGACAACAACCAGTATGGATTCGACCCGCTCTGGGAGTCTCTGGATCTCTACTTCCCTGTCAAGGAAGGGCTTGTCGTCCGCATCGGTCGCTTTCTCGCGATGCCGGGGATCGAGACACAACTTGCGCCCAGCAACTACGCCCTCACGCACTCGCTGGTCTACTCCGCCGCGCCTTCGACGGAGACGGGAGCGATGGCTTCGCTCAAACTGACGAGGCAATGGATCGTGCAGTTGGGTATCTCGGCCGGTCACGATGTTGCTCCCTGGACGGTGGACCGTAAGGCGTCGCTGATCGCTTGTGTCGATTACTCCACCACAACCAACTACAACAACCTGTACCTGTGCGCGAGCGGAATCAACGATGGAAGGTATGCCTATAACAACGTGCAACACTACGACGCGACCTGGAATCATCGCTTCAATGCGAAGTGGAACGCCGAGACAGAGGCATGGGTAATGTACGAGCGCGATGTTCCCAACGTTGCGCACAATGTCCTCTCTCCCATTCCTACCGAGACAGGGGCCAATGGGGCCTTCTGCGCCGCAGGCCAGGTCGCCTGTATGGCTCCCGCATACGCCGCGATGAACTACCTCAGCCGCACCATCAGCTCGAAGCTGTTTGTTGGAATGCGCAACGGATTCCTCAACGATAAGAAGGGACAGCGCACCGGCATCCCCGGCAAGTACACAGAGAACACCTTGTACGCAACCAAAACCTTCGGCACTACCGTCATGCTGCGTTCCGAGCTTCGCTTCGATCACTCGTGGGACAATCTGGGCTATAACGCTGGCAAAGCACGGAATCAGCTCTTCTTCGCCATGGACCTGATCTACAAGTTTTAGTGAGTCCGACGTAGGTCAGGCGTAATGTATAAGAAATCGAGGGAAGGCTCGCGCGATAGCCTTCCCACATTTCTTTGGAGTAGATGATTTGCGTCAGCGACTTCTCGCCCTTCTCCTTGTCGTCGGCTTCGCCGTAACAGCCAAAGCTCAACCTGCTACGGGACATTCCTTCGCCGTAGCGAATGGACAGTTCACTCTCGACGGCAAGCCCTTCCGCGTCATCTCGGGCGAGATGCACTACCCGCGCATTCCACGTGCCTACTGGCGCGATCGCCTGCGCATGGCCAGGGCGATGGGCCTCAACACCATCACGACCTATGTCTTTTGGAACGTCAACGAGCCGCAATCCGGTGTCTACGACTTCACTGGCAACAACGACGTCGCGGAATTTATCCGCGAGGCTCAGCAGGAGGGCCTGTACGTCATCCTTCGCCCCGGCCCCTACGTCTGTGCCGAGTGGGAGTGGGGCGGATATCCTGCATGGTTGTTGAAGGATCGCGACATCGTCGTCCGTACGACGGACCCGAAGTTCATGCAGCCTGTCGCACGCTGGATCTCTCGTCTTGGTAAGGAACTTGCGTCGCTGCAGATCGGCAACGGTGGACCGATTATCCTCACACAGGTTGAGAACGAGTACGGCTCCTTCGGCAACGACCACGCCTATATGCAGCAGATCCATAAACTGCTCGTCGACGCCGGATTCACGAAATCGCAGCTCTATACGGCTGATGGTCCCGCCCAGGTTCCCGACGGCTCGCTGCCCGACCTTCCTGTCGGCATCAACTTCGGCGGAGAAAAAGATGGCGATGCGAAGGAAGGGTTCGCTACACTGAAGAAATTCCGTCCCGATGGTCCCTTCTTCAACAGCGAGTACTGGGCCGGCTGGTTCGATCACTGGGGAGGAAAACACGCGCACACCAACACCGAAGCGCAGCTGGCAAATCTCAAATGGATGCTCGAGCAGGGCTACTCCGTCAGCATCTACATGTTTCATGGAGGCACCAGCTTCGGCTGGATGAACGGCGCCAACAGCGACGGCAAGGGAAGCTACGAGCCCGACGTGACCAGCTACGACTACGACTCGGCACTCGACGAGAGCGGACGTCCCACGCCAAAGTACTTCGCCATGCGCGACATCATCACGAAGACGACAGGCATCACGCCTCCACCCGTCCCGAAGATCGCTCCAGCGATCAGTATTCCTGCTGTTCCTCTGCCGGAGACAGCATCGCTATGGGATAACCTGCCGCTTGCCATCCAATCAGAGAACGTCGAAAGCATGGAACAGATTGGCCAGGCGTACGGATACATCCTCTATCGGACGCATCTGAAAGCCGATGCCACCGGCGAGCTGGTACTGGACGCGCTGCATAGCTACGCGCAGGTATACATCAATAAAAAACTGGCAGGGACCATCGACCGTCGCCTGAAGCAGGACCGCCTCACCCTTCGCGCAACCGCCGGAGCCCAGCTCGATATTTTCGTCGAAAACACGGGCCGCGTGAACTTCGGCAAGGCCATCAACGGCGAGCGAGCGGGCATTACGAAGCAGGTCACGCTGTCAGGCAAGCCACTGCTCGGCTGGGAGATCTATCCCCTGACCATGACCCACACCGACAAACTGCCTTTTGCGAAGAAGCCCTGCGAAGGTCCTTGCTTCTATCGGGGCACCTTCGATCTCACAAGTACCGCAGACACATTTCTCGATACCACCGCGTTCACCAAAGGCCAGTTATGGCTGAACGGGCTGGCGTTGGGACGCATCTGGAACGTCGGCCCGCAGAAGGCGCTGTACGCTCCAGGGCCGTTCCTGCGGGAGGGGCACAACGAGGCGATCGTCTTCGACGCGCAGGGCAAGATGGGCGGCACCCTCAAGGGCGTCGATCATCCAGAACTTGGCCCGGTGAAATAACCGTTCGCAAAACATCTCCGCGTTGATATATTCCTCCGACTGGGGCAAATACCGATCGGAGGATTTTTATGCAGAAAGTTTGCATTACGACAGTAAAAACGGGTCCTCTACTCCTGGGCATGGCGCTGCTGTTCGCTGCCGCAGGCTGCCAGCCCGCGGCGCCCGACGCCGCAGCCATCGCGAAGGCACAGGCCGCCGACGAAGCCACGATCCGCCAGCTCGATGCCGACTGGGTAAAGGCTGGCGCCGCAAAAAACATCGACGGCTGGGATGCCTTCTATGCCGATGACGCCGTCGTGTTGCCGCCCAACCAACCCATCGCCAACGATAAGGCCGCCATCCGGCGCAGCGTCGCCGGTCTGCTCACGCTGCCGGGGCTCTCTCTCAGCTGGCAGCCGACGAAGGTCGAGGTGTCGAAGTCCGGCGATCTCGGCTATCTCCATGGCACCTACCAGATGTCCATGGACGATGGCAAAGGCCAGCCGGTGCACGATACTGGCAAGATCCTCGAGATCTGGAAGAAGCAGCCGGACGGTAAGTGGAAGTGCATCGTCGACACCTGGAACTCCGATCTGCCTGTGCCCACTTCTACTGCAAAGTGATCGCGCAGGAAGAAGGCCCGGCGATGGGGCCGGGCCTCGTATTGTTCGTGTCGCGATGGAGTGGCCTGTCGACGACACTGCGCCTTTCGATGACATCGACCTCGCAGTCGAGGAATTCAAGAGAACCAATCTTGCCTGAAGATCAGGTTCTAAGGACCGGGTCTATCTGTTGTAGCCTCGATTCGCATCGTAGGTGAGGTTCATCAGGCCATCGCGATAATCAATGTCGATCTTGAGGTAGCCAAGCGCCGTAATCCCAATCAGCCCCGAGACATCCATCCCCACCGACTTGCTCATCGAGTCCGTCGAAAACGACACCACATCCTGCACCTGCTGCGAGAGGTGAGCGAACCGGAACGTAATCTTATCGGCGACAAACACCTTGTCCACCTTCCCGCTGATCCCCTTCACCGTCATGTCGTTATCGTTGTGTACCTTTGTTACTTCGCGCGCCGTCTCTGGGGAGATGGTCGTTGCAAATGCTCCCGTATCCAGAATGAACAGCTTCTTTGCAGTATTGTTCAGTGCCGCCGGAATCAGAAGGTAATGCCCGATGCGATAGATCGGGGTCCAATCCTTCATCTCCGGTGCGACATAGCGGTTACGCGGCCCGCTCGAGACCGGCTCTTTCTTCTCGCTTGTCTCCGCCGGTGCCTCCTCGTTGCCTTCATTGCCCGCCGTTTCGAGCGCCGGTTTCGCCGCGACCACTTCATCCGGTCGCTTCGGCAGTGGAGCCAGCTGTAGCTTCCGCATCGGGTAGTCCAGCGTCACCAGGAAGTGCGAGAAGACGTCTGCTCCAATCAGCCCGTCCACATCGACCACGTTCCCCTGGTCGATCACATCCACCTCGCAGTCGCGGAACTCCAGCGGACCGATCCGTATATCGTCCGCGTAGGCCGTATACCCCTGCCTGCCTCCCTTGCTTCCGATCCCCGAAATCTCCGTCTTGCTGAACTGCTTCAGCCCTGCATGCTCCGCGACCGTCCGGCTGACGATGAGTCCGCTCGCGCCCGTATCCAGCTGCAGCCGCGAGTTGTGCCCATTCAGCTTCACCTCAAGCCCGAACGCCCGGATACGGGTCGCATCATGCAAGATCAGCGCGAAAGGAACCGTAGCCGAATCAACCTCCGACACCATCCGGCACGACCGGTGCGGATCGGTAAGCTGGTGCTTCAGAAAATCCAGGTAGAGCCCGAGATTCTTCTTTGTCTCCGCATCCTCCCCGCTTCCCGACGCCAAATACGATTCCAGTTCGGCAATCCGATCCTTGAGTGGAAGCGTCCTCAACCACTCACGCCGGATCCCCGGATCGTGCGGGTCCAGCTTGTACGCGGTCTTGACCTCGTTCGCCGCCACGCCATAGTACGAGCTCAACCGATACAGCTTTGCGCCCAGCAGACGAAGCGGTGCATAGCACGGGTCGATCGTCATGGCGTCGTTCATCGTCGCGACGGCCAACCATGGCGTTCCTTCTCTGTACTGCACCTCGCCCAGCGCCGTCAGCAGTTCCACCGACTTAGGGTGCTGTCCCAGCGCCTTGTGAACTAGGATGTCGGCCTCATGCACCTTCTGCTGTCGCAGCAGCACAAGCGAATACTCCTTCGTAAGTGAAGGATCGTCAGGACGCCCCTGAAGCTGCCCCTGGTAGAGCGTCGCGGCCTTCTCGTAGTTGCTGTCAAGAAAGGCCCGTTGAGCCTCCGTAGGAGTCACGGCGGGCGCGACCACGCAATGGACCGAGGCCGGTGCAGCCGATTGGCAAAAGCTCAAACCAGGCAACGCAGAGACAAACAAGGCAAAGCAAAGACGCTTCAATGGAGCTCCGAGAGCACTGAATTCTACGAGTGCTCTGACAGCATAGTTTCCATCGGAGATTTGGGGAAGAAAAATTGGACGATCCATTCCCGGAAAGAGAATGGATCGGAATTGGAGCTAGTGACCCGCCGACGGACTCGCATTCTTCGGTGGCTTCGGAATAAAGAACAGCAGAGGAAGCATGCAGCCGCAGAAGATCGCCATGTACTGAATGATGTCGAGGTACGCCAGCATCCCGGCCTGACGATGCAGCTGGTTGTAAATGTAGGCCTGCGCCGTGTGTGCCGAATCGCCAAGGAACGGGTTGCCGTCACCATGACCTCCGAACATGCCGCGCAGCTTCTTCACCTGATCGACAAAGGCACCATTCCCCGGCGTCAGGTTGCGGACCATCTGCGTCTCGTGAGCTGCCGTCAGTCGCGTGAGCATAGTCGCCACGAAGGCCGTTCCGCACGATCCGCCGATGTTGCGGGCGAGATTCGTGAGGCCGGAGACATCGTTGCTCTCCGACTGCTTCACCCCGATGTAGGCGATCATGTTGATCGGGATGAACAGGAACGCCAGCCCCGAGGCCTGAAAGACGCGCAGGAAGACCAGGCGTGGGTAACTGATCCCGAGGTCCATCGTGTGCATCGTGATCAGCGACAGCGTAAGCATGGCGAAGCCATAGCCCATCAGCTTGCGCGGGTCCACCTTGCTCGACAGGAAGCCCACCACTGGCATCATTGCCATCATCATCAGGCCCGCCGGTGACAGCACCATGCCCGCAAGCTGCGCCGTGTAGCCCAGCAGCGTTTGTACAAACTGCGGAATCAGCACCGTCGTGCCGTAGAGCGAGAAGCCCAGCACGAACATCAGGATGAAGCCGATGGCAAAGTTGGGGCGTTTGAAGAGCGTGAGATTGACGATCGGCCGATTCCCCACCTTCAGCTGCCGCAGCTCCCACCAGATCATGAACACGAAGGCGACGATCATCGCGATAAAGAAGAAGGTGATAAGGGGCGAACCGAACCAGTCGTCCTCCTGACCCTTGTCGAGGATGAACTCCAGCGAGCCGAAGGTGATGCCCAGCAACGCGAAGCCCAGAAAGTCGAGCTTGATGCCGCCCTTCTGCGACTCTTTCACCTGGTCGTGAACCCACGGCGGATCTTCAACAATGCGCGAGGTCAGAAACAGCGAGAGGATACAGATCGGCACATTCAGGAAGAAGATCCAGCGCCAGTCATAGTTGTCGGTGATCCATCCGCCCAGCGTCGGCCCGATCGCCGGGGCCACTACCACGGCAAGGCCGTACATCGCGAACGCCTGCCCTCGTTTTTCAGGAGGGAAGGTGTCGGCGAGAATCGCCTGTTCCGAAGGAGCCAGCCCACCTCCGCCGATTCCCTGCAGGATGCGGAAGAAGACCAGCAAAGGCAGCGAAGGGGCCAGCCCGCACAATGCCGAGCTGACGCCGAAGAGCAGCACGCAGATCATGTAGAACTTCTTGCGCCCGATGAAGGTCGTCATGTAGGCGCCCGCCGGCAGGATCACGGCGTTGGCGACCAGGTAGGAAGTCAGAACCCACGTCGCCTCGTCCTGCGAAGCACCCAGGCCGCCCGCGATGTGCGGCAGGGCGACGTTGGCGATGGAAGAGTCAAGCACCTCCATGAAGGTCGCCAGGGTTACGGTCATGGCGACGATCCACGGATTTATGCTCGGTCGCCACGCAACATGCGGAGCAACCGTCGTCTCCTGAGTCTTCTCAGGAAGCTGGGAACCGGGTAAGTCTAATGTAGTCGAGGCCATGCGTTGACGTTTCGATTCCTGCCCGAAGTCGAGGGATTCAGTTTTTGCCCGGCTTTTTACCGTTGCCCCGAAGGTGGTGCAGACCGGGCTAATACCAGAGAAGAGTCAAGTCTCGTAACCGCCTAAATCGCTAAAACCAAAAAGGATCTACGTTGCCGATTCGCTACGCTCGACTCGTTATAATAAATTCAGGACAGAACAAGAACGCCCAGGGAGTGATCCCGGGGCGTTTCTTTTGCAGTTTAGTACTGAAGGTCCAAGTCTAAGTTATATATTTAGAATACTTTGCGCAAAAACAAGGGGGAGGGTGTACCTGGTTTAACGGTCGTAGTTTTGAGCGTAAAGATCGCGGGGTAATCCTGCGCCGCGAGCCTTTTGTTTAAAGGCGTTCGCCTCTTCGCGGGTCATCGCCCCTCCCACCGTCACCAGGTAAGGAGCACGGCCGGTGGGGGAAAAAACCTCAGGGTTCAGCGACGAATGTTGCTTTCTAAGGTCTTCGACCTTCTGTTGCGCCTGGGCTTCGCGGTTGTAGGTATACGCCACCACGTGCCATTGCGTGCGTCCGGACGAGGGTGCTGCCCCGGACGAAGGAATGGAAGGAGTCGTTACTTTGGGAGTCGCCACCTTCCCGGATGTCGACGCCGGGAACCCTGCCGTTGGCTTCGGCTTCAGGGCAGGAGAAGTAGTGTCAGCCGGCTGTGCCGTTGGAGTCCGCGCATCCTCGCTGGCTCCCGCAGTCGCTCCACTTCGTGTGAGCCGCCAGCCGAAGAACACCAGCAGCAGGATCGCCACTGCTGCGGCTGCCCAGAGCTTTGTCCGGCGTGGATCTCGCTCCACCGGCCTCACAATGCGGTGCCTCACATCCGGTGTCTGGGCAGGAATCGTGGGGATCGCCCGCCGCTCTGCTGTTCCCACAGTCGAGGGCTTTGTATCTCCCGGTTTCGCCGCCACGGTCGACTTCGCCTCTTCGATCCCATCGAACAGTGTTGCCCGGGACCCTGGCTTTGAGAGGGTTGACGGGGATTCCGTCTTTGGCCCGATCGGCAGGGTTCCTGCGTCAACGGTCGGCTTCTCCTTCTCCGGCTCCTTCGCTGCGGTTTGGGCTGCGGCAGGGCGTGGTGCGGTCGCTGCCGCTACCTGAGTGGGCGAAACCGGCCCAAGCGCGGCACTCATCTCGCTGAGTCCCCACTTTCCGCTCAGCCCATTGCGAATAATGCCATCGAACGGGGAGGGCAACAGCGTGGCCGAACCCTGCAGCGAACGCCTTCCGGTCATGGCCTGCAGCAGTACGGCTGCCAGATCGTGCGCGTCCTTGGCCTTTCGTTGGACCGCGGCCGCCTCACCACCGTCGGGATCGGCATTGGCCTCTTTTACGCAGTCGCTGCGAAGTTTAATGATCTCGCCCGCTGCAAGAATATTGATAGGCTCAATCTGCTGGTGCACCAGTCCGCGCGCGTGCAGCGCGGTAAGGGCGGCGAGCAGGCTGGCTGCCAGTTGTTTGGCCTCTTCGACGGTAAGGGTGCGATTCTGCAGCAGGTCCGCCAGGCTCATCTCTGTCGGCTCCATGACGGCATACACCAGCGGAGTGCCGTCCAGCATGGCCTCGCCATACTTCCGCATGGCCACCAGGTTCTCCTGCTGGATCTCCGACACCATCCGCCACCGCGCCAGAATCTCCGGCTCATCGAAGTGCGCTTCGATCAGACGGACCATCGCTGGCGTACCCGTACCGTTGGTAGTCAGGAAGAAGGCGCTTCGACCCTCTGGACGGATCAGCTTTTTCAACGGGTAGGCTTCAGCAATCGTTCGGCCTTCGTAGTCATTCCACAGTTGCATATACAGACCAGTCCTGAAGGGATGTGTGTGCAGGAAGAGTGCCCATCGGGCAAGTGGTACAAGAGCCGCTCTCTTCTCCGGAACGTGCACACGGCGAGTAGCGGCTCGTAACGTTCTCATTATCCTCCAATGTTCGGGCCATCTCAACGCGCAGATCTTTGCACGTGCCTGAATTGGTTCAGGTCCGCCGGCCATGCTAGACTGCGATTTTTCCGGCCTTCGTAATTTCTGTTCACTGCGACCGGCGAAAAAGGGAAGAAGGCCTCGATGCACCCGGACCTCGAAAAGATGATTGTGCTGCAGGGCTTCGATCTGGAAGCCCGTCGCCTGACCGAAGAAATGGCCTCACTGCCAAAGAAAGTCGCCAGCCTCGCGGCGGATCACGAAGCGGCAAAACGACAGCTGGCCGTCACCGTGGACGGCCTCGCGAAGGAAGAAGCTCTCCGCCGTCGCCAGGAGCTCGATGTAAAGGATCATCAGCAAAAGGCCGCACGTCTCCGTAAGCAGATGGATGTCGTCACCACCACCGCGCAGGCCTCGGCGCTCGAGCACGAGATTTCGTTCGCAGAGAACGAGGTGACCCGTCTCGAGGATGCTGAACTCGAAAGCATGGAGCGCACCGAGCAGCTCGAAGCCGCAAAGCTCACCGCGGAAGAGACTGTCGGCAATCTTGCCTCGGCGCACGCTGCCGAGAGTGCTCGCGCTGCCGAGACCCTCAAACGCGACCGTGTCCTGCTCGCCGACCTCAACGCGAAGCGCATCGAGTTGCGTCCCCAGATTGGGGAAAACTCTCTCTCCGTCTATGACCGCGTCGCCAAATCGCGCGGTACCGCACTGGCTGAGGGTGTTGACCATAAATGCTCCGCCTGCCAGATAATGGTGCGGCCGCAGCGCTGGAACGACCTGCGCGATCGCGGCAACGAAGACATGTTTACCTGTGAGAGTTGTGGAAGGCTGCTCTATTGGGATCCGGCTCGCGACGCCCCGCAGAAAAAGCCCGCACAGAACGAGAGCATCGCAGCCTCCATCGTGAGAGCGCTGTGAAACGAATTTGTGTCGATATGGATGAAGTCATGGCGGATTCACTAGCGGAGCATCTGCTCCGCTATAACCGTGACCACAACGAGAACCTGACCCTCGACGACCTGCAGGGCAAGGCGCTTTGGGATGTCATCTCCATCGACCGCCATAATGCCCTCGAAGGCTATCTGCGCTCTGAAGATTTCTTCGAGGGCCTCGCCGTGATGCCGGAATCGCAGCGTGTCATGCGCCTCCTCCAGCAGAACTTCGATGTCTTCATCGCGACCGCCGCCATGGAGGTTCCCACCTCCTTCCACCAGAAGTTCCGTTGGCTCGAGCGGCACTTTCCCTTTATTGCTCCCTCGCACATTGTCTACTGCGGCGATAAGGGAATCCTCAACGCCGACTACCTTATCGACGACAACCCGCGCCAGCTGCGACGTTTCAAAGGGGAAGGCATTCTCTTCACCTCGCCTCACAACATCGCAGTCAAAGGGTACCGTCGCGTCAACGACTGGCTCGACGTCGAGAAGCTCTTCCTCCGCTAGCCGCTCCCCCGGTCTCAGTGTCTTTACCGGTGGAGTTGCGAAAGCTCTCCCGCGCCACTGTGGCAAATGCGCTCACGACGGCGCGGTCCTCGTTCGAGCGGAAGGCCAGCTCGATATCGCTCATCACACGCGCCCCTCGCAGTGCGGGGCACGATACATTCTCTCCCGCGATCTGCTGCACGCAGGCCGGACCAATGGAGACGCCAAGCCCGGCGCCGATCAGGCGAAGAATCGTCAGCCACTGCGGAGCCTCCTGCACGACGCGCGGACGAAATCCATGTTCCTCGCACAGAGAGATGGGCTTCTCATAAGCCAGGGCGCCCGCCATCGGCGCGAAGAAGACAAACGGCTCTTCACGCAAATCTGCGGCGGAGATCATCTCCTGTCCCGCTAGCCGGTGCGTGTTCGGCAAGACTGCGACGAAGGGCTCGGAGAACAGGGTCTCGACATGCAGGCCTTCGGTAGGTCCCCCGTCCCGCAGGAAACCGGCATCCAGCGCGCTGCGATTCAGCGACTGCGCGATCCCTGACGTGTACGACTCCGACAGCTGCAATTGCACTCGCGGATAAAGCTCGCGATAGCGTCCCAGCATGGCAGGCAGTGGAGTCAGCATGCCCGAGCCAATGAATCCCACGTTCAAAAAACCCTCATCGCCACGGCCGATGCTGCGAGCCTCCTCCATATCCTCGCGAACGTTGCGCAACGTGCGCCGTGCACGATCCAGAAACACCTCGCCTGCGGCCGTCAGCCGCACCGCTCGCGAGGTGCGCAGGAACAGCGGATAGCCCAGAATCTCTTCGAGTCTGCGGATCTGTTGCGAAAGAGGTGGCTGGGCCAGATGCAGCCTCTCTGCAGCCCGGCCGAAGTGAAGCTCCTCCGCCACGGCTACGAAATAGCGCAGATGGCGCAATTCCAGGTCACGGTCATCCATATCTAAAACATCATAATCCGAACGAACAATATATTGGACGTATCACATCACGACTCTTAACCTGACATTAGAAAAAGGAGCTCGTCATGTCTTCGACCTTGTCTCTTGCCGATATACCCTCGAATGAAGATTCGATGTCCGCAGCCTCCGTTCAATTGCGACCTTTCAAAACCGGGGATTCCGAAGCCTTCCGTCTCCTCAACGAGGCCTGGATCACGAAGTTTTTTGGGCTCGAGGAGAGCGATAACGCGATCCTTGGGGATCCCGAGGGGTACGTCCTTGCAAAGGGCGGCCACATCTTCTTCGCCGTCGCAAATGGAAGACCGATTGGCTGCTGCGCCCTGGTCCCAATCTCCGAGGGTGTCTACGAAGTCGCCAAGATGGCCGTCGCAGAATCCTGGCAGGGAAGGGGAATCGGCCGCCGGGTTCTGGCTTACACCATCGAGCAGGGACGCGCGATCGGCGCGAAATCGCTCTACCTCGAGACCAATAGCAAGCTCGCCAATGCGATTCATCTCTACGAATCGCTCGGCTTCCAGCACCTGCCGCCCAAGCAGTCCCCGTATGTCCGCGCCAACGTTTTTATGGAGTTGTGCTTCTAGCTCGCTCTAACCGTTCGCATCCGGCGATCCAGCCATGCCATACAGCTCGCTCTCAAAGCGCTGGATCGCCGCCTCGGACCAGGCATGGGAAGCCTTCCTCCACGTATCGCCCTGCTCTTCGAGGAAGTTCGGAAAGTTCAAGCGGCAGTAACCCGCTCGCTCCCCAAAGTCGTACAGACCCTGCGGGGTTCCGTCCAGGTACAGTAAGGCTCGCATTCCGTCGCGCGACCACTCCACCGCGGCGATGCGCTCCGGTTCCGGTCGCTCCAGCTCGGCATCGCTCTTGGCCAGCGCCTCGACGTTATAGATCAGCATCGCGTCCAGGATGCTCTCCTCGTGCGACGTCTGCGAGCGATCGCAGGCGTAGAAGTAGCCTGCAATCCCTTCGTCTTCAAAGACCACCGTCCACGGCGGTGCAGTAGGAGAATCGGAGGAGAGAAAGGCGCGTCCGGGCGTAAAAGTAAGCGACTGCATACCCTTCACGATACGATAGAAAGGATGCCTCATGGCAATGGCTTAATGAAGAAGAAGGCGGACGCCGTTTGAAGGTTCCTGCATTTAAGATAGGTTGGCCTCAGCGGCTGGCAGCGTTGCTGCTCGTGCTTTTTCTGTCGCAGTGTGTCTGGGTCATCTCCCGTCAGCAGCTCTCTACCGACGACTATCGCTTTGCCCGCTGCGGACGCGAGATGTGGGAGCGTCCCTCCCCCCTCGCCGGCTACTTTACCTCCTGCGGCAATCTCAATGGCGACGGAACCTTCGGCTACCGCGTTGCCGGCTTTCCACTTACCGCCCAGAGGCTGGTCCTGCTTGCCGTCGATAAGCTGCGCAGCCCGGAGAATCGTCTCTACGCCGCCGGCGCGCTGAACGGCTCCACCTGGGAGGCGCGGCATGAGCTATCCAGCGTCAAATATCTCCTTCATCTCCCCTTCGTCTTCTTCGCCCTCTGGCTCGGTGGCGGACTGTGGTGGGTATCGCGGCGGCTCTTCGGAAACGAGGGTGGTTTCTTCGCGCTGGGCCTCTATTGCTTCTGTCCGGAGATCGTCCGGTATTCCGTCACGCCCAATAACGACGTCCTCGCCATGTGGGGACTCTATGGCCTCGTCTACACCGCAATCGGTGTCGCCCACGCCCTGCAGGGGCCTCGACGCAAGTGGCGTCCACGCATCGCCCTGTTGACGATCGCTCTCGGCCTTACTGCTGCGGCTCATCTGCTGGCAGCCATGGTCGGCTTCCTCGCTGCCGTAATCCTCATGATGTATCTCGCGGATCGCCGCCGCAGCCACGTCATGCAGATTCTGATCTTCTCTGCCGTCGGAGCCGTCGTCGTGTTGCTGGCGTCCTACGCCTTCCGCCTGGCTTCCTTCAGCTATGTCTTCACCGGCGGCGGCGCGCGCTTCTGGTTCTCGCTTCAGCCTGCGCGAAATTTCTTATCGGATCCCTCCAACGCGGCCATCGTCATCGCACTTGCCGTTTCGGCGGTTCTCTATCTGGGGGTTCGCCGTTGCCGCTACTTCGGCAACACTTCGCCCCTGCTCCTGGCGCTGGCGCTGTTCCCGCTTGTTACCACCCAGGCCGTCTCGCGGCCGTGGTTCTGGGCCCTTCCCTTCCTATTTACCTTCCTCGGAGGGGTTTTCGCGGATATTCTGGAGACACGCTACCGCAAGCTCTTTCTCGTGCTCACCGGCCTCATTCTCGTCACGCAGGCCGCCCTGTGCATCACACAACTAAACGCTATTGCTCGACAGCTCTAGTCTTGCCTTCGGCTAGCCCCGAATCTCCGGCAAGAGTCGGCATCCCATCGAGCAGCAGTACCGATTCGCTTCAAATTCCTCAGGATGGTCCATCTTCCGATGAAGGCTACTCTTCGTTCTGCCGGCGCCTTGTGTGTCCTTGCTCTTCTTCTGTCTGTCTCCGGATGCCATCGCCATCGCAAGACCACCTCGGCTCCCAACACCACCGATTACTCCGACAGGCTCCAGACGATGGTCGCCTCCAGCAATCTTTCTTTCCTTCGCTGGCCCAACATCTCGGACTATCAACCGTTGGTCAAGACCTTCTATGACGACCGCAACTACGAGATCGCCTGGACCCGCGACGGAAAACCCACCCCGGCAGCCAATGGCTTTATCCGGGCCTTCACCGAAGCCGACACCAAGGGCCTCAACCCCGAGGACTACGACAGCTCCCGCTGGCCTACGCGCATCAAGGCACTCTCTTCCAAAGAAGAAGAGAGCATCGCGCAGTTCGACGTCGCCATGACGGTCTCGGTCATGCGCTTCATCTCCGATCTCCGCATCGGGCGCATCAATCCGCAGCGGTTCAACTTCGGCATCGACGTGGCCAATAAGAGGTACAACCTGGCCGAATTCGTCTCCGACCACGCCGTCGATGTCACCGACGTGCCCCAGCTTCTCTCCACCGTCGAGCCCGACTCCGATCTCTACCGCCGCACCGAGCAGGCGCTGGCCCAATACATCGACCTCGCCAAGCGCCAGCCCGACAGCCCCGCCGCCACTCCGCTGCCCATGGTGACGAAAGCCCTCGGCGTCGGCGACCCTTATCCGGCAGGCAATCTGCTTGAGCAGCGGCTCGTCTTCGAAGGTGACGGCCAGGTCACCGCCGGCGATGAAGGAAACGAGGATCCGGCCGATCGCATCTCGAAGGCAGCCAGCGAAGGCCTCAAAGCCTATCAGGAGCGGCACGGCCTCGCGGTCGACGGAAAGCTCGGCCCCGAGACAGTCAAAAGTCTGAACGTCCCCATGTCCCAGCGCGTCATGCAACTGCAGGATGCCCTCGAGCGCTGGCGCTGGCTGCCGGAACCCTATCTCAACCCGCGCCTGATGGTGAACCTCCCCGAGTTCGTCCTCCGCGGCTATAGCCCCGAACACAAGCTTGACTTCACCATGAAGGTCGTCGTCGGCAAGGTCGTCGGCGAGCACCAGACACCCGTCTTCGCGCACATGATGCGCTACCTCGTCTTCCGTCCCTACTGGAACGTCCCCACTGACATCGCCCGCAACGAGTTGGCCCCGAAGATCGCGGCGAATCACGGCTATCTTGAAAGCCACAACTTCGAGGTCATCAATGGCAAGGGGCAGATCGTTCCCGGCTACACCGCGAAACAGGTCGCGCAGGGCGGCGTCATCGTTCGCGAAAAACCCGGCCCCAAGAACTCGCTTGGCCTGATCAAGTTCATGTTCCCCAACCAGTACGACATCTACCTCCACTCCACGCCCGCCACACAGCTCTTCGATCGCACCCGCCGCGACTTCAGCCACGGCTGCGTGCGCGTGCAGAAGCCGGATGAGCTCGCCACCTGGCTCCTCGAAGGCCAGAAGGACAAAGATGGCCAGGATTGGGATATCGACAAGGTCCACGAAGCCCTGAATGACGGGCCCAACAACCATCAAGTCAATCTCAAGACTCCCGTTCCCATCGTCATCTTCTACGTCACCGCCGAGGTCGAAGAAGATGGCCACGTGCATTTCTTCAACGACATCTACGATTACGACGACGCTATGGGGAAGGTGCTCGCCAAGGGACCGCCCTATCCCACGAAACCCGATCCCGCCATGCCCAAACCAAAACCCGGCGACACCGTTTAGTTGCAGATTGCACGTGAGAGGGTGCCCCATCTAAGGCCAACGATTCGATGACAGGATGGCTGTTGGCACCCACTTCGCAGAAGACGCTAGCCTGCCGCTACCTTCACTTTTGCTACGGAATCATTTGCGATCACGCGTCGCAGCGCGAACGATCCTAACAGGCCTGAAGACACCCCACCAACGACTCCGATATAAGCCCAAAGCGTGGCATCTCCAGCGAGTCCGCCACCGAATGCCGCCATAAGCTTGCCAGCGATGGGGAGACCTGATCCCACCGTAACAATTCCGGCGCCCGCGGTAGTCGCGGCCAGGGCAAGCACCGCTTGCTTAGTTCGGTTTCGAAGCGCCAGGCCCAAACTCAGGCCGAAGGCAAGAAACGCTGCCAGGATGTCGAAAGGGATTCCGGCCAGAGACCACACACCGAGAAAAGCTACGGTCCCCAAAGCGCTCGCGCGAAAAACTGGCACTACACCTGATTGAAACAACTCTGGCGCGGACTTGCGCTGACATAAAAAGATGATCGCTGCCGCCCAGCCGAAGGAAACGATGTGGGCAATCCACTGGACGGGGGTCATCGTGTTGCCGTGCAGACCGGTCAATCCGTGAGCCAGGAAAGAATGGGTACCCAAACCGATGGACATACCGACAACATTAGCGACAAACCACCGTCCGAAGATGTTCACGATCAGTCACACCTCAAGGTGCATCACATGCTATCTGTGAGTCCGTCCGGAGACAATCCGGAAATTTTCGAACGTCAATTGCCGACTTCAGGACAATGTACTCATCGAGCCATTCAGATCTCCTTATGGCTTCAGCAAGTGGCCGAACACCTCGAGTCGAGCTCTGCGAAGCGGAAGAACTCGCTGAGGATCGTCACAGAAGAATTCCCCATAAAACTCGCTCCGCGATAAACTGCTCGCCATGAAAACCGCCCAGTCCTTCGATCCTCGCGTCGACGTCTACATCAACAAGTCCGCTGCCTTCGTGCAGCCCATCCCCTCCTGCGCAAAGAGGGGGACAAGGTTAAATGAAACGCCAAATGAGTAAGGTAGTTCCGCGCATCGATAAATCCGTGGTTCTTGTGGTGGTGCTCGTAATTTCAGCACTTTTAGTCATATGAGTATTTTCCTGAGGCAACATTCAAACTAGCGAGTGATTCGAGGCTGCCGGGATGGATTACACCGCCATCGGGACTTACACGCGTTGATGTTTCGCTTACGATGAACTATTACGTCGTGCCGTGGCGCCGTGTGAAATCCATATTGCAAGACAAGAACAAACAGACAATAGAAAACAAAAATGGAAAGATGAGATGTTCAGCGCCTTTCGAACGAAAAGATCCCCCACAAGGATTTCCTCCTGGTTATCCTGCCTATGAAGCAATTACTGTCAACGGCGTAACTGAAATTATCGAGCATCGAAAGATGGAGCCGATATTTTACGTAACGGACGATCCTGTTGTTTGGAAGCAGTACAGGTCGATTGGTTGTTAACAAGGCGATAGGTGAGCGAATAGCCGGTACCAATCATGCAATTCGTCGTATGAGTGGGCATTCGCGCGAACCGCGAAGCGCTTCCACAAAATTACCCTTTGACTCGGAGAAGAGACAACTCGCTATACTGCTTCCACCATGAAAGCCGCCCAGTCCTTCGATCCGCGCGTCGACGCCTACATCAACAAGTCCGCTGCCTTCGCCCAGCCCATCCTCACGCATCTGCGTGAGCTCGTCCACAAATCCGTCCCCGATATCGAAGAGTCCATCAAGTGGTCGATGCCCTTCTTCACCTACAAGGGACAGATGTTCGGCAACATCGCCGCCTTTAAAGCCCACTGCAGCTTCGGCCTGTTCGGCGGAGCCATGAAGGCATACCTCGAAGAGCAGGGCATCGCGAAAAACGGCAGCATGGGAGCGATGGGCAAGATCACTACCCTCAAAGACCTCTCACCCAACAAAGTTCTCGCCGGCTACCTCAAGCAGGCTGCCACCCTCATCGACGACGGCGCCAAAACCATGACGCGCCCTAAGAAGGCCGCCAAACCTGCTCCTGAAATCCCCACCGAACTCGCCGCCGCTCTCAAGAAGAACAAGGCCGCCACAAAAGTCTGGAACGACTTCGCCCCAGGTTCGCAGCGTGAGTACGCCGAATGGATCACCGAAGCCAAGCGTGCCGAAACCAAAGAAAAGCGAATCGTCCAGGCCATCGAGTGGATCGCCGAAGGCAAGCAGCGCAACTGGAAGTACCAGAACTGCTGAGCAGCCAAAGCCTGCAGGTAACAGATTCAGGGCCTCGATAGGGAAGATCCCGATGCCAGCACGTCTGCTTCATCGCATCCTTTTGATCTTCGGGTTATTGAGCTTCATCCTGCTCGTTGGAACAACCGGCTTCGTGTTCATCGAAGACTATTCCTGGTTCGACGGCTTCTACATGACCCTGACCACGATCACTACCGTGGGTTATGCGGAGGTTCGGGCTCTCAGCCACGCGGGACGCGTCTTCAACTCGTTCCTCATCGTCTTTGGTGTGGGTACGCTCTTTGTGGCAATCGGCGCCATGACCCAGACTATTATCGAACTCGAGTTGCAGGACCGATATGGCAAACGCAGAAAGAAACGCATGATCGAGCATCTGCACGACCACTTCATCATCTGCGGCTTCGGTCGAGTGGGCCGAAACGCCGCGTATGAATTTCAGCGGGCCAACGTTCCTTTTCTGGTGATCGATCGCAGCGAGTATCGCGTTGAGAGCGCAACGACCTCGGGAATGCTTGGGATTGTTGCCGATGCTACGCGTGACGACAGCCTTCGCGAAGCGGGAGTCCTTCGCGCCCGCGGCTTGATTGCTGCGCTGCCCTCCGATGCCGAAAATCTCTTCATCATCCTCTCGGCCAGAACATTGAATTCGAAGCTAACCGTCGTCACGCGAGCCTCCGAGGAAGAGGCCGAGGAGAAGCTGCGGCGCGCGGGTGCTGATACCGTCTTCACTCCGCATTCGATGACGGGACGCCAGCTGGCCGATTCGTTGCTAAGGCCCCATGTGGTGGAGTTTATGGACTTTGGCAGAAGTAACATCGGGCCAGGGGTCAGAATGGAACAGGTCTGCGTAACTCAAAACGCAGAACACACGCACAAGACCCTCGGGCAGTTACTGGAATTGCGAAAGTCGGGCGTGATCGTGCTCGCGATTCGGAAAAAGAGTGGCGAGACGACGTTCAATCCGCCGCCTGAATTTCAGATCTCGGCTGGCGATTTTCTGATCGTAATGGGGGAGCGGTCAAACCTCCAGAGGTTGGAACAGATTCTCACCAGCTAGGTCAGGCCCCAAATCCCTGTTAATCGAATCTCTCGCATTGTTCTGGCATACTGACTAGGGTTGAATCACACTTCTAATCCTGTAATTGCGTAACGGGCCACTCGCTGTTAGGAGAACAAGCCATGACACCGCCTGAAGCCACGCCCTCAACTCCTCCATCCCCAAAGTCAACGTTCAAGCTCGAAATCGTCGTCATCCCCGTCTCGGATGTTGCCCGCGCAAAGGAGTTCTACGCGGGGCTCGGTTGGCGCCTCGACGCCGACTTCGACAACGGAACCGACTTCCGCGTCATCCAGTTCACGCCCCCCGGCTCCGGATGCTCCGTCATCTTCGGCAAAAACGTCACCGCAGCTCCCCCCGGCTCCGCCCAAGGTTTGTATCTCATCGTCTCCGACATCGAAGCCGCACGGGCCGAGCTGATCGGTCGCGGCGTCAAGGTCAGTGAGGTGTTCCACAACGAAGGCGTCTACGCAGGCCCCGACGAACCCTACCTCTTTGGACGGCTTCGCGTCAGCGGCCCCGATCCCAACCACGGCAGCTACCGCTCCTTCGCCTCCTTCAGCGATCCCGACGGCAACGGCTGGCTCTTCCAGGAGCTTACGACGCGGCTGGCCGGTCGCATCGACTCGGGGATAACAAGCTTCGCCTCGGCCGCAGATCTCGCCGCCGCACTTCGTCGCGCAGGCGCTGCCCACGGCGAACACGAAAAACGCAATGGCGGAAAGTACGACGAGAACTGGCCCGACTGGTACGCCGAGTACATGGCCAGCGAGCAGTCCGGCGCAGAGCCTCCGAAGTAATGACGGCTCTTCGCCTATCGGCTTTTCGCTCTTTCATGGCCGCTGTAAACGCAAGACAAAGCGGCTATTGCGAGTGCTGTCCACCGGACCCAGACTAGATTGTGCTGGATTCCATATCGCAATACGAAAGTGGCACTCAGCAGGATCAGAATTACGATCAACCAACTCCGCATGAAGTTCATACTCTCATGCGGGGTGCCCCATTCATGCGGCCTCATCGCATGAGTGGGATATTCGAGCGAAAGCTCGAACCGCTTTCTCCAACCCCACCCCAAAAAGTGTCATCCTGAGCGAAGTGGTTCTCGAACCACGCAGTCGAAGGACCTGCGGTTGGCCAGCTACCAGAACACGCACTTCTCAAGAAAATCCGTGTCAAGCCTTTCGCGCCAACGACGTGCCCCTCATTTAACGATAGGGATAATGGAATCAATGACCTATCATCTACTGCGAATCGCCCCCAAAACTGCCGATCAGTTACCCCCAATTCGCTAAACTATTCATAGCGGAAAGAAAACAAGATGGCCCCGGATCTCAACCCGGGGCCATAAGCATTTCAGAATCAAGACTTTGCAAGGTGGTCCAGGCCTAAGCCAAGCAGAATCAAGACTTTGCCTACTTTTCGTGGGAAGGGGGGTACCCGTGCAGCAGCGGCCCCACCGAGTTGGAGAAGTTGTAGTTCCCCCGCCGGTCGCCGTCGATCGTCCAGAACATCGCGCCAATCATCTCCGGATAACCTCCCGGTTTGCGCAGCCTGTACCGCGTGCCCGCCGGAGCCTTGCCGGTGATGATGTAGGCCATCGCCTGGTTTACCTCCGACGTCTCTACGTCGCCAACCAGAAAGCCAACCGCAACCTGCTTCGCTGGCAGCGGCGGAAAGAAATGCGACGCATCGCTGCCTACGTTGAAGCCGTGCAGTAGCAGCTCCGTCATCGCGGCGTGATAGTCCACGTGGCCAGCCTGATAGATCTCGCCATCCAGTCCCTGGAGCGGTGGTGTGTTGTAGTCCTGCACGTCGATGAAGGTAAGGATGTCGCGGATCGCGTAGGTGATCGCAAGGTACGATCCGAACTGTCCGCCGTAGCTGGGATAGCCGCCCGGAATCTGCGTCCCTTCGGGAACCAGAGAGATCATGAACTGCGGCCCGAAGTGATCGTGCAGCTGCCGCAGCGCGTTGATCAGGTTCACAATCGAAGGCGTCGTCGGGTGCTTGAAGTCCGTGTCGCCCGGATCGATCGACAGCGAAGGGCTCTCGAAGTCGATGTCGATTCCATCGAAGCCATACTCTTCGACGATCTTCGTCACCGACGAGACGTAAGTCGGAACCCGCGCCGGGTCTGCCAGGGTGAAGTGCTGTCCGCCTCCGCCGAGCGAGATCATGACCTTCTTGCCCTTGCTCTTCAGGAAGGCGACATCGGCCTTGAACGTCGCGTCGTCCATCCCCGTCGGCGGATGGAACTGCATCGTCCCTTCGGGCGCATTCTTATCCGGCGTGGCGAAGGCCACAAGGATGTAGTCCCACTGCGGCGAAACCTCGCGCAGCGAAAACGTGGAGTTGGCGCTCCCATAACCGGCCCAGTAGCCGATCAGCTTGTGTCCATTCTCCTTCGCGCGCGGCACGATGGCCTCCGCGGTGGGCTTGGCAGGAGCGGCGGAACCCGCGGCGCGGCGCTCCGGGCACGGCTTCGCAGCCTCCGTCAGCACCTTCTCGTCGGGAAAGCTGTACGTGCTGCCCATGCTGTCCGACGAGCCGAGGTACCACGGCATCAGCGCGACGTTCTGTACGTGATACGCTGCGCCTCCCGTGCCAACGGCAAAGGGCTTCGACTCTGGAAAGTTGTTCTTTAGATTGGTGTCCGTGGGCTGAAGCTGAAAGTAGGTCGAAGCCACCCGCGTGCCTCCGCAGCGGCCGCCATCGCCAGGCCGCATCGACGCCGGTCGCATCCAGCTGACCGGGTTGCCGGGCGCGGAAGCGGGATCCAGGTGCTGATCGTACAGCTCATGCTGATAGAGCGGGTCGAATAAGGGGTCGTTGACGAATTCAGCCAGCTGCTGCGTTAACGGCTGCACGTCCTTATCAGTGATCACAGCAGGAGCGCGACGAAGATAACTCGCGAGCACAAACGAGTTGCCAGTCGCCCGGTCCACACCATGCGTCCCCCACGAGCAGCACACCGTGGCATCGCCCATCGCATAGAACGTGGTGTTGTGGGTGATCGCGAGAACCAGCTTGCCGTCCTGCTTCGGAAGCTGCTTGAAGATCTCCTTCTGCAGAAACTCGAGATCGACGACGGCCGCTGCCTCCCCAGTCGCCTTTGAGGTAAGCACATAGCCGTAGCCCACCGGGATCGTCACCTTCACCGGCTTGATCTCCGGCCTGCCCAGCAGCGTGTGCCAGTCCTTCGCCGCGGGAAAGGTCGTGCGCAGCATCGCGTCGAGGTACTGGGTCGTGCCTGCCGCTCCGAAGTGGAAGCGCGCAAAGACCGGCGATCGCAACAGCGCCGGAACGTCCGCGTCCGCGCTCAAAGCGAACGGCCTGCCCGCGACCTTCTTCGATTCGAACGACAGGGTCACCGGAGCCACGACAGTTGCCACGGTAGTTGTGCCGCCCTTCGCCGGGTCGCCGCCCACAAGCGTGTACGAGTTCGCGCCCACCTTCTGCACGAATGTGGGAACCGTTCCCTGTGCCGCTGCCGAAGCAAGCGATGGAATTAAAAGCAGGAGTAGGCCGAGCGTCTGGAATCTCATGGGCAAGTCATCTCTTCTCTGAAAAGGTGAAGCCAGCATCGTTCAACGCGGTCGCGATAGGCAACGGGCAATTGACCTACACGGCCGGAGCACGGTCCAGCCTGCGAGCGTAATCCAGAAAGACCAGCGCCGCTGGCGAGTAACCGCTGGGATCTTTCTGAGTAAAATCGCCGGTCATCGGATCCATCTGCTGCCGGAACTCGATGTTTCGCATAATCGCCTCGCACCACTTGTGCATCATCTGCTTCAGTTCGGCGCCCTTGCCGTAGTGGTCCATCCAGCGCGGAGCGCGCAGCGCCGTCAGCGCCTGTGTTGCTCCGCCCCAGCTATTGCGCGGAATCGGCCGGACGAACGCCGGATCGTCCATGGCGACAGAGGTGAGCGGATAAGGAGCCCAGAACGCCTTCGGGTTATGGATCTGCCTCGTCCACACCGCCTCGAAGATCGTGCGGTCGTGCGCGTCCGACATCTTCAGCACGTGCTCGCCCAGCACGCGGCTGATCACGTCCGAACGTACCCGGACAAACTTGTTTTCGCTGTCCAGATCGTAGAAGGCGGCGTCTTGCGGGTCATAGAGTTTGGAAAGAATCAACAGGCGCAGTTCTTCGGCTTCAGTCTCCCATCGCGCTGCCTCATCGGGCTTGCCCAGGGCCTTCGCCATGGCGGCCAGTGCCACGCGTCCACCGTATACCGTCGCCGAAAGATCGGGACATAGCCTGGGTACGCCAACGCCCGTCGGAAACTTTCGTGCATCCGCTTCCGGGCACCGATTTGGAACACCCTTCCACCTTGGGCTGTTGTCGTGCCCCGTGTCGTACGTGCAAAAGCCTTCTACGAGTCCCGTTCCGCGCGTATTGCGATACCTTCGCAGCCACGCATCCCAGCGGCTGCAGGCCTTGTAGGCCGTTACCAGCAGATCGTCATCGCCTGTAAGCTGCGAGAGCTCCCAGGCGGTCGCGGCGATCGGAACCACCATCTGGATCTGTCCATACCCTGCCTCGCTCATCTTGATGGATGCGGGTAACTGGCCATCCTCTCGCTGCAGCGCAAAGAATGCCATATGGTTGTTCTTCGCCGCCGCGAGCGGAGCCTTCGCCGGATCGCTCGCGGAGACATATTTTGCCAGCGTTCCGTAGACCAGTCCCTCGTGTGGACCGCACTCCTGCCAGATCCCTGGATAGACGGCTCCTTCAAAGAGGACAGGCCGATCATAGCTCGGCACTGTGCGGATGTTTCCTGCCAGGCACGTTAGCGCCGCCTTCCACGTCTCGTGCCATCGAGCCTCATCCGTCACAGAAGCGGGCGTACTGGGAGTGCCTGTCTGTGTGGCCCATGAAAATGGCCCTGCAACCTCCAATCCCGCGGCCGCGGCTACAAACCGGAGCACGCTTCGTCTCGTTACTCTTGATGTAGGAAAAGGCGCTGGTTGCATACTTCTCCATAGTACGTCTTCATGAGAGGCGATAGACTGTCCTCCGCATGCAAGCTCGACAGCGCCCTTTTTCCAACGACGAGCCCGCGGCGAAGGCTGCCGCCCTTACCCAGCTTGACCCTCCCGTCTTTCGCAGGCGTCTCATGAACTGGTATCGGTTGCACGCCCGCGAGCTTCCCTGGCGGGGAATCACCGATCCGTACCGCACCTGGGTCTCCGAAGTCATGCTGCAGCAGACCCGCGTCGCTGCGGTCATCGAGCACTACCACGCTTTCCTGCGCCGTTTCCCCACAGTCCTTTCGCTTGCCCTCGCAGAGGAAGAGGAGGTCCTCGCCGCCTGGTCTGGACTTGGCTACTATCGCCGCGCGCGCATGCTCCACAAGGCCGCGAAGTTCATCACCGAAGAGCGTGGCGGCGTGCTGCCTCATACCTCGGCCGAGCTCCGTACCCTCCCCGGCATCGGCGAATACACCTGCGCTGCGATTGCCAGCATCGCCTTCGGCGAAAGCATTCCCGTCGTCGACGGCAACGTCGAACGCGTCCTCCTACGCCTTCTGGGCCGTCCCAAGGATGGAACCCTGGTCAGCAGAACCTTCCTGCAGCGCCAGGCCGCATCCCTGGTCCCGCGCCGTCGCGTCGACCCGAAATCCAACGCCGCCGGCGATCACAACCAGGCCATGATGGAGCTTGGCGCTACCATCTGCACGCCCCGTGCCCCTCTCTGCCTCAATTGCCCCGTCTTCGCGATGTGCAAGACGCGCGGAGAACACGTCACTCTTCTACGCGCGGTCCAGCGGAGCCGCCCGGTCGCCCACCTGCTCTCGCTGCGTAAGCGTGGCACCATCACCGAGGTTCTGCTCGAGCGTCGCGCGGACGATGTCAGCCTGATGGCCGGCATGTACGAGCTTCCACCGCTTCCCCTCGACGTCATCGAGGGCCGTGAGCCCATGCTTCGCGTACGTCACTCCATTACCAATACCAACTACTATGTGCAGGTCTTCGCTCCTCGCGGCAGCAACGACCGCGCTCTGCGACGCGCCGTTCCAGCGGCCCGCGCCGACCTTCGATGGGTCCGCACCAACCGCCTGCCCTCGCTCCCACTCACAGGGCTCGCCCGCAAGATCCTCCAGCGGCTCGATGTCATGGAGATTCGTTCCATACGCCTGCCTGAGCCCGACCCCGCTCCAGGTCGCAAAAAGGGAAGCCCACCGCGCCCAGCCGCTAAACTAAAGTCATTGCCTCGACTCGCAGGAGCCCACACGTGAGAACCATCCGCATAGCCGTCCTTCCGCTTCTCATGCTCTCCGCCGCTGCACTCGCGCAGACCATTCCTCCTGCGGTAAAGTCTGCAGAAGCTGCAGTTGACCCCGAGAAGATTCGTGCGCACGTCAAGTTTCTCTCCGACGATCTGCTGGAAGGGCGTGGACCCGGAATGCGCGGGGGAGAGATCGCGGCGAAGTACATCGCGACTCAGTTCGAGCTCTACGGCCTGAAGCCTGGAGGCGATGATGGCACGTACCTGCAGCAGGTCAACTTCGTGGGTACGAAGACCATCGGCGACAAGACACACTTTTCTCTCATGCCGAAGAAGCCTGAAGGCGGCGGCATGTCCATCATGCTCCACTCCTACGATCTCACCTATGGCGACGACTACACCGTCAGCAATCGCAAGCTCACGCCATCCGTCGACATCAACGCTCCGATCGTCTTCGTCGGCTATGGCGTGGTAGCTCCGGAGTTTGGCTGGGATGATTACGCCGGCGTCGACGTCAAAGGCAAGGTTGTTCTCTGCATCGTCGGAGATCCTCCGTCGGACGATCCGAAGTTCTTCGGCGGAAAGGCGCTCACCTACTACGGTCGTTGGACCTACAAATTCGAAGAGGCTGCCCGCAAGGGAGCCATCGGCGCGCTCATCATTCATCGTACCGATCTTGCCAGCTACGGTTGGGACGTAGTGAAGAACTCCAACACAAGTGAGAAGACCTATCTTCGCGACAACAAGGATCCGCAGCTCGCAGCCGCAAGCTGGATCCAGCTCGAAGTGGCACGTACGCTCTTCAAAGCTGCAAACCTCGATCTTGACACCGAGATGACCGCCGCGGGCAAGAAAGGCTTCAAGGCCGTCGAGCTTCCCGTCTCGCTCGAGGCTCACATCGAAAGTACGGTGCGCAGCTTCCAGTCGCCTAACGTCGTCGGTATTCTTCCCGGCGCGAATGTGGCCGAGCACAAGCCCGACCAGGCGGTAATGTATACCGCGCACTACGATCACCTCGGCTTCGTACCTAACATGGCAGGCGACAACATCTACAACGGGGCCGCCGACAACGCCACTGGTTGCGGCATGCTGCTGGAGATGGCGCGCGCGTGGGCGGTCTCAGGCATCAAGCCGCCACACTCTGTCATCTTCGCCTCGGTCGCGGCAGAGGAGCAGGGGCTGCTTGGTTCAGAATATCTGGGCCAGCATCCCCCCGTTCCGGCATCGCAGATTGCGCTCGACATCAACTACGACATGATCCTTCCTGTCGGCATCCCGCGAGAGGTAAATGTCAACGGAGTTCAGCGAACGACCTTTAACTCGACCGTTGAGGCGACGGCGAAACGGTTTGATCTCACCATCACTCCCGACGCGCATCCCGAGGCGGGCGGCTACTATCGCTCCGACCACTTCTCGCTCTCCCGCGTCGGCATCCCCGCCTTCTCGGTCGATCAGGGAGAGCTCTTTGACGGCCACGACGAGGCCTGGGGAGAGGCGAAGGCGAAGCAGTTCGTCGATCACGACTATCACAACTTCTCAGACAACTATCATGCGGATTGGGACTTTGCAGGCAACGCCAAACTTGTACGCTTCGGCATGGAGCTCGGCTGGGAGGCGATCTCTGCCCCTAAGGTCGTCCAGTGGGTTCCCGGCGATGAGTTCGAAGCCGCGCGCAAGGCTTCCGAAAAGTAGTTGCACGTTGTCAGTTGCAGGGCACGTCAGCTGCGTCAACGCAGAACCTGCAGCTGACAAATCTCACTCGCCCTTCTTCGTCCATCCGCCCAGCACCGCGCCCATCAGAATCATTCCTACCAGGCAATAGCCTGTGTTGATGGCAAGGATCTTTACTCCACGACCTTCGAAGGCATACTCGGTCGCAAAGGTTGCGAAGACCACGCAGAACCACAGGATCACCGCGACCTGAACCCCTCGCGCGACCGTCAACGGCCCTGTCGCCTGGATCAGCCACGAAAGAAACAAGGCCAGAGCGAGTGTCATCATCAGAGCAATCCCATAGGCCAGCGCCGGACTCACACCGCTCATCTGCAGCTGCTCCATCGTGCGGCCGATTCCCTCCAGCCAGGCGCTGCGGAACATGGTGAACCACACCGCCCCCAGTCCGAAGTAACAGAGGGTCGCAACGATAATTGCCAGGGGATAATGACGCACGCTGTTCATGCAGAATCCTCGATCTTTCGAAGTCTGGAAAACGTAGTCAGGAAAGCTGGCGAAATTGTAGTCAACCGGGAGCAGGAAAGGTCAGAAAATCGACTGTGCCATTAATCTTTAATAGCCTTCCCTCTCCACTCGCTCGCCCACTTCGAGGGTTTTGCTCCCATCACAAACGCCAGCGTCGAGCCCCGCATGATATCGCTGTAGCGCACCACCGGCTCGTTGAGCGCCTTCCCGTTCAGCCTCGCCGACTGGATATACATATTTGTGGCGCTGTTGTTCTTCGCCACCACCGTGAAGGTCTTTCCATTCGCCAGCCGCAGCGACATCTTCCCGAACATCGGGCTGCCGATCATATACTCTCCGCTGGCTGGATTCACCGGGTAGAATCCCATCGCCGTAAACAGATACCACGCCGACATCTGTCCGCAGTCGTCGTCGCCGTCGATCCCCGAGGGCTGGTTCGCGTATTCGGCATTGGCGATCTCGCGCACCTTCGCCTGCGTCTTCCACGGCTGGCCGCTGTAGTCATACAGATATCCGTAGTGATGGCTCGGTTCGTTGCCGTGTACGTTGTGCTTGCCGGCGAAGTGCTGGTCGAGCTTCGCGTTGTACTTGTCCGCTCCTCCCATCAGGTCGACGATGCCAGCGATGTCGTGGAAGGTGCCCCAGGTGTAGACCCACGCGTCGCCCTCGGTCCAGCCGGAGGCGGAGCGGTTGGTGGGGTTGTCGCGGCTTCCGCCGATCGGTGCCCACTTCCCGTCGGAGGTCTTGCCGTTCATCAGGCCGAGTGAAGGGTTGTAGAGATGCTTGTAGTTGAGGGAGCGTTTGAGGAAGAACTCGTAGTCCTTCTGCCGGCCCAGAGCCTTGGCTACCTGGGCGACGCACCAGTCGTCGTAGCTGTCCTCGATGGTGCGTGAGGCGGCTTCATCGGTCTTGTCGGTGGGAATATAGCCAAGCTGTTTGTAGTAGGTGAGCCCGCCGCGCGCCTCGTAAGGCGTGTGCGGCTCGCGGTCCAGCCAACGCCGCGTGGTGTCGCCGTCCGGCGGAGTCATTGCGTCCTTGTACACCGCGTCCCATGCGGTCTTCCGGTCGAAGCCGGTAAAGCCCTTCGCGATAGCCTCGGCCACCAGCGAGTCCGCATGCGTTCCGATCATGATGTTGGTGTACGACGGGTTCGGCCACTTCGGCATCCATCCGCCTTCCTTGTAGTTCTGCAGCAGCGCTGTGATCATGCCGGGCACGCGTTCCGGAGCCATCAGGGTGATCAGGCTGTTCTCTGCGCGAAACGTGTCCCAGATCGAGTACGCGGTGTACGACTCGCCCTGGTGAATCTTGTCGTCGAAGGCGCTGTAGTATCTGCCGTACTCTGAGAAGACGCGCGGATACAGCAGAGCGTGATAGAGGCCGGTGTAGACGATCTTCTTCTGATCGTCGGTCGCTCCTTCCACGGCCACGCGGTCCAGCTTCTCGTTCCATGTAGCGCGCAGCTTCTTCTGCACGCCATCGAAGTCCCACACGGGAATCTCCTTGCGCAGATTCTCGCGTGCCTGCTCGACGCTGAGGAACGAAGTTCCCACTCGCGCCTCGACGACCTCACCCGCGGAGAACTCGGCATACGCTCCGTGCGAACCTGCGTTGTCCATTCCGTAGGTCTTCGCATCGCGCCACGCCTTGCGGAACTCGACGACGAAGTAACCTTTGAAGTTCGGGAGTGCGAACGGACCAAGCCCACGGTCAGTGCGGTCCGGGTTATAGCCGGTCAGCTCGTGACTGGCTGCGTTGATCTTTGCCTCGCCCGCGACTCCAGGCCGCGAGGCCTCCATCAGAACGCGTCCACTCACTCCTTTGGGAAAGGTGAAGCGCATGTAGGCACAGCGCTCGGTCGCGGTCATCTCCGCGCGAACGCGGCTGCCGTCCTTCGCCGTCATCCAGACGGAGTAGTAATCGGGCCGTGTGATTTCGTCCGCGTGCGTGAAGCGCATCTGCCGCGCCTCGGGGGCTGTCTCCAGCGCGCCCACCTGCGGGACCAGCGTCACGTAGCCGTAGTCGCCCATCCAGATTGCTGGCTGGTGGGTTCCCATGAAACCCTGGATCACCGTGTCCTCGTACTTGTACGAGACCACGCTTAGCCGGTTCTGCCGCGTCTGTGCGGTCCAGTTGGTCATCCCGAACGGCGGAGTTACAAATGGCATGGTGCCGCCGTAGCCGATCGGCCCTGCGCCTGTGCCGATATACGGATTTACCCAATCGACTGCATCGTGAACCTGTGCGCGGGCGCTTGCAGCGGTCACCAACGTCAGCGCCAGCGCTCCGTGCCGCAGCGTTACTTTGCCGATCCTCTTCAACGACGAATATTTGTTTCTCATCGCTGATGACGATACCAGAGGAGGCTAATTCCCTGACAAAGTCTGCTCGGATGCGTCCGTGGCCTGTTCGGCTCCAGGAAGGATTCCCATCTCGATATAGATGGGCTTCATCACGCGGCGCACGGCTCTGAGCTGGGTCGTAAACCAGATGCCTCCCAGGACGCATGCGCTTCCGGTGATGATGACCGTGTGCGGAGCTCCGAAGCGACGCGCCAGCGCACCGGCGAGCAGGCTTCCGAAGGGCGCCATTCCGACGAAGGCCATCGTGTAGTAACTCATCACGCGGCCGCGCTTGTCCTCCGGCACCAGTGTCTGGATGACGGTGTTGCTGGCGGCGAGCCCCTGCATCATGCCAAACCCTGTAATCAGCAACACAAGGAGCGAGAGCGCGAGGCTTCGGGACAGCCCGAAGAGAATCAGCCCGCCGCCGAAGCAGAAGGCAGAGACTTGGATCATGGTCGTCAGTCCGCGCACCGATTTGCGGACCGCCAGCGAGATGGCCGAGGCCAGCGCGCCTACTCCCGAGGCTCCGGTGAGGAAGCCGAGCGTATGCGGCCCACCATGCAGCACCTGCGCGGCGAAGATCGGCATCAACACCATGAACGGCATTCCCATCAGGCTGATGAGGGCGAAGAGCGAGAGAATGGTGCGGATGGGTCGGAAGCTGACGACGTACGACCATCCCTCTTTCAGCTGTCCCAGCATGGAGGCTGTGGGCCGCTCGCTGGCGATGCGGGGGACCCTCATCATCAGCAGGGAGGCGACGACGGCGATGTAGCTGGTTCCGTCGATCAGAAAGCACCATCCCTCGCCTACCGCCGCGATGATGAAGCCCGCGATCGCGGGTCCGATCAGCCGGGCGAGGTTGACAATCGAGGAGTTGAGTGCGATGGCGTTGCCTAGATCGCTCTTGTCCGGCTTCTCTCCGCCGCTGCTCACCATCTGGACCAGGAACGACTGGCGCCCCGGCATGTCGAAGGCGTTGATGAGGCCCTGAAAGACGCTGAGTGCGAGAATCTCGTGGATCGTGATCACCTTGGCCAGGGTGAGCGCAGCCAGCAGAAGCGATTGGATTCCCGCTAGCACCTGAGTCCACACCAGCAGCCTGCGGCGGTCCATGCGCTCGACGATCACTCCCGCGAAGGGAGCCAACAGGAAGGTCGGGATCTGCCCGGCGAAGCCGACGACTCCCAGAAGGAAGGGAGAGCCGGTGAGGCGATAGACCAGCCAGCTGGTGGCGATGCGGGTGATCCAGGTTCCGATCAGCGAGATGCTCTGGCCGGTAAAGTACAGGCGGAAGTTGCGATGCCTGAGGGCGCGCCATGCGTGCGCGAAGCGGCTGCCTCGCCTCGGGGTGGCGGTTTCAGGTTCGAGTGCGGGTGCTCCCGCGGTCTGCTGGGATTCCATTCCGTCTCTTAGGATGATCGCAGAGCGCTATTCACGCCACAGGCACGTGACGGCTCAGTAAAAATCCGCGCAGCTCAGAAAGTATCCACAGGTGCGGCAGACCAGCTTGCAACGGCTGTCCTCGAGGCGCGAGGAGCAGGTCGGGCAGTAGACCTGATGATGTTCCGCGGGCAGAGGGCATTGTTCCGTGCTCTGCTCCTCCGCGGAGTCGTTCATGACTGAATCCAGCCTGGACATTCCGTAAGGCTAACCCAGTTTGCAGAATTTTCAACCGCCAGGTTCCGACAAGGATGCATCGAATCATGTACCGTCGGAAAAGCGGTTGAAACAAATAAGGAGAACTTTCATGGATCGCAGCGCAAGCGCCGTCTGGCACGGCACCCTCAAAGAGGGTAAAGGCACCATCTCGACCCAGAGCGGCACGCTCAAGGATACGCAGTACAGCTTCGCGGCCCGCTTCGCCGACGGCGTGGGCACCAACCCGGAGGAGCTGATCGCAGCCGCGCACGCCGGGTGCTTCACCATGGCCCTGAGCGCCCAGCTCACCGAGGCCGGATTCAAACCGGAGTCGATCGAGACCAAGGCGGTGCTGACTCTGGACCTGCATGGCGAGGGTCCGACTATCACCAAGATTCACCTGACCAACACGTCGAAGGTTCCGAACATCGACAAGGCGAAGTTCGACGAGCTGGCCCACAACGCCGAGATCGGCTGCCCGGTCTCGAAGGTTTTGAAGGCGGCGGAGATTACTTTGGACGCCACGTTGGTATAGGGGCCCCAGGGTATCCATTTGGTGCAAAGTCTTCATCTGTAATGGCTTAGGCTCGGACTACATTTGCAAAGTCTTGTAAAATAAGGACTTGCAGTCAAAGTGTTGCAAGCAATAGGTTTAAAGAGATAAAGCCTTGAGAGTTCGTCTCAAGGCTTTTCTTTTTCTCTTTCTTTATTGTAGGCCTAAGGATGGAACTGATAGGCAATCGCGATCTTGTTTGGATTGTTAGGTTTAGATGCGATTGCGACTTGACAGAGATTGACGGGGACCTGTTGCGGTCTCTCCGGCGAGAGGTGCCTCAACCTGGTCGAGAACTGGATTTGGTATCCTGCGAAAAAATACAGGGATTCCCATTCGACTCCGCTCAGGGCAGGCTGTCGACTCGCTGCGCTCGCTCGGAATGACGTTTGCTGGGGGCGAGGGGTTTATGTGGGGGGAGTGAAGCACAGGGGCTTTGAGGGGGCGGCCTGGGCGAAGCCCAAGCCGACCGGGTGAGAGGATCAACCACGGGCTCCGGGGCCTCCAAAGGGAGTACCGGTGAGACCTCCGTCTACGAAGAGCTCGACGCCCTGGACGTAGGAGGAGTCGTCGGAGGCCAGGAAGAGGACGGCCTTTGCGATCTCCTGGGCTTCGCCCATGCGACCCAGAGGAATCAGCTTCGAGAACTGCTGATCGAGGCCGGAGACCTGCTCTGTCGTACGCGAATCGTTACGAGACCAGATTGGAGTTTTGGTGGCTCCCGGGGCGACTACGTTGACCCGGATGCCGCGCGGGGAGAGATCGGCTGCCAGGGAGCGGGCGAGGGCGCGGACTCCGGCCTTGGTGGCCGCGTAGGCCGCGTAGCCGGGCTGGCCCAGGGTTCCAATGACCGATCCGTTGAGAATGATGGAGGCGCCGTCGTTCAGGTAGGGGAGCGAGTCTTCGACGGTGAAGAAGACCGAGGTGAGATTGATATCGATGATCTGACGGAAGAGCTCCTCGGAGGCCGAGCCTGCGGGAGTATTGCCGGGAATGCCGGCGTTGGCGAAGACGATATCGAACTTTCCAAACTTCTCCGCAGCGTTTTTGAAAGCATCTTTGCGCGCGGCCGAATGGGTAATCTCTGCGCGGATGCCGTGCGCTTTCGGCCCAAGCAGCTTGAGCGCCTCATCGAGGGTCTGCTGATTACGACCGGTAATGACGACTTCTGCTCCTTCGTCGATAAAAAGCTTCGCCGTTGCCAGTCCGATCCCACTGTTGCCGCCGGTAATGAATGCCTTTTTCCCTTCGAGTCTCATCCTGATTCCTCTTTCTCAAAAATCCTGGCCAAATCTTTGCAGCCGTATTTTGGATGCGAGATGTGGTTTCAAGATGCAACTAGTTTTGATACAATGTTCGTGAGGGGATGATATGAAGCACAAGTCCAATCAAAGCAGTGTTTGCCCGGTGGCCCGGTCGCTGGATGTGGTGGGGGAGTGGTGGTCGCTGCTGATTGTTCGCGATGCCATGCTGGGGGTGAAGCGATTCTCAGAGTTCGAACGCAGGCTGGGGATGGCGAAGAATATTCTGGCGGCTCGGCTAAAACGGCTGGTGGAGTTTGGGATTCTGCGCCTGGTTCCGGCATCGGACGGTAGCGCCTACAGCGAGTACGAGGTGACGGAGAAGGGCGCTGATCTGCTGCCGACGATGGTGGCACTGCGGCAGTGGGGGGAGAAGCACATGTTCGGTAAGGGAGAGGATCACTCCGAGCTGATCGACGCGAAGAACCACAGGCCCCTGGCGGAGCTAGTGGTTCGCAGCGCGGATGGGCGGAAGTTGGGGATTGAGGATGTTGAGCTGGTAATGAAGCCGTGATTCGGCCCACTCGATCGGGATGAGATGGAGTAAGCCTTCGGCATTTGTGACAGCATGAGCGAAATACAGGGATTCTTCGACTCCGCTGCGCTGCGCTCAGAATGACGTTTGTAGGAGTGGACGTCTGCTCGTGCGATGACGTGGAATGGGGTGCCTCAATGACCGGGGGAAGTGGTGCCTGCTAGTGCACCCGGCAGATGAGGCATTTCAGATACGCCGTCTCGGGCAGGGTCAGGATCTCGGGATGATCCGGGGCTGCTCCCCGCACTTCGAGGACCTGTACGCGTCTTCGAGCATCGGAGGCGGCGGCTGCCACGACTCCCACAAACTCTTCGCGACCGACGTGGTGTGAGCAGGAGCAGGTGACGAGCGTGCCGCCCGGCCGCAGCATCCTGATGGCGCGCAGGTTCATCTCCTTGTATCCACGCAGCGCTCCGTCGACGGCTCGTTTGGACTTCGCAATGGCAGGCGGATCGAGAACGATGGTGTCGAACTTCTGACCTGTGGCTTCGTACTCCCGCAGCAGCTCGAAGGCGTCGGCTTCGATCCAGTCCACCTGGGCTTTGAGCCCGGGATTCAGGCTGAGATTGCGATCCGCCACTTCAAGCGCGGTAAGGCTTGCATCCACGCCGGTGACGACATCGCAATGGCGGGCCAGGTGCAGGGCGAAGCCGCCCTGGTAGGTGCAGATATCGAGGGCGCTTCCGTGAGCATGATGCGCGGCGGCGGCATAGTTCAGCCGCTGGTCGAGGAACGCGCCGGTCTTCTGTCCTGAGGTGGCGTCGTAATGAAAGCGGACGCCATTGATGGTGAACACCGTCGTCAGGTTTGCCGCATCCTGGCTCCACAAAGGCGCGGTCGAAGGTGCGGCCAGTTCTTCGAGCTCGCGAATTCTTGGGTCGGGACGCTCGACGATGGCGGTGAGAGAGCCGGAGAGGTGTTCGCGGAGAGTTGCGGCCAGCATCTCGCGAAGATCCTCCTGCGCGGTGCCCTGCGTGAGCAGTTGCAGGATCACGAGATCGTTGTAGCGGTCTGCGACGATTCCCGGCAGGTTATCTGCCTCGGCGAAGACCAGCCGGCAGGAGTCGTCCGTGGCAGACGGTGGCGCAAGCTCAGCGCGCAGCTTCAGGGCGGAGACGAGGCGTTCCCCGACATCGTTGAGATAGGCCTCGCGCGTCAGTCCCGGCTCGCTGCTGGTGATGCGGACGGCGATCTGCGAGGCCGAGCTATAGAGGCCCGATCCCAGAGGGATTCCGCGCCCATCCACCACGGTCACGAGGGAGCCTGCAGTGAGATCCTCTTCGCCTTCGCGTGGGATCAGCGATGCGGCGTCTGTGCGGTAAACCCATAGATGTCCGGCGCGCAGGCGATCCGCGGCCCTTCGGGTTACAACAACAGCGGGTCCAGGTACCTTTACTTTTTCGGGCAATGCCTGGGGAATGCGATCCGTGCTTTCTTTAGCCATTGGTTAATGGTCGCACAGCGCGACCAAATCCATCGGCGAGCAGCCTCATCGTAAAAAAGAGAAGGACGATCTCTCTTGCGGGAGACCGCCCTGTCTTTCCGATTTTCGAAGATCCGGTTCGGAACCGAATCACAACGCTTTGGTATCCCGGATTCGTCCGGTGCAGGCGAGCCGAAACCCGCCCTTCCCGTCTGCTTCCGTTACTCCCTTTGTTGTAAGAGCTCTCTTGGTCTACCGCTCGAACATCCAGTTTCCTGTCCGCTCGGTTTTGAGTTCCGTTGCCGGTACCCTCGATAGCCCTTGTTTACTCTCTCCTTCTGGAAGATCTCTCTTCCGATGAAAGGAACTTTACTCCGAAAATTATTCGAATCAAGGCATTTTTTCTGTGGAAATACGCGTGTTCTGTGGAAGATGTGGAAATGATTCTTCGCCGGATAGCGGGGCGCACCTTCTTCGATGCAAAGCGGCCTAAGACAAGCCTTCGCGTGTGTACACAAGACTATTCTCAACGCTCTGTTAGGCTGATCCCCAATCTTTCTGACGAGGTCTATTGGTGCTCGACGTACATCCTCCTCATTCCCCGATGCACGGCATCCGCGACTTCCTGCTCCATCTCTTCACGATCACCGTTGGCCTGCTTATCGCCCTTGGGCTTGAGGGCTGCGTCGAGCGCGCGCATCACCGTCATCTTGTGCACGAGGCCGAGGCCAGTCTCCGTCTCGAGATTCAGGACAACTCCAAAGCGATCGCGAACGCCCTCGCTGAACTGCACAAGCAGCAGGCAGCGCTCGAAAACGATGTCAGGGTTCTCAAATACATCATCCAGAATCACAAGTCCCCGAAGGACTCCAATATGGAGATCACCTTTAGCGTCCACGGTCTGAACGATGCTGCCTGGAAGACTGCCCAGACCACCACGGCGTTCTCCTACATGCCCTATCCCGAGGTGCAGGAGTACGCCGACATCTACGCGACCCAGGACAAGTTCGATGCCGCTGAAGTGCAGGCCGTTCGCGATGCGAGCGTCAGCCTCGGGTCCTTCCTTTCCAGCAAAAAGGGTGATCCCGATCCCACCAGCGCCGAGGCTACATCCATCAAGGAGAAGATCGAGACTCTCGGTGGGCAGCTCTTCTACGTTGAGTCGCTGATGAAGTCGCTCGATGCCGAGTACAAAAAATTTCTCTCCGCTCACCCAGCTTGATAGCCCACGAAGTGTCGTCCTGAGCTCTCAGTATCGAAGCTCACCGATGAACACGGCGTAGGGCGCCAGCGTCATCTCGTCCAGGTGCATTGCTCCCATGCCGGTGTCGGACCGCAGCAGCGTGCGCAGAAAGCTTCCTCTCAGATGCAGCCGCTGCATATCCGCCTTGAGCGAGACTGTTACCGGCTGCGCGGACAGATTCTCGATCACTACGACTGCAGGTGTGGCCAGCGTAGCTGTCGACGGTTTGCGAACCCAGGCGAGGACGTTCTGGTCATCGTGATTGAGCACGGAGATCGCGCCCAGGTTTATGGTGCGATTGCTGTGGCTCAGCGCACTGAGCTGTCGATACCAGTTCAACAGCGAAGAAGGGCTCGCATTCCCGGCAGCAACGCTTCCCGCAGGCGCCTGCTCGCCTTTGCCGGGTGTGGCGAAGGAGAGCTCGCCGACACCATCTGCCAGGCCAAGCTCCTGGCCGGAGTAGAGCATGGTTGCGGCGCGCGTGGTCATCAGCATCGCCGCAATGGACTTTGCGATGTCGACATCGTGGGTGCCGTCTCCATAACGGCTCATGCTGCGCTTCAGAGTGGGACCATCCGACAGCAACAGGGGAATGCTCTTTCCTGCATCGGCCAGTTGCTGTGCAGTTTCTAGAGCAGGACGAATCGCCGCTGGGGCCAGCTTGTCCTGAGTTCCAGGGCTGGGATCGGCGACGAGCTGGGGAGCATCCGGACCACTTGCCGCATCGAGCTCGCCGATCACGATGCGCTGGCCAGCGAAGCTTCCGGCGGATTTGCGCAGCTCGCCGAGCTGGGCAGAGTTTGCCTTCGCGGCATAGAATCCGGCGACTCCGTGGACCAGCCAGAGTCGCGCCAGTGCTCCCAGATCGGCGGAGGTTCCATCGAGCTCCACCAGAACGCGGATGTTGTCCTGGCTCGCTCGACGCACGATCTCTTCCACGTCGTCGATCGTTCCGATGGAAGGGTCGAGGGGCTGCTTCGCATCTCCTCCGAGGGAGGTCAGCAGCAGCGCATCGACGCCGAGCGAGTGAATGTAGTCGAGATGCTCCGCCATGCCGTGCAATCCGCCGAAGCTGTGAGGATCGGCCCGATAGATCACCGCATGCTTCCACCACGGAGCGGCGTTCATGCCCGATCCGGCCCATCCGGGCCGCGAGAGCATCTGCGCATGGATTACAGGAGCGAGGGCGAAGGAGATTGCGAGGATAGCGGATCGCAGATGAAGAGAAGGGAAGGAAATCGGCATAATCGAAGATCGCGGACCCGGGATTTCTGAGCCGGCTTACCTGTCGATGCTAAATGCCGGGGATAAGGGAGAGGAAACGCCGGGCGATTCCGCCTGTGCCGGGTAACCTTCTAAATCTATTGGACTCCGTACTTACATCTACATTGGCGATTAATCCGCATCAATTCAGGGCGAAAGGGGTATTCGTGAAGGTGCGGCAGGCCACGTTTCTTATCATGGTTTGCCATAGAGAAACCTTGTCAACCGGGACTTTTAAAGTTAGTTTAATAAACATCCACATGAAAAACGGCCCGGTACCTGTGCATCCGCGACGATGTACTAAGTAGTTCTCCCCTCGATTGGGAACCGTGTGTCTATCTATCGTTGAGACCCTGCGTCCCCCGTTTCATTTTTCCCAGATAAACGTGTTTATTAGGAGAGCCCTACCATGAAGTCGCTCCAGAGGTACATCTATCTCTTTCTCCTGGTGCTTGTGTCTACGATGACACCGCTCCTGACCGCTCAGACCTTCCGCGGTGGAATTGCCGGAACCGTGCAGGATTCCAGTGGCGCCGCGATTCCCGGTGCCAGAGTCGCCCTTACCGGAACCGAAACCGGTTTCAAGCGCGAGATGGTCACCACCAGCTCCGGAGACTACAGTTTCCAGGACCTTCCGCTTGGCGACTATACCGTGGAGGTGACCTCCACAGGTTTCTCCTCGCACAAGGTGGACCATATCGCAGTTCGTCCCGGTCAGGTCTATGCGCTCGAGATCAAGATGGGTGTAGCGTCGACGGCCGAGCAGGTTGAAGTGAACGCCGATGCGGTTGCAGTCGACACGCTTTCTACGACGAATACGTCTGTCGTTCCGGAGAAGGCAGTTACCAATATTCCGCTGAATGGCCGTGACTTTACGCAGCTGATCAAGATCACGCCCGGCGTCAACGGCGCCGGTTCGGTCAATGGAGCCCGCACCAACCAGAACAACTGGCAGATCGATGGTGTGGATAACAACGACATCTTCCACAACTCGCAGGGCGCCAATCAGGGCGGTGTCTCCGGTGTGGCCGGTGTAACGCTGCCGATTGAGGCGATCGATCAGTTCTCCGTGCAGTCGCAGGGCAACGCTGAGGTGGGACGCAACGGCGGCGGCCTGATCAACATGGTGGTCAAGAGCGGCACCAACAGCTTCCATGGCAGTGCGTACTACTACTTCCGCAACGAGTTCTTTGCTTCGAAGAGCGCCTTCCTTGCGCCCACGGCCCGCACACCGAAGATTCGCAACAACCAGTGGGGCGCCTCGGTTGGCGGTCCGATCAAGCGCGACAAGCTGTTCATGTTTTTGAACTACGAGCACCAGAAGTACATCATCGGCGCGCAGTCGGCAGCGACCGAGCCGACCGATCAATGGGTGAACAAAGCTACGACGCTGCTTCGCGCACACAATGTCCCCGTCAGCCAGACGTCGATGAACCTGCTGACGGCTCTTTGGCCGTACGGGAACAAGCCAGGATCTGCGACGCCGAACAATATCCTCGATACTCGTCCGCAGAACGGCTATAGCGACAACGTTGTGGGCAAGATCGACTGGAACATCAACTCCAAGCAGACGCTTTCGGCGCGCGCCTTTATCGGATCGGGCCGCCAGCTGGGCAACGCGGGCACGAACATTTATGAGTACTACCAGCTTGCGCCGACCCACGTGCACAACTACGCCGTAACCCACAACTGGATGATCAACAACCACCTGTCGAATCAGGCGCTGGCCGGTGTGAACTACTTCGGACAGACCTTCAACGACAACGTTCACAACCAGAACATCCCCGCGCTTGGACTGAATACGGGTGTCACCTCGCCGAGCCTGTTCGGAGCTCCGACGATTACCATGACTCCGTTCGATCAGGTCGGCGTTACTCCTCCTCTTGGCCGGCAGGACTATACCGGTCACCTCACCGATACGGCGACCTACGTTTACGGAAAGCATCAGTTCCGTTTCGGTGGCGAGTTCCGCCGGAACTACATGAACCTGCTTTATCAGCGCAACATTCGCGGATCGTTCACCTTCAATGGACAATCCTCGTCTCTCCTTCCCGCAACCGGGACCGGTCCGACTTCCTACGTGAATGACGCCTCGCAGGAGTCCAGCCCAACCGACTTGTCCGTTCGTACGCTGGCTGACTTCCTGGCCGGTTATTCGTCCGCGGGCAGCATCGCGCGCGGCCAGCTGCAGCGTGACCTGTACGTCAATCAATGGGATATCTTCGCGCAGGATCAGTACCAGGTCAGCAATACCCTGACGCTGAACTATGGCATTCGCTGGGACTACTCCGGCCCGGTGTATTCAACCAATGGAACTCTGTCGAACTTCAATCCGAACTCTCCGACGGGGTACGCCGTTGTGGGTACTGATGTCGACACGCTCTATCCGCGCCGATACACCAACGTCTCGCCACGCTTGGGCTTCAGCGAGAAGGTTACGGACAAGCTGGTAGTTCGCGGAACCTATGGATTGTTCTTTGACCTGCCGAATCTGAACGGCTTCTTCGACAATCGCCCTGGTAACGGCGCCTCAGCCGGTGTTCAGGCGAATGATGCCGGACCGAACCCGGTCTTCACGGTGTCGAAGTCGGCTCCGTATGCAATTGTGACCAATCAGGATCCTCTTCCTTCGTCTCCGACATCCGGTGCGACCTTCGGTGTCTCGACGGTCTCTTCCAACTTCAAGAACGCGTATCTCCAGAACTTCAATCTCAACACGGAGTATCAGCTGAGCCGCAACACAATTGTTCAGATTGGCTATGTCGGTTCGGTGAGCCGTCATCTCTTCAATCTGCGCGACATCAACCAGGCCGCGCCGAATGCAACCGGCTCCACGCAGCAGAGCACCCGTCCTTACAACGCGCAGTTCCCGACGTTCGCGGCGATCAATCAGTATGAATCGAGCGCCGGAGCGAACTACAATTCGCTGCAGGCGATGGTTCGTACCAGCGGCTTCCACGGGCTCACGGCACAGGGTTCTTACACCTACGGCCACGCGCTCGACAACGTCTCCGGAACCCGCGGCTTTGCTCCGCAGGATTCGCGAAACCTGGCTGCAGAGTACGGCAATGCCGACTTCGACAACCGGCATACGTTCAATGGCTACATCGTGTACGAGATCCCGAGCTTCGGCACTCGCTTCAAGCGGTTGACGGAAGGTTGGGAGGCCAATAGCTTCATGACCTTCTATACCGGCAAGCCGATCAACGTCAAAACGAGTGCCAACAACTCAGGTGTAGGAGAGTTCCAGGATCGCGCGACGATGGTTGGCAATCCTAAGAACGTGAGCCGTTCTTTCCAGCGCAACTCCAGCGGCACAGGTTTTGTGCAATGGTTCGCAACGTCAGCCTATGCCCTGCCTGCCAAGGGAACCTTCAGCCCGACGCAGCGTAACTCGGTCTATGGCCCTGGCTTTGGAACCGTCGATGCCTCGCTGATCAAGAACACCACGCTGCATGAGAATCTGAAGCTTCAGCTCCGTGCGGAGATGTTCAACATCTTCAACCGTCTGAATCTGGCGAATTCCAGCGGCAGCTTTGGTACCGCGAACTTCGGCCGCTCAACCACTACCGTGGGCGACAATGCTGGAGCTCCGGGACTGGGTTCGGGTGAGCCGTTCAACGTGCAGTTCGCGGCGAAGATCCTCTTCTAACCTCGAATGAATCGCAACTCCTAAGACGCAGGCTGAGAGCGGACTCCGTTCTCAGCCTGTATTTTTGCTACGACTGTTCCGAACCGTTGTGAAGAAACAGGAGAGTTTTTCGATGAAGTGTTTTGCTTTGTTTGTAACGGGAACTGCGTTGCTGTCCGCGCAGATGAACCTTGCACAGATGGGAGCTCCCGGTGAGCGTCCCGTCGCGATGTCCGCGGTTCCAGGACCGCTGGCCGCGAAGTACAAGACGGATGCCGACAAGATTCTTCAGGCCGCCATGGCTGACGATGAGGGATACGCCCATCTCGCTTATCTCACCGACCACATCGGCAAACGCCTGAGCGGAAGCCCGCAGCTCAACACCGCAGTCGAGTGGGGAGCCGAGCTGATGAAGAAGGCCGGTCTGCAAAATGTGCAGATCCAGCCGGTGATGGTTCCACACTGGGTGCGCGGGAATGAATCCGCGACGATTACCTACAAGGGCGAGGCAGGGACGATCATCAAGCCGCTGCACATGCTTGGGCTCGGCATGAGCGTGGGCACGCCGAAGGGGGGCATCACCGCTCCCGTTGTTTTCGTGCATGATTTCGCAGAGCTGGATGCGCTCTCCAACGATCAGGTCAAAGGGAAGATTGTTGTCTTCAACCCCGGCTGGCACGGCTATGGCGTCGGGTCGATGTATCGCACCGGCAGCCAGGGGCGCGCGGCAGCCAAAGGAGCGGTGGCAGTGCTGGTCCGTTCGGCCACCGGGCTTGCGATGCAGATTCCTCACACCGGAACGCTGCGCTACGACGAGAAGCAGACGAAGATTCCTTCCGCGGCCATCAGCGTTGAGGATGCTCTGTTGATCGAGCGGCTGGCGAAGGAAGGCCCGGTGCAGGTGCACCTGGAGATGGACGCCCACACCGAACCTGAGGTGAAGGCCGGCAACGTCATCGGCGAGATCGTCGGTTCCGAGCATCCGGAGCAGGTCGTTGTTCTTGGCGGACATATCGACTCATGGGATGTCGGACAAGGCGCGCAGGACGACGGCTCGGGCATCATGGCCACCTTCGAGGCTGTCTCGCTGATTCACAAGCTCGGCCTGAAGCCGAAGCGCACCATCCGCATTGTCTTCTGGGTGAATGAGGAGAATGGTGGAGCGGGTGGACGGGCTTACCGGCAGTGGATCGGCGACAAGATTGGCGATCAGGTTGCCGCCATCGAGATGGACGGCGGCGCCGAAAAGCCGCTCGGCATCGGCTACGGCGGCTTCGGTGGTTCTCGCCGTCCTGCACCTCCTGCTGTGGGAGCCGCAACTGCGCCTGCTGCCGCTCGCCCTGCGTTTGATGAGAGCTCGCTCTCGGACGAAGAGAAGCAGTCCTTCGTCTGCCTGCGCGATATCGCCTCGCTGCTGGGTTCCATCGATACCGATACGGTGTCGCCCGGCGGTGGAGGCTCCGACATCGGGCCGATCGTTGCCGACGGAGTGCCTGCCCTCAGCCCAAGAACAGTGGGCGAGCACTACTTCGACTGGCACCACACCGAGGCCGACACGCTGGATAAGGTCGATCCGGATTCGTTCAAGCGCAATACTGCCATGCTCTCCGTCGTGGCGTACGTGCTGGCGGATATGGATGGAAGGCTGGCTGGCCGCAAGGGCATCGCCCGCGAGTAAGCAGCTGTTTCTACATTTTGTCGAACGGCTATCCTCCCGGGGTAGCCGCTTTTTTTTCGGGCCTCGATACGTAGTCGCTCTGATAGTGATGATGACCCTGTTACCTGAGCGTGCTGGGGTTGCAGTAGAGTAATCGTGACCTTCTATTCATCGCGCGGGAGCGGGTATTTGATTACGACCATCGTAGGGTTTGCGATCAGCATGGCGTTTCTCTTCCTGATGTTGAGCGCGGCGTGCTCCGCCATCCTTGAGATCGTGGCCAACTTATTTCGGTGGCGCGCGACTACCCTGGAGCGAGGGTTGGGAGGTCTGCTGATGAGCGCGGACTTCAAGGAAGAGGTTTACAAGCAGCCCCTTATCCAGGGACTTTGCAGCCCTGGACCGCGCGGACAGTTCACCGAACGGCCATCGTATATTCCCGCAACAACTCTGGCCCTGGCCATCCTGCAGACGGCCGATGACCAGGGAATGAAGTTCGATGGGTCAGTCCCGGCGAAGCCGCAGGCGAACAATTTCGAGAAGACCGAAAAACTTCTGGCATCGCTCCTGCGCGATTGCAGGGATGTGGGCGAGCAGCGCAGACGTTTGGAGAACTGGTTCAACGAGTCGATGGAGCGCGTTTCGGGCTGGTACAAACGCAAGTCGCATGCGTGGATCTGGATTCTGGGCGCGATCCTCTGCCTGTTGCTCAACGCGGATGCCATCTCGCTGAGCAAGCGCTTCTGGAACGATCAGACGCTGCGCGACGCCATCGCCGCCGAGGCGACAGACTATGTGAAATCGACTCCGCGGGATCAGGCCGTCGGCGATGACAAGGCCGAGCTCGATCAGTCTCTCCGCCGCATGAATCTGCTTCGCGAACATCTGCCTGGAGTTCCGCTGGGTTGGTGTTTCATCGACGCGAAAGCTACGCTAAAGCCCGGCGAGAAAACTGCGGTACAGGCCGACGGATTCAAGGCGAACTGCTGGCCCGATCTCGTGCACCCCACATCTTCGTTCTCGCAGGTCTCGCTTGCTGGCACCGATCCCCGTCTCGTCGATATCGGCGACTGGAGCTGGTGGCTCTGGAAGATCGCCGGAATCGTGGCGACAGTGCTTGCGATCTCGCAGGGAGCGCCGTTCTGGTTCGATCTTCTGCAGAAGGTAGTCAACCTGCGGCTGGCAGGCAGTTCGCCTTCTACGACGGAGACGAAGAAGTAGATCGAGGCTTGTCCCTTTAGTCGATATCGAAGACTACGCCTTGCGCGAGGGGAAGGTCGCTTCCGTAGTTGATGGTGTTGGTGGAGCGCCGCATGTACTGCTTCCACGCATCGGAGCCGGACTCTCGGCCGCCACCGGTCTCTTTCTCGCCGCCGAAGGCTCCTCCGATCTCCGCGCCGGAGGTTCCGATATTGACATTCGCGATGCCGCAGTCGGAACCGGTGACGGAGAGAAACCGTTCCGCCTCGCGCATGTCGGTTGTGAAGATAGAAGAGGACAGACCCTGCGGAACATCGTTGTGCAGGACAATGGCTTCTTCGAGATCGCGGTAGCGGAGAGCGTACAGAATCGGCGCGAAGGTTTCGGTGCGTACGATGTCGTCCTGCGTCTTCATCTCAACCAGCGCGGGCTGTACATAGAAGGCATCGGCCCAGCCTGAAAGTTCGACGCGCTCGCCTCCGTGAATTTTTGCGCCGGAGGAGCGTGCGGCGTCGAGCGTCTTTTGCATGGACTCATAGGCGCGACGGTCGATCAGCGGTCCGACCAGCGTTCCTGGCTCGCGCGGGTCGCCGATCCTTACGGAGGCGAAGACCTTGCGGAGACGCGAGAGGAGTGCATCGTAGATCGATTCATGGACGATCAGCCGACGCAGCGTGGTGCATCGTTGTCCTGCCGTTCCCATCGCCGAAAACGCGATGGCTCGCAGGGCCAGGTCGAGGTCGGCGGAGGGGCAGACGATCGCCGCGTTGTTGCCTCCAAGCTCCAGAATTGCGCGGGCAAAACGCTGGGCGAGGCGTGGTCCTACCGCGCGTCCCATTGCGGTTGATCCCGTGGCCGAGACCAGCGGCACCACAGGGGAATCGACGAGGGCCTGTCCAACCGCTGCGCCTCCAATCAGCAACGTCGAAAGGTTCGCGGGAATGCCGCCCATCTTGGTAGCGGCTCGCTCGAAGAGCGCCTGCGTCGCTAAAGCGGTAAGCGGCGTCTTCTCCGACGGCTTCCACACGACCGAGTTACCGCAGACCAGCGCCAGCGCGGCATTCCAGCTCCAAACGGCGACGGGGAAATTAAATGCCGAGATCACACCTGTCACGCCCAGCGGATGCCAGCTCTCCATCATGCGATGTTGAGCGCGCTCCGAAGGAAGGGTCAGTCCCGCAAGCTGACGTGAAAGCCCGGCGGCAAAGGTGCAGATATCGATCATCTCCTGCACCTCACCAATTCCCTCGGAGAGAATCTTTCCTGCCTCAAGGGTTACGAGGCGTCCAAGGGTCTCGCGTTCGGCGCGAAGTTCTTCGCCGAGCTGCCGTACCAGCTCGCCACGGCGAGGCGCTGGCACGCTGCGCCACTCCAAAAAGGCCTGGTGCGCGGCTTCAATTGCCTTTGACGGATCCTCAGTGACTCGAACGCTCGCGATGAGCTCTCCGGTGATGGGGGAGGTAACGGAGAGCGAGCCTCCTGTGTAGGCTTCGACGGGAACATCCAGAGCGGCGAGCAGTTTGTGGACTTCCTGCTGAATCGTCATAGGTGCGGCTAGCCTAGAGCTTCGAGGATCGCTCTGGCAACCGCCGATCACCGGGCCACTGCTAGACGGCTCGCGCCAGGGCGTGAATGTCGCTTATCTCCAACACCGATTTGGGATATCCCCTGAGCGCGCTGTTGATCATCGCCAGGCCTACTTCGCGCATGGTGCTGACGTAGTTCGGGAACAAAGCATGCAGGATGGGATAGAGCCCACCGATCGCCCGGTAATACCCCTTGACGTTCTTCTGGCCCGGCGTTGGTTTCATAAATCCGGGGCGGAAGCTGTAGACCTTCCTGAAGCCGCATCTCATAAGGGCATTTTCCGCCTTGCCCTTCACGCGGGCCCACATGATGCGCCCTTTTTCCGAGCTGTCGGTATGGCTACCGGATACATGGCCGAAGATCATCTGCGGGCTGAGCTTTACCAGCGTGTCGGCGAAGTGGAGGGGGATGTCGTAGGTGATGCGGGTGTACTCCGCCTCGCTCATGCCGCTGGAGCTGATTCCAGCGCAGTAAAAACAGGCATCGTAGCCGGCCAGTTGATCGACAACTCCTTCCAACTGGAGGAAGTCAGGCACAATGCACTCCTTCAGTTTGGAATGCTTTACGGGCGAGGGCCTGCGGCTTACGCTAAGAACCTGCTCGATCGCCGGGTGCTCCAGGCATTCCAGTAGAACGCCCTCGCCCACCATGCCGGTGGCGCCGGTAAGGATGACCCTGATCTTTCTATCGTCGATAGCCATCGTCGCTCCTCATTCTTTCACGGCCGGGCAAATCCCGAGTTTCCTTGAAGAAGACCGTCGCGCGACTTTTGAACAATCTTCGGCCTTCAGCAGTTTTCCGATAGAATTTTCGTTGGCGCAACAGCGCATGAGGGCAGAAGCGTTATGGCATCGGCGATGGCAGGCATTGAAGCTTTAAAAGGAACCCACCAGGAGTTGAAGTCCAGAATGGAAAAGTCGGTGGAGGACTTTCGTGGGCATCTGAGCTCGACCCGTACAGGCCGCGCAAACGTCCACATGCTCGACCAGGTGAAGGTGGATTATTACGGGACCGACACACCAGTCTCCCAGTTGGGCCAGATCAGCACGCCTGAGCCAACGCTGATCCTGGTGCAGCCCTATGACAAGGCGATGGTCTCGGCGATCGAGAAGGCCATCCGCACGTCGAGCATCGGTCTTAACCCGATGACGGATGGAACCGTGGTGCGCGTCCCCGTGCCTCCCATGACCGAAGAGCGTCGCCGCGATGTGGTCAAGCAACTGAACAAGACTCTGGAAGACCACAAGACCGCGATCAGGAACATTCGCCGCGACGGCAACGATCAGATCAAGAAGGCCGCGAAGGACAAGCTGATCTCCGCCGACGACGAGAAACGCGCCAACGAAGAGGTACAGCAGCTTACCGACGCCGAGATCAAGCGGATCGAGGAGCTCTTCAAGTCCAAAGAAAAAGAAGTCATGACCGTCTGAGGTCCTGCGCGGACGGCGAAAGGCGCCTTTGGCGTGAAAGTGTAAAGGGGTCGGAAGTATCGACTCATTCGTGCAGATGTCATTCTGAGCGGACGCCGTAGTCGAGGAACCTCTGCATTTTGCCTGTAGAGACAGTCGCAGGTCGCGAAACCTCAGCCCGTCGTGTGATCGACGATGATCTTCCAACCCTTGTCTGTCTTCTCCAGCACCAGCGAGAAGATTCCTTCGGCGTTGCCGCCGTCTTTTTTGCCGCGCTCGAGGTTATACCGTCCTATGACGACGGCAAAACGTTCGTCGAGGGGATGGACCTCGAGCCCGGAGTAGGCCAGGGTTCCCATCGCAGCCCGGTTCGGATAGTTGTGGCGGTAAGCGTCCAGCAAGCCGGAAAAGCCCCGGTTGACCGTATTCGTAATAAACAGCGTATCGGGTGAATCCTTATAAGACTGAGCAAAGGCTTCAAGGTTGCCGCGGTTCCACGCCTCCTCCTGCGCCAGCAGAACCTTGATGACATCGAGCTGCTGTTGCGGAACGGTCGTCAGGGGCTGCTGCTGCGATCGCGCAGGCATCGAGATCATCAAGGCGGCGAGCAGGGCAGATGCGAAGCGGAGACGAAGCAGCACAGGATCACCTCAAAGGGAGAACTCGGTCCAACTTTAGCAAACCATCCTCAAAAACCGTGTGGCTCAGAGGGGTCTTCCGGGAGATAACGGTCCGTCCGTACTGTCGGAATGATCCAAACGAGCGCGACTGCGGTGATCGCTCCGAGAGCAATATGCGAGTGAAAGTGCGCCAGTGGAATGGCCGCGACGTAAAGCGCGAGACTTAAAATGTGTTTGCGCTGTGTCGCCGTGTCCTCGGGGCTCAGCTCGCCTGCCTGTTGCAGTAGCCTGCCGATGGCCAACCTCAGAAGGAAGAAGCAGAATCCCGTAAAGATCATCGCGGACGCATAGAGCGCGACCGAGAAGGAGTCCGCGTGTTTTTCGATGACATAAGAGGTGAAGAAGGGAAGTAAGGAAATGGAGAAGAGAAAGCTCAGGTTGGCATAGAGCACTCTGTGGTTGCTACGCTCCACCCGCCGGATCAGGAAGTGATGATTGACCCAGTAGATCGCGGTGAGCGTAAACGAGAGCAGGTAGACGAACAGGATAGGCGCGATCGACAGCAGCCCGGGGAGTCCATCTTCGTGCGGCACCTTCAACTCGAGCACCATGATGGTGATGATGACGGCCAGAACACCGTCGGAGAAGGCCTCTAGGCGGGTTGTAGGAAACAGTTTTTCTGGCATGGGCGTGTGACGAAAGGGCAAACCAGCGAATCCTGGCAAGCATAGAATAGACGTATGGTTGAGAATCCTGCTACCCGCGTGGTTCATGCAGTCTGTTCGCACGACTGTCCTGATTCCTGCGGGGTCCTGGTGACGGTCGATGAACTCTCCGGACGAGCCATTAAAATGCAGGGCGATCCTTCTCACCCGGTCACGCGCGGATTCCTGTGCGGCAAAGTTGCGAAGTATCTGGATCGTGTCTACTCCCCTGACCGCCTCTTGTACCCCATGCGTCGCCGGGCCGGGATTCCGAAGGGACCATTGCCACACGGGCGCGAGGCGGAGGCTTTTGAGCGAATCACGTGGGACGAAGCCCTCGACGAGATTGCCTCCCGGCTGAAGTCCATTGCCGCAGACCACCGGCCGGAGAGCATTCTTCCCTATAGCTATGCCGGGACCATCGGCCAGCTTGGATATGGCTCGATGGATCGCCGGTTCTTTCATCGGCTGGGAGCCTCGCAGCTGGACCGGACGATCTGCTCTACAGCCGGGGGCGTTGCGCTTTCCAGCGTCTACGGCGTGCGGCTGGGCACGGCACCCGAGGATTTCGTCCACGCAGGGATCATCCTCGCCTGGGGCGCGAACATTCACGGCAACAATATTCACCTGTGGCCCTTCATCGAAGAGGCCCGCCGTCACGGTGCGCGCCTTGTCGTCATCGATCCCTACAAGACCCGCACGGCGGCTCTTGCCGACGAGCATCTCGCCATCTACCCCGGCACCGATGCCGCGCTGGCCCTGGGGCTGATCCATGTCATCCTGCGCGATGGCCTGGAAGATCGCGACTATGTGGAACGCTGCACGCATGGCTTCGACGAGCTGAAGGCGCATGCTCTCCGGTCCGAATACGCCCCCGAAGCGGTATCCCGGGTTACTGGCATCGATGCGGCGACGATTGAGCGACTGGCGCGCAGCTATGCGACTGCCGGGCGAAGGGGAAGCAGGCCCGCAGCCATCCGGCTGAACTATGGAATTCAGCGCAGCGAAAATGGCGGCACGGCTGTACGTGCCGTCGCCATGCTCCCCCTGCTCACAGGTGCATGGCAGTATGTTGGAGGCGGATTGCAGCTTTCCACCTCAGGCACCTTTCCATTCCAGTCGACGGCGCTGCAGATGCCGGAGCTGATGCAGGCGAGTCCGCTGGGACGCCCTGCGCGCGTCGTCAATATGAGCCTGCTGGGCGAGGCTCTGACCTCAGCGGATGCGGGAGTAGGCGGGCCGCCGGTGAAAGCCCTCTTCGTCTATAACTCCAATCCCGGTGCCATCGCTCCGAATCAGAACGATGTGCTCGAAGGTATGCGGCGCGAGGATCTGTTCACCGTGGTGCACGAACAGTTCTTCACCGATACCTGCGACTATGCGGATATAGTGCTTCCAGCCCCAAGTTTTCTCGAGACCAAAGACGTGCAGGGAGCCTATGGCCACCACTTCGTGCAGATCTCGCAACAGGCGATCGCTCCCCTGGGCGAGGCGCGGAACAACGTCCGGCTCTTTGGGGAGCTGGGCCGCAGGATGGGCTTCCCTGAAGCCTGTTTCGACGACCGCGAAGACGAGCTGATCGATCAGGCTCTGGCAACCGACGATTCCCGCTTCCAGGGCATCACGCGTGAGCGTCTGGAACACGAAGGCCATATTCGGATAGTGATGCCGACGAATAGCGAAGGCGCGGTACTTCCGTTCTCCACGCCGGAGTGGTTCCGCACCTCCTCCGGGCGCGGCGAGTTCACGCCGGTACCCGTGTTTCAGGCGCCACAGGAATCGCGCGCGCACGCAAGCGAGTATCCGCTGGAGTTCCTTCCCCGCAAGGCGGACAACTACATGAACTCGACCTTCGCCAATATTCCTATCCACCAGCGCATGGAGGCGAAGACTGCAGGCCTGCTGGAGATGCATGTCACCGATGCGACTCCGCGCGGCATCGTGAATGGCGATGAGGTGGAGGTCTTCAATGCGCGTGGAAGCGTGAAGCTGCGCGCCCACGTGAATGGCCATGTCGGCGCGGGCGTAGTCGCTGCGCGGCTGGAGTGGAACAAGCTGAGTCGTGATGGCGGCAATATCAACGCGCTCACCAGCGAGCGCCTTACCGACATCGGCGGCGGCCCGACCTTCTATTCCACGCTGGTCGAGGTTCGCAAGATTTAGACCGCTGTTTGAGCCGGGAAGACATTTCGAAGCGATCTTTCGATCTCTGCATCCCATCGTCATAACGCATCTTTGTCTGGAGTAAAGCTGTCATGAACCACGGACTGCCCAGTCTCGAAGAGATCCGCAATGCCGGCGTTCTTGTTTACGGAACCATGCCGCCGACGCCCCAGTACAGGTGGCCTCTGTTGAGCCAGCGCGCCGGTGCGGAGGTGTGGGTCAAGCACGAGAACCACTCTCCCGTTGGAGCCTTCAAGATTCGCGGAGGGCTGGTCTATATGGACTGGCTGAAGCGCGAGCACCCCGAAGTGACGACCGTCGTCACCGCAACGCGCGGAAACCATGGCCAGTCGATCGCGCTGGCTGCCGCGACCAGCGGTCTGCGCTCGGTCGTTGTCGTCCCTCGCGGGAACAGTATTGAAAAAAATCGCGCGATGCGCGAGCTCGGCGCCGAACTGGTGGAAGAGGGCGACGATTTTCAGGCGGCCCTGGAGCATGCCGTAAAGCTCGAGCGCGAGAACGGCTGGCACTGGGTTCCGAGCTATCACCGGCTGCTGGTCGCGGGAGTCGCGACGGCGGCGCATGAATTTCTCTCGGCTGTCCCGGAGCTCGATACGGTATACGTTCCTATCGGAATGGGCTCGGGCATCAGCGGCATGATCGCCGTAAGGGATGCTCTTGGCCTGAAGACCCGAATTGTCGGCGTCGTCTCGAAGCATGCTCCGGCCTTTTCACTGTCCTTCGCCGCCGGGTACGTCGTCGAGCAGCCCGCTGCCACGCGGATCGCCGATGGCGTCGCTTGCAGAAAGCCGGATGCGTCCGCCCTCGAGATCGTCCGCGCAGGTGCGGACTGCGTCCTCGAGGTCACGGACGACGAAGTCGAGGCGGCGATGAAATTTTATTTTTCCGATACCCATAACGTCGCCGAAGGAGCAGGCGCGGTCGGTCTGGCCGGATTGCTGCAGGACAGACCCGGAGGCGGAACCCGGGTGGGTACGGTTCTGGGGGGAGGCAACGTGGACAGCGATATTTTCGCGCAGGTGCTCGGCCGTGCCGAATGACCCCATGGCGCGGGTTTTCGGTGGCCCCTTCCCGGTGGCGGGGCGAAGTGAATGAGAAAACGGATGGTTCGCGTCCTCGAAACCCGGACCGGAACTCGCTAAGGCGCCTTGTGCTCCCATATAATCGAGACTCCCCCTTCAGGAACCGTCGGGGCATGATTTCCAAGCAGTGAGGGTGTGCGTATCTTTACCGTAGATCGAGAGAGCGGAAGCTCCCTGAAGAGTATGTCAAGGCCTGTGTGCACGCGCTCCAGCTGCTCCCGCATCGCTTATGCCGTGTTGTTGATCGCCCTTGCGCTTGCGATGGTTCCCTCGCTTCAAGCTCAGGCAGTCAGTTCCGAAGCCCAGACGCTCTGCCAACCGCAGGTCGTCGGCAACCGCAGAATTCCGAAAGAGTCCGTGCTCGCCCGGCTGTTTTCGCACCAGGGCGATCTGTACGACGCTCAGGTAATTGAGCGCGATTTCAACTCCCTGTGGAACACCGGGTACTTCGACGACGTCCGGATCGAGCGCGTCGACTCCGCCAAGTGCGTTCAGTTGGTGATCTACGTCCGCGAGAAGCCCACCATCCGCGAGATCAACTACAAGGGCATCAGCACCGTCTCGCAGTCCGACATTATGGACGCCCTCAAAAAGGCGAAGGTCGGACTCTCCGTCGAAAGCCAGTACGATCCCACCAAGATCAAGCGCGCCGAGGTTGTCCTTAAAGAGCTGCTGTCCGCGCATGGCCACCAGTTCGCGACAGTCAAGGAAGACGTGAAGACGATTCCTCCCGCCGCAGTCGCGCTGACGTTCACGGTGAAGGAAGGACCTACGGTTAAGGTCGGCAAGATTGAGTTCGACGGCAATAACAGCGTCTCCGACCGGACCCTGCGCGCCGCGATGAAGAACCTCAAGCCGATCGGAATCCCTCACTCGATCATCCTTGAGAATCTCTTCGCCCGTACCTTCGACGCCAGCAAGCTCGACGAAGACACCGAGCGCGTTCGTCAGGCCTACCGCGATCGTGGCTACTTCAAGGCCCTGACCAGCGAGCCGTCGACCAGCGTGCGCGACGCGGGCGGCCTCAATCCCCTAACCCTGCGTCCCTCGAAGGGCAAGCGCATCGATATCCTCATGCCCGTCGAGGAAGGGGAGCGCTACCGCCTCGGAGGCATCACCTTCAAGGGCAACACGCACTACACGAACGTCAAGGCGCTGCGCGCACAGTTTGCTCTGAAGGACGGCGAATACTTCAACGCCACCCTGTTCGGCAAGGGACTCGAGCAGCTTCGCAAGGCCTACGGCGAAGGTGGCTATATTAACTTCGTCGGAACCCCGGTGCCACGGGTCGACGAGGCCCAGAAGCTGATCTACCTCGATATCGACATCGACGAGGGCAAGCCCTTCTATGTCTCGCGCATCGAGTTCCAGGGCAACAGCATCACCCGCGACAAGGTTATCCGCCGCGAGCTCCTCCTCGAAGAGGGCCAGGTCTACAACTCCCGCCTGTGGGAGCTGTCGATCATGCGCCTGAACCAGCTGAACTACTTCGAGCCCCTGAAGGCCGAGCAGGACTCCGAGAGCCGTCAGAACACCGACGACGCCACCGTCGACCTGCTGCTCAAGCTCAAGGAGAAGGGCAAGAACTCCATCGGCCTCAACGGCGGTATCAGCGGGCTTTCAGGATCGTTCATCGGCCTGAACTACGAGACCAACAACTTCCTAGGTCTCGGCGAGACGCTCTCGGTGCAGGCCAATATCGGCGACCTGTCCCGCAACCTGAGCTTCGGATTCACCGAGCCCTACTTCCGCAACAAGCCCATCTCTCTGGGCATCCAGGTCTTCACCAGCAAGTACGACTTCAATCCGGCGAAGGGCTATTCGGCAGCAGGCAATCTGAGCCAGAACCTGAGCTCGGCGCAACAGTCGCTGCTGACCAACTATAACCAGTCGTCGACCGGTCTGACGGTCTCGATTGGCGAGCCCCTGCGGCATCTGTTCGCGCGCTCCGGCGTCACCCGTGTCGGTCTCTCCTACGCGTTGTCGCGTTCCTCGGTGACCACTTTCAACGACAACACCCGCAACGTCTTCCAGACCCTGGCTTTCCGCTCCGGCGTACAGGGGCAGAATCAGCTCAACGGCATTATCTCGTCGGTTGTCACGCCCAGCTTCACCTTCTCGAGTCTCGACCGTGCTGTGGGGCCGCACTCCGGCAAGGACCTCAACGCCGCGGTATCGGTCGCGGGCGTAGGCGGAAACGTGAAGTACATCCAGCCGATCGTCAGCTGGCGGCAGTTCTTCCCCATGCACAACCTGAAGGTGAGCAAAGAGGGACACAACGTTCTCGGGTATCGCGTCCAGTTCTCCCATATCTCCGGCTTTGCCGGCGAAGTCGCTCCCCCCACCAACCGTATCTACTCCGGTGGAGAATCCGACGTACGCGGCTTCGACGTTCGTTCCTCGTCCCCCTATACCTTTATCCCGAATAAGGTGCTGTTCAACCTGACGAACCCGGATGGAAACACGGTTCCCCGCGATCCTTCGAACCCGCTTCTGGGAAGCGTGCAGATTCCTCTGCCGCTCTATCGCCTCGTCTCCATCGGCGGCGACACCAGCGTGACCGCGAACCTCGAGTATCGAATCCCGATCATCAACCAGGTCACGTTCGCGTTCTTCACCGACTTCAACATGACCTTCGATGTCCGGAAAGACCAGCTTCGTCAGAGCATCGCCGGCCAGCAGGAGATCTCGAGCCCGATGTATGGCTGCCCGACGTTCATCAACGGCGCCTGCTTCGGCGGCAAGCAGCTCTCCTTCCCGAATCCGCTGAAGGTGGTTCCCGGAACCAACTATGTTCCGCGCATGTCGAACGGTGCCGAGCTTCAGGTGATCCTGCCGATCGTCAACGCCCCGTTCCGCATCTTCTACGCCTACAACTCGCTTCGCCTCTACAAGGACGTCCCGCAGGAGCTGGCAACCGACAACGCCACCTTCCGGACCTTCTTCCCCAACTCCGGAGCTGGCCAGTTCACCTACCTCCAGGCCTTGCAGCTCTACGGTTCCCCCTACACGCTGCGTGAGCCCAGAAAAACCTTCCGCCTGACGGTGAGCACAACCTTCTAACCGGCTCCCTCGAATTGCTGGGAAAAGCCGGGAAGCCGGTATACCGTGGCACAAGACGCACAAAGAAAGACCCCGATCGAATCGGGGTCTTTCTTTGGGAGGGCCGGGCTGCAGTTTGATGCTTTAGAGCGAGGAGTAGATGTTGTTACTCTCTTCAAGGACTACTTCTTCAGGGATGCTGTTCGCGAAGGCTTCTTCGATCACGTCCGCCGCAATATCCAGCCCGCGAATCCCCGAAATGATCTTTTGAGTCGATCGGGCTTTCTCACGGTAGCTCGGATTGTCCTTCACCTTCCGGATCAGCTCTGTAAGCCTTTCCGTTGTGAGATCCTCCACGGTCACATACTCTCCCACGCCGTGATAAGCGATTCGGCCGGCTGCTCCGGGTTGGTCGTAGGAGATGGGAATCGCAATCATCGGAACTCCCTGGGCAATCGACTCAAGAGTGGTATTCATACCGGCGTGCGTGATGCAGAGCGATGCGCGCTTCAGCAACTCGAGCTGAGGAGCTCTCTTGACCACGATCACATTGGAAGGGATCGTCCCAAGATCCTCGAGATTGACGTTCTTCCCGATCGAGAGCACAACTTGAAACGTCGGAAACTTCGAGACCGACTCAAGGATGGTCTTGTAGATAAAGTCGAGACCATTGACCAGCGTTCCCAGCGACGCGTACAACAGCGGTCGGCCATCCAGCTTCTCCCACGGGAAGTCAACCGGTGCTCGGCCCAGGCCATCGTGAAAAGGGCCGGCAAAATGGAACTGAGGAGCTGTAGGCATGCCTGGGTAGTCAAACGCTTTCGGGGTTTGAGTAATCACCGCCAGGGGGGAAACAGTCGCCGCCGGATTGGCCCAGTCAATATCAAGCCCCATCCTCGTGGCATAGGCGCTTGCAACCGACACGATTGGCCCAAAAAAGCTTCCGAACGATATGACGGCTTCCATGTAAGTAGCGCGTGCTTCCTCTGTATCTTCATACGGAAGGTCCACGAGACAAAGAGGGGTCTCTCCTGAGAAATCGATATGAAGCACATTCCAGATGTGAACATAGGGAAGGTCCAGGCTTATCGGAACAAGCTCGGCGTAGAAGTAGATCGTATCAATGACAACAGCTTCGATGCCGTCCTCCAGCATCTTCTGCGGAAGGTAGGCAAGAGCCACTTCAGTCAGGATGGGCGATATATTCATCGAGGTGTACTGCATCACCTCGATGCCGTGAAGCTTTGCCACGGGATCATAGACACCAGTGCCTTTAGGCAATTCCTTTTCCCCATAGGATACGTATTTCAGACCGGCCGCGCGGACTGGGGTTTCGGCGTCGGGAGTTCCATAAAACACAATCTCATGGCCGCGCGATTGCAACTTGCGTGCGAGCGCGGTCATAGGGTTTAGGTGATCTGTGAGGGGTACGCTTAAAAAGCCAATTTTCATGGTGTCGAGGATCTCTTCCTGGTCGCCGTCGCCGTCTCATCAGCCAGAAAAATTCTGCCGATAAACGAACAGCGCGGTGACTCGCAGGGAATAACCGACACCTACGGGTTTTATTCCAGCGATCGAGGATGAAATTTGATCAAAACGCTCTTTGAAAGCGCTGTCATGCGGCCCAGCGTCGTAAATGACAGAGAAGAAAGTCATCTCCTCCATTCGAGCGCACAGATCCTGGGTCGTCCCGGATCCATCTCGTCGATCTTTTAGTAGCTGCGTTGATACATGCGCGAGATGCGATCGTGCCAGCCCAGCCGCTCGTCATCCAGCAACGCCCACAACACGCCCAGACCGAGCGACGCCGAGGACAACGCCAGCGCAAAGATGCGCCGCCGCATCGCCGCGCGGCTGGGATTCTCATCCGAGAAGGTGCACAGTCCGATGCGTGCGTATCGCATTCCCGGAGTTGCATTCGAATAAGTGAAGAAGAGCAGCAGATACAGCAGCCCGAGAAGGACGATCGTTCCGGTAGCCGAGATCGCGGCAGTCGGAAGGGCCATGTGCACGCCGCCCGGATTGAAGTGGGAGATGGTGAGCACGGCAACGGAGGTAAAGACGAGGAACGCCGCGAGAACGATGCAGAAATCGACCGTCGTCGACATGACGCGAAGACTCAGCGGCGCCACCTGAAGCGGGACGGCATAGAGATGCTGTGTCTCCGGAGAGAGCTGCAGGTGCTGCGCTGCGTGGCGCTGCTCCGTGGACGTCGGCACGGATTCAGCAGAGTAGGCCGCAGGCTCCGTGCGATGTGAGGAGTAGGAGGCCGCATGGTCTCGCGGGTGCGCATCGAGAAGAATCGAAGTCCACTCCGGTGCGGAGGTCTCCTGAGCCGGTTCCGCCGAGATCTGTTCTACCTCGACCTCGAAGATGCGGAGTTGGGAAGGATCGGCGTGAAGCTCGGCCTCCTCCCGCAACGGTCCCTCCGCCAGGCGCGGCCGAGCGCGTCGAGCCGCGATAAGCTGGCGCGGAAATTCGATAAGATTGCCCGGAATCTCTACGGGCGGTTCGACGGGATCGAAGACTGGGGCTTGCCGGAAGGCGATCTCCTCGTCGAGAAAGAAAGACTCGGACGGGTCGGCCATGCCCAGCCTGTTCGGCGCATCGTCTTCCTCTCGAGCCCATCTTGCGCGAAACGCCGCCGCCGCAGCCTGATCTGCGCCGGGAAGCCGAAGGTCTTCCGCATGCCGAACGGTGTAGGAGGGTGCAGGCAAAGCCGCGGGAGCATCGAATGCCAGCTGTTCCGCCGTCTCTTCTGAGTGACGCGGACGAGGAGCAGGGGCCGGACGTTCTGGGCTTGTGGCTGGCGGAGCTTCGGCATACTGGTCGAGTTCGGTCAGCAGATCGTACTGCACCTGCGCGAGAGCCTCTGCATTCCGGGCTGCGATCTCTGCGGCTGCCTCGGCCTGTCGCGCTGCTTCTTCCGCTTCGCGAACCGCGCGATCTGCTTCCTCGGCAAGAAATGCGCGATAGCTCTTGGACTGCGCATACCGCTCGGCCACGGCAGCTGCGATGCGGGAATTCTTTGCTCGCGGATTTGTGTCTTGCGGCTGCTCGAGGTCGGAGGTTCGGGGCCGCCGCGAGCGATGCGCCGCGAGCCGCTCCGCTACCTGCTGCCGCAGTGCGAATGGCTCGAGCGGAGCCTCATTTGCGATATCGGCTTCCTCTGCGGTCTCTCTCTTTCGCTCGGCGCTCATGATCCTTTGAAAAACCTCAAACCCGCACAGGGTGAAATTCGGTTAGCCTCAATAGAGTGGTGGTAAGTCTGATACGTTGCGATCCAAACGAATCGGTTGTAAGGGCCCAGAGACCGTACAGCCAGTCCCATGACGGCAAAGCCGTTGTCGAAGCTGGCGTCCGCGGGGACCGGCGGCCCGGGGTTTTGCGCCGGGTTTATCTTCTGATAACTATCATGGCGATGGCTTGCAGTCATCCACAGTTGCAGGCGCAGGAGGTGTCGAATCAGGAACCTGCGACACCGGCCCAATCCTCTATCCAATCCTCCTCGCAGCTTCCGGAAGGCCCGGATGCGAATGCTCAGCCCTATCCCGATGCGATTGTGCTTCCGTCGGCGGACGATAGCTCCACGGTCGTGATTGAAAGCTCGGGACCGCAGACCAAGACAGGAAGTCGTTACACGCTCGATGGAGACGTGGTCATCACGTATCGCGATCGCCGCGTGGAGGCCGACCACATCGACTATGACAGCGATTCCCAGGATTTGAACGCAAGCGGTCACCTGAAGGTGACTGGTGGCCAGAATAACGAGAGCCTGTCCGCCAGCCACGGAAGTATGAACCTGAAGACCCAGACCGGAAGATTCTTCGACGTGAAGGGAACCGTCGGCCTTCGCCCTCCGGGACAGAAACCGGTCTACGACAACGGCCAGCCCTTCCTGTTTGAGGGCAAGGTGGTGGTGAAGACGGGGCCGCAGTCCTACGACGTCTACGGAGGGTCGGTCACCTCCTGCCAGCTTCCCAACCCGGACTGGCAGTTGTTCGCAGGAAAATTCAGCGTGACGGCGACCAAGGCGACCGCACGAAACACCGTCTTCCGCGTCATCAACGTGCCCCTCGTCTATCTGCCGTATGTTACCCATCCAGTCGGCGGCGAAGAGAGGCAGAGCGGCTTCCTGATTCCTGTCATCGGTCAGTCCTCCACTCGCGGACTGGTGCTCGGGGAGCAGATCTACGTCGTCCTCGGCCGCAGCGCCGATATGACCGTGGGAGCGGAGTACTTTTCCAAGCGCGGGTGGGAGCAGTCAGCCACCTTCCGGTATCGTGGCCTCGGCAACAACTTCGTGCTGGCGCATTACAGCGGACTTCTCGATCGCGGCTACGTAACCGGTGGCCAGTACGTCAATCAGGGCGGACAGGATGCGGTCGTCTCCGGACGCTACGATCTCAGCCAGCAGACGCGGTTCGTTACCGATCTCGAGTACCTGAGCTCCTATCCCTATCGCGAGGCGTTTACCGAGAACTTCAATCAGGCCGTCTCGAGCGACATCCTTTCCATCGGCTATGCCGTCCATCAGTCCGGCGGATACTCCTGGGGGATGCGCTTCGACCGCTACCAGGGGTTGAAGCAGGCTGCAACCGCCACTCAGCCCGAAGAGCAGGTTCGTATCTTTCACTCGCCGTCAGCGGACCTGTCCACGACAGAGCACAAGTTAGGAGTCTCCGGAGCCCTCTGGAATATCGAGAGCTCCATGGCGGCCTTGAAGCGTGTGCAGCCTAACTTCGCGACCACCGGCTTGACGGAACGGTTCGACATCCACCCCGAGGTTGTCTTTCCTCTGAAGGCTGGGGGATGGAATTTTCGGCCCTCGATCGCGGTCCGCGACACGATCTATACCAGGAGCCGCGAGCATTCCTCCAGCTCTCTTGTTCCGCAGGAGAGCGGCGAGGCGGTCAATCGCGGCGATGTGGAGCTGGGTGTGGAGGCGCGGGCTCCTGTCCTGGAGAGAACCTTCTCCTCGCCTTTCGTGCACAAGCTCTTTGCGTCCGATGTAAAGCATACGGTCGAACCGATGGTCGCCTATCACCTGGTGAGAGGAGTGGACAACTTCCGCCAGTTGCTTCGCTTTGACGATACCGACGTGGTCAGCAACACCAACGAGGTGGAGTATGGGGTCACACAGCGCCTGTTTATGAGGCCAAAGTCGGGTGAGCCCTGTCCCGAACCGAACGACAGCGCCGCAGGCACTGCGGCCTGGACCGGCGCAGCCGCCGCAGGTGTAATGGGAGGCGTGGGAAGCGGTGCAGCCTCGGATGCGGGCTATATCGGAGCCTCGTCGGGATGTGGCAGCCGGGAGCTGCTCAGCTGGAGGCTGACTCAGAAATACTTCTTCGACCCTCACTTCGGCGGTGCAGTTGTAACCGGTACCCGTAATATCTTCACGACCACGCTCGATCTCTCCGGGGTTGCCTTCCTCACCGAACCCAGGGAGATCTCCCCGCTGATCTCCCGTCTGCGCTGGAGGACCTCCGATCACTTCGACGTCGAGTGGGACTTTGACGTCGATACCGGAGCCAGGAAGTTCACCTCCAACAACGTGCTGGTGAACTTCCACGAGGGACAGGTCTTCTCCGGCCTGAGCTATGCGCGGCTTAACGCCCCGGGGCGGTTCAACATCGCCGGATTCTCCTCCGCCGTCTCGGACTTTACCCAGCTAAGAATTCTGCTTGGGTATGGCGGTCCGACCAAGAGGGGATTCGGCGTCGCGGCCAATGCCGGGCTTGACCTCAACCTGGACGCGGTGCAGTATGCCGCGCTGCAGGTGCAGTACAACTGGGACTGCTGCGGCCTCAGCGTCGAATACCGGAAATATGAGCTGGGATCGGTCCGCAACGAGAACGCCTACCGCTTCAACTTCACCCTCGCGAACATCGGGACCGCAGGAAATCTGCGTCGTGCCGAGCGGCTGTTCTAACCTGCGTGGGCGCACGGGGTGTCCCCGGCCTGCGTGAGATAATGAAAGACATTGTGTTGACCGCAGGCCGTCTGTTTCGCCCCTTCTTATTCGTTCTGATGTTGGCCGCGGCTGGCTGCCACGCGCAGAATCCCGCGGCGGGGGGAGGGAAGCTTCCTCCGGAGCTTGCTCGACGAGTTGAAATCCTCATCCGGTCCAGGGCAAATCTGCCCCCCAACTACGACATGATTCTCGGCCCCCGAACGAAGAGCGACATTCCCGGCTTCGATGAGATCGTAGTGGTCTTCTCCTCCGAAGGGAAGAACTCCAAACCGATGACCTTTCTGTTGTCGACCGACGGCAAGACGTTGGCGCAGTTCAACAAGTTCGACATCAGCAAAGACCCCAAGACCATAGTCAGCGCCGACGGCAGGCCCGCGCGCGGTGGCCCGGCAAACGCTCCCGTGGTGATTGTGGGCTTCGACGATCTTGAGTGCCCCTACTGCTCCAAGATGCACACCCAGCTCTTCCCCGCGCTGATGCAGCGATACAAGGATCAGGTGCGGATCGTCTATCGCGACTTCCCGCTCGATCAGCATCCCTGGGCGATGCGCGCCGCGGTCGACGCCAACTGTCTCGCCGCAGAGAGCCCCGAAGGCTACTGGAACGCCGTCGACTACATCCATGCCCACGCCTCCGACATGGGCGGCTCCGAGAAGACGCTGGCCAAGGCGAACGAAACTCTCGACACCATCACTCGCGACGAGGGCAAGAAGCAGAAGGTAAACGAGACGACCCTGAACTCCTGCATCGAGAAGCAGGACGACGCACCGATCCGGGCGTCCATGAAGATGGGCTCCGACCTGGGCGTGGAAGCGACCCCGGCTCTGTTCATCAACGGCGAACGGCTTGAAGGGGCATTGCCGATTGAATATGTCTACAAGATGATCGACAATGCGCTTGTCGCCGCAGGGCAGACACCGCCGCCCCCTGTTCCGCTGCCATCGTTGAATGGGCCCCCCGCCCCCGGACAGCCTTCTGCCCATACAACCAGCGAGTAACCAAGAACTCTTGAGGAGATTTTGCGAGTGAGGAATGTGTTGACTGCAACAGGGAATAAGAACTCGGCGCGCCGCTGGTCCCGTGCATCGGGCTCCGCCGCGCTGGTGGTAGTGGCCGCACTTGCGGGCTGCAACCACACCCATAACGCCGACGTCATGGCGACCGTCAACGGCAAGGCCATCATGAAGACCGAGCTCGAGAAGGCCTACCAGGTGCAGCTTGGCGATGCCCAGCAGCAACCGCAGAAGCCTACGCGGGAACAGGCCGACTCCCTGCGGCTCAATGTCCTGCGTCAGTTGATCGATGAGGAGATCGTCGAGCAGCGCGCAGCCAAGATGAACCTGACCGCCAGCAATGAAGAGGTGGACGCGAAGCTGGCCGAGATGAAGGCCCCCTACACCGAGGATCAGTTCAACGAGAAGCTCAAGGCCAGCAACCATACGCTGGACGACGTCCGGCACGACATCCGGCGCTCGCTGACCTTCAATAAGCTTCTCTCCAAAGAGATCGACTCGAAGATCACCGTGACCGATGCGGATGTAGCCAACTACTACAACGCTCACAAGTCGGAGTACAACCTGGTCGAGGCCCAATATCATCTCGCCCAGATCCAGGTGACGGGCGCACCGTCCAATCAGCCTGGCAATCTGCAGAACAGCAAGGCGATGAACGAGGCTGATGCGAAGAAAAAGATCCAGGCTTTGAAGAATCGCCTCGATAGCGGAGAGGACTTCGCCGCACTGGCGATGAACTTCTCCGAACGTCCGGATACCTCCTCGAGCGGCGGCGATATCGGATTCGTCTCCGAGTCGCAGATGAAGGCTGATCCTATGATCTTTGGCGCGATCACGAAGCTGAAGGCCGGCCAGGTCACTGACATCTTGCCCCTGCTCGATGCACAGACGCGAAAGATCGCCGGGTACGCGATCTACAAACTGATCTCTCGGGAACCCGCGGGCCAGCGTCAGCTGAGCGATCCTCCCGTACAGCAGTCCATCCGGCAGCAGCTTCACGATGGTCGTTCCCAGTTGCTCAAGAGCGCCTATCTGGAGATGCTTCGCGATCAGGCCAAAGTAGAAAACTTTTACGCCGAGCAGATCTTCAAGAACGAAACTCACTGAAATCGGCTCTCCGCTTAAATCGAGTGCCCCACCTTCGACCCTAAGTACCTAAGGTGGGCATTCGAGCGAAGCTCGAACCTCCCCAAACCATCTTCAGGAGACACCGCATGGCCTCCCCCGTACGTTTTGCGATTCTCGGCTTTGGACTGCACGCGGTTCGGCGTTTGCTCCCGGCGTTTGCAGAATCGGAGAAGACTCAACTCGTAGGAATGTGGCGTCGCGACCAGGCTGCCGCGAAGCAGAACTGCGCCGATCACAAGATCGCCCATTGCTTTGCCTCTGCGGAAGAACTCTGCGCCTCCCCCGATGTGGACGCGGTCTTCATTACCTCACCCGATGCGATGCATTACGCCGATACTCTCCTGGCGCTCCGCAACGGCAAAGCAGTACTGTGCGAAAAGCCGGTGGCGATGAACGCCGGCCAGGCGCGCGAGATGGAGCAAGCCGCAAACGCTGCAGGCGTCCTTTACGGTGTCGCGCAGAACTTCCGCTACAACCGCAGCCTGGAATGGATTCGCGAGCAGCTTCAGGCTGGAAAGATCGGCACTCTGCAGTTCGCCCATGCAGAGTTTGCCTATCCTGCGGATCGCGCTCCCCGCAAATGGATCAAGGACCCGGCCCTTGCCTGCGGAGGTCCCATCGGCGACGTCGGCGTGCACTGCATCGATGCGTTGCGCTATGTACTGGGCGAAGATGTGGAGAGCATAAGCACCCTCGCCACCAAATCACATCCGCAGGACCAGGTAGAAGCCACCGCCGCGCTGCAGATGCAGATGACCGGCGGCATTCTTGCAAACGTCACCGTAAGCGCCCGCACCCCCTATCGCACTTTGATTGAGATCACCGGCAGCGAAGGTGTCCTGATTGCCGAAAATGGTCTCACCGTGGATCGCCCCATCGAGATCGTGCTGCGGCGCGGTGGCGACGTCGTCGAAACCGCGACCGTGAACAACGCCGACAGCTATACCCGAATGCTCAACGCCTTCGCGGAAGCCATGCACAGCGGAAAACCGTTCGCTGCGACAGGAGAAGACGCCATAAGAAATATGGCTGCTCTCGACGCCGCATTCCGCAGCTGGAAGACCGGACAGCGCGAGACCCTCTGATTATAGGAAACAGCGATCTCTGAATGCTGCCGCGATGCCTGGCAGCCGGACTACAGGCTCAACGCGTGATCCGAAAGAACTTCGCGTATCACATATCTTGCGTTAGCCGCGAGCGGCGGATTCGTGTCCATGTAATACGGCAGTTGGATGAGTGCTATCGACAAGGCCCAGCCGCGTCCGCGCTTCCAGGTCGCGTCATCGACCTGCAAAGCCGCCCAAAAGGTACTTCGTGCTGCGGCTGGAAGCATGTTCCACGCCACAATCAGATCGACGGTCGGGTCACCTACACCCAAGCCTCCGAAGTCGATCACACCGCTAAGGCGGTTATCGGCGATCAAAATGTTTCCGGGTGACAAATCTCCATGGAGCCACGTAACTGGACCGGACCACTCGGGGAGATTGAGAGCAAACTCCCAGGCAGACGTGACCGCAGCGGTATCGATCATCCCGTGTAACTGCTCGATGGCAGCGCGTGTCGGAGTGTCCCGCGTGCTCAAAGGTACGCCACGGCCTGCAGGGGGACCATCGGTTGGATCTATCTGGCGCAGCGCAATAATAAACTCTGCCAGATCCTCACCAAGTCGATCGGGATTCGCGATGTTGTTCACGACTGGATTTTCGCCTTTGAGCCAGCGGACGATGGACCAATCCCAGGGATAGCCCTCAGCGGGCTTTCCTTTTCCGAGCGGTACAGGGACGGGAACTGGAAGCAGAGGAGCGAGGAGCGGCAACCATTGTTGCTCTCTCTCCACATTGCCGGCAGCCCAGTCTATGCGAGGAAGGCGTACGGCCATGTCCTCGCCGAGACGATACATTGCATTGTCTGTCCCGGAGGAATCAACCGGTTCGACAGTCAAGCCTGCCCATTGCGGAAACTGGGCAGCGAGTAATCCGCGTACAAGAGCCAGATCGACAGGGGTCTCATCAGGATGCATCTTGCCAGCGCCCATAATTACCTTCAGAAAGTTTATTGGAATCCGCTGCTTCTCTAAGAAGCAACGTTCAATCGTCATCCCCTGACCGATGGCCCAGATGACCTGCAAGTCCCGCACCTCTAGCGATCAGGGAGCGATAGCGCTCCACACGGCTTCGAGAAGCATGCGTTTGGCTTCGCGGTTACCTGTCTTCGTGATCCAACCGCGACGAAGGCAGGTTCATTGAGCGCAAGGGGCTTCCGCTCCTGAGGAGACTTTCTACTCTACGGCCGCTGCAAGAGCAGACGCGCCACTCTGATGATGACCCGCGATCTCCCGGCGCGGAGTGTTGCCGGACGGAGCGTACTTCTTATAGACGCTGATGTGGAAGCAGGATTGTTGGAACTCCTCTTCGACATCGATTCTGCCCTGTTGAATCAGGGGAAGCAGATAACCTCGCAGCCACGCGATCTCGGTTCGCGAAAGCCCATGCTTGGCGATATCGACGGCCTGACCGGTAAGGTGCGGCGATGCGGTCTCACCTTCGGCAGGAGCCGCGTTTCCGTTTGTGCGCAACAGCCTCTGCTGGAACTCCACCGTGCGGACTGCGGAGTTCACCTGGATTGAGCTGTGGAAACGGGCGTAGTGCGCCCGCGCCAGCGTCTCCAGAAACTGCGCCGTCCATGGACGGGAGTAACGGCGGTTCGAAGGCAGGTGCTCGTCTACCTCCAGCGCCCGGCTCACCGGCAACGCGACGAGCAGATGCTGATCGCGCATGCGCAGCAGATCGTTGTCGTCCTGAATGCGATCCAGTCCGTCGCGATCGGCGACGACGTTCTGCCGTACCAGGATCTCGTGGGATCCTTTGAGCGGCGGGGGAATGACGAGGCGCCCACGCTTGTTGTAGAGCGTTGGCAGGATGATCGGCGTCGCCGCCTCTTCCGCTACGCTCTCTTCCTCTGATTTGCGTGGTGTCTGGGCGCGGGTCACGCTGACAACGGAATCGGTCTTGATCGCCTCAGCCTTCGCGTGTGCGTTGCGGCGCCTGGAGGCGTTCGGGGAGCTCTCGGCAGCCTTTAGAAAGTCGGCAGAAGTTGCCTTGCGGTGTGTGCCTGGCGAGGCAGCGATAGCTAAACTCCGCGTTGCAGCTCTCCTGCCCGTGCTTCGTACATGCTTCGCTGGGGTCGAATGAGCTTTGGAAGATACTGCGGTCTCGCTGGAGACAGACCTCTTTCCGGAATGCGCCTTGGCGCTCGCAGTGGAGGTCTTGGACTTATGGGCAGCAGCAGGATGTGTCTTCCGCGCCACTGCAGCGAACGCAGCGGGTGCCGGAAACACCAATGCCAAAGCAAGGAGAGCCGAAATGGGGGCGTTCAAACGCATCCTGAAAAAACTTGGAGGCGCGGGATCGCCAGAGCATCTTCTACGCTAGCGGCAGTTCGATCCACATGGAAGTAATCAGCAGGGTTCCGTATACTCTTCAGTTAACGGGGGATGGATGTTGACGGAGAGTGGATGCGCAGAGCGCCGTGGATTCTAGGCATCGCGGCGAGTGCGATTCTGATCGGGGCTGTAAAGGTGGGTCCGGTTCGTGCCGCTGGAGATGATGAAGCGGCGCGGCCCCAGTTTTACACCGCCAGGGTGCGCCCGATCTTTCAGGCCAACTGCTTCCGATGCCATGCAGGAATGAATCGCCGCGGTGGGTTGAGCATGTCGACCCGCGCCGGTCTGATGAAGGGTGGGAAGGATGGAGCGGTCATCCTCTCTGGAGATCCGGCGAAGAGTCTTCTGGTGAACGGAATTCGCCACGAGGGGGCCGCGAAGCCCATGCCCTCGAAAGGCAACAAGCTGTCGGACGCGGATATCGCCACCATCGAACGATGGATACGCGCAGGCGCGATCATGCCGGCTGACGTACCTGTGAACTAAATCAATTCCGAGAAGCTCTAAACCACGTCATTCCGACCGGAGCGCAGCGAATGTGGAGAGCCTGCCCTGAGCGAAGTCGAATGGGAATCCCTGTATTTCGCCTGTACCGTCACAAATGGCAAAAAGAATCGACATCCTCCGACTCTCGGAACCCCTTTCCTGAGAACCGCTCCGCACCCTGGGGACAGAAACATCTGTTCCGCTATCAGAATATTTTAGGTGTCTCCTTCGTACTTCGCGTCTAATGAGCATGGATGCAGCGGCTCCAGGTCGAAGCAGCTTGGCGCGGAAGGTAGGCGGATGGAGCCTGCTTGTCGTCGGCATTGCAGGCTGCGTGCTCCCCGTCATCCCCGGAATTCCGCTCGCTCTCGCCGGATTGCTCATACTGGCGCGTGACTATGCCTGGGCGCGAACTGCCCTGCGAAAGGCGAAACGCAAGGTGGTCTCCATGCGGCGGCGCGCTCGGGCCAAACGCTCCAGCCCAA